>Ga0265797_10000984_pt1 | contig 51324 bp, 38 predicted proteins | sample P2T30metagenome_FD_192433 | JGI IMG/M metagenome (GOLD analysis project Ga0265797, IMG submission 192433) | Plant litter microbial communities from East Loma Ridge, Irvine, California - P2 T30 | ecosystem: Environmental > Terrestrial > Plant litter > Unclassified | place: USA: California...
ATTGCTTCATGAAGGGTCACGACGCGCTCAAGGAAATCGTCATCCAAGTACTGAGTGATGTGATAATCACACATCCTCAGTTCCTTACGCCTACGATCTCAGACCCAGATGCGTCCACAGACGATGCAGAGCCCATCACAAACCCGCGTGTCCGCCCTATGACAAAGATTTTGCTGAAAGCATTCAGCTCGGACAACAAGCGCATCAGCTTAATCTCCTGTACCGCGGCGTCGAAACTTCTTCTCTTGGGTATCTTGCCCCCTCAAACCACGGTCGAAGTCCTCAAAGCTTTTGTCCTTACATACTTTGACCCCGAGACGGCGACGAACCCGGCGCTGAGACAAGCGCTCAGCTACTTTCTTCCCGTATACTGTCATTCCAAGCTCAAGAACGCAAAGCTGATGAGCGAGATTGCTGTGCCAGTGATTTCGAAGCTACTTATCATGCGCGATGAGAACGTCGAGGAAGAAGATGTGGACGAGATGGTGGGCTGGCCTGTCATCACTGCTCACCTTGCCGAATGGACGGATGGCCGTAAAGTGGTGGGCGCTACCGAACTCGGTCTCGACGGAAAGACGAGTACCATTGTTGAGGCTGAAGAACCACATGTGCAGCTCGCGATCGAGATCTTGGAACGTGCATTGACAAGTACATGCTCGAAAGATGAGCGAAAACCTTTACTATCCCTACTGGGTAAACTCTTCGTTGCACCTTCTGGCCCAATTCCCAAGGGAGAAGAAGGCGCGCTCAACGAAGAAAGCTTCCGCACTCTGCATGAGTTAGTATCTGAGGCAGTGGAAGGAAAAATTGGCACAGATGCAACGCAGCGCAATGCTTTGATAAAGTTAGAATCTACATTAACCAAGCGACTGGGCGAGGCAGCTACACAAGTCCAAGACACAGAGGTGGAGCGCACAGCAACGCCCGAAGCGACCGTCGCTACCGATGCTACAGAAGTCAATGAAGAAGAAGAAACTGAGGGTGATGTCACTGAAGTCTCTGCATCAAAGAGCAGGAAGAAATCTGTAGTACCGCAAGTTGATGATGACGAAGAAGAAGAGGAGGAGGAGGATGAAGACACCATGCTAGCGGGCATGCAGGGCGAAGGCACACGGATGCCTCTTGAGGACGACGATGATGAAGAGGAAGAAGACGATGAGTCTGCAGCTGGACATAGTACATTGACAGTTGGACGGGATGACAGGAGATCAGGCAGGACAACAGTGACCGAAGATGATATCATGGAGAGTCTGCTGCAGAGTGAGATGGAGCACTCTGCCTAGACTTTCTAGTTGTACATTTTTCTCTTGCTGGGCGGCTGGCGTTGTGTGGTCCCACGGACTCCTTTGCTGGCCATGAGGAGGCTTGGGTGATCGTTGACGAAATAGGAAAGGGTTGGATGTAATCCTGATGTATGCATGCCTTATGATATCCCTTATTACATTCAAGAACACTGCCACGAGGTCATGTACTACCTCGGTTTCACTATTTTGACAATCACGTATTCAATCGGAAACTCCAGATAACTCTGTTGATGCGGGACCCCTCTTGATTCGGCACACATTTCAATCCTTGGTGCTCCCGCGTATATCAGCAGATGTCTCACAATGTCTAGAAGAAAAAAGGATAAAAAGCAAAGTCCAAATCAAATCTACAGCGTGGGTATACGACAAGATGCTCCAAAAATAACAAGATCAGTTCCCGCGCCACAAAGCATGCCTTCGGGGTTCCTCAGCGTCGTGTCCACAACTCATAGATACACGCAGACCACTGCATGTGATGAGCTTCTCTCAAAGCCAATTCCTCGTGACAAATCATAAAACTCACTAGTCAAGAACTCCATCAACATATTTCGTCAACCTCATGCACGTATCACTAGCTTCGTCCAATCTACATCCCTCCTCAGTGATAACATTCCACAATCTCCGCTCGACATCAAATCCGAATTCCTTCACCCGATCTTTCTTATCACCCCATATCCTGCAAGGACGATTGTCGGATCCGTACACCCTGTCATCGTCCAGAATTTTTGCTGGATCGAGCTTGAGGTTATTTTGATGAAGGAAGATGGGTCGTGGTTTTTGTGGAGCTTTATGCATCTTGTTCTGCCCTTCGTTGACCTTGGTATCAGGATGAGCCAGATCGACGTTCTGCCAGACTTTGTCGGGATGGATGTGGCTGCGCATAGGACTGAGGTATTCGTAGTCCAGAATAGGGTCCGCTTGTGCGATGCCAATACCTCTGAAGGTGCCATTCATGTGACTACCGAGAACACCGGGTGGAGTTTGAACTTGGTAGTAGGGCAAGCTGACTGCAAGAGCGGCTTGGACAAATGTTTCCTTATCCCCTGCACCAGGACTTCCTTGACTAAGGAGGATATAGTAGTAGTCTGGACCGTAGTAGTTGTAGTACACCATCATGAGAAGAGAAGCACGGTGCACATCTTTGTTGATGAGAAGCTGGCCGCTTTCAGTTGAGAGTCTTGACTGCGAAGGGACCTCCGGTATAGCGGCAATGTGGTAAAAGTGTGCGGATATAGTTTGGGCCCAGAAGTCGGGCCAGGTGACTAGGCCATGAGTTGTGTATGGTGCGGTCGAGAAGAGTCTCGCGGGATCTTCTGTAGGAAAGGCGTCGCTATCGAGGAAGAGGACATGCTGGAAGGATGAAAAAAGTATGGCAAAGATCTTGTACTGGTAGTGGTTAGGCGGCTTTGCGCGGGCTGCAGTCTCGTATATGTTGGACAGGACTACACAGCGGGCGTTGAGAGACGGCAGGACGGCATCGCATAAAGTCGAATCATACTTTGTCCAATCGTCAATGAAGACTTCAACTGGTAGGTTGCATCCAGTCTTCCGAAGCATACGCAACGAAACCAGAAATACAGGTAGATAAAATGCGTCTGCGGTGGTGACGATACCGGTGGTACCTTTCGCGAACTGAAGCTTCGGAGCCAGGCGCTGTGCCGACTTCCGCATAGTATAGTGCGCCCTGAACAGAGCGGTCTCCTCTTTGTCGCTGAGATTCAGTATTCGATCAGGGTGCTCCTGGTGTGGTTGGAGAGGCAGGAAATCTATTGTTAGTCCAGAGTCGTTTTCTTCTTTCAGACGTAGAGACTCGCATTGCGGCTGTGACTGCAGGAGAGCAGTGGCCAATTCTTGCCAGAAATCTCGCACAGGTGTGTTGAATGTTGAGCTAGCGGCAGTGAGGTTTTTGCCTGTGAGTAGCGGCATGTTGAGGGCGCCGGAGCCATGATAGCCGCGTGGTATAAAGAAGATGCCACATATGAAAAGGAAGAGCGGGATGACAACCAAGCGAGGTACTGAAGGAATGGTCAGAAGCATAGTCGAGGGTGAATTGTTGTCGAGGGAAGAGGCCCATAGAGTAGATAATCCGGATGGGAAGCGGGAACGAAGGAAGCTTAGGTACAGTGTCGAAGTGAAGAGGAAGCTGAGTGGCTGGGCTGTTCGTGTCAAATTACTGAGCATCAGCACTGCATCGGACTTGCCAACAGAATTCAACAGCGTCTGCGCTAGGGTGTAAAGCTACGAGCCGCGTCATACAAACAGAAGCAGTGACCGTGCTGCGCTTAGGGAAAGCGCAAACTACCTTTCGAGCCTCGGGAACTCCAGGCCAAGAGCTCACGATGGTGTTGAACGACTCTGCAGCGCCCTTGAGTGAATCAATTTTAAGTGCAAAGAGCTTGATGAATGCTATTACTCCGACGACTCTGTTATTGCAGGTGACATGTAGCATGCATAACAGCACGATTATCGTCTTTCCGTGTATTTTCATGTTGTCCTCATCTCGCAAATGCACAGCAGCCTATCGCAGTCTAGATCCACTTGGGAGCAAGCGTGATGGCGAGACCTGCTTAGTCAATACATCTAGTCCTTATTCAACATTAGCATCGTATTGAAGTGCGATCCTGGAATAGAAACATTTCAGTGGTTATACGGATAGCGTCATCCACAGCAGCGGCAGGTGGCTGAAATAGGGACCGGACCCTGTCACTAGCGGAACGGTCGTGTGGCTGTGATCGGCTTGAACATCATTGTAACCTTGGTATCTTCTATCGTCTATTTGGTGCGATTGTTCAGAAACTAGGATTGCGAGCATCATACATCTGGTGTGCGTCGATCCGAGGGATGGCACACAGTCTGCGTGGCGCTCGAGCGATGATACTGAATATTACCGGACACGAGCTCCAAATCTTTGTCGAGGCGTCACGCCACTCGCACGCTGCAAACTCGCAACTAGTGTGAACTAGCACGAAACGGTCTGCCTGCCATATTTATAGATTGAATTTCACCTTATGTTCAAATCGAGCAATTAACATGTGATGCTAGAAGAGTCCTCGAGTGCAATCCCGACTACAAAGGTAACGCCATAAAGCTCGAGAGCCTCCCTGGTCCTTTTAAACTATAAGACTTCCAAAAGAGTTTGACTGAAAAGTCATAGATGCGTAGGTCTACGCGTTTCGTATTCCAAAATTACAGCGCGACACAACAAACCAGTGCATTGGCGGACCACCACACAGCTTTCATATTCAAGAATGTTCTTTGTGTAAGACTATTGACCGCACCAACAACTTTCGAGGTATTCGTAGACTCAGCCATATCTGTGCGCAGGCTGCGATACGTGGATAGTAGTCTGGTCGGACCGAGGCGGATTAGCCGAACCGCCATACATAGTCTGCCATATTTGGACAGCCTAAGATACGTTTGGTCGCTCAAACCCGAACTGCGGTTGGAGTTCAAGTTAGTTCCATGATTTGGGCTTCGCGACGTTCCTGATTGGCGAGTGGCACCTTGGGATTCCAAACACGGGCATCAAGGTAGATTTCTCAGGAAGGCTGTACCACATCCAGATATCTGTTTCGCATCCTCTATGACAAGGACAAAGTGTCATTCTCTTTTTGCCTTCAATATGATCGAACGATAATCACGGTAACGCACGAGGTCAACGTGGTAATTCTGTGTGGTAGCAGAAATCGATCCTAATAACGATATACCTGCCTCACAGCACCCAAAGAGCTCTCGTTCTGGAGGCGAGGAAAAGGCAAGGCCACGTTGCCCAGGGTGGACTTGCACGCTAGAGCGTTGTTGAGATGGAGATAACAAACGTCATTGCAGTCTTTTCCAGTTGCTGTGAACCCGCATCGATGTTGACATGAACTCAGGTATTCCATCATTACAAGCATGAGCCATCGACACGAGACGAACAGAAAAATTGCAAATTATTAGGACAGAAAAGGAAGGTAGTTCTATGGTAAGTACAAAAGGCACGAGGCTAAGGAAATGCCTCTTCCACCACGCACGCCTTGATCGCCGAAGCGACTTGTTCAATTTGGATCAAGTAGAAAAAGAAAGAAACCAAGGCATATGGAAAGAAAAGAAGCTCACAGCCTAGGCATCGAACGAAATGGTCGGCCGTGAAATCCAAAAGCTCCAGCAAGCCCGTATTGCCGCCGTCCATGTTGTACTTTTGTCCATCCGCCCCGCTTTTAAATGAAATGCAAGTCGATCCCCAAACACCCCCATCCTAGGTATCGAACTCCGTCAAATGAGGTTTTCCGTCTATACGCATCCGAGCCGTAGGTAGCCTGCAAATGCCACAAATTCTTAATCGACCGACGCTGTCCAACTCCCCAAAAGCCAATCTTGCCCACGCCAGCCTATCCGAAGAAACCATCCCATATCAAATTGCACCGCAAGATCCGCGCTTCAGATGATCGATACCTATGTACGAGTGCATTTACGCCGGCGACTTGTTGGCGGGGTTCGAGACGTTGCGGCGGTCGTCGTTCATGGAAAGAGAACCGAAGCCTGTCGAAAGGAACGCAAAAGGATCGTTACGACCGTCACCGCCGTTCACGGCACCCTGGTTGGGGTATGGGTCTGCAGAAGAGAAGGCAGCTTCAGCTGAGCGGCTGTCAAAGGGAGTAGAGTGCATGCCGCCATTGGGCACATACTGCGCACCCATGGGAGGGTAGGGGCTGGCCGCGCCCATACCAGAAGGCAGAGCATACGAGCTAGGAGGTCCACCGTATTGCTGAGCAGGGAATCCACCACCGCCGTAGCCAGCTGGGCCGTATGGGCCGCCGCCGGGAGTACCGCCCATCGAGGGAGGTCCCATACCGAAGCCGGAGGGAGTATCCATAGGAGAGGGGAACGCAGAGTCGGCGACGACAGCTGCACCTGCGCGGCTGGCACCACAGCGAAGGCAGGCAGTGTTCTTAGCGAAGTTATGGTAGCCGCATCCGTTCTCACCACATTTCCAGTCTCCAGCTCGGAAAGGAACAGCACCAGTACCTCCACGCATGTGTCCGCCACCCATTCCGTGGCCATGGCCATGGCCCATGTGGTGCTGAGGAGGACCCATCATGCCTGGGTGACCACCGTATCCGTAACCGCCGTAAGCCATAGGATCACCACCCGGTGGTCCCTGCTGCATCGCGGGGAAAGAGCATCGGAAACAAGCGGTACGACGCTGGAAGTTGGAGAAACCGCAAGAAGGGCAGTTCCAGTCACCGGGACGAGGACGGTTTTTGGAGGGAGGGAAAGGAACAATGATGTCGGCAGCGCGGTCAATGACGCGGCTAGACGATGGAGAGACCTCAATGGCCTTTTCATTTAGCGCACGGCCATTCATACAGAGAGACTCTGCAGCCTATGTCATGTCAGCATACCCGATTGAAAGCGGTTTCGATGGAGAACATACCTCTTCGTGAGAGGAAAAGATGGCGAAGCCGGTTCCAGTTGGCTTGTGCTGGTCGGGAGTGCGAAGGGTCCAGAAAGCGATGGGACGTCCGCCAAACTGGGTGAACCAGCTCTCAAGCTCTGACTGAGTGGTGTCGTGGGGAAGGCCGCTCATGTGGAGAACCTTGCTTCGCTCTGACAGAAAGGCGCGAACGTCAGCGCGGGCGTCCATGGGCTTGGTAAGGACGTCTGGGTGATCTTGTGGGGGTTGTGACTTCCGGATGAGTCCGCGAAGCACGCGAGCCAGTGTAACGGCCTCCTCCATAGCTCGGCGGGGCGAGGCAGGCGCGAGAGCTTGCAAGTGGAAGGGCAGGTTGTGCTTGATGGGAGCTGAGGATTGGACGGGCTCCACCTCGAGAGCTGCACAGATATTGGTCAACGCGCTTGAACCAAACGGAAGTGACTCTGGGTGGTGAGCCTGCCACCTCTGGTATTCGGTGCGGAGATCAAATGTGCGTGAGTGTTGCAGATAAGGTGGGAGAACCACGGCCTTGTCGCGGGCCTCGCGCGGCAGTTGGACACGGAGGTCCCACGAGTCGAGTGTAACGAAAGCGAATTCGAGGTTCTTAGGAGCGATGTGTTCAGTATAAAAGTTTGTGAAACGATCGACGGCGTCGCGGAAGGAGCCGGCGTTGCGGACTTGGTCCCATGTGAGGGTTGTCAAGCTGGCTGTGCAGGGCTCGAGGTCAGCGGAAATTGCACGAAAAGTGGAACTTGAAGAAGGTGGTGAAGGGAAGGCTTACTGCATAGGGCCGTGATTGGCGTGTTGACCGGCTTTACGAGGACAGACTCACGATGCAGCTGACGTAGGGTTAGCAATGGAGCTAGGCATTGGAGTCGGTGGGCTTACCTCCTCGCACGACTTTGCATCGAGCAGGATCCAACCTAGCTCAATCACCTCGGCGGAGTCCTTTGTGACATAGACACCGTGCTCGTCGCAAGTCGTGGCCACATGGATGACGACGTAGCGGTCCAGGTTGGCCGTCTGGGGGCTTGGGGTTGGTTGGGAAGCCATATCTATATTGCTGGGACAGGTCTTGATTAGCTTGGGGTTCTCGAGTCTGCTCAATCACGCTATGGTATCGTCGATTGAGGTTCGGGCGGGCGAGGTTCGTCGAGGAAGAAGGTACGAGGTTTGGCGGAGATGGTAGGCGCGACGGGTGAGCACGTCAGCGGGGAGCCCAGGGTGAATGGTGAAGGGGACGAGTGGGGAACAGCTGGCAAGCCGGGAGCGAGTGAAGGGGAAAACAGAGCCTCGAGGTGACAGACGGGACGAGGTTGAGAAGAGTCCCGGAGAGATGAAACCAAATGCTACGAGATGGGGACGGACGACCTGAGGCTCCGTGCAATGATCCCGGGCAGATTTCTTGACGTGGATAGCAGAGCTAAGGCACAACTTCCAGATCTTGGCGGGAGCTCGACGTTAGTCTGCTTAGTGCCGGGCATGTCAGTGCAAGGTGGGATGTACAGTAGCCTGGTAACAATCTCTATAGCTCTCTCTTGTACACTTCTTCCACAGGTGGCTTCTTCTATCACTGTAGCGTGCGCGGTAGCGACTGTTTTCAGGGTCACAGCTGGTCAAATCAACGTTAATTTCAACGTCGTCGCTCCAAATTTCCACTCTAAGGACTGCCTGCAGCCGGACATGCCACGAGCACGGCGGACAGCAGCTCCCGCAGCCGCTCGGCAAAGCTGTCTGTACCCATCTGAAACACTCTACGCCCTCTCATTGAGGGTTCCACGCGTCTGCTGGAGGCTCTCGCGTGTGCTCCGCCTCGGCCGTGCCACGATGTGCCCCATGACGATATTGAACGATGCGGCGTGTACTCGTGAACAGTTGCATCCGAGTTGTGCTGTTGCTGCTCGCCGTGCCGCACTCTGCCATGGGTGACTACTGCGCTTCAGACCGCGCGACACGCTCTGATCCTTATACAATGGGTCTGCAGTGCTCACGGCGAGAGTCAGGCGCTCTTAAGTCCGCCTCTATCGCCGCCGACATTCTACCATCTGCTATAGCCATGTCGTTACTAGTCGCCCCTTGCAGCGTACCCCAAATCTGTGCCTAAAATACCAGTACAAGACATGTTGCACATCGCAGTGGCCCCTTCCGCCCATCCCGCTTTCACTGGCTGTCCGGGTACCCCTGGCGATCTTCCGTACCACGTGACTGCAGCCTATCGCCGTCTCGTACCGCCGAACAATGAAATGGGCACAGGACGATCTTCAAGCCTTGCTGACACGTACAACCAGCACTAGCCCTGTCAGCTCGCCGTTGCACTTGTTTGTGCGGGAGATCCCTAACTGCTTTTGCCCTGACCCCTTAAACGCGCTGCTCCCTCTGCTCTGTCCCAAACAGCTCGAGCACCTGGACTGAACGTACAGTGCCCGGCAGTCTGCCTGCAATTTGCAATTTATGCTCTCCAGCCTTGACACGTACCCGCTTCCCAGTACCGGGGACCTTGCATTGCGGCTTTGGCATTTACCTGGGTCTGGCTGAGCTTGGTTACCAAGCATGCCGGGATTCACATCTTCCCCGCAGGCTACGCTTAACGGACGCGAGTTAGTATTCACCTACCCACTTTTGAAACAACGGACTGCACTGCACCCTCTCATAAGCACATGCTCGACGCGTTCATGGGATTTCTCTCCTAATACCTTTCCAGTTCATCGCGAGGAATCATGGGTTTCTTCAAACGCTTCAGGCGTCACAAAAGCCCCAAGAAGAGCGAATCGCGCCCGCGCAACGACCTCTACGCCCCCGCAGTATACGACTACCACGGCCCCGACCAGACGCAGCGACTGCCCGATAAGGTCCTCCGCCGCATATTCGAACAAGTGTGTCCGCATTCAGCCGACGAATCTCTCGAAGGCAGCGAGGACAGCGGTCATGATGGCTGCATGAGCTGTGATATGCGGGACCTTGCACATTGTGCCCTGACCAAGCGACAATGGTATGGCGTTGCTGCAGGGTTGCTGTGAGTCTAGCTACCCAATATGCATTTTTATGTAGCTAATTCGCTCCAGATACAACAGCATCCGCATCGACGCGGTCCACTACTGCGAGCTCGAAGAGGTCTACGCCGACCAGCGCCGGCGCAAGTCGCGAAACGGCGATGACATTGACGCGCCCACGCTCCGGCTGCAGCAGCTCGGCCAGAGCGTGCGTGGAAACCAGTACCTCGGCCAACGCGTACGCTTCATCAAGCTACCATACATGACCCGCGAGGCATGCAAAGCTGATCTGGCAAGAACGGTATCGGGCTGTCCGAACATCGAGTTCATTGACCTTCCAGACGGCTTCTACAATGGCGACCAGTCATGTCAGCTGCTGCGTCAGGAGCTGCAGGCGCGCTGCCCTCATATCCGGAAGATGAAATACAACGAGGGCGGAGAGCAATCGCTAGAGACGCTGCTCCAGGGCTACTGGCAAGAGCTCATCTCGATTGAGCTCAACAAAATACAGATAGAGCCCAGCATCCTGAGGCAGGTCTTCGGCATGCTGCCACGGCTTAAGAAGCTTACCATTACTGGCGTATCCTGGCTGAATGACTCCACCTTCCACGATGCACCGGGAATCCCCAACTTTCCCGCGCTGGAATCTCTCACGCTGACCAAGTGTCATGGTGTTACTGCAAACGGGCTCGCTCAGTACCTCTACAACCCAATGTGCAGTGGTAGACTGCGAACATTGATATTGAAAGATTGCGGCAGTATTCCCGTACCTTCCCTTCACATTATTCTGCAAGCGGCAGTCAACCTCAAGACACTAGAATACTTCGCCACAGTTTCCGCGTCCCTTCCTTTGGATCCGATACCACCCATGACATCGTACACGCTGCACAAACTCAATTTTGAAGTCACCTCTAGCTCCGCGAACCAAGTATACCCGCCAAGTGCATCATGCTACCAGTACCTTGCGAACTCGCTCATCGCCAACTGCCTCCCTGCTTTGCGACAGCTCTATGTGCGCGACCCCGAATTTCCAGAAGTCCTCACGCTTGCGCCACCGATCCGGCCATTTAGCGAAGCACCGCCGCCCATGTTCAATCAGCCATTGGAGGTTTACTCCAAGGGTCTGGACGAGTTGGACTGGATCTTCACATCTATCATGCCCCCCGAGGCACAGGGACGCCGAGCATCAGTGTCAGTAGGACGACCACTGAGCAGCTATTCAGCACACAAGGGTCTGGGACCCCAATGGGGTGGAGACGCTCGTAAGAGTATCGTGGTACCAAACGGCTTCGGTGGTTTCCTAGCTGTACCTGCAGACAACGATGGGAGACCCAGGAGTGCTGGGCACATGGCGCCTAGTGGAGGCTTCGGCCACGGCTACTCCAACTCGCTTGGTGGCAGGGAGCCAAGTCCACGTGCCAGCTGGATGAGCCACGCGGGTCGCGAGAAGCGAGCTTCGAGGGCTGACCTCTGGCGATGATTTGTGCAGTCGCCACATGCATTCATCTCTTTTTCCATTTCTTTTTTTCACTTCTCACGTTTTGGATACCCGTCCATTCTTCTTCACCTTCATAGGCGATCTTTGTAAGATACCAAGAGGAGTTATTTTTGATCTTTACAGGGGTACGGTGCGATACTGGGATGAATCATTGAGATGGCTGGCACGAACGAAGATACCTCTGATGTGGGATTGGGGTTGGTTGGCTATCTGTAAATAAGAAAGAATTACAAAAGCCTCAGAATACGGTGGGATCTGGGATCTCGTCGCCATTGACATATCAAGTCACCTTCACACCATCAAGTGCCATCATGCTGTGTTTTGTTGTAGTGTTTTAATTTAGGAGCACCCTCTCATTAGGCCTATAGGTGTCAGCGTCATGATGAAATATTATGACTGCGCTCCACACTCGTCATGTTCACATCCTTTCCAAGTCTCTTCCTCCATAACCTTGTCAATCAGACACTGTCCCCTCCGAACAGCACTCCGAACCAGGTCCTTGATCAGGTTCCTCATCTCTCCATCCGCTTCATCAACCCAAAGCTGTCTGTGCCTCGCCCCGCACCCCAGGTTCCACGTCCCCCTCGCACTCCCTTTGCTTTCCCTCTCCTCACCCTTACCCTCCTCCGCTTTGTCTGCCTTGAAGATCTCCGAGTCCCCGAGCCCATGATGAAATAACTCTGGTGCCACGCTCCAGCATTTCCAATCACGATCCCTGCATGCACTTAGCAGCGCAACATCATAAGCTGAGATGCCTCCTGCTGGTTCCTTGGAGAATGTAGATAGGATGAGGGCGGCAGATCGGCGATTCACAGCGTAGGCGAATGTACAAAAAGGCCAGTAGCTTCTATGGAGAATACGAGTTTCCGAGGGTACGGAAAGGGATGAGAGAAACAGGGCTGTGTCAGGGTGGAGGACTGTGTGGAATGGAGTTGTGGGGTCGTTGTATAGAAAGAAGGGTTGGGAGAGATAGGCGGTAGAGATTAGATCATCGCAGTGGCCAGGGTAGAGGAGATCCCAGCTGGTCGTTGGGGCCCAGTATGATGTATGGTCGTCACCAGTGCTGTTGAGCAAGGAGCGGAAGGCGGGTGCAAGGAGGGGTATTTGAGAACTTCGGATTGAAATGTCGAAATCTGTGTCATCTTCGATTATCAAGGCTGTTTCGTAGTCTGAGGCCAGGAACCTATTGTTCGGTTAGTTTTCCTGTCCACTTCCTACTCCCCTTTTCCAGTCTCATCAGTTCAAGTTGTTTACATACCATTTCAAGACTTCCAAATGTCCTAACCATGCTTTCGCACTACCTGGGCTTAGACTGCTCTCCTTCACCTTGAGTCTCTCGACATCATCTACCTCCCATTCCTTTTGTTCTGGGACTACGATTTCGATGTCTGTTAGATTGGCGGCCCAGAGCAGGCTTTGTCGACGTGGAGAGCTTGGGTGGGACAGTGCAAGTATAGCACCGAAACCAAGAGTTGAGTTAGCTTGCGGAAGGATCAACGAAATCTGCTCGTGTGACAATGTGTTGAAAGTGCTGCTATGAGAGTGGTGGTAGAAGAGATATGCAAGTGTGAAGATGGAGACTGCCGCAACGAGGAGGTGAGTTTTCGGAGCCATTGCTGGAGTATCAGTCCAATGCGAGGTGATCAAGACAAAACATGAGAGAGGCAAATGACGAGAGAACGATGCATTTTACTTTGGTAGACATCACCCACGGTGAAGGAAGCTCTTGTGCAAACAGCACTCAGTCACCGATTTTGGGTGAAATAACCTTGCTGACGCGAAGAGGCTGTAGACGCGAATGTCTCCCTTGTGGCGCAAATACATAATATTCTTGTAGCTTCCACCTATCAGACTCTTCGCTTTCCCAGCTCTTTCACAGACCTTTTCTGTACTTCCTCGTGACATGTGCACAGTCAGCTCGTTCTCTGGGCGCCTAGATTCTCATCGGTGGAGTCTCTATTGGCATTGCATTTGTTTGATAGCATTTAGACGTTCCCCACGTAGCGAGTTGAAGTACTTGTCACGAGTGAAATTGTGAAGCAATACTTTTGTCGGTAGTATATACATAGTGCAAGGATAGTGGAAGAAAAACCCTGCTGTGGCTGAAGCATGGCCAGAGTGTAATAATATTTCATACAAGGCGGTACCTTCGGCGGGCTTGCGGCAAGATTTGGCCGAAACAGCTAAGGGCAGCTAATGGCAGCTAATGGCGCACCCAAACACGCACCTCAGCTGCGGTAGGCTATTGTTAGCGCCACAACGGCCGGCCTTCCTGGATCAAGTAAGAGTGCAGCCAACCTTGTTCCCCTGAGAGGACCACCTCGACAGACGATGCAGGTCTGGGTTGGCTGCTTGACGTATTGGTGGGAGTTAGGTACTTGAATCTCTTGAATTAACAGCCGAGTATCCGTGTGCACCTGCCACTCCCTATTGCTTCTTCCGTCTACCCTGCGCCGCTCCCCTCACTTGCTGTGTGCGTTCCATGGGTCTGTCTCCTATGTCCCTTACTTGTCGTCGCGCAGGCACGCAGAATCGTGTCGCACAGCATTCAACCACAACATGGCCACCGAAACAGTACCCTCGGCGGCGGCGCCAACGCCCAAAATGTCCCGCTATAGGAGTGTGAGGCGCGCGCAAGAAGAGCAGACACGGCAGCCGGGTCAATACCACCAGGACCACGCTTCACCAGCAGTGCCAGCCGTTCCAGCCATGCCTCCAATGCCTCCCATGCCTGTCGTGCCCGAATCCCAGCCTCAGAATGATGCGCCCATTAGCAGAAGCATGAGTCGCTACCACCGCAGGCCGACGACTTCACACGCGACCAGCCCGAATCCCCCACCACTACGCTCCAACACCATTCCCAATGCTCCACCTCCGCTTCCCGCGCAGCAACCGCCGTCCACGTCCCGGAATCGTGCTTTGAGCTCCCCGTATCAATCAACGCATACCGCAAACACCGGCCAGCGTCGGCCAAGAACCGCTAGGCCTCGCGCAGAAGCCTCACCCCCCGTCTCCAATGCGCCACGACAGCAGTCGCTGAGAGGCGATGACAGCGCGAGAGAGGTCCTGCAGAGAGAGAAGGAGAGACAGCGGCAGTTGAAGGAAAAGTACGAAGCAGAGGCGCGCATGCAGAGGCAGGCCAAGCAAGCCGAACTGGACAGAATTGAGAAAGTGCGCCAGGAAGAGGAAGAAGCTGCGCGGGCAGAGGCCCAGAGGGCAATCGAAGAGGCTGAGGCGCTGCGTCGGCAGAGGGAAGAACAAAAGGCCGAGCAGGAACGTGGCAGGCGGTTGCAGAAGGCTGAGACTCAGAAAGTGCTCCAACAAAGGGAGGAGGGTGTCCGCAGAGCGAAAGCCGAAGAGAAGGAGCGACAGGCGACACTCGCAAAGCTTGAGCAGAAGGCCCGAAAAGCGCCTTCTTCGTCGCCCCCCGTCTCACCACCCCGGCAGCAGGAGATAGGATTTGGCATGTTCAAGAGGAGAAAAGACGAGGCTCTAGGTTTAGACGCTCCTACACAACAATCAGCTCCGCCGCAGTTGAGTCTCAACTTCGATAGCCAGGAAGAGGAGACTATTAGACCTGGCGGAGGTGGCGTGGTTCTAGGCATTGATGCTCCCACATCTGCTGTAAATGCTGGCGACAGGGTATGTACATTGTATGTAAACCATGACAGAAATACTAACATGTGTCATAGCGCGTCAAAGTTGTGTGCAATGAGAAGCGCATCCTATTGCCTGTGACTCCAACCACCACACCTCTCGATCTCATCAAGTCAGCCGCCACTGTCCTCACAGACCCCATCGACGTGCGTACTGCCGTCATCTGCGAGTTTTTCACCAAAGTTAGCATCACACGTCCACTTCGCAACTACGAGTATGTGAGAGACGTTATGAACTCGTGGGATCACGACAATCAAAATGAGCTTACCATCATTGACTCTGATGTGGACGGGATCAACCAGGACAGCCTGCTCTCGTACAAAGTTCCAGACACAAGACCAGAGGGCGTTTCGTGCTTCATCCAATACTCATCGCGACCTGGCAAATGGAGTAAACGATATCTCGTTCTTCGTCCTGATGGGCAGCTAGTCATGGCCAAGAACGAGAAGACAAAGGAGAAGGACCAAGAGAATATCTGCACTCTCACAGACTACGATATCTACTCCGTGACGCAGTCGAAGCTGGCGCGCGTAAAGCCCCCAAAGAAGATTTGCTACGCTGTCAAAAGTATGCAGAAGTCCAACATCTTCGCGGATGAGTCTCAATATGTCCACTTCTTTTGTACCAATGACCGAAACACAGCGAATACGTTCTACACAGCGCTGCAGACCTGGCGCAGTTGGTATCTCAAACACCAGAAGGGCGAGGGGCTGAAGAAGAAAACCACAGCACAACGTAATATATCAGGGAACGCTGGGGCTGCGCAGGCGTCCTCCCATACAAGAGGCGAATCAGTTGGATCGCATTATCAGCTTGGTGCCTTCTCGTCATTACTCGACATGGACAGTTTCAACAAGACACTGGATGAGATCGAGGTTCACAAGCCGGGAGAGTTTCCAGACGATAAGCCTCTCTCGAAGCTTGATAGTAGCGCAATGCATGCGAAAATGAAGTCAGTACGAGTAAAGCGACCGCCCCCAGCTGCTTTCAACAAGAGCGGTCTAGCCGCAGAGATCCCGCCACCGCCCACTGCTCGTCGTCGGAGTATCGATCAGCAGGGCGAGGAAGCGTTTGCCTCCAGCGGTCTCCTGGGGCGTAGCTACACGCAGCGCCAGGCCGCTTTACAGGCACGTGAACAAACGGGTCCGTTCACCGAGGGACCGTCTCTACTGAACAGCATGGGTCGTGCAGCCCAAGTGTCGTCAAACGACTCCAGCCTTAAGCGCAACACTTCTGTCCGCAGCAACCACCACCGAAGAACATCTAGTGATCTTCAACGCAGTGCCTCGAGACGTGTTCCTGGCATGCCCGAACCTTTGGTTGATCTCACACCTCAGTACAAACCGCCGCCACAGCATCTCAACAAGGGCAAAGGCTTCAACCCAGGAGCTGGCGCAGGACCTTTGGTTGAAAGTGCAACTTCAATCGAGGAGGCAATCATGATTCCGTCATCAACGGACTGGCGCGCTGGTCGTCCAGGTACATCACGCGCGGCACATGGTACCTATGGTGCTGGTGGACACGAGCGTACGCGTTCGCTCAAGGGTCGTGGTGAGCCTTTGGCAGCGTATACACATAACAACCATTTTGGCGCTCCCGAGGATGACAGCAAGGCGTTTACAGGAGGTGGGTTACTTTCTCAGGCTGGCTACTCACAAGGAAAAGACATGGTTGGTAGGGGTGTCATGGATGGCAGTAGAGCCAGAGGCCCAATGGTCAACCTCTCGTTGAACAATGAGTTCGCACAAGGCAGTTTGCTGAGTGCGCTGCCGAACGCTGCTCCGGTTATTGACAGGAGTGGTAAGTAGTTGCGTGGACTACTTCGTCTTTTGCTTGGGATTTGTTTGTTTCCTGCTTTTGTTTGTCTGGCGTCGCACGTTCAGCTTGATATCCTTTGCTTTGGTTACACGTTCACGGCCTTGGGAATCTGATGTAATAGAATTAGGTGGGGAGTCGTGGGGGGCAGAGTGGCTCGATGCTCCTGCTGGAATCAGTATATGATACAAAAGCAAATGCCAACGAATCGTAGAATTATATTTATAGAGGTCTGAGCAGCGTTATGCCGTTGTGTTTGCCAAAATCAAATATTCGGAATTTTTCGTCTCTTGTATTCGAGGCTCTTCCTAGTCGAATGCTATCTTTGTCCAGGCGTTGCCGTGCCAGTGCACTTGGTAGGTGTGGTGCTTGCAACGACGACGCACCGACTGTATACGAGTCATGCACCCGCATAGCAACGCAAACTCGATACTGGGTATACGAGCAAACAACGCTGCTAGAAACTATTGACCGAGATATTGCAAGACACGTCCCGGCAGGCAATCCTGTCCTTCCGATGAACCCTCCGATAACATCACAGGCATGTCACATGGAGCGGCAGTGGCTGTTGTGGGCCCTCACGTGCATCTCTCCGCCTCCACTCACGACCCACTAATCTGGCTGCGGAGAGAGCTGGCGTGCTGTCGACTTCTCCCACCGTTCGCGGGACCCCGCAATTGTCGGTCTTATGACGGAATGGTGCAGCAAGCGGACGTGATGCAGCGCCTCGGCAGTGGTACAATGCGTGAAGCTCTCCCTTCGGCGTGACCCTTTTGATGTTCCTGTTGCGTCTGAAAGCGGACGAAGATAGATGAGCAGACAGGAATAAGCGAGCAGCTCAACGGCGGGCGGGATCGGTCGATGCTCCGCTTCTCATTTCCACGGGAAACTGTTGAGTTGTTGACTCGCGGCCTTGGCCTCGCCCGTTGCGCTCCAGCCTCAGAATTGGGCGCTGGTCGTGGGGAGAGAATTTGCCTCGAGGTGCTGCAAGTGTGAAGAAGTGTGAGAAGTGCTTCGGTGCAATATGTTGCAGCTTGAATGTGGCGCTCAAAGGCTGCCAGGCTAATTCGAGGTTTAATCGTGAATGGGTAGTAGAAGCCGAGCGCCTACGTCACAACGTCAATCCATCCGATTCCCAAAGAGGAATCCCAACCTCCACGGTTAGCAACGCTCGTGCGCCAAACAAAACCGGCCCAGCATTTCTCACTCCCAGGGCTGCTGCAAAACATCCTTTCTCAACTATTCGACAGAGTTTGCGTGCGGCTGCTCTGCTATAACAGGTCCAATTCCTTCCGCAGTCCCATCACACGTTGTCCGCGGCCAACAAATCGTACTCAACCCGAGAGTAATCGAACCGCTTGTCTAGCGCGGCAACCTGCAGTAGCTCAACCAAGCACCGAGCTCAAGCTCCCACGCTCCCTCGACTTTCCAAGCTCTCTAATCCTTAGAAAGAGCTCCGATCCTGCCATTGCGCCTTCCCACCATTTCTTCACACCACCCATACACAATGGCTGAGACCGGCGCGAGAGACGTGCAGAACCACGTCCTGTTCGAGGTTGCGACTGAAGTCGCAAACAGAGGTAGCCTTCGTCTCGTCTCCATGCCACTCGCAAGTACTAATAAATCGTAGTCGGCGGTATCTACTCAGTCCTCAAGTCCAAAGCGCAAGTCACTACGGCCGAGTATGGCGCCGCATACACTCTCTTGGGTCCATGGAACAGGGCTTCGGTACGCGCAGCCAGCTGCATCTTCGGATCAAATGCTAATCCAAACATAGGCGGCTGTCGAAGTTGAGCCAATCGAGCCCAAAGATCCAGCCTTGGTTGCGACCATCAAGTCCATGGACGACCGTGGCATCAAGACGCTGTATGGACGTTGGTTGATCGACGGTGCCCCACGTGTGCTCCTTTTCGACACCGGTACTGGTTACAGGTGGCTTGACGAGTGGAAGGGCGACCTTTGGTCTTCCACCGGCATTCCCTCGCCTCCCGGCGATTCTGAGACCAATGAGGCCATTGTCTTTGGTTACCTCATCGCATGGTTCTTGGGCGAGGTAAGTTGAAAACGTGTACCAAATCCGGTAGCTGTCGCTGACCCTTTTACAGTATGTCTACCATGAGAAGAAGCGAGCCGTCATTGTCCAGTTCCACGAGTGGCTGGCCGGTGTCGCAGTTCCTCTGTGCAAGAAGCGCCGAATCGATGTTACTACCATCTTCACTACCCACGCTACGCTCCTTGGTCGCTACCTCTGCGCCGGCTCAGTCGATTTCTACAACAATCTTCAATATTTCGACGTCGACGCTGAGGCAGGAAAGCGTGGTATTTACCACCGTTACTGCATCGAGCGTGCCGCTACACACGCGGCTGACGTGTTCACGACGGTTTCACACATCACCGCATACGAGAGCGAGCATCTTTTGAAGCGAAAGCCGGATGGTGTTCTGCCCAATGGTCTGAACGTCAAGAAGTTCTCCGCTACCCATGAGTTCCAAAACTTGCATCAGCAAGCCAAGGTCAAGATCAACGATTTCGTGCGCGGTCATTTCTACGGTCACAACGACTTTGATCCAGAGAACACTCTTTACTTCTTCACCGCTGGTCGCTACGAGTACCGGAACAAGGGTGTCGACATGTTCATCGAATCGTTAGCGCGATTGAACCACAAGATGAAGAGCGAGAACTCGAATATGACAGTTGTTGCTTTCATCATTCTGCCGGCACAGACCACCTCTCTTTCGGTCGACTCATTGAAGGGACAGGCTGTCATCAAGGCGCTCCACGACAGTGTAAACAACATTGCCGAAAATGTAGCCAAGAAGCTGTTTGAGCGCTCGTTGACATGGACAGAGGGCTCCGAGCTTCCAGAGGACAAGGACTTGATTACGCCTGCTGACAAGATCTTGCTCCGCCGAAGATTGTTCGCCATGAAACGCCACAACCTCCCGCCTATTGTTACCCATAACATGGTCAACGATGCTGAAGACCCCGTGTTGAACCAGCTCCGTCGCTGTCAACTCTTCAACCACCCATCGGATCGCGTCAAGGTTGTCTTCCATCCCGAATTCTTGAACTCCGCAAATCCCGTCCTGCCATTGGATTATGATGACTTCGTCCGTGGAACCCATCTTGGTGTCTTCTCATCGTACTACGAGCCTTGGGGCTACACTCCAGCTGAGTGCACTGTTATGGGTGTTCCTAGCATCACAACCAACTTGTCTGGTTTCGGTTGTTATATGGAGGAATTGATCGAGAACGCCCAGGATTACGGTATCTACATCGTAGACCGAAGGATGAAGGGTGTCGACGACTCAGTCAACCAGCTTGTCGACTACATGTTCGAGTTTACAAAGAAGAGCAAGCGCCAACGTATCAACCAGCGTAACCGGACCGAGCGTCTCAGTGATCTGCTCGACTGGAAGCGCATGGGCTTGGAGTACGTCAAGGCTCGACAATTGGCTCTTCGACGAGCATACCCTGCGGCATATGAAGACGATGATGAGCCAGACTTCTTCAGCTCGCAAGATGTCAAGATCTCGCGGCCGTTGTCTGAGCCTGGGTCTCCCCGGGACCGTTCGGGTATGATGACGCCTGGTGACTTTGCTTCGCTTCAAGAAGGTCGCGAAGGACTGAGCACTGAGGATTACATCGCGTGGAAGCTTCCGTAAGTGACAGCTGGACTACAATGCTCGATTACATGCTAACAATTACACAGGGAAGAAGAAGAGGCCGATGACTTTACCTTCCCGCTTACCTTGAAGACGAAGAGTAAGCCTAATTCAGGCGCAAACACTCCCACTCTGTCTACTGCGCCGAATGGTACTGACTAGCCACCTTTCTTCTGCAGGGTGACGAAGGAACCGAACGAGGAAGAGAAGCAACGACTTCCAAATTTGCATTGATCTATTCCTTTATGTTTGGTTTGATTTTATGCGCATATACTGCATTGGCGAAGACGAATGGACGCAGTAGAGAAGAATGGAAGGAACTGGTCGCCTACGTCTGTGGGACCCAAATGTATTTTAAGATGTGAATATCAGAGTCTGTTGGCCTGGTCGAAACTTTTGTGCGGTCCGAATCTCCTTACCATTGCCGAATGTCCGGACCCAGAATGCATACGCGCGTCTTTGATAGGAATGGATGCCCGATTTGCCGAACAAAAGCAAGCTTGGGGTGGTAAATCAGGCCAGCATTGCAACCTTGCGGCCAGTAGAGTACGAATTGACTGGCATGTGTCACGACGTGTGCCGTTGGTCGTTGCAAGCCCAGGTGGCTGACTGGAATGCCAAGCTGTGGCGTAGCCGAGTATCGCGGCGCAGTGATGGCAGAAGAAATGAACTGCGTAAGCCCGTAAGCCCGTAGAACGTGGACTAGCCTTGTTCTCCTTCCCGGCAATCAGGCGCATCCTATCAATGCCGAAACAAGCATCTTGTTTCTGAAACATAAGCGCGCAATCGCCAGTACCGCGTTATCCTGGAACAATGTCGGCGTTCCTTGGAATTTGTTGTGTTCAAGTGGTGAGATGTCAGCTCGGCCGACGGACCAAGCCAACCAACGTGACGATATGATGCGCTGGCAAGTATATTCTAGCAAGGGTTGCAGTTATCCACACCCAATATATGTATTGAAGTGTGGAGGGGCATTGTTTATCAAAATCTCCCTTGGGACTGCTCACGCGACGCGGGGCAATGGATAGCGGGGCGGAGCGGAAGCATACAGGTGGAGAACAAACACATGTCCAACGTGCATGCATACCAAGACTCGAGAGCATGTCGTACATGTGAACTCTGTTGGAAGCGGTGTAGTGCTTTTGCAGGTGTGGGCGAGACGTCCTTGTCGATTGGATTCTCCATGTTTGGTACAGGGGTCTGTTAAACTCCGGCTGCGATAGGAGGCTGGGCACGCAGCGTTCCGCGGCTTCGACACCCCTTTCGCGTAGCGTCATCGCCGCACCTGGCAGCGCGACAAGCCGGCAATCTTTCACAATGGACCATACGACTATTTGCCGCAACACGACCCGTAGTTCACAGTGCCCACTTGAGGCATTACTTCACTCTCTTCTCTCTTAACCATGCACCACTACGACGGAGCTTTTCTGCGACGCGCTACCGGCTCGGTCCGTTGACGTCCTGTCTGCTTGGGCGCGATCGATTAGACTCGATCTTTCAGCTCTTCCTTCGCACTACCTCTCCGCTGATCTTTCCTATCCACCAGACTAGGACCTTTCACTGAGCGACTACACCTTCCTTCGGTTTCGCCTTGACGGCCGCGAGCGGCAATCATGTTCGGTCCCTGGCTAGTCATGTTCGCATGGCTGAAGAAGCGCACGCCATCCAGTCTGAAGGCTCTCATACCACACGCCAACTTCATTACACTCCACTGTATGTTCAAAGAAACGGAACATTCGCTGGACTTGGACTAATTTGTCTGTAGATGCATATATTATTTCGTGGGCGCTGATTGGGTCCGTCATCATGTATGGTGGTGGTCGCATACCGTACATCGATGCGCTCTTCTTCGCCAGTGGCGCAGCAACACAAAGTGGTCTGAATACGTACGTTTAATCCAAAACTCTTGCGGGATATCGACTGACCATGAGCGCAGAATTGATATCAATTTATTGGACTTGTATCAACAGGTACGTGCTGTTCCAAGAGTAATGAATCATCGTTGTGCTAACTTGTTCAGATAACCATTTACATCATCACCAGCTTATGTACGCCCATCTTCATCCATAGCTCCGTCGTCGTCGTGCGCCTTTATTGGTTCGAAAAGCGCTTCCAGAATATCGTACTCGAGAGGGGAAACAAGAGCGGTCGGACCCGCACGCTTTCTAAGAGGAAGAGTGAAATGAAGGCTGTGACAGATCGGAATGCTGGACAGGAAGAGCAAGCGGTTGGTGCGCGCGAGATCCGGGTCATGCGTGGCTCGAGCGGCCATGCACACGGTGGAACAATCGCAAACGAATTCGCCTTCAGTGACGGACTGGACTGGACAGGCAATGGCATAAATCCTCGGAGATCCAGTTCCAGCGAGGATGAGATGCCTCCGTTTCGACCCACGACTCCCGTACAAAACGCTCCTACCGGTATTGTCTGGGCGGACAACCTTAGCACGCCCACCGAAAAGAAGCCTAGGGAGTCGCTTGAAGAATCTCCTGGTGGCCGCCTTCCGCAATCTAACAAAGAGAGAAGCATTGCTTTCGTAGAAGCACAGCGTAACCCGACAGCGAGGAACAAGCTGCGCATTCCGGGCCCACGCGATTTTGACCAGGGTCTCATCCCAGAGGCGATCAAAGGAGAGGAGCTGGATAGAGTTGCGAGTAGGCTGTCACATGAGTCCCATCCAAAACGCGAGCGCTCGAACTCTGTTCCTCACGCTTTGAATGGCGACGATCGGCCACTGAGAAACCACATCACCATCGACGTACCGGACCGACAGGCACGTCCTACTGGGCACTCCGTTTATGACAGAACCAGAACGAATGAAGGCGATGCAACTGTTCCTGCGCCAGGAATGCATATGCGTAGCAGGTCGCGGTCAAGGACCTTGACCAGTTTCCTTACTAGGAATAAGGACGAAGAGGAAGAAGATCCGATGCCATACCTCAGCTGGACCCCAACTCTCGGACGTAACTCGAATTTCGTGGATCTAACCGAAGAGCAAAGAGAAGAACTAGGCGGTATCGAGTACCGTGCTCTAAAACTCCTCGCCATGATTCTCATTATCTTCTACCTTGGCTGGCACACCATTGGTGTTATTTGTTTGGCACCCTGGATCAATCATGATGCTCATTACAGCAACGTGGTGAGAGAAGTTGGCGTGGATCCGACCTGGTGGGGTTTCTTCACTTCAGCTTCCTTGTTTAATGACCTAGGTTTCACACTCACTCCAGACTCGATGGTCTCTTTCCAGCTAGCTATATGGCCTCTTGTACTGGGTACCTTCCTTATTATCATCGGCAATACTGGTTTTCCCTGTATGCTTCGCTTCACCATCTGGATGTACTCCAAGATGGTACCCAAGAGCAGCGCCATTTGGGAAGAGCTTCGCTTTTTGCTAGATCACCCACGTCGATGCTTCACTTTACTTTTCCCAAGCAAGGCAAACTGGTGGCTGTTCTGGATCCTTGTTATTCTCAACGGTGTAGATCTGATCTTCTTCATCATCCTCGACGTAAGTACGATGTTATTCAGGCCAAATTACTTCTGACTAACGCTCTGCAGCTCAACGATCCGACTGTCACTTCCCTGTCGGGTGGTCATCGCTTTCTTGCCGGTCTTTTCCAAGCTGCCTCAACTCGTACTGCAGGTTTCGCTGTAGTCAACATTGCTGATCTGCACCCTGCAGTACAAGTCAGCTACCTCATCATGATGTACATATCTATTTTCCCTATCGCTATGTCCATCCGCCAATCCAACGTGTACGAGGAGAAGTCCCTGGGTGTTTGGGCCGCAGAAGACGAAGACGAAGAGCAATCGAGCTACCTCTCGCACCATTTGCGCCGCCAACTCTCATTCGACTTGTGGTTCGTCTTCTTGGGGTTCTTCCTCATCGCCATCATTGAAGGCCCGCGGCTCGAGAACACAAACGAGTACGCGTTCAGTCTCTTCTCCGTCCTGTTCGAAATCGTCTCAGCATATGGTACTGTAGGATTGAGTCAAGGCTTCCCTGGTTACAACACCTCCTTCTCAGGCCAGTTCAAGACACTGAGCAAACTCATCATCATTGCCATGCAGATCCGTGGTCGCCACCGTGGACTCCCGTACGCACTGGATCGTGCTATCTTGCTTCCGTCGGAAACTTTACACCAGAAAGAGAACGAAGATGCAACGAGACGCGCACGACGTAGCAGTAATGCTATGGATATGGGAATCAGTATGAGTATGGATGGTATTACCCGAACAGGTACCGGACTCAGTCGCAAGAGTACCGCAAGTGGCGAGAGACCCCCACAAAGTAAACCCAAACAGCTGAAACGCATTATCAGTGGTGCTTTTAGTGCAGGCCCAACGGGCCAATATAGAGAGAAGAGGGCATGATATGTTCTCCCTTTGTGCGACATTCTGAGCATTCGAGGCGTTTTAGAGTAAGGCGCAGAATGGTGTTCATCGGTTTTATATATATTTTTGTTTGTGCTTTTAGGCGCTTCGACGAGCTTTAGATCTGATAGCGTTTACGCGTGCGATGCCTTTCCACACGATGTTATTATCGTTGCTAGTACATATTGCTAAGATGAAGTATACTTATGTTACATATTTCTGTTGTCGATTGATACTATGATATGACGTAGAAGCTGATCCGTTCAGCTCCATGTCCAACCCTCAAATATCTAGTCTCTAATCGCACCTTTTACCCAAATTTTGCTGTGCATCATATGCTTCTTGGTACAAGATGGTTGAGGAGTATCGTTCTTATTTGGAGTAGAAGGTTCGGGTTCTCACGTCAAGGTCACTGTAGAGTCTTGCACCTGAGCAATCTCGTAGACGTCAACAGACTTGAAAGTCAACAGAGATCGTAAAGATGTGGCATCAATGTTGCTGCACGGTGGTCTCATGTTCCCTGGAGTGGTACCAAAAAAACAAGAGTAGAAGTATTATGCTGGGTTGGGACCTGGGCCAAGCCTCTAGTGAAGGACGCAGCAAAAGTAAAGTAGTAGCTGAGAGGGCCTGAAGGCGGGCATGTTGTTCTCTATGCTCAGTAAATTGGGAGATTTGCCAACGGTCATAGGCTCAATGTTTTTCGATTGACTTGAAGAATTTGAAGAGAACACGGGTGTATCATATGTATATATCGAGATTCAGTCCAGATCAGTCTGCTGCGATCACTAGCTCGGGGCTTGCATTCGGATCAATCATGACCTGATATCACGTTCAAATAGTCTTCAGGTTGCGTGACATGTGCTTAATTTCAATTCGCCTTGAAAACTACACAAGAGCGCTTTCCAATCATTATTCCAAGATTTTTCTCGAGGTTTGCTCAGTAAGTGCCTGAGATAACTCAGCGAGCCCTGGTTTTCCTTCCAATGCCGCCTTGATCTAGACTCAATGATGCATTTCTGGCCCCACAAGGTAACGAGCTACTTGAAGGTGCTGAAAGAAGAGCTCAACAGGTCAAAGTAAGATGTTGTTGCACGTCTTACTTTGGGCTCTTGTCATAGACTACATGTGATGCTCATAAGCTAAACGTAGTGGTCGTGTGTTATCAAAAGCTTTATTCCGTCATATCACCAGTAGAGTTACGAATGAAAGCTTCCAGAGCTTGTTAGACCGTGGAGTGACTCGTCAGAGCATGCGTCGGTGCGTACACAATCTTAGAAAGTTCTGTGAAGTCCCATAAGCTTGCGCATTATCCAGGCGGATTGCTCGGAAAGTCAGGAAATTGGGACCTGAAATGAGCAAAAGATGCAATACAATAGTTCAGCTAAGTGTGCCCAGGTGTTGGGAGCCCTGGAGTATCGCTGAGAGACTTCCAATGACAACTGGTTGCGGTAAGCAGCCGCTCTGCGCTAAAATGGACAGATACTAGTGCCATACGTCACCTTCGAATGCAAACTTTCCCCAACCACCCATTGTTTCACATTAGCCCTGAATCAGCGGGAATCAAACATTCTTCAGAATTACAACGAGATTTGAACAACCCTTCCATGCACATGGTCGCTACGAGGTCGCTTTCCGCGCGTCAACGCGTGAATAAATGTCTACAATAGAGGATCGCCTATCTTAGCCCCAAAGCCTCCCTCCTCCCTTGACTTCCCAGATCTAGATACGGTGCCTCGCCCAGGCTAGCCACTCGATCGCCTGCCCTGGCTTCATCATAGTCATATGTCGCACAATGCCACGTACTACGGTTATCCCAAATAGCCAAGTCATTCGGCCGCCACTTAAACCGCACCTGCGCATCGTGGTTCTGCGTTACAAGGTTGAACAGATACGGCAGAATGAGGTCGGATTCGTCCTTCGTGACGCCATTGATACGTTTGGTAAATCCTTTGTTCACGTATACTGATTTCCAACCCGTCACAGCTGTGGCGCAGATTAGCATTTGCAACGCAGGAAAAGAATCAGCAAGCTTACGATTTGTTCTTATGACTGGGTGTGTGGCTGTGAGTGCGTCCCCCTGGTTTAATGGATTACCACGGACACCCTTCCTCAATGGATTTCCTAGCCGCTCTGCTTCTTCTAGAAAAAACTTCGCGTCGTGCGTCGCAGTCAGACCCTCCAGGAATGACCGCATGGCGGGAGAGAGGCGGTCGTAAATTTCGTAGCCGGACGCCCACAGCGTGTCACCACCTGTTGCTGGTAGGGTATGAATTTTCAACATCGCATAGTCTGACGGTACTGGTTCAAAAGTAATGTCACTATGCCAGCCTGCAGATGCGAAACGACTGACATCCGAGAGTTGGTGAGTGAGACCACCACCTTTCTTCTGCTTTTCGCTGCTTATGACAGAGATCTGATCTCCCAGTTCGGAGCCTTCTTCGGTAAGGGGGTGCACATGGAGTCCAGATGATGAGGGCTAACAATCTGTCAGCGTTGTGAAAATGAGTTCATGTTGGTAATCGAGTAGACATACACAACCTGATAGCTCAGTTATGCGCAACATCAGGTCTTTCATCTGAGTTGGTGTGACATCTTGGTTCCTCAGAAATACGACGCCGCGTTGTGATACTTGAAGTTTTATCAGCCACCGACTTCGTCAAGTTAGAGATGGAAACCGTACCCGTGATAGCCAGATCTTTGATCATAGCATCACCCCATCGAAGCAGATCGGTCACCTGGAGACCTTCGAATTCTCTTCCGATGACTGGGGTTAAGTCTTGGTGTTGGAAGCTATCCAGCGACCCGGAATAAATCAAGGGCTCCAGAAGCCTCGACCTGGCACTGGCGTGTCCGCCAATGATGTTGGCGTCCCCGTCTTCATGGACATCTTCGATACGATTGCGCTTGATTGAAGGCATCTTAGGAGCGATGTGGCTTAAAAGTAGTTTTGGCTTTCGACTTAGCCTTAGAGTTGCAAAGCACTTCGACAGCCTGAAGGCTAACAATCTTACATACCTGGAAATCCCGAACGTCTAATATCTACCAGAGACCAGGGTGGCACATCTTCGGCATGTGTGGTAAAGCACGTCATCGGACTAGCTGTATGTTCCGGGATTAGGCACGCCGAGCCTAGCCTACACCATTCCGTGAACGCTAAGCCGGGGGTCAAGAGGGGAAAACCAATAGCAGATGCATTAGTATGCACAACACCGCGCTTTCCCCTCCTTCGTCGGCGCATTTACTGCCTCGGTAGGATGGCGACGATGGCGACGAGATGAGCCGCAATTGCGACATGCAATCTCCAAGATGATATATAGAGGAGTAAAAGCATGTCAGGGGAGATGTAGCGTGCCGATCATTATATCTTTATAACAGCCTCCATTCGTAGGACTCGTGTTGAAGCCGACGACTGCAGCTCTTCAACATGGGCAACGACATCGAAGCAGCCCCGCATACGACACGGATCAGCGAAGATGCCAACTCGCTGAAATCATCGGCCCATGTGGGTAGAGAGGAGCTTGCAGACATCGTTCCCCCACACGACAGCTACGAAGGCCGGCATCGCTTCGACCCCCATGCGAGCTGGAGCGTTGAGGAAGAACGTCGTGTTGTACGGAAGACAGATCTACGACTGCTCACATGGCTCTGCCTGATGATGTTCGGGCTGCAGGAAAGTTGATACAAGCTACTTGACGATTACGAATACTGACTGTTGCAGCTCGATCGCGGAAATCTATCAAATGCGCTTGCGGATAATCTTCTGAACGATCTTGGTCTGACTTCTGATGATTACAACAATGGCACGACCATACAACTGGTTTGCTTCCTTGCTGCCGAGTTTCCGGTCCAGTTGTGAGTGATATCAGAATCATTTTGCAGTCACTGTCTGACCACGCTCCTGTCTAGTCTCACCAAGCGATATGGTTTCAAGTACATCCTTCCAACTATGATGTTAGCCTGGGGAACTGCATCTTGGGGTCAGGCATGGATGCACGACCGGACTTCATTCTATCTGGGTCGCGCAGCCATCGGACTCTGTGAGGGTGGTTTCATCCCTGGTGTTATCTTGTTTGCGACCTACTTCTACAAGTCCAAGGAGCTTTCCATACGTCTTGCAGCCTTCTGGTCGACACTCAACATCGCTCGTGTTATTTCCGCATTGCTCGCAGCTGGGATTCTGGAAATGCGCGGTGTCGGTGGGAAGCCCGGCTGGTTTTGGCTCTTCCTCCTTGAAGGTCTCTTAACGGTTGTCATTGCCACATTATCGTTTTTGTACCTACCCGCAGCGCCGACATCAACCACGAACGTACTTTGGCGTAAGGGCTGGTACACCGAGCGGGAAGAGATTAGTAAGTTTTCAGCTACGAAATGTATATATGAGACATTCACTGACTTCGTACGCTCGAATTCAGTCATGGTGAACCGCATCCTTCGAGACGATCCAGCAAAAGGCCTTACGGCTCTCAAAGAGCCTGCCACGTTTAAGGACATCCGCGCGGCCTGGTCTGACTCCTCTATGTGGGGCTTATACTTCATCGGCCTCGTTGCTTACATTCCTGCCTCCCCGGTGCAAGGCTACCTTACGCTTACACTAAAACGTCTCGGCTTCAGCACATTTGACAGTAACATGTTGACTATCCCGTCCGCTGCGCTTCAAGTCATTACCATGCTAGCCCTAGCATATTCGAGCGATTACTTTAACGAACGCACGTTCCATTGCATTTTTGGCGAGTTCTGGATCATGCCGCTCCTTATCGCCCTTCTGACGCTACCCGACGGAGGCCGCGAATGGGGCCGCTTCTCTCTAATTACGTTGATCTCCGGTTACCCATATTTCCATCCTTTGGTCTCGTCCTGGATCTCGGAAAATACATTCGACGTCAAGAAGCGTGCGATTACGGCCGCAACGTACAACGTTATTGTGCAAATTGGATCTTTGATCAGTTCACAAATCTACCGTAAATACGATGGTCCGTACTACAAACAAGGCAACTCAGTGCTAGTGGCGATCTGCGCATTGAGTGTTATCACCTTCCTCGTTCAGCGATGGGCCCTGGTACGACTGAACAAGAAGAAGCAAGAGAAGTGGGAGCAAATGACTTCGGAAGAGAAGGCTGTCTACCAAGCAGACATTGCCGCGCGTGAGAAGGACGGCAACAAGCGGCTGGACTTCAGGTTCACGCTTTAGTCTGGTCTCGGAAAGATAGCCGATGTCATTACGCAGTTAGTCAAGATCAATGTGCATGGTAACATACTGGACGGGCTGTGGTTGCAACATCACATGCTTTCGCCAATCGCTCCACCCACCGAAATTTCAGCCGCACCGAACTATTGGCAATCCGTAACTGAGATTATTCCGAGGTCTAATCGCAACTCTCGACGCGAGTGTTCTGACATTCAATGGACGTTACTCTTACGTGAAAGCCTTTGGTGAGTGTCCTCTGAGTGCTTGCACATCTTGTTACTGTTTGTATTTGTTTCTTGTACGTTTTTTTTTTAAGTTTACTAGACCGCAAGTTAGCCAGAGGATGAGTATGCGTCCTCGCGTCGGCTGCAGAGACCCGTCTTGTTCAATGAAGACGTCTCTAGTCGGACCCACTTTCTCTCCAATGCCCCACTATTACCCAGAGCTGCCCTATGTCGTGATTGCGGGGATCAATGACGACCTCGGGACTCTCCACGTTCTCGCGAGTCATTCCGGAACCGCGAATACCAAGGCCTCAACAGCACATAATCAACGCGACTGCCTAAAAGAGGATTTTTCGTCCGATGCGGGAGAACACATCGCCGGCATCGCTCTGCATGGAGAAATTGCTGCTTTGGGTGTAGCCGACAGAATTTTGGAGAGCCTTAGCAGAGCGTGTGACTGCAATGGTGGCTCTGTTTGAGACGCACACTTACTTCGGTATACAACGAAATCGAGCTTTTGAGACATTTCACGAGATTATCCAAATACACGCAAAATGGCTTGGGAGGAACCTCGTAAAACTGGCATGCAATACCGCCGCCTGGGTAACTCAGGTTTGCATGTATCTGCACTCGGTTTGGGCGGTTGGCTCACGTATGTTCAAATCTCCGTTCATCTCCATGCATATACTGATCAAACACAATGCAGCTTCGGTGGCCATGTCGAGAATGGTGATTTTTGTCTTCATGCTTATCAGCCACGCAACTAATCATAACCATAGAACTCACATTTTCCATCATGAAGACAGCATATGACAACGGTATCACGTTTTTTGATACTGCCGAGTCTTACGCTGGTGGCCAGTCCGAGATCATTATGGGCCAGGCTATCAAGAAGTTCGCATGGAATCGCAACGACATCGTGATATCCACAAAACTCAACTGGGGCGGCGCAAATGGCGAGGTGCTTGTCAACAACCATGGTCTCTCACGCAAACACATCATCGAAGGACTCCGTGCATCGCTTAAGCGCATGGATTTGGAGTACGTCGATATAGTGTATGCGCATCGTCCTGATCGTCTTACGCCCATGGAAGAAACGGTCCGCGCATTCAACCATGTCATTGAGCAAAAAGGGTGGGCGCTGTACTGGGGCACGTCTGAATGGTCCGCAGATGAGATCGCCGAGGCATGCGGAATAGCGAAGCAGTTGGGTCTCATTGCACCGATAGTGGAGCAACCGCAGTATAATTTGCTCGAAAGGAAGAAGGTTGAGGGCGAATTCCAGCGCCTTTATGCACGATTTGGACTTGGCTTAACTACATTCTCGCCATTGAAGTTTGGGCTGCTGAGTGGGAAGTACAACGATAGTCCAGATGCACCGCCAGCAGGTTCAAGATTCGCCGAAGGAAAAGATGGCTTCGTGAGTGGAATGCGTGACCGATATGGAAACGATGAGTGGAGTGGCATGATCAACAGCGCAAGAAACTTGAAGGTAGGTCAAATGCTTATAAATTCTGGATGCTGTTTCGCTAACGCAGAAACAGCCAATTGCGGATAAGCTGGGCATCAATCAATCGCAGCTGGCGCTTGCGTGGTGCTTGAAGAACCCGCATGTCTCTGCAGTGATTACTGGGGCTTCGAGACCGGAGCAGGTGGTGGACAACTGTGCAGCTCTGAAAGTTTTGGACAAGCTTACGCCAGACGTCATGACGGAGATTGATGGTATTGTAGGAGGCATCCAGCTGGACCCTGCACGACAGGATTAGCTTGGTTATACTTACTCTTGATCAACAAAGACTCAGTTCACCATCTAAATGTCAGTGCACCCGTCTGACTGCATCTGTATTGTCCTGGAAACACCTGAAATGCTTTCATGGCTACATGCTGTACAAAATCTAATTCAAAGACGCATAAAGCGCTAAGGCTTCTTGCCCTGGTCTTTCTTGGCTTCGTTCACTTGGGGCAATATCTCATGAACCTTCATGTCTAGCCCGACCCAGAATTTCCGACCTCGCCATTCTACAGTAACGCCGCCCCAGAACGCAATGACCCATACAGGTAATGCAAAGAACTCGCGACCAAGCCAAGCATAGAGAAAGTCCATGAAGTTTCTTCTTGCACCATCAAGTAGACTTGGCTCACTTGGAGTCTTATTGCCAAGGAGAGGTTCAAGAACTTCGGTGCGGTGGTATGCAGAGGCTGATCGCTGGGGCAAGATAAAATCAGGAGTGTCGGCATCGATTTCGACAGTCTTGGCGCAGTGAAGCAACAGATATTGAACGTAGTCCACTAGACACCAAGCAGACAGATGTAGGAGCCAGATGAGGAAGAAGGAGGTCCAAGTCGGGCTGATGCCGATGTTGTGGAACACGGGTAGCGTCGTTAGAGCGTATGCGCCATACAGCCCACACAGAAGACTCTCCGTTCCTGGCTCCACAAACGTTGCTAACGTAACCGTGAACTTCCGTACTCGTAGCCATCGAATACGACGCTGTAAGTAGGCCATCACAGACGTATGGCTGATTGGCTGGTAGCAGAAGTCACCAAAGAGCATAGCGTGCTTGCCCCAGGTCTCCTTCTTGGTCCCTGGTTCTGGTTGGTAACCTCGTTTCTCGAAAGCTTGGGGTTCTTTCCACAGCACATCGCCAATGAGGTGATCTTCGCAGATATTGTCGGAGAAGAAATCGATACCGGGAGTGCGTTCTGGGTTCGATGAGGTAACATAGTTGAGTTGGGAGCGACGGAACATAGTACTCTTGCCCATAATACAGGGTGCTACAGCGACGGTGTTGATGGCTTGGTAGAATTTGGCGTGGGCAGAAGACATGAAAGCTTCGTCCAGACGTCCGCCACCACGCTGCAGCAGCTTCCTGATAGTACTTCCCGAGTGGTTGCGAGGATCCGAAGATGTGCTTGCCGCGATATTGGTCAACTGTGCTGCAGCTTCTGGTTTTCCTCCGAGCAACTCCTTCCTGTCCTGTAGCGATAGACCTTGCGAATCGAGGTCTACCGTGAGAGGTGTCTGGTGCACGAACTTGTACTTTCTCTTGCTGTTGCCATGTTTGTCCTGTCCAAAGCCACATAGTAGGTCCACTAGTCGACCGCAAACGCCCTTGCCGACCCAGACGTTACAGTCAAGCACCCACACGATGTCACCCTCGGCCTCCCTATAGGCACGACTCATGTTTCTGATCTTCGGATTGGGTCCCAGCGCGTTATTATCCTTCAGTAGCAGCGGATCCTCTTCTTCGACCAAGATTTGCACATGGGCGTCCGGGAAGTCATTACATAGGCGTTCGAGAATCGGAAAGGCGGGATCGGATCGCTCAGGAACGCAGAACACGGTGTTCAGTTTGTCTTTGGGGTACGTCTGGCGGAGGGTGGCTGCGAGGCATTCGTACAATCGTGGGTCGAGGCCTTTGACTGGCCGTATAACGGTGACTCGAGGGACTTCATCGTCTTTCAATGTCGTAACGCACGTTGCCTGCTGAGGTCTCCTCCAGTAATAGCGGAAAAGCTGAACGAAGCCAATAGCACAAACATTCCAGACTACCACCCACCAAATCAGGCAGCCGGTCGCAATGATGGTACGCAACATGGAGACATCTTCTCCTGTCGCAAGGTCGGGCGCGCCAAGCATGCGCAAAAGTGTCGTAGGGTCAGAGTGAGGGTGGGATGTTGACGAATCTCACGGCACGGAGGTTGCGGAGTTTCGAACCAGAAAGTGACGACCTGCCAAGACAAACACCACGCGACAGCCCCTTTTGGAACCACGTCTCAGGACAAGTTCTACGACAGATAGAGATCAAGAAGCAGGCTTACTGTTGTGTTGGATTCCAGTATCTGTTGGTCATGCGATTGTTTGCACTGCCGAGCGGTCCGGCTTCTCCGCCAGGGACATTGCTTGTAGCGATCAAGCACCTAGGTGTCTCCACACCGACAGTAATACACGCTCGCTAGTGACTTCACGTCCGACAGCACTCTAGCGTCTAAACTGTTCATATTGGTAAACCTGTGCTGCAGAAAGTAAACAAGGTGAGAGGGTGGTATCAATACGTCCGTGTACATTTTCGTCAAGATCCAGATGTGAGCTAGCAAAAGTAGCTCGCCCAGCAACCTCGCCCGCCAAACCTAAAGTAAATCTATCCAAAACTCCTCATATTCTCCGAACCCTGAATGTTGTAGCAAGTCCCAATACTAAAGGTCTCATTGACTCTATGGTTTCAAACTTTCGGTTTCTTACGCACCAGTCCGGCTGTCAAGGTATTCACTCCATTTGCAGCACTTGCATCAGTAATGGGTGTTGGCTCAGTTTTTGCCTTCTTCCTGACGGTGCCTTCTCCTGGAATTTGTGCGGGTTCAGCCAACTTTTCTGTCTCGGTTGCCGCCTCTGATGGGATATCGGGCTTCCTCTTCTTTCGTACACCCATGACCATTGTCGGTGTCACGCTGTTTGTTGCATCCGCAGGCTTCACTGCAGCTACATATTCCTTAGTTCCTATCACTGTAAAGGCCCATTCGTCCATGCCGCCAAGAACAGCGATTTCTTCTTTCCACTTCCTCGTACTCCGTGCTGCTGCCTTTCGGTTCGCAAACGTTTGCTGTAAGAGGACTTCATGTGCACGATCATAGTTCTTGAGCGAGAAACAGATGGTCCCACGTGAGGAAGCGGGCCACCTCCAGTATGGACTGTTCTCAGGAAGAGTTTTGGCAGAGCGCGAAGACATGTTTGGCGTGGTCGGTAGATTCCGATAGATAGTCTTGATCTTCGGCAGAACTAGTGGTATTGGTCCATACCTGGTTTTGGCCTCTTGTCTCCGTCGACTTGTTTTCCGCCGTTTTGGACTGGACATATTCTCTTGTGAATTGGTTTGCGAGAAGGACTGTGACGCTGACAGCTGTGACGGCATGTCCTCGTCTTCTTCGGGTATCGAAGGCTTGGGTGGTGTTATGACGACCCATATGAAACCTACTATCCTTCCTGATGAGCACTCTTGCCTGAAAGCCATGAACTCCCAGAACTGGTCGAGCGTCTTGACACTCTTCCATTGCCCATTACTTCTTGACGGTGTGCCTCCATCTGCTACCATATTATCCGTGCCACGGTCGGGAAGTTCCTCGTCTAACTCATCAAGAAATCTAGCCTTAGGATCATCTGGAAAGTGTGGTACCAGGCACCGTGGTGGTGCAGCAGGATATGGAGCGATCTGTAGGAGTGGGTGTGTAGTGGCCCAGCGTCGAGGGGTGTTGGGGACGGAGGGCGGAGGAATGTATCGCAGTGTATCGTATGATTCGAAACCCGGTATCACTAGATATCCCTTTGCTGTGGACTCGGATTGTGTTGGTGTGCCGTTGGTCTTGGTGCCTTCACCCTCCATTAGCCGTTCAGCGAAGGGTTTCCCTTCTCCTTCAGCTTTGTACTCCCATATGATTGGATCGAGCACTCTGCACCACCATTTTACCAAGCCCCTATCGTCCAGAACATGCTTGTTCTTGTTCTCGATGCTTGCTGGGAACAGGTATTGATCCTGTGCCCTGGCGAACAAAGACACAACAAGCTTCTTCCCTTCCCTTTGTCTTTCTCTTGCGAGCCAAGATACAAACGTGCCGCAAATAGCTTTCAAGGGCGATGCAGATTGGGCTCGCGGTAATTGCAGCTCAGATATATAACCCGTCGAGTCGGCTTTGGAGACGAAGATGGTGGTGAGGTTCCTGGTGGTGTAGATTAAGACTTCGATGGCAAGTATCAGAAGCTCCTCGGGTAGTTCTGAGGCTGCGGCGTCTTTTGGCACTATCGATGCTGCCAACGTGTGCGACTCGCAATATGTGCGTTCGGACTTGCCATGGGGCGGCGCGGAGAAGAGAGCAGAGGACTTGGACGGCGGAGTTGAGTAGTGATAGAAGGTGATGGGCACGTTTTTGGGTAGTTGTTCGGCCAGTAACTCTCTCAGCGGCTTCGAGACACCAGGACTCGCCATGACGACTCAAACGGAGCGCAGCAAGGGGGAGAAGTCGCGTATCGGGGGCGCAAGATGGGGAGCGGTAGGCGCGACTGGGGCTAGCGTGGTTGTGGTAAGGCGCGATCCGCGTGCCGCAACTTTTCGATGATCCGAACTTCACCTCCGCCAGCAGCATCGTCTCCGCCCCCCGCCAATCACGCCTCTTGCACCTCACCCAGCCCTTGGAAGTATCGCAATGGCTTCCAAACGACCGCTCCGATCACTCGTCTCGACCGCTTCATCATCACTCCGCCCCTCGCAAACATCAAAAACATGCATCGTGCGGACCTCCGCATGCGCATTTTCGAGCACCACCCCATCGAGAGCCACCGAATATGATACAGAAGCTGCGGGCCGGCCGCGATGGCAGCAAACACCCCCGCGGATGGTAGCACCCTACAGGATACGACCGGCAGCCAAAGGGGGCATTCACAAAGTCAACGATGACCCGAAAAAGTTAGACGATGCGTACATACGCATGCTGGGCCCTGGAGGAGACAAGATGCTGGGGGACGACGTCAAATGGTTAGCCGTTACACACAAGAGCTTCGACCACGGAAAGAGAGGATTCAATGACCGACTGGCATACTTGGGTATGTGTGCATATTCCTGAGGCGGGCAGGCGGGAGGCTAATAAAATGGGCAGGACGGAGGATTGTCGAACTACAAACATCACAAGCACTCATAAACTCGCCACAAGAACACCAATGGCCGAGGGATTCCAACGGTGTACCAGTCAACGACGAGTACGGCCGTAAACCATACCTACACCCTGCCTTGAACGGGCTGCAGGGCTTGACCGACGAAGCAGAGAGTCTGGTGCTGAGCAAGTCACGGCTAGCACCGATAGCAGAGCGATACCGCTTGGATAAGGTCACTCGGTGGACACCCAAGAGGGTATGCTTGAATACAAACGGCACTCTGGTTTGCAGGCTAACCATTTTCAGGCGGACAACCTTCAAGGTTCTGGTTTCGAGACTGTCCTCATGACTTCCCTATATGCCATTGTGGGAGCCGTAGCTCTGGAGCGTGGCGGCGAAGTAGCCAACAAGGTCGTGCAAGAAAAGATACTTGCACCACTTGGCTTCAGCTTTTCTCCCGATTCATGACTTGAATGCAATTCGATCTTGTACAAAACCACTGTCAGACTTTGTACTATATTGTAAACAAGCACTCGATATGGCGTACGTCGCGATTTACAATCGAATTACGTCTTCGTCATCTCCTGACGTTCCCCTGATCATGCTTCGTCTATCACTTAACACTATGCCCGCTCTTTTGAATGTGTTCCCGAAGGTAAGGCGACGGGATGTAGCAAGGCTGAACTCCAGGTAGGAAACTCAAGCTGACTGGATCGTAACGAGAACCGATTGCTTGTAATTTGAGAAGGATAAGTGGATATCACGAGTACAAATTCGGTTTTGTTCTGATTGGTCAGCTGTATCGTTGCTTACATTCAATGCGCCTACCGAGGTGGCGGTACGCTGGAACCGCAACCTTTCAACTCCATCTTCATACACTGATAACAACATGACATTTGTTGTTGTCCCGAAGCTCAATTCTAGCTCTCCTTCGAAACGGTATGCGTCTTCAACTCGCTCGGTCACTTGTCTCCAGTAACTGATTTAAAACTCCAGTCTTCCGCAGCCTCGTCCATGACCAACGAAACATGTCCAGCCTAGATGAACTACATCCATTGTGCTGTCGTTTAGCCGGGACAGCCGAACGAACACACTTTAAGCACAAACCACTGGATCTCAGTGCCCCTTCGATACGTCTTCTCCAAGTTTCTTCCCAGCTTTCCAAGGATGGTGCGGTCCAGTGCCGAATTGCCCACTTCGGGACTTCACGTTCAGAATCAGGAAAACGACTAGATGAAGCTTTCGACATGTGTACCCCGGTACCATCATACACCTGTCTCTCGTACACCTGGGGTGAGCCAAACCCTTTATACTTGGTCGAAGTCGATGGGAGCCCGTTCCACGTACGGCAAGGTCTATGGGAGTTTCTTTGTACTGTACGGACATCTAGATCGCTGAGACGCAGAAATTTCTGGATCGATGCAATGTGTATCGACCAAGAGAACAAGGCTGAGCGCAACCATCAGGTGCAACAAATGGGGAGGATATATTCGAAAGCCGATATGGTCCTTTGCTGGCTCGGATGCGATGAAGAGATTGAGAGTGTGCTGAAAGATATAAGGACAAGGCCAGCTTACATCGATGCCATGTCCAGAAGCTGGAAAGCAAGCAACACATTGCCGCGTGTTGCCCAGGTACATCTTCCCATCGAACCCGGTGTCAGTGCCGAAACTCTTGTTCGTTTCTGCTGCAGTGAGTACTGGTCTCGAGCCTGGATAACACAAGAGATCGCTCTAGCTCAATCCGCCGCCATTGTCGCAAGATCAGAGGCTGTGGATCTCAATCTTGTGCTTGAGACGGTAACTTCAACCAACTCTCCCTTCCATTACATCGCCAACTACATCGGAGGGCGGATGGAAGAGACTTCGCAAACTTGGAAATCGGACCTCCTGAGTCTCCTTTATCATTTTCGAAGAACGCGCTGTGATATCCCACGGGATCGCATATACTCCTTACTAGCGTTGTGTTCGCAAGGCAATAGAATTCAAGTCAACTACGAGGTTTCGGATGAGGAAGTTATGCGGCACATACTAGATGTATACTCTGACTCGCTGTGCTTATGCTCCGCTGCCATCATTGCAGACGTACTATGGCGGACGTTGTGGCCCCGGGGTCGTGTCAGAATACAGCCAGTGGAGGAGGCGACGCCATATATCGAGTTCCCAGTTAAGACTTCTGATCTGGATAAGCACCACAGATGTCACGATTTCTGTGAAACTACATTTCCAGAAGTTTGGCGCAGAAAAAGAGGTGTTATTGTTTGTATGCGTAGGACCTGCCCCGACATACCCGTTCATTTACTTGTCTCGGAATGTCATTACGGAAAAGTTCTTCGATGTATCAATGGTCAGTCATGCAGCCAAAATCACGTGGACTGTCGTCTTTACGATACCTTCGGGGTTGAGCTAGAGAACTTCCGAGAATCAGGGGATGCGACATTGCGGATGTCTTTTAGCGCACTTCTCGGCATTGTCATGAACAGCATTTCAAGTCATGATGATACAAGGCGCTGCGGTAATTTACATGGAAACACAAAATACAAAAAGGGCAGACCCAGGCTTTGCCACACTGTGAGACACTGAACACAATAAAAGTTTAGAGTTGCATAACAGCTATCTGCCATGCCTGACAAGTTCTACTGATGTGTCGGTCTACAGTAATTAAAAGCCACTTCATTTATATGAACAGTAGAAAGCCCAGAAAATTGAAACGCTCCGGTGTGAACCACCACAATCCACAATGATCTAAAGCTGTCCCATTGGGCAGATGTGGGCGAACTATAGTGCTGCATAGACTGCACTACAGGCGGCAGGCAATGAAGTTTGCCTCGTTAGGCGGGTGCGGGAGAGTACGTCAATAGCCGAAAGGTAAGCTGTAAGGCAGGCGAAGCGTACTGCAATTGACACCTTGTCCATTAGTTGCCTGATCGAACATTGACTAGCACTGCACCTCATACCCTTAAATGGCTTGCATGATTTAAGAGAAGTAACTGAGTAGACATTGGATGAAAAGCAATTATGTTGTGATGTAGTACAGCTCGAGCGAACAGCACTAAGATCAATATATATACATACATAAGCATATACTAGCTGATGTTAAAGTGCGAAGGGTAAGAACACCGAGCAATAATTGGGGGAGAAGTGTGGTGGCAACAATCCCGGCCCGAATCGCTGGCCTGAGCAAAGTTTGGTGCAATCGATGGTATTTGATACTGCCTATTTAAGACGTCAACTTATCACCAAACCTCATTTATTCCGACAAACTTCGCATGGATGTGAATGATATAGATAGTATGGGTGTTGCAAGATGATAAACGATTTAAATAAGCAGCATAACGCCAGCTCTGGGTATAGCGAATGATAAATAAGATTCGAAGAGACAAACTCAAGCAAACCGCCTCAGAAAGTCAATCCAGGTTTGTTCTTTCTCCAGAACATGGCCTTCGCCGCGTTCACACTCCGTGGCGGTGGATCAAACTTCGGCTGTGCCTCTTCGATGTCCATCTGCTCCATCTTTCTTTGAGAGTTTCGCTTCAATTCTCTCTTCAAGTTCCGCTCATCCTTCTTACGCATCCATGTTATCCAGATACAGTAGCTTGCACAAATTATGCCAATGCCGCCTACAACACCACCAATGACAGCGCCAATGAGGCCTTGGCTTTGCCATGCGGACTGTTTGGGGCGTTGGTAGGCTACAGGGGTTGATTTTGGGCAGAAGGTTACTGGCATGACCATGTTGTTCTTTTGAATAGCTTCAGCAAGGAAGAAGTTGTTGGCCTCGTAGTCCGCCATCAGGTAGACCTGGCCTAGGAAAGCGGTGCCGAGATAGAATGGCGTTTCTGCCGACTCCTCGCGATCTTGTATAGGTGTGATGTTGGAAGCGTTCATGAGGACTTCTGGTGGGAGAGTGACAGTAAAACCATCTTCGAGTATAATCGAGAGTGAGCCGTTGAAAGCGTTCTTCAATCTCAATGAGTTGTCACCCCACTTATTATCCTGCTCAGCACCTAGTTGCTTGATGAAGTTCTGGGTAATCTGGTAGGGTAGAGAAAATGGAAACTGTTCAGTCGTGATCTGGGCCTCGAAGTCCTCTGCCCGCGTCTTCATGTCAGTGAAGACTGTGTTGTCGAAGAGCGATACGTTTGCGTTGTCTTCCGTGTTGGTGATGACAATGTCTTTGATGCGAACGCTCATCGGGTTCGGGTTGTTGATGTTCATTGAGTATTTGTGCGGTTCTCCCGTGAAACGACCAGAGTCGTATCCACCAAAGACGTTGCTGCCGTTGACTGCACCTCCAGCTCGTTCAAAACCCTGTCCGATATAGAGTGAGTATGTTTTACCGGCAATGACGTCCTGCGCAACGAGATCCCGTAGTACTGTTGAAGACGATCCCACACCAACTCTTCCAGGCGTGATTGACCCTGATTCTGCGACTTCGATGGTGGTGTTCTGTAGTAACGTCTGAGACGCGCCATCCGTCTCGAAGTAATGTGTATATAGTCGTAGGGTCTCTCGACCGAAGAATCCCGTGAATTCTTTCTGGTCATCGTCTAAGGTTTGGAAGCTGTCGTCTTCCTCGAAACTACTCTACATGTCAGCTCATAAGGTCAACTTTCATATCTCTAAACATGCATACCTATCCGAATCTCGATCGTTGAAGAAACCCCCTGTATGTGTATCGCAATCCTTGAGTGTTGTGTTTGTATCTTTGCAGTAGTTGTTTGACGCAAACGAGACATGGTTTTGTTGTAGTGACGGCCAAAGACTCTGGTTTTGTGCTGGCGTTCCTAGTCCGATGAAGGATCCATATTGGAAGACTGATGAATCGTGTACGGCTCGCTTGTGGATATCGACATATATCGGTTTCTTAGTGCAGTTTGAAGCGACTGTGGACTGAACGAACAGCACAGTTGCGGAAAGGTAAAGAACGAAAGACGCCATGACGAAAGACGCTTGAATCCAGCAAGCTGAAGGTCAAGTAGCAAGGTACTGAATATTGCTTACAACACCGACAGGCGAGTATGAACGACGGCAATGACGAAACGTCTCAAACTGGAGTTGCGGAGAATCCAGCGGCGGTACGATATCTTTGTAGGCCTCCACCATCTGTATACCGATACACTAAGATGAGCATGCAGATGTTCAGCCAGTCAGACGACAGCTCAGCTATTCTTACATGCGGGAATATCCACCTTGCTTCTGTTGGTAGCGCATGGCTGCATCCCGGGGCGCTGTTTAGAGCCGCACGGGACTGGACCGCTGCAGAGAGCGCCTGCTGATGCTGTTGTGGAAGTACCACGGTCTAATGCTGGCGCTTCGGATAGAAAGGTACTTGGGGAACAAAGATGATCCTTTTCCGGGCGTAAGCTTCACCGTCGCAGAGGCCTTGATGATTGGGTTGTCATTGTAGGCTGTTGCACTAAATATAGCGAGCGTTTACAAGACGGGGTTAATTGGACGGGATCGTCTCGCGAGTATCCCAAGCGCCCGCCCGCACGGTCCTCGGTGCATATGTGGATCCAGCACCACTCGCTATTCTTAACCTCGCGCTCACCAAAGTTTGTATGCCTGAAGCAGATAGATTGCGTACCCGCTGGAGAAGCCTACAGTTGGAAAAAAAGTATATACACGGAAATAACCACGATATACTGGCTTGTTTCCGCACCCTGCAAGTATTCCCCGCACGCCGTTATTTGCCCTTCCGCAAGGGTTCTTGTACTTACCTAAAGCCGTGCATCTAAATGCGTGTTTCTGAGGATATACTTGGACGAGTCAGCATGATGGACCAAATGATCTTGTGACAATGCAGCTCACTGGTTCTAATATGCATAGTCGCAAGTAACGTAGTCCTCGACTGTTGCATGGTGCGTCTCACGGATACTGTGCAGGAGACAACCCAGCGTCTACACTTAAGACTTGCAATGCGTACAGCATTTGGGACGGTTGACGGATTCATCCATTCGTCTCAGCCACTGGACTGCCCGCCACTATCACAATATCTCAGTTCCCCAGTGTCACTTTGCGCCCTTAATAATTGTTCAGATAATATGCGCGTGTATGGCACATGCGACTAAACTTGACATTAACATCCTTGTTCATCGTGCAATCTTGATGAGATTGTTTAGCCTCCCAACACACTGTTGATATTCCATTTCTTCCACAACGCGGGACCGCGGCTCGACTTTTGAAAAGCAGATACATCGCTTGCTAATGGCTCTGGAACACCCGAAACCTGAGCCTTGACCGTATACGCCACCACCCGCTATGTTAAACGACTATCCCCATAGGTCCCAAGTAGTTAACAAGATATGTTACTAACACACATGGAAAAGCAGCATACATGATAAGCGAAAGCCAAAGGGCTGACCGGAATGTGATGTTAACAACGCGACACTTTCAGGTGTTGACAAGCACCCATCTCTTCTCCTTCTCAGTGGGGCCTACCCTTGCAGCGACTACGCTCAAGGTATTGCTGATAGCATCCTTGGGCAACTTTGGAAACGCCTTCTTCAGCGCTTCGATCATACCAATCTTGGTCAAATCTTTACCTTCAATCTCGGCCTTGAAAGCCGGCAGCTGCTCAGTGGGTACCAGTCGTTTGGCTTTCGCAGGCTTAGTCGGAGTAGCTGCAGCAGATTTCTGCGGACCATTCAACGTGTTAAGCAAGCCGTTCATGGAGCGTTGAACCAGAGGCGCTCGAGGCGGGTTCATAGCGCTATTGGCAGAGCCGTCTTTCTTCGTAGCATTGGCAGTAGTAGAAGCTGTCGCAGGGTCTGGAGCCCAGTATGTCGTGGAGAACGGGTCAATTGAGCTCATTTGCGGGTCCAACAGGAAACCCATCCTGAAATCCTTGAAGTCGGTACATATGGCATCGGAACCATCGTTCAACCTGGACACTCGGTCTGCGTCCTCCCAGCACAAGCCGGTGCTCACAGGAACCAAATCACCACTAATGAGTCGTCGTTTGAGTTGTGGGTCTTCCTCATCATCGAGGAAACCGTCCATGTCGTCTTCCGCCTCGTCTTCGTTATCGTCCTCTCCGTCGGAGTCCAGATCTTCTCCTTCCTCAGGCTCCTCCCACTCCGCCTCAGAGTCGTAATCATAGTCAGTATCCTGCCGAACCCTGGCGAGAGGATTTCGTGCGAGCCGAGAAGCCTCCATATCGGTATATGGCCTGGTATATGTACCGTAATACGGCGGGCGTACATCCTTGCAAAAGTGAATGTACTTCATAGGAATGTCCTTGAGCAATTCCAACGGGCCTTTGTCTGCAGTCAGGTCAATGGGTTGATCTGATGAGCCATTTACACGCTCGATGACTTCCGCGATGGTCGCAGTCTTGCGGGTCCGCTGGTCTCGTCTTGGAAGAGAAGATACCAATGTCTCTCGTGTGATGGTCTCAGTACTAGTACTCTTCTGCGTGATAATGTTTTCTAGCCGTGTTCGGGCAGTCTCCAACCGTTCCGGGTCGTCTAGCAGGGGATTCGTGGACGCAAGGATTGTGTGCGGAGGAAGGTTGAATGGTAAGAAGTATCGCTCGTAGTCTGACTGTGCGTTCTTAACAATGGTCTTCTGTGGTGATAGAGGTGCCAAATTAGTATCGACTCCAGATGTGCTTGTTAAAGATACAGATGAAGCAGTGAGGTTCTGGGATGAAGCTACCACGGCCTGTCCTGGGCTGGTTCCCGCTTTTGGCTTCACGAAGAAAGCATTCAGCTTCATTTGAGACTGTTAATGAATTAGCACTGTTCAATTCGCGATTCAGACGTGACGTTTGACTTACCCGTGCCTTCTTTGCCTTTTCTTCTTCTATCCGTTGTTGTTCCTCTTCTTTAAGACGCTTCTTCTCATCCCGTTCTTCGTTCTTCTTTCGCTTCTCTTCATCCTTCTGTGCCTTCTGCTCTGCCTTCACCTTCTCCTCTGCCTCTTTTTGCGCTTTTTTCTCTTCTCGTGCCTTAGCCTTAGCCTCCTTCTCTAGACGTTGAGCTTCTTTCTCGTGTGTGGTAAGCTTCCGTCTCTTGGCCGGTTGTGAGGTGGTTGGGGCTGAAGCATTGCTGTTGTCTGGGGCGTTCGAATTTGGAGCACTGCTCTTGAGGGGTGACGGGGTTTGGACCGAAAGAACTGAAAGGGGTGAAGAGGCTTCTGAGTGAATCTGTTTAACTGGAGTTGAGATGGAAGGCTCAGTGTCGTCGTTCTCGTGTGGACGTTTCTGGGGCACCGGCGCAACGGGCGTGGGGTCCTCCATATTGTACGTTGGCTGCCGAGAGTATAGCCTGTAGGATTTTGCGAATCTATCAAGAATTGAACGTTCGAGAGCTGGCGCTCAATTGGCGGAGTTGTGTCAAGGTTGAACAAACGGAGTGGTTGCGGTAGTGGACGTTGATGCGGGAGGAGACGCGGAGGTGGAAAGCGCGACGCGCAGCGCGTGGAAGGCGCGTGCGGCCAGGGCTTTCGGGGGACTAGCGCGGGAAAGTGAGACTGGGGCCAACTATTCGAATGGCCATACTTTAGCGATTTCATGTTCTAATTTCCTCTTAGCGTTAGGGCGGAATGGCCACGAACATCAATACCCTGAGCACCGTTTCAACAGTAGACAATGCCCCAAATGATCAGGGCAGCTATGTCATCATAGATTTGGTGTGCAACCATGCGGAGCGGACCTGCCTTCTGTGGTTGTAGTCGCGCGTATCGTACTTGCCTTATGACGATACTCACATGCAAAACATGCGTTCTGTGAACGGCTTGCCCGTCCCAACACCACCATGCACTTCGCGTGCTTTGCCGAGTTCCAATAACTGGTAATCTGCGTTCTACTGATCAAAGAGGGTTTTTCAACTTAGGAGGCCGTTTCCCACCATTTCGCAGTCCCGCAATGGATACGAGCGATTTCGAGGACATGTTGTTTAGCGACTTTGACCTGCAAACCGCTCCTGATGATGCCTTGTCGGAGGACACTGATGATGAGCTACTGTTCGCTACTTCCAGAGAAGAGACTTTGCTGTGGGGTATATCGAACAGTTCAGACTCGACACTTCCAACCGCCAGTACTACCCTGGATTCTCAGGAGGAACGCCAGCACTATCAAACTAATCTTACCCAAAGACCGATACGCGACAGGTACATCAATCTCCGTAGCTGAACTGACTACAGCTGATCTTTGTGTAGACACTGGGTGATCGCTTGCATTGAAGCAATGCTAGAGACGATTGTGGACGCTCTGCTAGAAGAGCACGAAGCGCTCACTATCACTCTGAAGTCGCGCGCGGGCCTATCTCGCAGACGGACTGCTGTTACATCGGATGGTAGAGCGATGATTCCGGAACCCAAAGAACGGGATATTAACTTCCCTGGAGCAAGTGCGCAAGAGGCATGGAATTTCAGTGGGTACACACATGCACGTATGATCAGAAAGCACTGACACTTGCATAGCTGTGTTGCTTCGCATCCTGGAACTTATCCATTCTGGCCTTATCGCGGACACCATTATGACGAAGAGGTACATCTCATCTTTGTACACCGATGATACGATCTGACCCGATGCAGAGATATATATTACCGACATCCAGACCTCTTCATCAAACAGTCAGTCGTTGATCGATATGTCGATGACTTGGCTTGTACCTTCGGCATCACCCGATCCCAATTGAATGTGGTACGCGAGGCTCTGTGGCATGAGCCGAAGCACAGCTAACACTCTATCTTAGACTGCTGCCGCAAAAGGCTTAATAGCTGGTAACTTCAGATTAATCCGACATGACGGTCATGTTGTGAACGGCATGAGCGAGGAGGTAAGACCGTTTAGTCGAGTTGTGACACATCGCTGATGATCTGGCAGGGTATCATCGTTCCCAATTTGAGTGCGAACGACAGTTTAGATCTGACAGAAGTACATTGGGTTCTTATCATCGAGAAAGAGGTATCACTGATGCTGCAAACTATCTTTTATTATCGCTGACGCATACCTAGGCCACTTTCAGATCCTTGAAGAGCTCACCACAGTGGCAGACGTTGGGTTCCAAAGGACTTGTATTGACTGTAAGCTTGATTGCTCTTTCTTGATATTTCCTTACCTAATATCCTTTACAGGCAAAGGGATATCCCGACATTGCCTCACGAAAATTGTTGAACCATATAGCGGAAGACGCCCCGCACATCCCCATATACGCTCTTGTGGATCTTGATCCTGACGGTATCGCCATCCTGTCGACGTACAAGTATGGCTCGTATCGCCTTGCTCATGAGGACGTCACACCCACTGATACGACTGCGCCGGGTTTGCCCAGCATCCGCTGGCTTGGTTTAAAGAGTCACCACATGAGCCGGACTCCGGTAGGCGAAGAGCACACAGACACCAGTGCAATCACTCAACTCCAAGGACTGATGCGACTGACAGCGCGCGACCGTACTAAAGCAGCACGAATGCTGGAGTGGAACTTATGCAGTGATGAAGGCCCCGAGCAAGGTTGGAGGCAGGAGCTGCAGACAATGCTGATGCTCAACATCAAGGCTGAGATGCAGATATTGGACGAAGCGCTCGGTGGGCTGGTGTCCTGGTTGAGCCACGAGCTTGGGCAGGCAAAGGAACTGGTGTGCGCACCGCTAGTGGACGAAGGAGCAGACGACAGGATGCTGTTCTGAGACTTACAATATCCGTGAGGAACATGGTGGCCTTCTATACGCAGTACCCACACGTGTCACCTTCTCTTTGTGATGAACAGGCGGACTACTGTCAGAAACAGTTCGGGCAGTCACAACCAATGTGACGCATCTTAGCCACAGCAAAACTGATATGGGCCTTTGAAGTGCGCAATTGAGGGCATGGCAATTGGAGTGCAACGCAGTTAACATGTCGGGGTGTGTGTGCGATAGTGTGACGACGGCCCAATGACGGCGGCCGGGTCGGTGGTAGGCCAAAATGTTTAGCCAAGCGTAGCCCGCGTCGGCCGCCAACGCATCCCTCTCGATCACGGCAGCTCACCCAACAACTCAGACGGCGTCGCATAGCGGCAATGCATTGACCTGCAGCTACAGAAGGCAGAATCCACAATGTCCGGCATGTCTAATGACCCGCGCGTTCCCTTCCAGGCGCCATGGGTCCCGCCCAGCTCTGCCCCTCGGACCAGCCATGAGCAACATGGCTCAGGTACCGCCGAGTCGAACTCAATCCCACAGCCATTGACGCCTACAGCGACGGCCAGACAGTCGGTACCCTTGGGCGTCTTCTCGACCCTCTTGGGCAACAACACCACGTCTACACTTAGTGCCCAGCCTATACTGTCGAGCGAACCTGTCCTCGCCCACACGCAACCACTAGATGCACCAGAAGGCACCTCTGACCTGACAGCGAGCTCGGGCTCAGTGCCCAGTGCAACCACTACCCTGACCAACACAATCCCACCGACCCAGTCTGCTGCATTGCGCGCTCTGAACGCACCTGCCTTCCACTCGTCGCCCTCTAAGAGCAAGTCGGCAAAGTCCACTTCTAGTCGGACAACTGTCACTAGCCAGCCCGTCGTAGTACGCACATACTCGGCATCGCGGCACGCTTCGCGCCCTGGCTCCGGCTTCAACACGCCACGCTCGTTTGCGATGAACGGTCAGAATCATGCTTCAGCCCTGTCGGCCGGTCTGGCAGGCAGGACCGAGCAACTACCCTCCGCTGACGAATTCTCCTTCTCGGCCATCCTTCGTGCCGTTGATCCTGAGATCAGAGATGCCATCGATGCCATAGCCGAGATCTGCGCCAGAAGCAGAATGAGTCTAGCTGACGAGTACGACTCTCATCTACCACCACAGGGAGAAATAACTGGTGGGGGTTCGGCATGGGCTACCAGCACAGGAGCCTTGGCGGGACGAGGTCGTCTAAATAGAATCAGTCAAGGGTGGACTGCTGCAGACAACACGCTTATGGCTGTGCCTGAAGCAAGCAGCTCCAGCGAAAGGTTGGCGCAAGATGGTAGGGCGGAGAGTAGTAAGAAACGTAGTCAGTCAGCATATGGCAGCCTGAAGAGTGTCATTAGTGGTGGTAGTGGGAAGAGAAAGGCCATAGATGGCGACACTTTCCGGGAGCAAGAGGCTGGCAGCTCGAAACAGCTTCAAACTCAAGACACAGGTCCGGCTTGGGCGGTTCAAGCCTCCACCTCTTCTTCGCATCCAGCCATCACCGTTGCCGCACCTACAGCATCGAAGCACCTTTCCCTAGATACTTCATCGGCGATGCAGGACATCGTCAGGGATACCGATGGATCGTTGAGTGCTCGGCCCCAGACTGCTACACCCCGAAGAACTCCTTCACACCAACGTGGGGCGTCTATGCGTAGTCTCCCAGCGTCACGAGCGCACTCTGGCGCCTTGGGCTCTATCAAATCTTGGCTGCCATGGCCCCGACCATCGCGTCTCGATCACAACAGCCGTTCAGAATTAGCAAAAGCCGAAGATCGACTAAGGGATATGTTGATATCTTCTTCCCAAACCCTCGGGAAAGGTAAAGGAACAGTCCGCGTCATTTGAGAGCTGCATCAGTTTCGCGTTACCAAAGCATTGAATGTTTCCTTCTGGACCTAATTGTTGCATGTCGCGGATACCCAAGAATGAGTTGAAAGTGTAAGAAAAGTGGAGTGGTGGACGTTTGTGCCTTGCCTAGGACCGACGAAGCCAAAGACGATATGACAGATACGATTAACACTTATGATTATGACTAATGATAGTAAAAGAATAGTTCGACAGCAATAGTACGGATAACAATACAAGTCTGCTTGCACTTCCCCATCCGATCTTTGCTGAACTCTGATAAGCCGACCTAGGAGCTCTAGGATATCTAACCTCTTCGAGTAACGAGTGTGTATTAAAACGTGGGGTAGCTCCTTAGCTCCAATCCACGTCCCCATCTTATTTGACATAATCAGGATCGCAAACACGATGACATGTCTACAAACTTACTCAAATTCTCAGTCTTTCCCACGTCAAAATGGACCCAATGACACCCAAAACGAGATCTGTACGAGTCGACAGCTTGATGAACTCATCGCCGATTCCAACGGTCCATAAAACTCTCACCCTACCTGACCTCTGCGATGACGTCTTACTACTTATATGCAATCTCCTCAAACACCACCACCACCAACAAACCCCTTGGAAACATCTTTCACTCACAAACCGCCGTCTCTACCATCTCTTGACCCCTCAACTTTTCAACACTATACGCATCACCGCCCCACTCAAAGCACTTGACCCAAACACTTTAACACCTCATCTACACCATCACGTCCGAACACTGAAAATCGACATGTTCGGCAGTCTGTGGTGGTGGTGTTCGGGCGCCTACGTATCAAGCAGTGATGCAATCGATCTGTTTACTTTTGTGCGAAGCTTGCTGCGGTTAGAGAGATTGGAGGTGAGGATGATGAGCCGGAGTTTGGACATATTTTCGACTGCATTCACCGAATGTTCCTCGTCTCTGAGTCCTGAGTTGTTTGCGCTAAGAGGAGTGAAGACGTTGACTGTGAATAGCAGTGCTGCGTTTCTGGTAACTCATTGTCCCGATCTAGAGACCCTGGTGCTAAAAGGGAAGGCGGATGGGGAGGACTGTGCAATGGAAAAGTACACCGACCTGGAGAGTTTGCTCGAGACCATGCCGCCCCCAAGTTTGCGAAACGACCAAGGCTCGCTTTTCAAGTGTGCAGAGGGACTGAGAAGTTTCGATGGAAGCGCTAGCTGGTCTCTTCCCGAACTCACCTTTCTCACCACCACTTTCCCACATCTCTATCATCTCGTGCTACGCAGTGAATCATACTGTTATCGCGCTGATGTCGCATCCATGATGCGTGCACTGGGACAATGCTTGAAACAACTCAAGACTCTGCAGATCAGCAAGATCGAGTATCTAGACATGGGATATCGGGGGCTTTGGAAACGAGCTGTTATGGAATGTAAAACTGAAGAAGCAAGGCGGGCGTTGTGGGAAGATAACGAGAAAAGGAGAGTAGTGGCTGAGAATGAGGTTGCGCGGTTGGCATTTGGTAGTCTTGGGGCATTAGAAGAGCTGTGGGTGGGTGAGCAAAGGGTTGCGAGGCGATCACAACAAACGAGTGAAGGGGTTCGACAAAGCTGGATATGGGACCGCAAGGCGGATACAGTTGGAGATTATGCAGTTGTTGGGACAATGTGGGCGAAGTATCAGAAAGAAAGGGAAGATGTGATAGAAAGGAGCGAGCTGGGGATGTGAAGGAATAGAAGAGTCAAAGGTTTCTTGTGACAACGTCACAACACTGCGTTACAAAGTCTAGAGTAAAGAGATGTGAATGTTACACGAACACGATGAAGTATTGATCTGTCGCAGGCAAACTCATGTACATATAGAGCGCTATCCACTCAAGAACAGATGATTCACTACACATAGTGTCTAAATAATAATAACATACATCATATCGAAGGGGGAGTGCGAGCACGAATGGTCAGAAAAAATGCTACGCGCAACCCACATACCCAAGAATAGTCATGCAGCCCAGCCCTCATATGAACCATGCACAATCTGACGCCAAATTTAATGCAACAGAAC
>Ga0265797_10000985_pt1 | contig 51310 bp, 39 predicted proteins | sample P2T30metagenome_FD_192433 | JGI IMG/M metagenome (GOLD analysis project Ga0265797, IMG submission 192433) | Plant litter microbial communities from East Loma Ridge, Irvine, California - P2 T30 | ecosystem: Environmental > Terrestrial > Plant litter > Unclassified | place: USA: California...
GGCTGGAGGACATGACTGCGGATCGAGTAGAATATGGTAGAATATGAAGTGTGTAGTATATCGTTTTCTGCGTAATAAAGGACGCCAGAAGTGGCCATGGTGTGAAAGTAGAAGCAATTCAACATATGCATGGGTACGTACCTCTACTTTATGGCGCGTGTGGCCGTACCAAAGATACAGCATTTCAGCAGAATTAGATTTTGGGTCTTCAAATCAGAGGCGCACAAGTTTCTTAGCGTTGAGCCTGTACCAGATAAAATTGTCAGGGCAAGAGAGAGGAATAGAAGATTGGAAACGGTGAGAGGCTGTTACTATTTCGAACAAGCTCGACAGCCAGAATTGTTTCGGCTCATCAATGGTACAGGTGCAGAATGTCGTGCGCGTACTATAACGCTTTCTGCAAGAGAGATGCGCCAGCACGCGTGATTAGAAAAAGAACGAAATGTCAGAAGATGGAGAGCAAGCGCATAGATTGTCCGTTGTCGCACGTGAAGATAGACAAGTGCTAATTGTTGAGGTGAAGTTGCGGAAGCCATATTGATAAAGCGATGATGCCATGGACGGGAGGCGAGGCACGCTAAACTGCGGTTCAGCCTTACGGTAACCACCGCGGCGGCGCTCCGCTGACTACGACCCACGACTGCCTCGCCTTCGTTGCTGGAGTACGATGGAAGCTGGTGGAAGGCGGACACTCGACTGTGACTTGACCTTCTTGAATAATAGACGTTGATACCCGCGTACAATCACTTCAAGTTGCGAGGATACCCGGCTTGCTATATTATGACTTTGTAGCTGGCTCACTGCGAGCCCTCTCAGCGACCGTCGAGATATCACCCACGCGTTTACCGCAGCAAACCACTGGCTTACCATCGTTTCTCTCCTTTCTCCGAACAACGACCGCCGACTCCATAATAGACTTCTACACGTGGTATCTCACGCACACCCCACGGCCGCCGTCACCACTCAACTGTCCAAACCGCCACCATGCACACCTCTTTTTCGGGCAACTACCGTCGCCCCCGCAATGTGAACCTCGGTGGTCGCAAAACGAACCCGTTTGGAACTTCTGGCACTGGCCTCGGCTCTCCTGCCGGGTCACAGGCGGCCCTCGGAAAGGCGCAGCAAGACCGAGCACAGCGACAGCGCGAGCGAGACACACAGGAGGCCGCCAAGCGGATACAGCGTGTATGGCGCGGGCATGCGAGCAGAAAGCAGGTCGCGGACAGTTTGCGCCGATCCTGGGATGCTCAAGAGGGTGCAGCCGTCGATGGCCCAGCATCAGGCTATGCGTCACAGGGAGAAGCGTTGGTTCAACTGCAGCGCCTGCTGCGTTTCGCTTCCTCGAGAAATGAAGAGGACATACGGCGGATACAGCACTATGGGAATAGACGGATGCAGATGCAGGAGGAGATACCTGCAACTTCCACAGGACCCTGGCGATCAGCATATTCCAAACTCGAGCACGCCCTCTTGACCATCCTACAGCGACAGAGCAAGTCTGCAGCCCTATCATGGTCACGCTCTGAGAACCTCGTAAAGCTCCTCCGCTTCGTCGCCGACCAAATACCCGCCGAGACGTCACGGATTGCGAAGCCGTATTATCACACACTTGCAGACGCTGTCACCAAGCTTGCACCAACAATACAAGACGACTCAGCAGCGTGGGAGGAGATATACGGTGCAGTTGTATCACCGCTGAAGCAGGTCACGCCGCATACCCTGGACGCCTATGAGGCCTTTGGATACGCCTTCCTACCACTCCCACTCCTCACGTCCGGCTCGCCACCACCTCTAGTACAAAAGTTCCGCGACTCGCTCGCCGACTCGATCAACTACAAGCTGCTTGCGAATGCCCTCGCCACCCTGTTCAAAGGCCCGGGTCTGCGCAAACAGCCGGAGCTACAAGATGCTCCAAGCCGGTTACGGCTCCTCGGCTCTTTCGTCTACTTCCACCGCTACGCACACAACTTCAACACGCCCGAGGCCTACGTCGTACACAAAGACTTTGTGTCTGTTGTATCCCTGTTGCTAAACTCGCTGCCCATCAACATTATCGACCGCGCTGACCCCATCGAGGAGGTTGAGGACGAAGACCTTGATGGCACAGGCGCAGTCGAAGCAGTGACCAGCTTTCTGAAAGAACAAGTGCTATCATTAGTCAACCAAGAAGGCATCGGCAGCTTGTTGACCGGATTGTCTCAGTCCTCAGAGGCGACTGATGACGAGAAGATTGAGGAAGCTCGGCAGCTAGCCAATTACGCCCTGGCCCTGCTTCGCTTCTTCCCACGTCGTGGCGATGAAATACGGATGTGGCTGTACTTTGGCCCGTCAGATTCGCGTTCCGGAAACACACGTAAGATGCCTGCGATACGATACTTCTGGGAGGCTTCGAAACGCTCGTCCGTCTTCGCGACCATCTTCCGTGATTCTCGCTCAGCCATTGGCCTGTTGAAACCCAAGCCGAGTACGGACACCACAATTGCGTCGGGCGGATTCTGGCAGTCAGCACACCAGGAAGTCGACCGAGAGGCTGCAACGGCCGACGAGTGGCGAGTCATCCTAGTCTTTCTGGAGTTGTATACCTTTGTGCTCAAGGTGACAGACGACGAGGAGTTCTTCGCTTCGTCACAGCACGGCGTATCTTCGAACCAGGTCCGCGATAACGGTTTGCCATTGTCAGAAGTCCGCGATCTGACCACTTTCCTCAAGAATCTGGGATTTACACTGTACTTTAATGGAGCAGATATCACCAGCTCAGGAGACAGCACCAGCAGTTCCAGCACTATCAGCTTCTTCAGCTCCCAGGCACTAGAGAGCGCTGTACAGAAGGATACAGCGGAGCCGTCCATCGGAGGCGTGGCAGGATTGAAAATCGACTATGTCAAGGGACTGGTCACCGGGTTGCTTCGCATGGTGTACGAACGAGATTCGAGGCGCAAGTTTCTGCCAGCGGACCACTGGCTGATGACTTCACGATTCGACATGACGGGGTTCATTCCGGCCGTTGTTCAAGAAGAAGAGTCGCGTCATAAGATCACGGAGGAAGACGCAGACGACAATGACGAAGAGGAAGAAGAGGTCGACGATACGCCACAGCTTATCGGTACAAGTCGAACACTACAACAACGACGACTAGAACGGCTACAGCGAAAGCAGCGAAAAGCGTCAAGACAACGGTACTTGCAAGCTGTTGCGCCACGCTTGCAGATTTTGCAGAACATGCCCTTCTTCATCCCTTTCACCACACGTGTCAAGATTTTTCGCGAGTTTGTCCTTTTAGACATGACCAAGCGAAGAGGAAGCGCAGATCCGGAAGCATGGCGCTTTCGGATAATGCAGCAGCCCGACTCCCGAAACCAATTTGACAAGCACACCGCAAAGATCCGGCGAGAGAACGAATTTGAGGACGCCTTTGAGCAGTTTTACCCGCTAGGTGCAGGTCTCAAGGAACCTATCCAGATTACTTTTATGGACCAGTTTGGGTCTCCTGAGGCTGGCATTGACGGTGGCGGTGTCACGAAAGAATTTTTGACTAGTGTCACCGATCGGGCTTTCATGCCAACAGACTCGATCGACATGTTCATCGAAAATGATCAGCACCTGCTGTATCCAAATCCGACAGCTATTGAAGAGCTCAGAGCTGCTTTGAGGACGGCCGGGTTCCATGATCAGTCGACAGAATTTCGTATACAAGTATCGAACTTTCTGCAACGATACGAGTTTCTCGGTCGGATCATTGGCAAGTGTCTGTACGAAGGTATACTTGTCGACGTCAACTTTGCGCCTTTCTTCCTCCGCAAATGGGCATTGACTGGTGGTGAGGGCTCAGCGCCCAACGAATCCAGCTACCGGCCTACCCTCAACGACCTGCGCGACCTCGATGACGAGCTGTACCAAGGCCTGCACAAGCTCAAGACCTACTCGGGCGACGTCGAAGACTTCTCCCTAAACTTCACCGTCACAGACACCGTCGTCACCGACCACGCCACATCCCCCAAGAAGACCCTAGCCATCGACAAAGAGCTCAAGCCCGACGGCGCCAACACACCCGTCACAAACCACAACCGCCTCGTATACATCAGCTACATGGCGCGCCACCGCCTACAAAACCAGCCCTACCAGCAAACCACCGCATTCCTACGCGGCCTCCGACAAATGGTGCAGCCCTCATGGCTCTCCATGTTCAACCACTCTGAACTTCAGACCCTCGTCAGCGGAACCCGCACCTCCATCGACGTCGACGACCTGCGCCGCAACACCGCATACGGCGGCGTGTACGTCATCGGCGACGACGGCCTCGAGCACCCCACCATCCAGCTCTTTTGGAAAATCATGCAAGACGTCAGCGACGACGAGCGCCGCGCGGTGCTCAAGTTTGTAACCAGCACGCCGCGCGCGCCGCTATTGGGATTTGGTACGTTGAATCCGCGGTTTAGTATTAGGGACGCGGGGAGCGATCAGGAGAGGCTGCCGAGTACGAGTACGTGTGTGAATTTGCTCAAGTTGCCCATGTATAGGGATGAGAAAGTGCTGAAAGAGAAGTTGCTGTATAGTGTTTTCTCGGGGGCTGGGTTTGATTTGAGTTGAGGTGGGAGCGGTAAGGGCTGAAGTGATGAGCGTTGGATACAAGTGGGTACCGAAATAGACTACGGTATGGATCGTTCTGGCGATATGTATGAGACTTGCGCGATGAAAGTGGTTCAAGGAGCAATAGCTATTGACGAGCATTTTTATCGAACAATTGGAATCACCTGTGCATAAATTGAATGTACAGCGTACTGGCGTGCTGTGCACCGTGTGGCAGACTTCCGTTCACATTTACTGCAGTCTTTTCTGCTTTTTTCGGATGGTTTTTTACGCATTAATCGGCCGGGCAAGGATTGTCAGATTCTGATGCCGAGCGAGCCGCTGCAAAACCTCGTTCTTGTCGAAGAATTCGTGGTAACCCCAATTCGAATGACGATAAACTACACTTCTCCATACTACACAACCGCCTTCTCCCTCGGTATCAATCCCAGCATCTCCAGCCCCCACGCCGCCATATTAATAATCCCGTAAAACACCATCGGAATAACACCAAAGAACAAATTCCCCAACATGCCCCGCCTCAAAATCGTCTCCGCTAGTTCCGTCCGCGCAATCTCCGGCGCGTCCTTACTCCTGAACGGCCCTACAAGTCTGTAAAACGTAACGAAGCTCGCGCCAAAGCAATACACAAGTAATATCTTGAAACCGTGCGCTTTGTATAATTCCAGTAGCCCTGGCGCGCCGCCGAAGTCTTTTGCGAGGGTGCTCATGTACGCGCTGTGGTCGACGCCGTATTGGATCCGTGATGTCTGCTTGGCGAGGAGGTGGTAGTGCGGCGGGTCAAGAGGCAATGCCATTTGTCCTGTGATCAGCGCTGTCCACCACATAGCCTGCTGCTCTGCGATTGGCGGAATAGCACCCACCCCCGGCCTGACAAAGCCTATGTACGCTATGCTCGTCTCCGTTGGCGCGACGATGTTGCGGATCGTGGCATCCGATGCGGTGGGGTACGACGCATCGAGCCATGAGAAAGACTGCTTGTAGCCTGTGCAGTATATCACGCAGTTTGGTCGGACTTCGGTGTTTTGCATGCGTCGCCAGTCTTTGCGGTCTGGTCGCTTTTCGAAGATTACGCGGCCGGTGGAGTCGATGCTTTCTGGGAAGGAGCAGGTGTCGACCCAGCGCTTTGACTGCGCGTCTTCGGGTGGGTCGACGTAGCCGTTGCCGAGGAAGGCTAGGGGGTGCTTCTCTTGGTAGGGTCGGTTGAGGTAGGGCATAGCTTTGCTGCTCTTGTTGAGGAAGACGAATGCGCGACCGAGGCGGTCGTGGGGAAGGGCACCGACGTGTTGGTTCATGCCAGCTTGTGTTCCGGTCAGGAACCAGAGGACACGCTTGATGACAAAGTCGGATACGAACCAGCGGAAACGGCTGGCGGCGATGGCGCGGTGCACATAGGCTGTTTCGAAGAGGTTGGTGATCAAGCCGTCGATGGGAAGACCGCCTTTGAATTGCTTGCCGAAGACCTTGAAGCGGGAGAGAGCTTTGGGGAAGGAGAGGAAGCCGTTGCGGAAGCACATGGTTACTGATTTGGCGTCTGCTTTCATGGATTCGTATGCGATGTCCATGGCTGTCTCTCCGCAGCCCATGATTAAGATGTCTCGCCCAATGAGCTGCGACCGCCTCTTGTAGTCCGAAGAGTGGAAGACCTCGCCTTGAATATGCTCGATACCAGGGATAGTGGGTAAATTCGGTTCAACATGCAATCCGGTACATAGAGCAATATGAGAACAGTCGAAAGTTCGCTCTTTGCCTTCGTTGTGCTTGTCCTGATACTTGACTCGATGCTTCCATCGCTGGTCATCGGACTTGGCCAGCGGCTCAATGCTATTGACGCGGCAACCAAGCTTGATGAGTGGCTGTAATGCAAATTTTTCTACATATGAGTGCAAATACTCAACATATTGTGGCAGCGAAATGTGGTCTGGTGTGTCGAGTGGGAACCGATGGTACGAAAAGGTTGTCAGCTGCTTGGATGACACAAGCTCTGCATTCTCGTAACCCTGAACAGAATTAGAAATGAGTTAAGATTCGAGATGCGGTTGGTATCTACATACCCGATAGTGGAAGGTGCCTCCGACATTGTCTTCACTGCTGCGAGTTAGTACGCGACTCTTTAGGATGTTCGCTGGTGCCTACGCTTCAAATAGCACAGCTTCGATTGGCCTCTCCGGTGTCGATGCTTCCAAAAGCGTCTTCAATGTGGTTAAACCGCCTGGCCTGACTACTATCAGTGTATGCTACATTGCTTGTGATGCACTTGTTAGATACCCTGCTCCTATCACCGCGACACGCATCGTCGGTCCCTTGTCCCCTCCAGACATGACGTAAGATGAGAGAGAAAAGACGAAGCTCTCAGCGCGTTCCTGGCAAACTCTGAATGTCTTATAACTCGATTCCACTTCTCAAGCTTTGTGACACTTGGAAATGGTGTTGCTGGTCCGATGTCGTTGACTGCAGCGCCATGACATATTCAGGAACGCGCCATCGCTTCGCCCTTTCCCCGCCAATCATACCCCCGACAACTCTTTAGCATGACATCAAGATCTGTCACCGTCCGTGCTTTCTGTTTGGCAGCTGTCCTCTTGCTTGTGGCTAGCCATGCTGTCGTTGTTTTCACGTGCCGCTGCAGCGGTAATAGCCATGCCACTTGGACCCTTGGCTTGTTCCCGTCGACGCAGGATTTTGGTGAGCTGCCTGCCGAGGGAGATCCTTACCAACCACTGTATTACTGCTTCACGTCATGCCTTGTCAATAGCTCACAGGCAGGACTCAACAATAGCTTCTTCTAAATAACTATACACCATGGAGACGCAAAAACGGGTTGCAATTGTCGGCTCTGGCCTGGCAGGGTTAGTCAGTGCGAATCTGCTACACAATGATCGGCAGCAGCGGTATGAAGTCAAAGTCTTCGAGTCAGTAAGCATTACACACACGCTACACCTGTTGAATCATACTGATAATACCAGGGTACCTCACTATCACTGGACGCTGCCTCCGTATCTCTACCCAATGCCACTCGAACGTCCACAGACCGCGTCGACCTGCCCATGCGAGCGTTTGCGGGCGGGTTTTACAGCAACTTGAAGCTACTTTACGACCACATTGGCGTCCCATACCACTCGCAGCACTTCCTTTTTCAGTTCGCTGAATCTAAAAAGGAGTCGTCAGCTCAGCATGCCTCCTACTTCGTCCACGCTTCGAATCTACACCAGTTCGCGCCGCGCCCTAGCGCCATTGGAAGGATACAATACCTGCTAGAGGTTCTATATCTGTCGGTATGCTACATCTGGTTCTCTCTGTGCTGCTTCCTCGTGGCTCCGAGTGCGGGCGAGACACTGCGGCAGTATCTCGAGAGGACCTGGACGCCTCAGCGCTTCGTAACATATTACCTGTTGCCCTTAATCTCGGGTGTCACAACCTGTCCCCATGAAACGCTGTTGGACTTTCCGGCAAGCGACTTGACTGAGTACAAGCGGAGAACGCATCGAGCGCCGCACTACACCGTATCCGCTGGGGTCAGAGGTGTTCAGGAGAGACTTATCCAAGGTGTCAATCATGAGCTTGGTGCCGTGGTCAAGGCTGTGGAGCCACAAGAAAAGGGAATCAGGGTCTCCTGGGAACAGAAGGGCCACGGGCTGCGCACCGACTACTTCGACCACGTCATTCTTGCTGTTGCTCCAGACGTCGTTGGCCAAATCTTCAAACCTTTGCAGCATCATATGGCGAAGATGCCTACGATAATGGTCGAGAGTGTCGTACATAATGACCACAGCGTGTTGGAACAGACAGATGCGGTTCGGACAGCCTCGAAGCGACACGGGGCGCAGTTGATACATTTGCGCACCTCACCAGACACAACATCTCTGACAGAGTCGCATCACGTCCAGGCGTGCGGCGCAATCGTGACGACTTGTCCCTACAGTCGATTGGATCCTTCTCTTGTGCTTCACTCGGCGAAGTTCACTCGTGTGTTACGAGATCCTCAAAGCCAGCGGATCGTCAACGCTATGTTCGGCGAGGGCGAGCCAGTCGATAGCGACGACAAATCTGTACCGCAATGGAGGAACGGCAACGAGAATGTCTGGATCGCTGGCGGTTGGTGTTGGGACGGCATGGTCCTCCTGGAAGGCTGTGTCGTATCAGCAATGCGCATCGCTAACGCACTTGATGTCCAGGTACCATGGCAGGAGTGACGAGTAGTATGGGCGGAGATGGCAAAAGCATAGATACCCAATGAATGCAGAATGAGAATGCTTGCAAAGAGTAGCCTTGACAGGTGTATATGAGCCGAGATTGACGATGTAGATGTAAGAATGATTGCAACGACTGCTGACACTCTCCAATCCTCATCGAGTTAAGAGGCAGTCGTCTGAATATACCACAAACGCCATGGCGTTTGCTGGACACCGGACCTCCATTGTACCAATGCGGCTAGCTTTGAGCTAAAGGCGCACGGTCAGCCGTTTTTCGCACCCGTTACGCCCACGATGTCCACGACTGACGCCATGACTTTTTTACGACTGATCCCATGGATTTGCGACATTGCATGCGGGGCTACACTTGGTTCTCTGATTTCCTCCTATCTTAGTGGTTCCGCGCCCAAGCTTTTTGCCTACCAACATGGCGCGAAAACCCATGCCATACTTTGCGCAGCGCTGCTGTACATCTCGGTCAAACTGATCGCCCTGGTATGGAGGAGCAGAGCCAGCGGCAAAGAAAAGAAGTCGATGTATGGGCTCGAACATGGGAGGCTACATTTGCAGGTTCCCACGGCTATGTGGATGAATATGGGGTACTGGCGGCGAAATTGCGGAACGCAGACGCTGGCCGAGGCGTGTAGGGATCTTCTGAAGATGGTGCTGCGTGAGGCTGGATTCAAAAGGGAAGACGAAAGAGCTGGGACTGCAAAGAGTACACGGCGGAAGAAGATGTTGATTGATGTGGGATTTGGCTGCGGCGAGCAAACGATATACATGATGAGCGATGCGCCGATTCGATCAAGCGATCAGGAGTGGTGGGACGAGCGAGAATTTTGCCCTCGATTCGACCATTACATTGGCATCACCAATAATACCACTCAGCATCGCCATGCTTCACGACGCGTTCAAGATCTGTTGAGTGGAGGCAAAGAGGGCACGATCGAGAGCAACATTTCACTGTTCTGCGCGGACGCAGCGAAGCCCGCATCCTGGAACGATGACATCAAGAAAAGCATCGACCAGACTCTCGAAGCCGACCCGGAGCGATGGATCATGGCTCTAGACACTGCATACCACTTCTCTCCGACGCGATGGCCTCTCGTCGAGTACGCCTACGGTATACAGGCGTCATTCATGGCCTTCGATCTTTGTATCTCGCCTACTGCCAGATTCAAGCAGAAGCTCATAATGCGAATTTTGACCTCGTTAATGCGCGCCCCATGGGAGAATTTTGTGACTCCGGAAGAGTACAAGAACAAACTGACTGCCATTGGTTACTCGCCATCCGCCATCAAGATCGTGGATGTTTCGGAGCACGTATTTGGGCACCTGGCACGTTATTTGGAAGAGCAAGATAGGAGACTGAAGTCCCTGGGCTTTGGTATTGGCGCCTTTGAGGTGGCCAAAACTATGTTCGGTTGGTGGGGACGTTCTGGTGTGGTGCGTGGGATCATCGTCGTCGCTAGGAGGTGAGCATACCCTAGATATCTTCAGCCTCCACCCTTTCTTTGCAATGTAGGTACCGATAAACAGCGCCTGCATGTTAAGCACGGGCTCGTTCGAGGTTTGATCATGGGAGCGCTCGCACCCGTGCGTCGTGTGATCTGGTGTGATCTTGCGAGCGCGACCTTCAAGGACGGTAAGCTAGGTGATGCACTACACAATGGGAATGGTCTCTCGTGCGCGCCCCCAAGATCAAAATCCGGGCATTCTTTTTTTCTCCTCTTTAAAAGGGCAACACCCCCCTCACAAGTAGATCCATTATCCATCATCATCCATTCTTCAACATCAAGCCAGAACCACTTTTACCAAACCCACCTCATCACCACACCACTACCTTCATACCAACCCCTTTCACAAACCAACATCACCTTCAAAACCATCACCATGGCCAAAGTCTACGCCCACGAAAGCTTCGAGGACTTCCTCACCAACGGCTACGAGCTCACCATCCTCGACCCCACTGGCGAAAAGCAAGACTGCTGCATCTGTCTGAAGCCGATCTACAAGCCAGAGTGCGACGGTACCGAATCCACACACAACCATGGTACTAGCTGCCCACAGCCGAACCCCGTTCCGAAGAGCCCCTTCACTAGCGACGGCGAGATCCCAGAAATCGGCATGAAGATACTAGCGTGCGGACACGAAATCGGGCACCAATGCGCGCTAGAGCACTTCCAGAAGGCGGTGTATGGGTTGTGCCCACTTTGCAGAATTTCTCTGTTCCGCACGGAAAAGGATGACGATGACGAGGAAATGGCTTAGGCCATGGAGAGGATTAGACGGGAAAATGAGGAGGATGAGATGGAGTTGGTTTACGAGCTGGAGGGTAACGACCGGGAGGAGAGAAGATATGAGGAGGAGGAAGCTCACGAATATGAGCAGGAGTAAACGGAGGTGGAGTATCTGGAAGCAGAGGGAGATGGCTGGTGGTAGTCACGTTGAGGGTAGACAGGCTTGGTGTTCGTAGGTTACGCAGCGCTTTGGTCAAATAACTTCGAGGATAGACAGGCTTGTTGCTCGCAATGCAAAGTCCTCGTCACCTCATTCTCACCGCCTGCTGTGCCTGTTTGCGTGCTGTATGTGAAGTGCGTTGGAGCCTAGGCTGACAATGGTATTTACACCGTACTTTTGGCCACGAGAATGCCACACCTGACCTCGATAAGATCACTGCTACAACACCTTCTCCGTCTATAATTTCGACACGTGCTATACTCGACTGTTCACACCATTGTTTTCTTACCAGGACCTCATCACCCGCGAGACTAGTGTACAGATCTGAGGTACTCTTTTGCCATCATCCTATTCGTGGATACTTCCAGCTCGACCATGAGTCAAGCTGTACCTCCCCCTCCACCATTTGCGTTCAGGGACGATTTCTTGGCCCGCGGATTGGCAGCTACGATCTTGGAGGGACCACTCGATTGTGCTATATGCCGCGAACCACTTGCCAACAACGAATCCAGCACGGACGTAAGGCCATCACAACCGGCCAGAGTCGAGAGCATATGTCGGATTAGGCAGTCCTCCCGCGAAGCAGACGAGTCCAGCATGGTCTCAGAGCCCCCATACTACTGTACAGCCAGCACGCAGACGACCGACTTTGATCCTCACGAAGTCCCATCCAATTTCTGTACCACTGTCATTGACACCGAGCCCATCCCAGAAACACCAGTTCGACTGCACCCCTGCAACCACATTTTCGGATCCACATGTCTCGAAACCTGGTTCCGTACCACAGTCGCAAACCACTGCCCGTTATGCAACCACATCCTCTTCCCGAAACGCCGTATTCAACTCGGCTTCCGCGAACCAACACGCGCAATGCGTGCCTCGTTTGCGGATTATATTGAACACGGCCTCGATGACCTGGAGTACGCAGAAGAAATCCGCGCACAGCTTATGGGCGAGTGGCCACGGATGCTGATGCGCGAGTTGGTGATTGAGACGATGCGCGCAGAAGGGTTCGAAGTTGCCTGGGAGTATGTTGACAGGGACAGCGCGGGGACAGTGTTCGAAGATGACGAGGAAGAGGAGGAAGATTTGTTTGAGGAAGAGAAGAGGTCCGAGGTAGAGGATGTGGACGAGGAGATGTATACGGACAGTGAATGTGAAGAGGGCGAGTCGGACGACAATGAGGATGATGAGATGCAAACATGAGATCTGTTGTCAGACTGTACACCTCTAGGGGCGAGGGCGAGGCTTTATTGTATGCGGTTTGTGCTGTTTCAGCAGCATGTGTTTGGGTCTGGTGCACTCGATTCTGGGAAGGCTTTCCCTCAGTCGGCTTGTATGGCGTTCTTGTCTCACCTGTACTGCCAGAGGTTTGGTGATTGTGTTGGCATATTCAATTTTATAGATGTTCTAGGCAATCCAAATGTTTGTACACCAACACTTATCCTGTGTCGTTTGCCGTGCGATCGTTAGCAAACCGCAACCGCTCGCCAACCGCATTATTTTGCCAGCGCAATACCGGTGGCAAAACCACCAGACAACACCCATCTTCCCTGAAATACATTCCTACAACCCACCCCGGCCAGCGATATCACCGTTATTGTCCACAATGGCCAGCCCCACCGCCTCTATCGGCACACCCTGCGCACGCGACATCTCCATCCGTGCGACCACTCCTCACGAAGCATGTTCATTCAGCTGTTCAATCTGCCTCGAGCAGCTTACCACCACCAAGTCTACAACTGTGGCTGGACCTGATCCCGATTCTGAGCCGGCCGCCACAATCATCAAATGTGGCCACGTCTTCGGACGCAGCTGTCTCACGCGATGGATGCGAGATTCCAACCCCTGCCCGATATGCCGTGTGGAGTTCTTTGTGATGCCAGAATCCGTTGGGGAAGATAACTCCGATGAAGATGGAATTCCATACTTCGGAGGAACAGTCTTCAGGTCTCGTGCTCACGTGGGGTGAAAGTGATGGAAGTGGTCAGGAAGACGATGTAGGCTGCAAGTACACGGACGAGCTCAAACGGCGGAGACAGCATGGCATGGCTGCTTGTGGTACCTGATAGTTGCCTTTAGATGTTGTATATCGCCATATTCAAGGACCTTATACGTCTTCAGACCCGTTTCTTCAGCTTCTTTGCGACAGTGAACCTAGCGCCCAGCACACACAGCGCCGAAAGCGTAGCCGTCCCACCAGCGTAGAAGATCGCAGGTCGGTACACATTGATACTCTGACCCACACTGTTCTCTTTACTTCCACCAGCCGCCTGTAACAAGTAGCCAGCGATAGGAGCTCCCATAAAGTAACCACCTGTCCATCCGGTAACTGACATACTCATTGCTACCGCAGCTCTGCCAGGTCCGAAGATACCTGCGACTACCGTTGGCTGTGTGGTGAAATAGGATCCATTTGCTACGCCATTTAACATAGCAAACACGAGTAGGGGCCCAAGCGTGTTCGAGACGGGCCAAATGGCGAGCATACTTGCGGCGTTGAGCACCATGGTCAACGCAAATGTGTTGAGAGGACCAATACGATCGCACAGTGGTCCGCCTGCAAAACGCCCTATGGCATTACCTATACATCGTGTCAGCAAAAGACATGTTCAAGCAGTAGACTGAAGTGGTTGGCACTTACATGCGTTGAAGGCAGCAACTAGTCCAGCGCCCGTACTTGAACTCAGGTTGATCGACTTCGCGAACAAAGGCAAGTAGTACGGCGGTACATAAAGGCTAAAGACCCCTATAGCACTTGCGACAAATGTGGCAATAAAGGTCTTGTCCCGGAACATGGTCCAGTCGACGAAAGGTGCGTTTCTCAATGGCACTCGTTGTTTGAGCAGCCACGCCGCAGGCATACCAATGGCCAACGTTATCATTCCGTGAAGCCGAAATGTCCAAGCAATCCCGACTCTTTGATACATGGCCTCTAGCGCAATGGCCATGACCGACCCACCGACACCGCCGCCAAGCTTGATGAGGCCATTCGCAAGCCCAAGACGTGCGCTGAAATATTGCACAGGCAGAGCGTTGCCAACCGCATACACCAAGGACATGCCCAAGCCCCCAAGGAAGCCGACAGTGCCAAAGAGACCAACAAGGTTTGAGGTGCAGAAGCTTGCACCGATTAAGCTCATTCCCATGATGAACATGCCGATCATGGCAGTCGTTCGTGAGCCCATCCAACGCACCATTCGTACTGCGACGAGACCAAAAAGTGGCCCTAGAGCGAGTGTCAAACTCCCCACGTAGGACAGAGTAGATGGTCGTACATGGCTCAACGAGGAGTCCAGAAGTGCGGCTTGAAGCACACCCCAGCAATTGATGATTCCATTGCTGCAAAATGTGGTGATGAAAGCGGAGGCTACGATCACCCAACCATAGCCACCGTCGGGAATCGCAGATACGGAGTATGGCGCGTCTTCTGGGACTTCATCTGGGTTAGGTACCGAGATTACAGGCTGCCTGATCGATGACGCTGTTGACAATCGCGGTGTGCGGTAGACTGGATCGAATGTTGAGAGCTCGATGCGCTCATCTGTGGTCGCTGTAGTGGTCGACATTATTGTGTAATTCGCAAAAGGTGAGGTCGCCTCGACTTTCGAGAAGAATGGAGACCCTTCTGAGCTTATGAGGGGTCGGAGCACGCCCTACGAGCTACGAGTCGCTGGGAAAGGATGCGCCTTTTTACGATTGCAGATTACGTTGAGTCACTTGCTTCTCTAAGCGGTAAGCAGAGCCATGACCGCATGATCCCCGACTCCGGAGGTGTTTACGGTACGATTATCTGTGGTGCCCTTGGCGGCCTAGGTACAGGCTAACACTTTGCAACGGTGGCTAGTTAGTGTAACTACCGGTAGGTATTAGTCAGCGTTTAAACCATAACGTGTTCTACCACTCATCCGCCAACACCAGTCATCCGCCAGCGACGAAAACCACCAAAAATAACGAAAATTGCACCTTAGGATCTCAGCAAGACCTTCAGAAGGAAACCCGAGAATTTGAATATAGTCTTTTTAGCCTCCCTAGAGTACACTCTATAAGTATAGAAGGAACCTGTATTGTGATTCTTGAGAGATGTGATTTAGACACAATTTTGGCCCCCAAGTCTCTATATTTCAACAATAGCTTGAGTGCAAAGCCTAGGGCTCCAATGTAGCTCTCGCAAGAGGCATAAAAAGCTAATATCACAGTATTAGACCTTTCCGCCTAGGTGTTGTTGAGATCTCGAGTTGCAATTTTCATTATTTTTGGTGGTTTTCGGCGCTGGCGGATGACTGGTGTTGGCGGATGAGTGGTGGAACACGTTAACTTATGGCGCCGTAGACCCGCCCTGTCGAAGCTTCCTCGTTTTGCACCAATGGCTCTTATTCCTACTTCAGATTAAGGATCACAACACTACATGGCCAAATGATTGTGTGTCTTGTCGTCGTACTGCTGGCGAAGAAAAATCAAGCGCCTCGCTGCCTGCGCTGTAGGGCACACGTGTCGCTCTGTGCAGCAAGTCGCACAAAGCACGAGCATGCGCTACACAATATTATGGATGAACCTATATTCAGCTCAGTTGCTTCTTGCTGCTGGTACTCCACAGGTGCCCAAGACTTGTTTGCGGTGCCGACTTCCAAGTTTTGCCGGATGATTGTTGGCTGCGACACCTGAAACAAGACATGCCTCGTGTTGCCAACTCGGGCGGCGCACGTCATAGCACTTGTCACGATAGACGTTGAAGCTATAAAATAGCACCAGGCTCTCTTGTCATGGAGTAGTTACATCCAAAAGAAAGCACTACCCACAGCAATGGCCACTCAAGAGACCGTCCAACTCAACGAGGCGCACGCGCCGCAACAGGCATCCATCGATGCCTTCAACTCCATCCTCGACTCTGTGAAAGAAGAGCTTGTGAAGCTCCGTCGCGACCATGACAGTAATTTTACCAAATCTCAACGCGTGGTTGAAACTTACCCTACATACTAGAACACGAAGTCGAATATTTCCGCGCCGTCAAAGACTTGTCAGACTCCGACCTGGCTTCTTTCTCGGCCGATGACATCGATTCTGTCCGTGTAGCCACTTCTGCGTATGGATTACACTTGTTCGCGAAGGTCAAGATTCCAGCTGCTAGCGATGCGTACATCCATCTTCGCATTTTCGGCTCCGCGAAGGAGGGAACTGATGGTAGCAGCCTCGACGAAAGAGAGTACAAGCTCCATAGTATACACACTGAGGAGGTACTGAAAGGAGACGATCGAGTGTATAGGGCCATATTCAAGAAAGACGATGCGCTGGAGTGGTTTGATACTTGAGCGACGTAGCTCTAAATTTGCCCGCCAGCCAAAATAAAAATGTGTCAAAGTACTTTGCTCTGGTCAATTATTGAGGTTACATGGGTCTTGAGATCATTCGAGACATCCGAGTATGAGACATGTGAGTGTCCAAGCAATACGCAGCTTCATTGCGTTGGCCAGGCTAGGTCAACTGTGCTTGGCCATCGTGGTCGTTGTCGTCCGTTGTGCATTGCTGCAACACAGTCTGTTCTCTCATTTAGTGTTTGCTTTTACCGATCTCTTTGTCATTCTGAATGTCTTCATCGAAAGCAGGAAGTGTTACGGCATGTCTTTACGCAAGCTAAGGTCCTGAACATCCACTGAGTACCTGCTTCAGGGGCGAGTAGCTGGATGTCTTAAGTATGTCACTATTTCATCGTGCACGTCTGTTCTTCCCACCATGAACTCCGACCCGTAAGCTACATGCCTCGCATTTACTTCGAGCGACCACACCTCGGCCGAGCTCGGCGATGGCGCAAATACTACCCGACTTTCTGTGTAGGGCAAGACTATGGGGGAACCATAGCATGTTATGGACTGGTAGAAAGCGGAAGCTGGAATAAAATGCTCATGCATCACACTGTAACGAATGTTTCGACTTGACCTCAGCCAGTGAGATTTCGACTTACTGTGAAAGTGCGTTTGATCTATTCAGGTAGGTTGTTCCGGGTCCAGACGTTCTCGATATTTGTTACCTACATATCGTCATATGCTTGGGCCGTCCTGCAGATGTACGAGCATGCTACCGTCTACGCTAGGGCTAGGCCAGGGCAAGCGAAGTAACGGAAGCACTCATCCAGTCTGGTCTTGACTGTCAAGAGTATTCCTCGAGGGCCTATGGCTCGGAAATGATAAAGAAGCTCTGGTTATACCTACTGACACATCGGTCAGACCATTGCCCGCTTACGATCAACGATCATGGATGATTCATCAAAAGCGATGGACGACCCGCCTCAGTCCCAACACATTGGGCCAGATCTGCCGGACGACGAACCATCGACGCGAGATGAGCATTCTCCTAGTTTGGAAACCACCTACGGATCGTCATCACAAAGGCCATCAGACACCCAGTACGAGTTCATCATGCAAACTGGGTCAGAAAGGGCGGAAAGCTCAACAGCCGCCAAACGAAAGCTGAGGACGGTGCGAAGTCATGTCATGAGAAACTATCTGCATCAACAGCAGAATCGACAAGGATTGAACGATTCTACAATTGCAGGTCCGATTGCGACGAGGCGGCAGAACAAGCAGCTTGCACGTCGCAGTCGATCGACATCGTTTGAAGACGCGCAGAGCCCGACCCCTCGCACTGGCGCCCCATCTCAAGGGCATGTGGCTGGTGCAGACCTGATCATTTCCAAGTTCTGCTTCTTCGGGCCAATCTTTGAGTTGAGGCTAGGTTGTGCCAATCATGTTTGTAAGTGCAGAGTCCCTTCCTGCAATTCGTGCTGCGTGAGACCTCCATGAGTCACTGCCTCGTGTGAGGTTCTCACTTGCCCTTTCTCATAGAATGCATTTTATCAACGACCGATGCTGACTACTGCCAGCTTTTGCCATTGCTGGAACAATCAACTGCGTCAGCCAAAGAGGATATGACCAAGGAGACATCGCCGCAGACAGAGCCCGGGACTTCGTTCGATGTGTCATTGCCAACAAGCACATTGACGCAACGGAACCGACTTACGCGACGTTGACGGCGAAAGTCGAAGTTGTCACGGCTGTCAAGGACATGCTAGCTGTTTGTGGGCGCAACGTCCCTCACTGGGTGGTCTTCGCTGTGAGCCTTCTAGCGTATGGCTGTGCGTTGGGTCATGACTGGGCTGAAGCCCAGGGGCATATTGATGCTTTGGTCCGCCTTGTCGACACATGTGGAGGAATGCAAGCGCTTGACTTTGAGCTGCAGAGAACTGTGACATGGTAAGGTCGGAACGAGCGGACACTGAGAGACCCCTGGCTAAATATGCACAGGATGACATATTGTTTAGCAGCCACAACAGACACAAAACCAATCTTTCCGCCGCCGATGTACCCGGACACACGCTCTGTCTCACTGGCATTCTCCGACGACGCCCAGCTCGCTGCCTGGCGTTCGGCCAAGCGCTTCCCGAAGAACAACACGTTCGTATACGATGTCATGGTCGGTCTACAGACTCTACGCCTGGCCAGCTCATCGGAGTGGCATACAAAGGTTGAGAGCCGGAAGATAAGTAACTTCCAGCTTCAGGCCATGTCTCAAGCCCTGGCCATTGCCAAAGAAGAGCCGTGGACAGCCATACTTCCCGGCGGCGCTAGAGGGGCGGAGATGACGACGATGTTCCGTGTCTGGTCAACAGCTCTTCCGCTACTCATCTGGTCTACTACACGTCAACTCAGATCGCAACAATGCATCGACACACCATGGACTGGACATGGGCCCATCATCTCCCACATACAAGAGCTCCTCGGTGGCGCCGACAATGTATGCATCTGGCCACGGGGCAAATGTCTCGAGCCAGTTCTAGTCTCGCTGTTGTATTGCGTCGAGGCTTGCGAGTCGAACAGTGTGATGAGGCCGTGGATGTTGGAAACAGTACGGAAGGTGACGACGATGCTGAAGCTGGAACAGCTGGAAGATTTCAGGAAGACATTGGAGTTCTTTCCGATGACGGAAGGTCATCGGATGATTATTGAAGGTGTGTGGACTGAGCTATCGCCTAATCTGCCTGTTGTCATGTCCATAGAATAGGTCTCAAATCGTTCATTCACGCTCCTTACTCGAAAGCACTCATGTCTGTTGTGTCATAATGTGAAGAATCAAGAACCACGACCACATACGCTAGCTACAACCACGTGAGCTCAAGCTGTCGTCGATAGCTTCTCATACTCCTTGGCCAGTGACAAGCCAACTACCGCGCGAGACATCATACTGCAGTGACATCGGAGGTCCAATATCCAACTTCTTCCTCACCTTCAATGCTAAGAGCATTGCGACAAGGGTCCTAGTCTTGCTCAGGCCTCCAGCGTGGCCGCCGCACAGTATGAGCTTGTGGCTCAAGCCCGAAAAAAAGTGCATAGTGGCATCGGTACTGAAGCTGTTCGGCCGATTGCAACGCGACGGATGTTTGCAATGGCTGATGAGGTTGCGAGCAAGTTGAAGTCGGCCATATCGCATTATTTAGCGTCTTGGCTCGGCCGACGGAAGCAACGCCCTCACGCGACCCTGCTCGTCCGCCGTCTTTACTACACCACCATCCCAAAGCGACCACTTTCACCATGGCTAGCATCGGCACTCCTTCAGTAGCGACACGCGAAGACGCCGCAGCAATAGCCACCCTATTCGCACAATCATGGACATCGCCCTTCACGCAGCTGCAGCTCGGCTACGTCGACACAAGTCCTCTGATCGCGGGCCTAGAGCCTCGCATTGCGCGGCAAATAGATCGCCCTGGCGCAATGTTCCTGGTCATCCGAGATCTTTATACGCGAGAAGTTGTATCAGTAGCGCAGTGGACGCTCCCAGCAACTGAGAATGACGTTGTTACTAACGAGACACGAGAGGAGATGGAAGAGCGACAGCGCTTCGATGACGAAGCGTACAGGGCGAGATTACCGGACTCGAGTAACAAGGATTTGATTCTGGAATTTACTGTTGGATTGAGGGAGATGAAGCTGCGATTGCTCCGGGGACGGAAGCATTATTACTTGGACAATCTTGCGACACATCCTGATTATCGTGGAAAGGGCTTGGCGAGTCGGTTGATTGAGTGGGTGACTATGCGCGCTGATCAGGAGGGGATGTTGGTGTATCTGGATACAGCCGATGATAATCCTGCGATACGGTTGTATAAACGGTTGGGATTTGAGATGAAGGATCAGAGCACGATTGAGAGCTTTAGGCCGCTGGTGAGAGAGCGGGATCTGGAGATGTATGGAGGCGATGGGACACATGTTCATGTTGCGTTCGTCAGACAACCTGCTCAAGTATGAATCTACGCTGACGGACTATGTGTCACAACCTTCCGTACCGATGTTGTTGCTCAAGCGTTTAGTCCTGCGCAAAAAACAGTGCTCAAAAATGGCCCGCGAAGTGTAATCACGCGTGCTAAGCAATCTTCTCCGAGATTGCATGTACCAACCGCCATCATCTCGCCTGCCACTTCACTCAGTGCCTTCAGGTCACCTTGAGTTTCGCATCCAGTAGCGCCTCCTTCGCATGTCCCTCCAGCTTCTGCTTCGTAATCTTGACATGCTCCAGCAGCTCCTTGCCCCTCTCCAATGTGCCCAGTCCTTCGTCCTCCTGGACCGGGCAAATATGATCAAAGTCGCGCATGATCTTCAAGAAGACACCGTCACAGTTCTTCTTGAGGTCCGTCTCCGCAGTGAGTAGCAGGGCATTGGCCTTGATTTCGATGTATGTTTTGATGGCCATATAAGGTCCTGCATCCTCGCTTCCCACCATTTTCCTGAACATAGCATCGCGAGATTTGTGAATGCCTGGCTTTCCTCGCTTCGGGGGAAGTGCTTGCCGGATTGCGTCATAGGTGTTTTCCATATGCAGGCGGAAGGGGCTACCTGCGGCGTCAAGAGTGACCGCTTCGTGGCTCATTGCACTGTGCATCATTAGCTGTGATCTATGTGCATCGCATCAAGCGCTGCAGACGTTGTGTTGACGCAGTGTGACTGCCCAGGTGGTCATCAAAGCACTTTGAACGGCCCAACAGTGGGTGTGTTGCCTCCTTGAGCCTTGAGGATGCACAGGCGGGGTCGTATACTTACATGATACCTTCTTTGATCTTGCTGATAGTTTCAACTACGAGGGCCTCGAGTAGGTCCTTCTGCAATGAAATGTTGTCGAGAAACTCCCGGAACTCTTCGATCTCGGTTGCGACGAGGTGAGCTTTGATGTCGCGCTCCATGTCCTCAATCTGCTCCCGAATGACGAAGACCAGCTCCGTCGCGAATGTGCTGATGCCTTCAATGCAGAGCTCGACTAACAGCGCGTCAATCTCGTTCCTTGCTATGTTCAAAAGGATACGGTCCCAATACTCCAAATCCTTTTTGCCGGGACGCTTGTGGGTGCCATCTTTCCTAATAAAAGTCCAGTAGCTATTTGCGTTATACATCGACCATTTCTCGGCCTGAAGAACGGCGTCCTTGCTCCAGGTGCTAATGAATGTGTCGAATAACTGGTAAATTGGATCCAGCTTCGTCCGAAAATCTGTACGATGCTTGCGGCACAGTTCAGGCAAGCTGTTCTGGGTGTCCTAGAGGCTAGTGAGCAAGACGTCTCGCTTGTATATGGGCTTGAAGCCCGTGCACGCGAGAGACATCTCATTCAGCAGATGCTTGACGGATCAGTAATAGTTGAATATGCTTTGTCCTTGCCCTCGCTTCTTCACCAACATGAGGAGATGTCTTCGAAGCGCGACGATCACGGTGAGCTCTGGCGTAAAAAGTGGCTCGTTCGCTGTCGTGCGCTCGTCGTTCTCGGTGATGAGGCTGATGTACTCGGTAGTACTAACGCAGAAGACTGCTAAGGTTTCTTTCGTACGGTACTTGCCCTTGAACCAGGTTTGTAGAGCCAGCTTGGCTTCCCTGTTGCTTGCGTTCAGAAGGGCCCGCATTCTCCTGCGCGACTGTTAGCTATGGACGTGCACGAGATTCAAGCTCATGTGTGCTGTCAAGACTCAGAGCGTATCAGCATATTGAATGAGTATCCTGGATCGCGTCAGTCAAGCGTATCCATGCAAGCCATACTGAAGTAACTCACTCGTAACGATTTCTCTCTTTGTTAAGCTCACGCCGCAGGGGTCTGTCCTTTTTCACTGGAGCAGTTTTGAGCAGCATGTTGATGGCTTTTTTTTGGCCTCCAGCGGTGCTTTGAGTTCTCGCAGAGTATCCAGCGTGGCCTCTTCCTCAGCGTCCAGAGGCGCATCGTAAGTACCGTCGTCTGTAAAGGTCTAAATGTAGGGTCAGCGGTGAAATCTTGGTATTGCTATAGCTGTGAATCTCTTACGTCCGTACGCGTGAGAACAACAACCAAAGAGTCAACCTCGAGCAACCTGTGTCACGCGTCGTCGATGACATGTTTGTGGTCTTCCTTGGCTGTGGATCTCATGACTTCATCCACGATGAGTGTTACTTGAAGCTTGCTCAGATATTGCTCCGTGAGACGGGCTCGATGCTTGTTACAATCGTTGTCGCCTGCCACAGTTAGAAGAGCCTCGACATCAGCGAGGACTGTAACTCACCGGGCAAATCAGCGAGTGCAAAGCCAGCATCCAAAAGCGCGCTACTCAATGCGACCCTGTAGATGTTAGCAGAATGCAAGAGGAGTGAACAATGGTCAGACCTATCGAACCATCTGGATCCACGGCCACACAGAGCTTTCTAGCTGCACAACGTCATTGCTTTGATAATGAGGCGTTATCGTCGTTTTTACGAAGGCTTTCATCATCCGAGACACTTCGTGTACGGTATGGGCGTAGAACGGCTGCTTTGATACGATACGAGAGAGCTTGCTGTACCTCTTTTCACCCCATGCAAGTAGCTTTGGAAGTATCCTAGGATCGTCCAAGCTTGAAGCTTGGCTGAGGAAGGTGTCTGCGCTTTGTACGTCCTCGAACTCTGGGCGGTCTGCAAACAGGGCAAGGAAGGCATCCCTGGCAGGCGTGACCATATCGACAGCATCGGTGTCCATGGATTCTCTTTCCTCGTCGAGAAGTCCCTCGAAGTAGTCTTTCCAGAGAAAACGGATGCATCTCTGACTCTCGCTGAGCGAGCACAAGGCAACTTCGAAGGCGTAAGGCTCCTGCTGTAAACCCATAGCAAGATACTCAACTGGCACAAGGGTTCCAACGCCTCTGCCACTCTAAATGATGCGTTAGTCTTCATAAAACCAAATGGATCCGGCAATTCGTACCCTGAGAGCTATGCCTAGCGCATTGAGTAATGCGGTGATAAGAGTGGATTTACCCTTACCAGTACCGCCCCGAATTATTGCGATGACTGGATGCGCGTACGATGGTGTGGCGAGCTTTTCCGCTCGTTGCTCCATGTGCAAGAGCTCGGAGCTAGGCTGCTTTCTTTTGAGATCTCGGATAGCTGTCAATATGTACTGAACGACCTCTTCAATGATGATTCGCTCAGCAGTGACAAAGCCATCGCGGAAAGCTGGGACTTTCGCTGTGGGGCGTCCTTCTTCTTTGGGATCGTAGGGCTCGGTCGTCTCCCCGTTGCTGTCGTCGACGAGGCTGTCACTCAGATCGCTGAATAGAGCTGCAAGGTCGAAGGAAGAGGCGTGGAGCGCTTGCGCAATTGACTCACTTTTGCGCCTCTTCGACACGAAAGCATTTGTAGGAGGTGTTTCGATTACTTTCGATTCTTGAGGTTGAGTCTCGTTGTACATACGAGCTAAAGGCGCAGTGGGAGCTAGTGGCGAAGGCGCGAGCTCATCCGTATCGTCGTCCATCTTTTCTGGCTCAAAGAGCGGGCTTTCGCGGCCAGTTTCTTGCTTCATGTGGATGGGCGTCGTCGATGTGTGTGGTGTATTAGTCGTTACCATGCGCAAAGTAATCGAAGGCTCCTAGGCAAAAGAAAGGTAGAAGAGAGTGAGCTGGAGATGGAGGATGAGGAGAGGGGAGGATAGCCTTATATGGGTCTTGGTCACCGCGAGCGAGCTACAGAGAGGTGGGAGAAACGAGCAGGTGAGCGAGAGATTTGGCGCTACCATAAGCTACAAACACTGGCAAAAATACGCGCTGAGGTAGACAGAGAGGTGCCGGGTAATAGAAACAAACAGGTGATGGATAAAGAAAGCGACCATGTGTGAGTGCCGAGATGATCAAGGGCCTCAGCTAGAGCCATGTCGCGTCGGTACTCAATCATAATTGCCTGCCCATGACCACGAGATCGAAGTGTAAAGACGCTTCGCTTCGGGAAGAACATGTATCCGCGAGGAAGCGTATTCTGTAGATGCCAGAGCCACTACAAGACGTGGTGAGTGTGATTTCCGTGGAATGAGTGACCCGACTGGCGATCTGATTTTCCACGCGGTCTCACGTGACAGCGCGCTTCACGCAAAATTCCGTACCTAGACATCTCAGTCTTCCTACTGCTCCACAAACCTCCTCTGCAAATTCTCCAGAAAGCCACCTGATCTCTGCTGCTGTACCGCTGCCGGCTGTTGCTGCCGCACGCTCCCACTCCTCACGGGCCTCTTGACTCCCCGTTCCCTCTCCCTCTCCAGCTCTCGCTGCTTGTCCTCTGCGACCTTCACAAGTACCTCGACGAACTTTCCTCTTGCCTTCTCCTCCGCTGTGCCTTTCCACACCTTCGCCAGCTCCCTCAGCGCCTCTATCCGCGCCCCCGCTTTCTCCTTGCCAGCATCTGGGTCACCGGTGATCAAGTCGGCTATCTCGGAGCGCAGTGCCGCCGCAAACTCCTTGCCTTTCTCTTCTTGTGAGGTGTTGGCCTCGGGCCCGGAGACGGAGATGAGGGAGGATGTGATGGAGACTTCGGAAGGCGGAAGTGTCCAGTGCATTGCTTCGCCGAAGACTTTTATGACGGTTTCGAGGCGCGAGCGGACGGTCGTGAGGGTGCGGAGGGAGGTGAGATACTCGGGTGTTGATTCTTGCGGTTCGTCGTGGCGTGTTTCGGAGTCGTTCGGTTTATTTTGTGACGCGTCTTTTGGTAGTGTAGGGCTCTTGATATCGCTCTCCTGCTGCTCTACGCCTTTCTTGATCCCATCTGGCACGAATTTCGCGACGTCACTCTTCAGGCCATCCGTGAGGGTGTCTGTGAGACCTAGAGTCTCTCCTCGTAGCACCTCGACCTCGTATGCCAAGCGTGCTCCACTGCGCAATATGTCGTCCGTCAGTTGCGTAAGGATAGCTGACAGTCGCGTCGTGTGTGCATTGAGCTGTGACAGGAGGTCTTGAGTTTGGGAGGAGAGGTCTGCTAGCGAGGCGGCATGGCCTGTCTTCAGTGGCCGAGACGATGCCGAAGCCAGTGACAGCGAGGGAAGCGTGGCATTGAGGTAGTCGGCGGGGTTGAAGGTGGGCTCAAGGAATGGTGCCAGAGCTGGGTCCGATACGTGTGACGACTTGGAGGCCGTCCTGGCATCAGACACTGCCATGGTGTATCAAGAATCAGCACGGAGTTATCAAGGAGTTATTGCGGTGGTTCCTGAGCGCGCCAGGCCATGGTGCCGGTAGTTCGGGACGCGTAGACGAATCGAGTTCGCTTCCGCCGCGGCTCAAGCTTAGATGGTGGGGGAGGGGCGCGCTATGGGATGGCAAATGACGATGCTTGTTTACTCTGGCATTTCTTCCTCTCTCACAAATGACATAGAATCAAGATGCTGTATCGTCTTTGCGCATCTGGCTCAGCTTCATTGGTTCCATCCTGCTCATGGCGAGGCTGAGACATGCGCCATGTGCGGAAGGCGGGGAGTGAGTGGCTGTGGGCGCTAGTTAGTGCAGCTCTCCACTCTCCACTTCATCGCAAGGCAGCAGAGCCAGAGCCAGAGCATTGCTGCACTCATCGCGAGCACCGCCTTTGCTTCCAGGCAGCGTTGCACGAGGAAGGGACTAGCGGTGCCAAGAATAGAGGCCGGTGAGCGTGAAGTGATCTGTCTCTTTTTCTTCGTCTCTGTCGCCGTCACTCGCTCTCTCCCACCTTACCGTGGTGGTCTCCCCCAGCAACATTTGAACCACGGTCTTCTTCACGACCGCGTGCCACTCTTTGGCAATTGTTGACTCAGAACGCTCCTGCCTTTTCTGCGCGCTCAGACCGCGACATTGACGTCACGCCCGAGCCGTTGCGAGCTTCACCGCGCCTGATCTCGACTTGCACATAGGTCCTCACCCAATAACCCGCACCACCTCGCCGCGCCCGACCAGTACCAAGTTTGCTCCACGCTCGCTCTCAACCAAACACAACACTACGGGCACTTCTTTTATCTTCTACACGCTCATACTCATTACTACACTCACAACATGCCGCGCAAGGCATTCATCGCCGACCTGCAGAAGGCCGTCGGCGGCGTCTCCATCGCAGGCATATCAGACGTGCAGACGGGCAACGACGATGGCGAGTTCTCCTTTGTGTGCCTCGCAGACGGCGAGCGGCTCAAGATGACCGTCTTGATACCTGGTATGTCCCTCCGCACCTCTTCACTCTCACCAGCATCTGCTAACACGCTCACAGAGCTCTCCGACTATCCCTCCGACCACATGTGCATGATCTTCGCTCCAGACAACGCACCAGCCTCCGTAGCCTCCACACTCAACACCATCTCCGACGCGGCTGCTGGCAAGACGATACCACAGATTCTGGAGCTGGTGTCAAGTCGACTGGAGTCCACCGACAATGACGGCGATCAGCAGATGATGGACTCGCAGGAGTTTGACGACTTTGAGGGAGACGAGGACGACGAGTACGAGGAGGAGTACTTCCCAGGCGACGAAGACATGCTCCCGCGACCGTTAGTCTCCGACAGCACTGGCTCCTCACGTGCAGGCGGTTCCACAGAGGCGACAGCGGCATTCCGGCAGCGAGTACGGCGCGATCTGCTCACAGCCAAATTCGACGGCTTCAAGGTCGGCTACCTGGGTGGCTTGATGGATGGACTGGGATGCTACGTTAGTCTCTCTATCCGCATCGCGAAGCTGGGTATCTCAGCAGAGGCCATGCAAGCATGGCAGCTTGAGCCCACTGAATACCTCGTGGCCATCTTCTCCTACCCGTCTGGATACAAGAATATGGACGACATCAAGTCCTTCGATGCTGCGCAGACACGCCGCAATTTCGGCATCCGTGTCGGTATCTCCACTTCGTACAAGCCCACGATGCAGGAGGCGATACAAGCTTTCACGGTGCTGAGTAAAGAGGACGAGAAGCGACGCGAGGCTTCGCAGGCGAATGATACACAACAGCTTGTTGTCCAACCGAAGGGGTTCCGCAACTCGTTCATCTCGCGGCCATTGAACGAGTTGCTTGAGCAGCGCTTCCACATGCTGCTTAAGTATCGTTATAGCGGTATGCCTTGGAGCGGTGCCGAGTGCTTCTACAACGATCAAGTGTTGCGAGCCTCACACACGACACACTCGGCTGGCTCAGAGGACAAGTACTATGAGCCTGAGCAAGTCAGCACGCTGTATCCCGGCCTGGTGACGGCTGATCACATCCAAGATTCGCTGATCGCTGAGCATTCTCTTCCCTTGGTGGGAATGCAATTCGTGCTCCGTCACTTCGTCCGCTGTACCGAATTCTGTCTGATCTGCTTCAGCAAGATGCCGGATGACCTACAGGCCATCAAACCGTACGTCTGCGACAACCCACTGTGTTTGTATCAGTACATGTCGCTTGGTTTCGGTCCGAGCATCGAACACGAGATCCTCTCCCAACCAAAGGTTGTGGATCTGCTCATCAGCTTCTGCTACACCAGTGCTCGCCTGGGCAGGCTACGAGATTTCCCCTCCGGTCTCAGTTTAGCTGTCCCACCGCCCAAATCAAACCAGGACTACACCATAGTCGATGGAAACCAGCATCGATACAATCCCGGCATGGTTCAGGCGGCACCAGCACAAGAGATTGCTCCACCGCAACAGGTCGCAGTCAGGGCGAGGTACAACGCGGCTACGAACGAGCTGTTATTCGATGATCGAAACGCTCCGTGCCCTGTCGTGAACGCAAACTGGATAGTTCTGCGAACTGAAGATGCTCCGGACAAGGCCATGCACTGCCGGATTCTAGACACGTCGCTTTACCCGTCTGTCAGGATTTCGGAGCCCATCATCCCGATTGTCGGCGACATGACGCAGCAAGCCAATTACTACGGACGCGCAGGTCAGCCTGCACCAGTGCCAGCGAAGCCTGTTCCAACATCTGGTGCTCCTGCACTCAAGGAGTTCCGCCCATCAAATTTTTACATCTACAGCCAGAATTTTGATGACCTCACAGACACGCAGAAGCGACAAGCTATCTCTGTCCTTCTAGATATGCTTCCACCAATTCAAGACATGAAGACGTATCTGCTCCGCAAAGCTCAGTCTCCACTGAGCTCGTGGGTCGACCGCCTCTCCCCCGCAGCGCTTGGAATCCTCCGATGGATCATTGCCTCCAACCGAGCATGCATCGTGCAGGTCGATGAAGAGGCAGAAGTTGCCGGTGGCCGCAAAGGCGAGGATCGTCTCTACGGCATGCCCGGGTGGGCGCAATTCCGCTTCGCCATGGGTGCTCCCGACAAGGAGCGTCGATTTATCCAAGCTGTGCGAGGAACGTCTGACCGCCTGCACCTAAAGTACCCTACGTTGTTCGCCTGGCACGGCAGTCCGATGCAGAATTGGCATAGTATCATCCGCGAGGGTCTGCATTACAACGAAACCCTACACGGGCGCGCTTTCGGGAACGGAGTTTACCATGCACTTGATGTCAATACCAGCTTGGGGTACTCCGGTATGGGATATGGGCCTTGCAATTGGCCTAACAGCGAGCTCAAGGTGCAGCAGGCCTTGGCTCTCAACGAGATCGTCAACGCACCCAAGGAGTTCACGAGCTCATCTCCGCATCTCGTCGTGCCGCAGCTTGACTGGATTCAGACTCGGTATCTCTTCGTCAAGACCAATGTGGACTACTCATCCACGGCAACCATTGAGAAGGGCTCTGCACCGCTCGAGTGCATTATGCAAGACCCACAAATGACTCCCAAGGGTACAGGAGGTTCACTGGTCATCCCGCAGCATGCCATCTCGGGCTCGCGGCGACCAAAGCCGAAGCCCACAAACGTAAGTCAAATGACGAAACACCAAGCCACGAACGCTAATTCACCGCAGAACAACAAGCGACAGAAGCCTACCAGCGGCAGTCAATATGATCCCATCGAGATCGACGATGACGATGATGCAGCAAGCATTGCCACTCTGGACGAGGATCGCGCTATACTTGTGGAGGATGATGATGTCTATGAGGTCCAGCACAACTCGCTACCAACGCCCAACTCTGTCAAGGATGACAAGGGCAAGTCCCGACTGGGTGGCTTCGCTGCAAAGCTCTTTGGCTCAGCTTCTTCCAAGCCTCTCACCGATTACGTGCCTGGTTCACTGAACTACGACACGTTGCCTATGCTGCAGATGCCGGCATGGGCGTCCCCGTCCGCAACTCGCTGCTTGATGAAAGACTTCAAGAACCTCATCATTGTGCAGAACAGCACCCCTCCCCACGAGCTCGGCTGGCACATCGATGAGGACAAAATGGAGAACATGTACCAGTGGATTGTCGAGTTACACTCGTTCGACCCCAAGCTTCCACTAGCGCAAGACATGAAGAAGAAGGACGTCAAGAGCATCGTTTTGGAGCTCCGCTTTGGCAAAGAGTATCCTATGAGCCCACCCTTTGTCCGCGTCATCCGTCCTCGCTTCCTCGGCTTCCAGCAAGGTGGAGGCGGCCACGTCACAGCCGGCGGTGCCATGTGTATGCAGCTGTTGACCAACGATGGCTGGAGCGCTGTCTCATCGATCGAGTCTGTCCTCCTCCAGGTGCGCATGGCTATATCGAGCCTTGAGCCCAAGCCTGCGCGTCTTGAGAACGGTGGCCGTTTGGATTACGGCGTCGGCGAGGCTGTGGAGGCGTTCATACGTGCTTGCAATGTGCATGGGTGGACTGTGCCTGCTGGCTTCCGCGAAATGGCGCTGGGTGGCACTCCGAATGCAGATGTGCACAATCCGTTTTAGGCGACGGGTGATCGTCGAAAACGAAAAGCTGCGACGGCGGAGAGTGCGAAAATCTCTTCATCCTGGCATGGCACAAGTCTTCCGCATCATCCTGCTCAACAAAAACATGGTTCTGTTCAGCGTGATAAGGTTCGACGCGCTCCAGGGCGTCTGCCTCACCCGGGACTTCCGAGGGTTCCCAATCCCCAAACATATGGTACGCAGCGTATGGACCGCATGTCACCACAATAGTGTGCGCTGGCATCATGTAAGGGAGCATTATCACTTGGCGTTCTGATTTACTTCTGGCAACTATGGGCGCACAGCATATGATACCTCATGATACTCTCTTCGGACGGAGTTCACATGGTCGGCTGGTTACATGGCATTCGGACATGGTTAAAGCTACGCGCTTGAAAATGAGCACATTGTTTGCTTCAATTCTATTTACACGATCTTGACTTTGTTTCGTGACTCGCAGATACCCTTGATTCGTGTTTCAGAATTGTCACTGTTGTGAGCGCCGTATTAGACAGATATTCTTTGGGATCGACCTCCTCGAACCCTCGTGCTGCTGATGAAGCTCAAAGATGCGGCACACTCAGACTCGCCAACAGCAGATTAAGAATGCTGAACAGCCCTTCGCCCAAGATGAGGCCGCTCGCCAACACGATGATTGGCGTCTCACTCTTTCCCTTCCACCGGCGCCACCACAAACTAATCAGCCCACCAATTGTACGTGCAAGCGTAAAAGACGGCGTATTGTACATGCCTGTATCAAAGTCAGCATCAAGCAACCTGTACTTCGTCAAGCAAGACTCACCAACAGCGACCGCAATCCCACCTGGCACATAATCAATCCACTTCCCCCCCTGACCCGCCATCTTCCTCGCATTCCCCCACACACGCACCACCGTCCCCACCGCAAAAACCACAGCCGCACCACCAGCCCACTCCTTAACCATAGGCGGCAACCCACTCCCCGTCACCAACCGCGCCGTAAAAACCCACACATACCCCGTCGGCACCTCGAACAAGCCCCCCGGAATCGTATACACACTCGTATACAGCCTATACACGAGCGCCGACACCACCGCGCCCACCGCGCTACCAATAATCTGGCCGTAAAATTGCGCACTCGGCGCCGCGCCGAGTAAATGCCCGCACTTGAGATCCTGGAGTAAATCGCCCGCTTGCAGCGCCGCGGACTCCGATATCGCGCCTGCCACCAGGTTGATTATAACTGCGTTTTTGGCGCCAGGGCCGGTGGTGGGTGTCACGAGCGCAAAGACGAGTTGTGTTAGTTTGGATATGCCCGAGACGGGGTTGAGGTCTGTTTCGCCGAGGGCGCGGACGCCCATTATTGAGAGGAGGAGGGCGAGGACGAGGGATAAGAGGGTGAGGCGCAGGGGTATGAGGGTGGGGAAGGAGATGTGTACTGCTATGACGCAGAGGATGAGGGAGGCGATGAGGCCGAGTATGGTTGTGCGGTTGGAGATGAGGTGTTCGGGTGGGGCGTCGGGTTCTTGGTCTTTGGCGAGGTGGGATTTGATGGCTGATATGGGGTTTTGGGATGAGGAGTTGGGGAGGGGCGTGTAGCGTTGTTGGCGGGAGATATTTAGGGTTAAAAGGTCGCGCCAGGTGTGGGATTGGAAGGTCGCTTTGGCGGTGGGGAAGTAGAGCTTTGCGATTGAGATGAGTGGGCGGAGGAGAAGCCATCCGAGACTGACTAGCGAATCTGCAAGCATGATGGCGAGAGAGATCCATACGATCCAGCCTTTGGAGCCGTTGGTCCAGTCGGACACGGGGCCTGGGGCCCAGCCTTTGTGCTTTGCGAGGGGAGATAGGATGCCCCAGCCTATGATGGCGCCGAGGAGCATGTGCAGTGTTGTCGCTGGGCCCATGATTATGCCTTGGCCGACATATGCTGGAGATGGGTTGAGTGTCCAGAGCCATTTTGTCGCTAGTGGAAGGCCCAAGATGGGTATGTCGTGGAGTTGTGGGATGAAGTAGGATACGACGGTGTATAGAGCTGAGCCGGCGAACGAGATGAGGAGGAGACGAATTTTGTCCTTCCAGTCTCCATCGCTGCCAAGTTCATTGTCCTGCTCCTGACGTTCTGCGTGGTCGAGCGATGGTCTTAAGTCGTGCTCTTCACGGACGCTCGAGCCTCGCAGCAGGCCTTGTGTCTCTTCTTCGCCGTCATCGTTGCCATCGCTTGTCTCTCTTGCGACCACATCTTTCGATTTCTCGTCCCCATGCAACACTCTGATGAGGAGCGCTGTTGCTGTACCACTTGGGAACTTCAGCTTCTCCCTGATGATCATCTCTTTTCGGAGCGGTACAGCGAACACGACACCAAAGAAACATATACCGAGAGACCAGACGATGAGCCGCCACAGACTGATATTCAAAGGTCCATTTTCTTCCTCGGTCAGGAGATAATTGAGCGCCGGAATGACGCCCACGAACCCGCAGCCTAACGGCATCGTTCCCACAGACCCAGCGACCGATTGAACGAGCACGTTCTCAACAGGCGTGAAAGGAAGCTTCAGTGTCCGGGCAACGACCTTGAAGTATGCGAAGCCGATAAGAGCTGATGGCATCGCCATGCCCGATACCCAGCCAGTCTGCAGACCGAAGTACATATTAGAGAAGCATATCACCACGCCAATCGCAAGACCGACAAGCACACCCCGCAGCGTGAAGTTTTGCGGCTGCGAAGCTTGTTCGGCAAGGTATTTCTGTGCGCCCGATCTGCTTCGACCGAGCGGCGCATCTTCGCGTTGTCCAGCTCTTTCACTCTCGAGGGAGCCTCGGTCCGGGGCCATCCTGGTGAGGTCCTGGAGCTGTATCGATTGAGACACCGTGGCGATGGTGGAGGAGATGGATATTTCACCTGCGCATCATGATGTGATTGGGTTGTCGCATGACGCATGCCGCGATCCGTTTAGCTTCCACGTGAGGCTGATCAACGTTACGACCGCGCCAGGCTTATCTCCGATTTGTCAGACTTCACCAACAACGAACATCGTGGCCTGCGACGTGATCGCTCAGCGAGGTGCTTGTTCCTGAGCTTGATCTTCTTTCGGTACTACCCTCATATTCCTATATCACCACAAGCGCGTGCAGACTCGACGCACGATGAAATTCTCCGCCGCCCTTCTGCCACTCCTGGCGGCCCCCTTCGTCGCGAGCGAGCACACCTCAAACTGGGCCGTCCTCGTGTCGACCTCACGCTTCTGGTTCAACTACCGCCACCTCGCCAACGTGCTCTCACTCTACCGTACCGTCAAGCGACTGGGCATACCCGACTCGCAAATCATCCTCATGCTGCCCGACGACATGGCATGCAACCCGCGCAACGCATTCCCAGGGACTGTATACAACAACGCCGACCGCGCATTAGATCTGTACGGCGACAACATTGAGGTGGACTACCGCGGCTACGAGGTCACAGTGGAGAACTTCATACGCTTGATGACGGACCGCGTGGGCGAGGACATGCCGCGGTCGAAGCGATTGATGACCGACGAAAGGAGTAATATCTTAGTCTATATGACAGGCCACGGCGGCAACGAGTTTCTCAAGTTCCAAGACGCCGAGGAGATCAGCGCATTCGACCTCGCAGACGCATTTGGCCAGATGTGGGAGAAGAAGCGGTATGTTGCAACAACTTCCTACCTACTCCACCACGTACTAACACCCGCACAGCTACCACGAAATGCTCTTCATGATCGACACCTGCCAAGCCAACACAATGTACTCGAAATTCTACTCCCCCAACATCCTCGCAACCGGCTCCTCGGAGATCGACCAGTCCTCCTACTCCCACCACGCCGACAACGACGTCGGCGTCGCAGTCATCGACCGCTACACATACTACAACCTCGAGTTCCTCGAGCAAAAAGTCACGACGCCGACCAGCAAGCTTACAATGGGCGAGCTATTCGACAGCTACGACCCCGCGTTGATGCACTCGGACGCGGGTATACGGTACGATTTGTTTGCGGGAGGCGAAGAGGGCGCGAGAAATAGGAAGGTCATGGATTTCTTTGGGAATGTGCAGAATGTGGAGTTGCAGGGTGAGCGGAGGAATGAGACGCAGTGGCGGGAAGAGCTGGCGGCGATTGATAAGATGATAATGGATGCGCGGAGACGGCATAATGAGAGTTTGGCTGCGAGGCCGGAGGCACAACGTACGGTGGAGGACGTCAGGCCCGTGCAAGCAGTGCGGAGAGAGGGTGCTGTCAAGGTGGATCGGGAACAGGGATGGAATAAGCAGATTGTAGGTGCTGCGGCGCTGCTTGGATGCGCGGGCGTTTGGATTGCTGGGAGCTTCTTGGAGTCGATGTAAGCTGAATTGTATTTTTGATAGTACGCGTTAATGATACCCCCAACCCGCAACACGGTATTCCCAGCTGAGCTTGCTTCAGCGATGATGGTATAAGTGAATGTCCAAGAAGCGACATATGAGACCGGGAGATTCCACATCATGTCCAAACCTGAAAGCACTCTATCATCCAGCATTACACAATCTCTCAAGCGATCGGACTACAGGCTGCTGTGAGAACATTACCTGAGCGCCTAAAGTTTGCAGCAAAGATGTACGACAATACACCCTACCTGTTGTCCAACGACGTGCCGATTCTGATCTTGCATATACCCTACATACTCGCTCCGGGGGAAAAGGCTGATACTGAAGATGCAAGCCGCAAGACAGCTCCGGCGACCTGGACATCTTATCTTGCCTGAGTGGCAAGTGTCATCGCCGATTGAGACTTTCTGCCAATTCTTGATGATGTTGATCTGGTGCGTTTTCCGCCCTTTTGCCAATACTTGATGTTGGCGCCCGAGGAAAACGTGTACACCCATCCTATCGGACATGCCGCTGCACCAGACTTGGGCTGCTCATCTAGCGTATGTGGGGTACCTTGAGTGGCGACTATTCCCTTCAAATATTGAAGATGTAAATTCCAGCGACGACGCAGCCGGATCGTCGTCGGGCCGTCGCATGTAACGGCGAGGATCCGACTGTTCTTATCGAAGTTGCATGAGAATATGGAGCTGTTTCGGGAGGGTCGTCGGGTTCAGAGTGAAGATGCTCGGTGTTGACTGCGATTCGTCGTGGGTACACCAGCCGGTTCTCTTCTGACATTTCCTGACACATATGCCCACCTCCAGGCAGCGATGACAGGCATACGACTCTGCAATGTGAGTTGTCTAGCGTATGTGGATCTGAGGTTACAGCTGCGGTTGAGCTTTGTCGGTCGCACGCTGAGTACGAAGGAGGCGTTCGCTAGCCTATGTGGGGTTGATCAAATCTGAGTGATTGCCAGGACAGTATTTCCAGGCATGGAAAGCGAGTCCAGAGTTTATAACGAGCATCCTTCGCGAAGCCATTTGCGAATGTCTCCGGTGGTGTCAGCATGTCCCGGATCGCCATGTTGATTATGCAGTAATTGAGACACCACCTTGCAGTCGTGAACTGATGCAGGGATGTCCGTTCCAGTGTTCTGCATCTTGATGACCTGGTGAGAGATACGAGATTGGGTAGACATGCATGTGAACCATGGAAACAGAACGCAATGTAGAGAAGTGATTGATACTGCAAGGAGTGAAAGAAAATACGTTGACCTTACTCAAACAACCAACTGCGGTGACCTGTCGACGAAAGGGACTCCAAACAACACATACCTCTCACGTACCTCCAGAGCTGCGATACCCTACTATGATGTTCGAAGCATTCGCAAGGCTTACCAGATCCTCTCTCGGATGAATGCCAGCCCTGCCTGCTTCAAGAGAATTTTCTGGCTAATCAGCCGCGTGTAGACGTGACAAGAGGTATTGTCGCGTGCAGGCAACCTGCATCTGGACCCCGACCGGCACGCTATCATCGCTGTATGTGCCTAGCTGATGCATATCTCGCCAAGGACACGATGGCCAAAGGATTTGGCGGAAACGACTATCAAGAAGGGCAGCTGACCTTGCGCAGTCTCATCGGCCTCCCTCGGCGATGTGTCATCGATTACAGGTTCGCAGACCGGTCAGTATGACAAGGTCTGTGATGTGATGCTAGAGAAAGCGCTCCTCTTGGCTTGGTTTGTAGGTTTGTATGATATGTGCGTGTGATGAAGCATGCAAGAGTTTTTTTGCTCGGAGAGCCGCAAGATCCTGTCGTTCGAATCGGCAGCACGCTACCACAAGCACCAGAGTAGCGGTGTCGGATGGATAGTGTTGATTTGCCAGCTGAACCTACCGATACTGAATGCAGGATAGTCTGATGCAGGCCGCACACAGTTTCACGTGCGACTTCTAAGTCTTGCGCTCGGAACTTTCGGCTTCGTACCGACGTGCATGTTGTGTAGATAACAAACAATGGCCTGGTATGCCGGGGACATGCTGAAAGGGCAAACACAGTCTCGGTGCTGATCGTCTCCATGATTGTGCACAGGGGGGAAGATAGTGTTCTGCAGGTACCCAAGTGGTGTAGAACAAGCATCCGTTGGTGGCAAGGATCAGAGTCGTTGGCGAATCGATGGATTTCTTGGACGCCAAGGACCGACTTCACGCGTGTCCAGACTTCAACGACCTTCCTCCACTTGTACCATGCATTGCTTCGACGCCTGAGCTGCCCCAAGAACCCGCAAGGGATGACTAGCTGTTGGGACCCTGCATGTAATCCTCGTCCTACTTTTTGTCAAATTTGACGACACACCGGGGCAGCCAGCAGACCTCTTGCGCGTGGTAGGGAGCAAAGGGCCGATCTGCATGCTCTCTTGGCCAAGCACACCGGATACTGTAAGTGTGAGCTGTAACCAGAAGATCTTGAGTTGACTGCGTGGCGCTTTGTTCGGACCAAAGATGAGGAAGCGGTCCGAATTGGGCCTACACAACCCCATCCGCATCCGTTCACAGCTCGGTCGCTGCTTATCGGTAGCGAGCGCATGGCGCATGACAAGTCAAACGCGTCAATCCGCGCATCTCAAAGTTTGTGGCAATTTCAGAGAATGATAGGTAGTGGCGGCGGTGTGAAGCCCTGATCGAAGATCGTAAGAGAAGGAGGCAGCGAGAGGTCTTACTAATACGGTTAGCGTATAATCGCGCCATCGAAGTAAAGAGCAATTGCGTGATGGCACGCAAGAGGTAGGTGACCGTGCGTACGCTCACCCACGCATGAAAGTGTCATTTTTCCCCACAAGATAAACTGCTGCTAGACGAGCGCCCGGACACCGCTCCCGGCTCTTACTGTCTATATAAGCACCCTTCGCGCCCTTCGCACGCGCACCTCCAAATCTCACCTCCCTTCAACAACCAGCACTACAATTGGTCGCGTGCCTGTCTACCACGGCTCACCAGCGGGTCCTAACCGAACTTTGTGCACTGCTCACATCACCAAACCGCTTATCCAACCCACACGTGCTCCTTCTACTGCACAACGGTACCATGGCCCCGAGCATTCTGCTCCAGCCGGAGTCGCCGCCAACCTCTTACTCTCACCCCACTAAGCAGTCTTCGAGGACGAATGGTGGAGTCTCACTCGAGGCTCATGCGCCAGTGGGTGGAAGCTACTCCTTCGATGGCTCTTCGGTCAGCGGCAACGGGCACGGGCACGTGAATGGCAACGGCAACGGCTCTTTCGCAGGCCACGGTCCCGCTGCGCGTCAACAGGACGGCCACGACTTCGTCACTTCTCAGTCTCTCCTTCAACAGTCTCAGAGTTACGGTTCAGGGAACCCAGCCTCTAATGGAGCAACGAAGAGGCCGAACATCTTGTACATCATGGCTGACCAGATGGCTGCGCCACTTCTGAAGATGAACGATCCGAACTCGGTCATCAAGACACCCCACCTTGACAAGCTCGCGAAGACTGGTGTCAACTTTGCCAGTGCTTACTGCAACTCTCCTCTGTGTGCGCCATCCAGGTTCACCATGTGCACCGGACAGCTGCCCTCGAAGATTGGTGGTTACGACAACGCATCCATCCTTGGCCCTGAAGTCCCCACCTACGCGCACTACCTCCGACGAGAAGGCTACGAGACCGCTCTAGCTGGTAAGATGCACTTCATTGGTCCTGACCAGCTACATGGCTTCGAGAGGAGGTGAGTAAGACATGCCCAATTCGCGAGCCAAGCTGACGCCACTCGAAGGCTTACCTCTGACATCTACCCCGGAGATCTTGGTTGGGCAGTAAACTGGGACAAACCAGAGGAGCGTCAAGAGTGGTACCATAACATATCGTCGATTACGCAAGCGGGCCCGTGTGTGCGATCGAACCAGTTGGACTACGACGAGGACACCATGCACAAGGTAAGACTCATGATGGGAAGATATGTTTAAGATGGCGACTTCTTTTAAGCTGGATGTGTTATATGATTTCAAAGCTTTGTCCTCTGCACATGCTGACCATAGCTACAGGCGCAGCAGTACCTCTACGACTACGTTCGATCCGACCCAGAGAAGCGGCGGCCATTTGCACTGACTGTCTCTCTGACTCATCCCCATGACCCCTACACCATGATCCGAGAGTACTGGGACCGATACGAAGGCGTCGACATTCCCATGCCCAAAGTGGAGATTGCGCAGGAAGATCAAGACCAGCACTCGGAGCGACTGCTGAAGACCATCGATCTCTGGAACAACCCAGTACCAGACGAGGCTAAGATCCGTGCCCGTCGTGCTTACTTCGCGGCGTGCAGCTTTGTCGACGACCAGGTTGGCAAGCTTGTGCAGCTCCTCAAGAACTGCTATCTCGACGAGGACACCATCATTGTGTTCTCTGGTGACCATGGCGACATGCTGGGTGAGCGCAGCCTCTGGTACAAGATGTCCTGGTTCGAGAACAGCGCGCGAGTGCCGATGGTCATCAACTGTCCGTCCAAGTTCGAGCCAAAGACTGTCACTGAGTCTGTCTCTACAATGGATCTGCTGCCCACCTTTGTCGACCTCACTGGCAGCGATGCGTCCGCCATCCTTCCGATCGACGGTGTCAGCCTCCACGAGTATCTGGTCTCGGACAAGCCCGGCAAAGACGAGGTCTTTGGAGAGTACATGGGCGAGGGAACCGTCACCCCAATGTACATGATCCGACGCCACCAGTGGAAGTACACTTGCTCCCTGGTTGATCCACCTCAGCTGTTTGATCTGAGCAACGACCCACAAGAGCTCGAGAATCTGGCCACCTCTCCTAAGGCGCACCACCAGAAGGTCCTCGCCAACTTCGAGGCCGAAGCGCATGCCAAGTGGGACTTCCAGCAGATTCACAAGGACGCGTTGAAGAGCCAGCGCATGCGGCACCTTGCTTGGGAGGCTCTCCAGTGTGGGACCAAGGAGAGCTGGGACTACCAGCCTCCCTACGACGATAAAAACCGTTTCATCCGCTCGCACATTCCTCTGGACGACCTCGAGCGCCGTGCTCGTTTCCCAGTGGTTGACTACCTTGGCCGAGAGAAGACTGCGGGCGCCAGTGCTCATGGCGTCGCCGGTGCATGTGGCGAGTAGGGTTTCCGTGACCAAAAGTACATCTCGGCTGCTTTGCAATCTCCTTCTTCAACTTTCGAATTGTTCTGCGTCAGCATGGAGCCGCCGACTGCCGGTTTCAACCTCATGTCTGCTTTGTCAGGTTCCTTCTGCTACGAATCAGTTTCCCATTACATGTCTTCTTTAGGCGATTTCGGCCTCTGCATCACAGCATTTGAGCCTGCATCTTTGAGCGGAAAAAGCGACATTTCGCATCACGAGCCTGGTCATGTAGTCGGGACTTTGCAGCAGCATGGCGTTGGGGCGTTGCTTATGATTGTAAATGATATGTCATGTCAGCATAGAATGATGCCAAATAAACGAACAAAAATCTCACGAGGTCTTGCTTGCACGTATGTGATGTCGTGCCATGGTGGTTACATCCGACATCCATCTCATAACTTTTGATCATATCAATGCATAGCATCTCGACTACAGCCGAAAAGATCATGGCGATACTCAAACGGTGATGAAAGCTACTGCCTAGGACTAGGCTCAACTTGACAGAGGTGAACGCTTTGTGATCGACAAGGGTGACACGTGAAGTGGCGTTTCGGCTCACGGCATCCGATCGATTGCGGCATCACCATCACTTCCGCACCACCACGCAGCTCGCACGCCCGTACAGCGCACCATTTCACATTTCAAGCTCGAATTTGCTCAGATCTCGTACTGATATCGGTGTGAACAATAGCCAGCCTCTTTCCTCCACGCAAACATGTCGACCGCCGCCCGCCGCCGCTTGATGCGGGACTTCAAGGTACGCCTCTGGTGCAGTGTCGCTATACGCAAGATACCGCACGCAAAGAAACTTCGCAAAGAGCTGTGCTAATCCGTAGTACAGCGCATGCAGATGGACCCTCCCGCAGGCGTCTCGGCCTCGCCCATAGCCGACAATGTCATGACCTGGTACGACTCCCGACATGCACCCACCCCGCACGCGACACTCCTGACGATCCCTTCTCGTCTCACAGCTTCCCCAAGTCAGAGCGTCGGCATGAAGGAGCGGATTCACAGCACTGTCACTGACATTGTGCAGGAACGCAGTCATCATCGGCCCCGCAGACACACCCTTTGAAGACGGAACCTTCCGCCTCGTCATGCACTTCGAGGAGGCGTACCCCAACAAGCCGCCAGGCGTCAAGTTTATCAGCGCCATGTTCCACCCGAATGTCTACGGCACCGGCGAGCTGTGTCTGGACATCTTGCAGAATAGGTGGAGCCCGACATACGACGTAGCCGCCATCTTGACCAGCATCCAGAGGTGCGTCCACCACGGAGGGGAGACGGAGATGAGATGAGGAACTGACGGATTACAGCTTACTCAACGACCCGAACACGTCGTCGCCCGCCAACGTCGAAGCGTCGAACTTGTACAAGGAGAACCGCAAGGAGTATACCAAGCGCGTGCGTGAGACGGTGGAGAAGAGCTGGGAAGACTGAGTGTGCACGATGGTAGACGAGACAAGATGGTATGGCATAGATTAGGAGTTTAAAGGCGCACGGGCAAGCTTATACCAGTCATCTCAAGGAGTCAATGGTGTTTGTGGCTGCTTTAGCCAGTCAGGCGCTTCAGGGGACATTTCGTACTACATGGCAGAGTTCCGCTAGCGAATCGAATGAAATGCTTTACATTTCGGAGACGTCTGCTTGGTATTGCGTTTTCATAGTCTTGCGGCAAGATGAAGGTCCGGCTCAGCACGCGTGTCTATTTCGATGAACAGTTTTGGTATCCTAAGACCTGGGGCGGCCTGCTGACGACCAAAGAGCTTTGAGTCGACAAGAAATACTTGGGTGTCCGATCGCGGCGGTTTCTTGATTGCTAACAATCCCATGTGTCAAACAAGGGCGACGTTGTGGCTCATCGGCGCATCCATGGACCAAGCCAACGCACATAACGACCTCCACCTCTTTTCAGGAATAAGGAGCCATCGTCTTCTTTAAATTCGAAGCCAGTATTCGAGTTTGGAATGGGGAACGGGTGTGGTGAGAGGGTCTCCACGAGGCATCCGTGGTGCATTGTGGGAACCTGACCTAGCGCGCCACTCTTCACACAAAGTTCCTAGGTACGCTCTATGCCTTCACTACGGCGAACCGCCGTTCACCTGCTTTTCTCCGCTACGGCTCCAAGGTGCATATAGATTCGCACCCCATCTTTTCCCATACTTCACCATCACTCCACACTCACCGTGCTCGGTAGCACATCCAGCTCCGCCTCAACTCACTGCACACACAATCAAGCACACTTCTTCCACGCGCCATCAACCACCATGACAGTCTTCGCCAACAAAGACGCCTTCCAAAGCCTCGGCATCGAAGCCATCCAACCCTCCGCCTCCCACGCCGCACAAGACTGCACCATCTGCGCCCAACCCCTCGCAATGCACCAAACCGATTCCAGCCCCAAGTCCAAACTGCGCGGCTACCACGACGCGGTCCGCATCACCGCATGCGGCCACACGCACGGCGCAGAGTGTCTCACGCAGTGGCTCAACGTCGGCAACTCGTGCCCCAAGTGCGACCGCATCCTGTTCGAAATCAGCGGCGACACCATCACGCAAGCCGACATTGATAATATCACGTACATGCTCGGGCCCATGTACGGCGAGGCACGCGTTAATGTCGCGCTGGTAGCGTTGATGGAGGAGCAGGAGCGCGATCATGCGGCGCTTAGGCGCGTGCATGAACAGGAGGTTGCGCGGCAGAAGATGGAGGAGGATCAGAAGGGGTTTGATGAGCGGTTTTCGATGGGTGATGATGATTGGGCGGATTCGGATGGGGAGATGGATTTTGAGGAGGGTGGGGACTTCGAGGATGAGGAGGATGGTGGGGAGGTTGGGGAGACTGAGGAGAAGGATGTGGAGGAGATGGTGGATGACGTGGATTGAGTGAGAGGAGTGCATGCAGAGACACATTAGAGCCTCCATGGAAGGGGCCCTTTCTAAGCAGATTGCACTTCCGGCGCGACATCACGCTGTACAATTCATACGCACAACCGTAAGAACTGCACCACGAAGTACATGGACTGTCTCGGCGCGTTCGAAGATTCAAACATATGACAAGAAATTCGTTATACGAAAAGAACATAAACCTGATTGCTCAACATGCTCTGAAAACTTGCAATGACCTGTGATGTAAGTTACCTACGTGGACCAAACGACAAAGAAAGGAGGCGTGACGAGTTCAACACGCTGGCGGATCTACACGTGCCTTGGCGCCTTCCCGTATCCAAGCCCGCGTCCAAACCAACGCTCCTCTTTCCCACCTCACTGCAACCATGTAACACATCCACATAACTCTAATCCTTAGTACAATCCCACCAATGCATACCTTACCGCCTCATCGAAAGCCATCTCCACAGCCGCAATCATGCGCATCCCTCTCTTCCGCATCTGGTACTCGACCACGTACACGACGCTCCTGCTCATTCTACTCCTCATCCTCGCCGTGACGCCGGCCGAGACGATATATCAGTCGATAAAGGATGATGAACTGCAGAAGCTGTTTGTCATTGGCGGCGTCTATTTGCTCACGCTCTTGATTGTGCTGCTCATCTACTCGACGCGCATCTACACGAATCGCACCGTGCTGTCGTCGATCCCTAAGCCTTATGTGCCCATCGAAGAGGGTGAGGTGGGCACGAGCGTTCGACGCATGGTTGCAAGGGAATTGAAGAGGAGTGCGATTATCGCTTGGGACAGTAGGCCGAGGGACCTGCACGGAGAGGAAGAAGGCGATGATGAAGGCGCTTCGAGGCCCAACACGGCAGAGTCCAAGAAGTCAAAGAAGAAGAAGAGCGATCATCACAGCATTGAAACCACGATCCTCCCCGTCACAGCAAAGAATCCGCCCTGGGGCCACGTCTCGCACCCCGGCTGGGCCTCGCCTTCGTCCGCAGACCTGCCCAACCTCCAGTACTGGAGCGTCATCTGCGAGCTCCCCAACCTCATCGAAGCCAAAGCCGTCTCCCTCGCGCCGCCCGACCCAGCAATCGAAAACGCAGCAGACCTCCAATACCCAGACAATGCACCACCGCTTCCAGACGCGCAAATCGTCACACTACTCCAGCGCCCACGCACAATGGGTCTGCGCAGCTACCTCGCGCGCCTCGCACAATTCGGGCTCCTCAACCCACCCTCCCTGGGCCCCACATTCCTCACGCAATACGAGTACGCGCGCTTCTCCACCGCGTCCCTCACGGAGCACGAATTCAGAAGCATCATGTCCGTCTTCGCAGATATACTCAATGGTATGACGCAGCTGGACGCAGACGTCATTGAAGAAGCGCGCGCGCAGAGCATACATTCCGATAACCGCAGTCTCGCGCCTACTGAGTCTGACTTGGTGTCTAGTAGCTCTTCCTCGCAATCACACGTTCCGTACCGAACACCGCAGCTTAGCCGCCAGCGCTCGGCCTCGCCTTCATCAGGATACACAAGCAGCACCGACACGCAGAGTCCCCAGACCGCTCGCACCGCGCCCTCACACCGTAGCCAAGGCCACTTCGACATTCCACGCACGCCTTCGCAGCGCTCGGTGTCGGACACGGGAAGCGTGTTGGTGCATGATGTTGAGAGGCGCAGCCCTTCTACTCTATTGCCCAACTCATCGACTTCGAGCTTGAGATCTGCGGGCTCTGTTATCAGACTGAGGCAAAACCCGAGTGTGGGCGAGCTGCCGTATCAGTATGGCATTGAGGGAGGATGAAGATGCCACGAGACAGACGACGCACACACGATAGAAACAACAGGCAACGACCAGACGAGCGACCGGCGAAGCACGACAGCGCCGACACTCCTTGCGAAAGGCGCATTGACATGCCGCGGATTTTGAGAATGACAGTCACGTCACGAAAAACTGGGTCTAGGAGGATGCGAAGTTGTAGGCAATGACGCATAGGACAACAGTAGCACAGAGGCACCATGGACACGGAGGCAAGGGCACGCAGGGTCAGGGCACAGGAGCGTGCAAGATATCATATCGTGATGACATTACTGTCTAACCTGTTCCGCCCAAGAACAGGTAGAGTAGGAGTATGCACGACAATGCTGGTAAGCACAATCCTGAGAAGCTCTGGCCTCAAGAGTAACGGCAGCCAATATGAGCTCTCGGTGCGAGACTTTATGCTCGCACTACCCACACGCCTTGCGGCCCACCGTACTGTGATCAATCTCTCCGTACCCTCGCGTAAAACATGCCTGCTGACCTATCGTGACAAGAGATTACTGGAGTGATTGCTCCCCTCGTGCAGATGTCTAGTTGTGCAGAAGAAGATTCGGGGAATTTTGAAACCGTGTAAAGAAACCAACCGTAACGCCATGCAATGCCGCAAAATGACTAGGGTGTGGAAGAGGTTGCTCGAGTCAACGCCATGCGCACCGAAGACGTGCGACTTGTGGCTCATCAAGGCTTTGCGCTGGTAAAGGCGCCTACGACTTGCGGAAGTCCGACAAGACGGGGTAGATGAGCTCGAACGCTTGGTAGATCTCCTCGCGGACCTTGGCACCAGTCAAGACGATCTTGCCGCTGACGAAGATGAGCAGGACGATCTTGGGCTTCATCATGCGGTAGATGAGACCAGGGAAGAGCTCAGGCTCGTAGGACGAGAAAGTGTGATGGCGCGAGGCAAGACCCTCCAAGCGAATGGGGAACTTGATGTCGCAGGAGCCGACAATGTTCTGGATCTTGAAGTCCTATTGAATAGTCAGCAATGGCCATGGCATGGCTAGCCTAGCACGACGTACGGTGAACTTTGCGTTGAACCCCAGCTTCTGGATGATCCGCGCATATTTGCGGGAAGCGAGGCGGCTATCGTCTTCAGACTTAGCACCGGTGACAACCATCTTTCCACTCGCGAAGACCAGAGCCGTTGTCTTGGGCTCACGGATGCGCATGATGACGGCAGCGAAACGCTTCGGGTTGTACTCAGCGTTACGCGCGTGCAGAGCGATGGTCTTGAGGTCTAGACGAGCAGAGAGATTGACGGTAGCCACGATGTTCTGGAGAGTGGGCACGATGCCCGACGGCACTTGACCATTCTGGGTATCGGGAGTAGCCGCAGGAGTCGCAACACCGTTCGCGTTGGTTGCATCCTGTACGTTCTTCTCAGAGGACGGTGGGGTCAGGTCTGCGTTGTGTGGGAACGACAGAGAGCCCGGAGCCACGAACTAGGAGAGAACGTTAGAACAGGTTGGAGTACATACAAACATCACCATGGCTTACCGTCTTGGCCTGAGCGGCGGTGGACGGATGCGAGTTGAGAGAGTTGGGATCCATGATTGATACTACGAAGGATATTCCGAGTTGTGAGCTCGAGAGGTGGAGACGAGGTCTTGACAGGCTGCGCGAGTCAGAATGAGGTCTGCGACGGCAGCGACGTGAGAGTGAGCGGACTACGAGATCGCAGCTGTAGCGAGGTCGGTCGACGCCGGTGAGAGAAGTGTGGATGGGTTTTGTGGGAGAGGTGAGGCCCGTACCGGACGCAGGAGAGCTACAAGCGAATGTGTCCCTCGCAAACGCTGACAAGAGTGTCGCGGATGGCTCGTGGCTGCCGGTGACGGCAGAGAGTTAGTGATTGAGGTGGAGAGAGACCAAAAGCGATGCCAGCAAGCCTTTGGCAGGGTAGAGCTCGAGATGCGACCTGGTGCGGAGGCTGCTCGTGAGGCTGTCGCAAGCGAATTTGGCTAGTGCCGATCGCAAAAACTGCAACTCGACTACCGAGAGAGTGTAAATGTGCGAATTTAGCACAAGAGAGTCCCGTATCGCAATATTAGTGAGCGCGCAGGAGAGAAGCTGGGCTTTCGTGCTGGCGTCGGCGGTGGATGCGGGAGGTTGAGGGTGGCAGTCAGGCTGGACAAAGCGCAAAAAGGATCTCAAAACGAAGGGGAGGCGCGGGGGCTTTATAGAGACTGGAGCCTGCCACTAGCGTGCATGGAAGGGGCTTAGCGCGCGCCTCGCTGCTTTAGCGCCGAAGCAAAAGGGGCAGCGACGAGCGGGCGGTCGTCATGCAAACGCACTCCTTCACCGCGCATCTTTCACAGTGCACGCTGCGACACCTGCATTGCGTGAAGGAGTCTGCTACCTACATTTGCGCAACTGTAGCTTCCCTTCACGCCCGCTGTCGACCTGTGCAGCGCCGTTGTTGATGCGGTGCGTCGCCGATGGCGCCTTCCTTTCATTACCAGCTATGACGCCGCGCGATGGCCCCCAAGACTACCAATCCTGGCTGAAGTTCGCCCCAGTTGCTCTCCAACGGCGCGAAGAGACGAGGCGACGAAGATTGTATCACAGCTGCCTGATGCAGCAGAGCAGAAAGTCGCTGCGAGCTGTCGCCGCCTGGAAATGCGCTCGAGATCCGAGACAGCTTGCGCGTCCAGCCTTTGTCACGGCAAAGCACCCCAGCCCAACACAAACGACAAAGACAAGGAGACAAACACTGCGCAAACGACTGCGAATGCATTCACGCGATGAAAATGGAAGAACAACGAACCAGCGATGTTAACGATGGTGCACACGACGAGCATCTTTGTGAAGTTGCACCTTGTTTCAAGGCCTGCCGCCGCCAGTCGTGGTGTGACTCACGCTGCGCTGACCGGAAAGAACACATCGCCCGCTTCTCCGGTGAGTCCATGTCATCCTGTGCATCTTGTCTGCACTTGATGGCCTGGAACACTGACGGCTTTGCGCTTTGTGGGTCGAATTATCTTGGTGCATCTCCACTTCATGCTGGTAGTTGTGGGGTAATGCAGCAAGTTGCGGTGCCAAGCGTATGCTGACGCGTTTATCACATGCTACGAACGAGCCACCGACTTCGACGTTCAGTGTGTCCTGAAAGCTGAAACTATAGGTACGAGTGTTTTTGCAAGTGCTTGAGAGGTCGAAGAGGTAACACTGGTTGAGCCTCATTGATTTCCCTCGCTCCTCGCCCTGGTTCGACAGATCAATAAGGGATACACTGCTCCAGCTGCCACTGGGATTTTCTTCCATCCAGTGGCAGCGAACAGTGCCATCATGGTGCCAGAGTGTGCGACCAAGGCTACAGTCTGACTGTCGTCGTGCTTGAAAATGTCTTGCAGCAGTTCCTTGGACCTGACGGTATGTTCTTCGATGGTTTCCCTACGCTCCGGCTGCCACAGCTCGTCCTTCTCTACGAAGCCTTCTTCAATCTCAAAGCCTGGGTAAGCACGGGCGATCCACGTTTTGTCGCTCCGTTGGTCGCACGTGTGAACACCAAGTCGTTCGCGCAGCCCCTCCTTGATGACTGGCTTGATTCCAGGTTTGGCTTCGATACATGGAGAGAACGCGAGTTGCGTGGTGCGCAGACATCGACGCAATGGGCTTGCATAGATGGACTGCGGGAGAGGTACGTCCTCTGAACACCAGATGGATGCTATGCTCCTGGCCTGTTGCTCGCCCGTGGGCGTGAGCTCTGCATCTAGCCAGGTGCTATTATCGTCGCCAGGTAATTTGGCCCAATGGCGCTGTGAGATGTTCAGCTTTCGTAATTGACATCACGATCAGCTCACTCACATTCCACTCATCACGCCCTACTTCCTTCTCCTTCACGTTATGAATTCCTTGTCCGTGCCGGACAACGTAGAACATCTTATACTGCTTATTGTCTGGATCCTGCTCATTCAAGTGTTGGACTTGGCGCATGAAGCGCTGCCATTGAGTGACATCTGTGGATGGTCGACCTTCTGCTTTCAATAGCTCGTCGTCGGTCGCGAAGCTCCTCTCAACCAACCCCAGGCCAGGCCGTGTCGTCGCTCTGAACTCCCATGTTTCGGGATCACTGTCGTGGGAGAAGTAGCCGTGTTGTGATTCGAAAATCCATGCTGCTGCCGACATCACGAACTCGGATGGCGCAGGTACCAAATAATAGTAGCAGATGACCGAGAGGAAGGCGATGGAGGCTGTGGTTATCAGGGTACGTGTACGTGTATTTAACATTGAGAGCTGAACTGTGCAGGAAGATGAGCAGGGCTAGCGTACAGCAGGTGCGCAGTTGTTCGTGACAGGCAAGGTGTGAGTCGCAAGCTAGACCTAACCCCACCACCAACCATTTCGCCAGGCCTCGTGTAAACCTAGCACATGCGCAACCCCCTTGCCATCTCCGGCCATGGGTGAACGAGTTCATTCAGCTCTCATGCAACGATACGCCCTATAAAGAGACTACCACCGTCATTGGATGTATGTCAGAACAAGGCTCCCGGCATCCAACACCCTAATCGCCATTCACAGACCTTGGCCGTGACGCCAAAGTCAGCCTATCCCGCCCTTGTTCTCATGGAGGTATCGCAGCAAGTAGCGACTGTTTCTCGTGTGAAAGCAGCAGCACCAGATCCTACGCCGCGTTGGAGCACAACATCACCATACGAGGCTCTCCGAGCATCTCAAATACGACTGCTACAGATCCATCGCTCTGACGACAAGACCGGCGGCCAAGTGAGTTGCACACTCGCTTCTCATGATCTATCGACAGCTCCGTCATTTGTAGCCTTGTCGTACACCTGGGGACTACCTCATCGCGACATCCACAAGCTGCGGAAGAACCCATCAAGTTTTAAGCATGGCATATCATGCAATGGGAATGCAGCGCACATCGGCGAGAATTTGTATGACTTCCTCGCTCATTGTGCGCAAAACCGTGATCACGATCCCAACCGTTTGTACTGGGCCGACGCTCTGAGCATCGATCAAGGCAACATACAGGAGCGGTCCGAGCAAGTTAAATTGATGAGCCAAATCTACCAAGCAGCTGTTGGAGTGTTAGTGTGGCTCGGGCCGGAAGATGACTACTCGAAGCCTGCTATCGACCTGATGAATGGAGTACTCCAGCTTGATGGAGTGGGAAGGAACAGGCTCAATCCAACCGACGTCAGCGATGATCACCCAAACTTTCTCCTGAATGCCAGAAGCTGGCAGGCATTGACATATTTCTTCGAAAGAGAATGGTTCAACCGTGCTTGGATGTAAGAATAATACCCCGGGTGTTTTAAACTGTGGCTTATTTTACGCCTTATCGTATTACAGCATCCAAGAGGTTGTCCTGGCAAGATCAGTGACCATGTTGTGTGGGCAGCACTCGGTCTCTTGGGATCAGCTAAGCCAATTCTCACAGTTTCTCGCTACGTCGAGCTGGACGCTTGTGCTCAAGAAATCTGCTCGGCGAAGCGACCAAGGCAGGACAATAAGCTTACGTCACAACACGCCAGCGAGACTCGCAGCCGCACAGAAGACGTGGCTCTCTGGCGATGACAACAAGTTTCTGTACGCACTGATTCGCGCCCGCGCTTCAGTCTCTGAGAATGCGAGGGACAAAGTATACTCGCAGCTAGGCCTGGGAGACGCAGACATTTTCCCTAGCTATCAGATCTCAGTGGCAGAGGTATACACCACGGCAGCGGAATACATTCTCGAGCACTCCAGCAGCTTGTTATTACTCACCTGTGTGGAAGGAGAAGAATTTCAAAAAGTGCCCGGTCTCCCATCTTGGGTTCCGGACTGGAGTGTCAACAAAAGTCTCGGGCTGAGGGTGACTGGATATCCCGACTTTCATGCGGCACTTGACCTCCCAAAAAGATCTATAATCTTCAGAGACGATGACGGTACACGAGTTCTCACCATCAAAGCGGTCGCGCTGGATGATATTGTGGATTTTGGGCCAACGAAGACACAGATACGCAACAACATACGCGCATTCGATCTCTGGGGCATGATATCGCAGCTCGCTCCGGCGTATGTAGCTGTGGCATCCGGACAAAGTCGTGAGGAAGCTGTCTGGAGGGCGCTTATCACCAATAGAGAAGCCACAGGTACACACTCGGAGGCTATCAACACGATTTACCCGGCGTCTGCTGAACTTCTAGACCCCTCGTTTAGGAGTTGGGTACTTTGGCGATATGCTATAGCGTCAGACACGCACGACACTCTTGCCTTTCCCGACTCATCGCTCTTGCTCACTCTACTGCCGAGTGGAGATGAAATCAAAGAAGCGAGCCAGAGGTGCAAGATGGACGAAACATATCTTACGGAGTTGGAACGTCAAGCAACTCGTTTCGATCTGCACTACTCGCACGCAATGCTCCTTCGACCGTTCGTCACGAAAATGGGCTATTTCGGCATCGGAACGCAATGTCTTCGCAAGAATGACACGGTATGGGTCGTCCCTGGATGTCCTGTACCCTTGATCTTCCGTCCTATTGAAGGTAGTGGGCGGTACCGCCTGGTCGGCGGCTCCTATGTTCACGGCTTCATGAACGGGGAGATTCTGAAGCGAACAGACTTAGAGTTCACCATGGTCAGCCTCGAGTGAAGGTCAAATGGAAAGATTCATTTTCAGTTATCGGTGGTCGGCGAGCGTACCCTTGAGAAGCTGCCTCCTGAGGCCAAGCTCATTGGATTCAACATGGTTCTTTCGCTGACCGTGTGTCAGAATGCTGCATCGGCGCCTACGTGCACTTACGGTAACATGTATCATGTGCGGTCTGTAAGAAATGATAGAGAGCCCGAATTTCGCTGTTTTCTC
>Ga0265797_10000986_pt1 | contig 51300 bp, 49 predicted proteins | sample P2T30metagenome_FD_192433 | JGI IMG/M metagenome (GOLD analysis project Ga0265797, IMG submission 192433) | Plant litter microbial communities from East Loma Ridge, Irvine, California - P2 T30 | ecosystem: Environmental > Terrestrial > Plant litter > Unclassified | place: USA: California...
ACCCAACGGCCTCCATAGGGCGCTCACGATGGACTCCCAATGACACCTCCCGTGCAAATCTCCACAGGGAGCCGCATCGCAGCTTACGGATTCAGCAGGAAGGTGGGGTGAAGACAGCGCTTACGGATCAGCTTGGCATGATCCTTGACGGCTTCCATGGGGGAGGCGTGGGGTGTAGGTGGCGGCCGCTTCCACCAGAATACGATGGCGAAGATCAGACCGAGGATCAGGAGCGTGCCGATAAGTCCGTATTCGCGCAGGGAGTGTTGTGCCAGGTCGTCAATGGGAAACATAGTGGATGCGCTCCCAACGCAGTCGAGAGGCGGCCCGGAACTCGGCGATGACAAACGCAGGATAGATCGCCAGCAGGAAGCCCGCGCCGTCCGACGCGCCCGTCAGGTAATCGAACCAGACGTTGTAGGCCAGCATCCCGAACAGCATGCAGGAACAGAATGAGGTGGTGGCCCGCCAGCGCGGGGTGCGGAAGTGATAGCCGTTCACGTAAAGCACAATGAACCGAATGATGGCACATGCCAAGTCGCCAACTGCGAACACGATCTCCGACACGCCATAGGCAACGATGTATTGGTAGGTGGCGAGGTTCAGGGTATCGTCCGACAGCAGTAGGACGAGGCCCATGAAGAACAGCACCTTCGTCATGTGGTACTCGACGCCCCGACCCTCCCGGTCCATGATGGCGAAGAACCCGGCGATCATGTGGCCTCGGGTAGTGAAAGGCTGCGTGAGTGCATGAACCATGCAGGACATAAAAATGCCCCGCAGTGGCGGGGCATTGTGGATTTGGAAGTATTGTTCAAGCGTCGCACAGCTCTAGTGACGAGAGAACAAACCCAGCCCTGTAAGAGGCCGGATCAGCAATGTTCAAACTAGCGGAGGCGCGTAGACTGTGTAGCCAACGTTATCGTCCGGGCGGACATATTCTTGCCGCTCTTTCAGTTCCTCTTTCGTCCATGAGATATGGGCATGGATGTCGCCGCCTTGCCCATCATGGACAAACTGAAGTGTCTCAAACGGCACGGCCACGTGTTTCGCACCAAGACCAAGGAAACCTCCGACATCGATCACGGCCGAGCGGATCGTTTCGTCTGCCGAGAGCAGCAAGTCGCCAATAACGCCCACTTTTTCATGATCTGGTCCATAAACCGACGCACCTGCCAGGTTTTCAACCGTCAGTTCAGCACCAGTTAGAATTACGTGTTCATGTGACATGAGTTGTCTCCTTCTACCTACAAACGGAGATGGCGGGGATTGCGTTCCATCCTCTCGTCTCATGGCAAGGCGGAAGTTGCGTGTTTCTGCTTCTGATTGCGTGACTCTGTGGCCTTTAATTCTCTCCCCATTTCTATCGACTGCTTTACCATCCTAGTCAGATAAGCAGGATAGGAGTTGTTCGGTCACGGCAGTTCCTAAGGCCGTTCTAGCGGTGCCCCGGAAGCCTCGGAAGCACCAATGTTCTGCTGTTGCGGTCGAACCGAGCGTCACGGCACAGCCCGCACCCCCGTTAGAGCCAAAGTCCACGTAGGCCGCTGACTTACCCCCTAGCGTGCGTTGTAGGCAGAGCCCACCACCACCCAAAAACAGCGGCGGGGGCATGATCATGCTTGCGGGTGCCTGGCGTTCACGGACGGTACGATGCCCCAATCCAGAAATCCGATTGCGACCGAAATCGCATCAGCCCTGTCCCACCATTGGCATCATTCCCCCAATAGGGTGCAGAAGGCCAAGTTCTTGTTGAGCTGGGTGTCGTCGCAGAACCGTGCCCTGATTGCGTGCCAAAGAGAAGCTGGGACGCAACGGCCGCCACCGTTGCACCCGCCACATCTCAGACGTTGCCATTCCCCCGCCCCGCCAGTTGCACATCGTCCGGTGTCCAGAGGCGATACGGCATCAAACTGTCTCGACGACGGTCAGTGGGAAGGCCGTAAGCTTCAAGCCTCCGTTCGCAAGGAAGTCCGGGTAGGACGTGATCGATGTTGCCCCCGCCTGAGGCTTTCGTGATCGCGTTGTGGTTTGAGAGGTCGCACGATATTTTTAACCGGCTTGAAACCGCAGCTTCTTGCCACACACAAAGTCTCGCGTGAAGAGGCATTGATTTCGTGGCCCTTTGCTGAATCCGTTGGCCTCCTGGAGGTGACTGATGAGGGACCTTTTCGGGCTCCCCGATGGGCAGATGGCGCGGCTGCGCCCTTACTTTCCGAAGTCACACGGTCGTCCCCGGGGCTATGATCGGCGCGTGCTGAGCGGTATATATTCATCAACCTTAATGGTTTGCGTTGGCGTGATGCGCCCCAGAAATATAGCCGCCGAAGACGCTCTGTGATCGTTGGAAGCGGTGGAGCGATCTGGGCGTCTTCGCGCGGATCATGGAGGGGCTGGCCGCTGAAGCGAGCGCCCCCAAGACGGTGATGATCGACGTGACCTACCTGAAGGCGCACCGCACGGCGACCAGCCTGCGGTCAAAAAAGGGGCGTGGACGTCTGATCGGGCGCACGAGAGGCAGGATGAACACCAAGCTGCATGCCGTCTGCGATGCCGAAGGAAGGCCGATCCGCCTGTTCATGACCACAGGTCAGGTCAGCGATTACACCGGGCGGCGGCTCTACTAAGCGGCCTTCCCAAAGCCGCTTGGCCTCTGGCTGATAGGGGCTATGACACGGGCCGGTTCCGCAGCGCCTTGCAGGACAGAAGAATTACCCCCTGCATCTCCGGCAGGAGATCGTGCGCAAAGTTCACAAATTACGAGAAACGCAAATATCGCCACCGCAATCGCATCGAGATCATGTTCGGGCGGCTGAAGGATTGGCGCCATGTTACTACACGCTACCACAGGTCTCCCAAAGTCTTCCTCTCAGCCGTTGGTCTCGCCGAGACAGTCATGTTCTGGCTGTATTAGGAATAAGTCCTGACCTAGGTCGAGGATAAACATGTAAACCCGCAGCTTTGATTGCAATCAGGAACATCTCGCGACAGGAGCAGACATTCCGGTCACCGCCGATTCAGGCAAGGCAAGCTCTAGCGGTCTTTGCAAATTCAAAGGTTACAGTCCACCGCACGATTTGACATAGAAAGGATCGCTGCAATCGAGCTGCGTATCAGTGCGTCTTTCTCCGTGTCATCTTCGAAGAATAATGAGGGCTGATCACCGATCATCAACTGGCGTGATGAATATCCAATGTGCAGCCTCAATTACTCACCATGTTCGCAGATCTGTTAATCACTTAACTGCTAAGTGATACGACTTGAGGCAGATTATGTTCACGTATCTGCGACAAAATCGAGTGGGTAGAGAGCATGTCATGCATGGCATATAAGTGGTTAAAGGCCGATGCCTGACTTTGCCGCCCACCCTGAATCATCGCATGACTCCGCGCCAGATCGACGATCAGTGACCTTCGGTCCGTCCGACCCCAGCTTCGAGGATTGCGACTGCCAGTTGCCGAAGGCTGCCGGACCATCAAAGGCGGCGGATCCCGCCCGCTTCCGGTTTGGATGTCGCGGAATGCTTATCTTGGTGCACTGTCTGTACCTGACATAGAGGCAAGGTCGCGACGCTACTGGAGCCTGTCCCATCGTCGAGAGAAGCATGAACGCGAATATCTAAATGCTGCCAGCTTGCCCGCGTCGACTTTGATGCCATGGATGAAATCACCATCGACAAGATGGAGGGGGTTTTGAAGAAGACGTTTCCATGAAGCTGTCGATAAATACTTCGCAACATGAGCCAGGATCGGCAAGTGTTGCACAAACCTTATTCCGACAAGGTCATGTTCCGACTGACCCGGACTGCATCGCTGGGTGGCAATCAACGCGGAGGTGAAATGTAAGAGTATGAACCAGCGGACCTAAGAAGTCTTGGAACGCGCCGCGACGTGTTATGCTCGCAGCATCCGCTGCAGTCCATGCCAGCCCTATGGGTGCAGAACGGATATGGCTTATTACAGCGGTAGTGTGCGGTTATGACTTTGCAGTCTGACCCGGCGCTCTATCACCTTGGGAGGTTGATAAGTGTGAAGGGGGCAGACCAAAATCGGGGCGACGAGGATATCCTACACCAGTCAGACCGGTCTACGGTGTCCGTGCTGTGCAAGCACGCTTTGATTCATACGTAAGCGGAATTCCGATGGTGATCGCAACCCACTTCTTTTGACAAGTCACGCCACTTAGCGGTTCCTGAAGGAACCGCTAAACTCACATCACAATCTTACCTACGAGGTACTATTGCGGAAGTTGCGAGGCGACCTGTGCGAGCATTGCGGCCAACTGCTCACAAAGCGCAGCTTCGGTCGAACCCTGAGCCGTGGCGGACGCGGCTAGGCTCTGCTCGATCCCCATTGCCGAAACGGTGCCGGCCTTGCCTTTTTCATAGGCCGCATCGATCTTTGCAGTATCGGTAGGCGCCGGCATCATACCCAAGAACTTGTTCTGCGTCGCGACGGCTGTTCCGTCGATGTGTCCGCTCGTTTCGCAATATTCGAGAACGCCCAGTTGATTACGGGCCGCAGCGACCGCGTCATCGGGATTGGGGGGAGCCTGAGCAAAGGCAGGGGCAGTAATGGACGCCAAGGCCAGTCCAATGAGGAAGCTTCGCACTTGTATCACTCCTGTTACGTACCGCCACTTCATGACGGTCCACGGATGCTCTACTGTTACCACAGGCGGGGCAAGATATTTCTTGCATGAAAGTTGTGTCTGTCGTGGTGAACTTGCTTTCAAAGGTCTGTATCCCTTTAGGAAATATTTGCCATGCCGGCCTACCGAGCGTGCATTGATGCCGTAGCTTGCATGGCCTCGCATCTTTCGTTTCGGTGCTATTCGCAGTGACCGTTACCAACTCGGCTGGCCGTGGGCCTACTCAAGCCACCTCTCGTCCTTGCGTCATCTTCAGGATAGACTTGGGCATCCAGCTGGCGGTGATGGGCATCATGGATTGGTTTATCTATGCTGCCTAGCTTTTCGCTCGAATGCATCCCTAAATGACGGTGTTCACGCTGCTCATCGCTTAAGGTCGGTCCGTCGCGCGATCATTTGCGTGCGTCCATACGGTGACCATTGCGATAGGTCGCGCAGGTCATTGCTTGGAGAGTGCCGTCCGAAAGGTCAGTCATTCCGTTATCCGAATAGAAACAGCCCAGTCATGAAATCCCTTTGCAATGGTTTTGCCGAGCAGTTTTTCCTCGGAACCTTTGAGCATTACGACATTCGCACTCGATAATAGCGCTTTCCGACGAACGGACGTGCAAAAGGTCATAGACCTAGGTATTAACTATTCAGCGTAAGCCTCCGGCTAGGCTGAAAATCAGGAAAAGGCGCATGATGGGAAAATCATCCTACGGCGCTGGAATCATGAAAAAAGCGTTGTGGTGCCTAAGAATTGGACTCCTTGCAATGATAGCATAGCTGACAAAAATCGTACCGGCCTTCGGGAAACAATTTCAGGTTACGAGCGTTCACATGCGAGAGGAGATCACCATGACAGAGAAAATCAATCAGAGTCATATTCGCAAGGATCCAGCATCCAGGACGACGGATTTTCCGGATCAACGCGAGATTGATCAGACCAAGCAACCGGGCAACGTGCCATCTTTCGCCGGTGGCAACGGATCAGCAAAACCTGCCTCTGGCAAATACAACACTCGCGATACCGGTCATGGAGAAGCGGTGACGGACGAACCGGTGGCGCACATACGGGATCATAGCCCTAAAGAGGAATGATTCTTCATTCTTTTTTGCAGCGGAAACGCTTCGAATGTTTGACATCAGGCCGATCAAGGCTGCCCTCGTGCAGCTGACGAAACGTGGAAGCCTCAAGTAATTCGCGGTCGTTACAGGGGTCATTCTCTCTGCAGCAATCGTTCTCTGATCGGGACCGCAAATCGTAATTTACCCCAGCTGGGAAATCCGGGGATTGGCCACGTTAACTCCGCTCGCCGCAAGCATTTTCAAGGTCCCAAGAAGATGCGTGCTGTCGAACGGCTTTGGCACAACGGGATAGTTTGCGAATCCGGCTGGCAGGTGCTCTCGTCCGTAGCCAGACAGAAAGCAGAACGGAATGTGCCGCGCCATCAGTGCCTCCGCCACGGGTCCAACCATTTCGCCATGCAGGTTTCCGTCAAGGATCGCAATATCCGCATCAGTGACGCGGATCATCTCCAGCGCCTCGCTTACACGATGGGCTTTCCCGGCCACGACCGCGCCCGCATCCTCAATCTCAGCCATGACGGCCATGCCAACCAATGCTTCGTCCTCGATCACGAGGATGCGGCAGCCAGTCAAGTCGCCTGTGGGGAGATGAAGGGGAGGAGGGGTAACGGGATGCGCGGGCACACCTTCGACTGCGACGTCCAGTGGAAGGTGCAAGGTCCATACCACGCCCTCGGGACGCCAGTCGGCGACCGCCTTACCACCCTCGCTTCCCGCATTCGCAAGAATCAGGGTGAAGCCGAAGCCGCTGCGTTCGGGCGCGACGACAACCGGCCCGCCCTGTTCGTCCCAACGGAAGACGAGCATTCCGTCTCTGGCTTGCCAGCTGATCACAACGATGCCTGCAGGTACCGATAAGGCCCCGTATTTTGCGGAATTCGTCGTCAATTCATGCAACGTCAATGCCATGCGAAGTGCGCTGCCGGGAGAGAGGCGTACGTCAGGCCCAGACAAGCGGACGCGATCTTCGCTCAATGTTCCGACGCTCATCTGCTCGGCGATAAGCTCGCGCAGACCGGCGCCGGCCCAAGTCTCGGCGCTCAATATCGAATGCGCTCGGGCAAGTGCCTGTAGGCGCCCACTGAAAGTCTTGGCAAAATGATCGGGTTCGCGTGCGTGACGTGCCGTTTGCCTGGCAATCGCCTGCACATTGGCCAGCATGTTCTTCACGCGATGGTTCAGTTCGCCCACCAGCACTGAACGCGTTTCCTCGGCTCTGCGGCGTTCGGTCACGTCGAGGATTTGCAGCGTCATCGTCTGCGGTGCACCGTAACTGGCAGGAACGACGGATCCGTAGCATTCGCAATCAACCTCCCCGCCTGCCGCCGTGCCCGTGCGGATCCCAAGCGCGCCACGATGTTCGGCCGAAGCACCGCTCATCTGCTGCAGCCACTCCTTCAGCTCATTTGCCGTGTCGGGATGCATCCAGCCGCAGCCGGAAACGGACCGGCCCAGAACCTGCGCGGCAGACCAACCGAATGTCCGTTCCGCGCCCTTTGACCATTGGCGGATCACCAGCCCCGCATCCAGTTCCACCACAGCCAGCGGGGAATTGTCGGCATGAGCCCTCAGTCGTGCCATCGCCGCCGTGAGGTTCATCGACACAGTCCGCATCTCGTCGCGCTGGCGTGCAAGCTCCTGCGCCTGACGGCCGATCTCAAAGAACACTTGCGCCTTGGATTGCAGGATCAGCGGGTCGATGGGCTTCTGGATGTAATCCACTGCACCCGCCTCGTATCCGCGAAAGCGCCGACGGTCGTCCAGCGCTGCGGCGGTCAGAAAGATGATGGGGATCTTTCGGGTTCGCTCGATCCCGCGCATCAGTTCCGCGAGTTCGTAACCATCCATGCCGGGCATCTGCACGTCCAGCAACGCCAGCGCAAAATCGGTGTGCAGCATCGCCTCCAGCGCCTCCGCCCCGGAGCGGGCGCGGTGCAGGACAAGACCATCGCGTCGCAGCAAGGCGTCCAGTGCGGTCAGGTTGTGGTCAAGATCATCGACCATCAGGAAATGAACGAGCTCAGCCATGCGCGACCTCCGATGTGCGGCGCCATATGCGTTCAGGTTCGGCAAAGGATGCGAATGAACCTGAATGGGCGGAAAACCGCATTGTTTCATGTGCGCCAAGGCCTAGAAAGCCACCCCGCACCAGTGCATCGCGGAACAGGCCGGTGGTTCGGTCCTGTAAAGCCGTATCGAAGTAGATCAATACGTTGCGGCAGGAGATGAGGTGCATTTCTGAAAACACCTGATCAGTCGCGAGGCTGTGTTCGGCAAAGACGATGCGCGACCGCAGTGACCGATCCATAGCCGCTGCCCCGTAAGCGGCAGTATAATGATCGGAAAGGGAACCGCGCGCCCCCGACTGCTGATGATTTTCTGTAAAAAGTGCCATGCGGTCTATCGGATAAATGCCGGCTTCCGCCCGTGCAAGCGCCCGGCGGTTGATTTCCGTTGCATAAAACATCGTGCGGTCGAAAAGTCCTTCCTCACGGAACAGGATCGCGAGCGAATAGACCTCCTCTCCTTCCGAACATCCCGCAACCCAGATCTTCAACGACGGGAATGTGCGCAGATGGGGGATAACCTGTGTCCGGATCGCCGCAAAATAACTTGGATCGCGGAACATCTCGGACACTTGCACCGTCATGCAGTCGATGATTTCGGGCAGCAGATCGGGCTGGTGCAGCACACGGGCCTGCACTTCGGACAAGGTGGCGCAGTGCAGCCGCTCCCGTGCCAGTTCCGCCCGCCGCATCAGCGATCCTCGCGAATAGGCGCGGAAGTCATAATGCCAGCGCTGGTGAAGCGCCTCGAGGAACAGGTCCAGCTCGATCTCCTCGACCGGTCGGCTGCCGATACCGTCCCTCATCGCCGCATCCATACACGGGTCAGCGACAGCAGGCGGTCCACGTCAAGCGGCTTGGGCAGGTAGTCGTTGGCACCGGCCGCAAGGCACTGCTCCTGATCGTCGGCCATGGCTTTCGCGGTCAACATGATAATGGGCAGGTTTCGCCACCGCTCCTGCGAGCGGATCTCTCGCGTGGCGGTCAGGCCGTCCATCTCGGGCATCATCACGTCCATCAGGACAAGATCGATCCCCGGCGATCCGCTGTCAGCAACACGGGCGAGCGTTTCCAAAGCCTCGCGGCCGTTGCGGGCGATCTTGACGTCGGCACCATGCGGTTCGAACACGGCGGTCAGGGCATAGACGTTGCGGATGTCGTCCTCAACCACCAGAATGCGCTTGCCTTCCAACATTGCATCACGGTTCAGCGAGGCGGCCAGCATCTGCCGCTGCTGTTCGGGCAGGTCGGAGACGACCTGGTGCAGGAACAGCGTCACCTCGTCAATCAGTCGCTCGGGAGATTTGGCACCCTTGATGATAATGGATTTCGAATAGCGGCGCAGACGTAGTTCTTCGCCCTCGGTGAGGGCGCGGGCAGTGTAGACGATGACTGGCGGAAAGGCCGCATCGGTATCGGCATCCAGCGCTTCCAGGAGATCGAACCCCGAGGCGTCGGGCAATGTCATATCCAGCACCATGCAGTCGAAGCTGCCTTCGGCCATCTTTCCACGCGCCTCGGCTGCCGTGGCGGCACCTACCGTTTCCACGTCCTTGTTGCCAAGCAAGGCCTTCAGGCCCTCGAGTTGGGCCGGATCGTCCTCCACGATCAGGACGCGGCGCATGCGCTGCTCCAGCCGCGCCTCGATCGAGTGAAGCGCCTGCTCCAGCGCTTCCCGACGGACAGGCTTCAGCAGATAACTCCGCGCGCCCTGCGCCAGAGCCTCACGGGTGTAGTCGTCGCCCGAAACCATGTGTACCGGAATGTGCCGCGTGCGGACATCGCGCTTCAGGCGGTCCAGCACCGAAAGGCCGGAATGGTCGGGCAGACCCACGTCCAGCACGATGGCGCTTGGTGTGTATTGGCGGGCGGCCAGCATTCCGTCCTCTGCCGTGCCAGTGACGAGACATTGAAATCCCAGTTCATGCGCAAGGTCCACGAGGATGCGCGCGAAGGCCGGGTCATCCTCCACCACGAGGATCAGGCGCTGGTCGCCGTTCAGCACCTCGCGGTCATCTGCCACGACCTTCGCGGCAGCCGGTGGCGGCGGGGCTGCAGGTCCCGGGGCGGGTCCGGCAGGCACGTCGCCCGACAGGCGCGGCGGAAGGTGCAGCGTGAAGGTGCTGCCCCTGCCCTGCTCGCTGACAAGGCTGACCCGACCATGCAGAAGGTCCGTCAATTCGCGGCTGATCGAAAGACCAAGACCCGTTCCGCCGAAACGTCGCGCGATGGTGCCATCCGCCTGGCGGAACGCCTCGAACACCGCATCCTGATCGTGCGGCGCGATACCGATCCCTGTGTCGCGGACAGCAAAAGCGACCCCGTCCCCGTCGCGATGGGCCGACAGGGTAACGCTGCCGCGTTCGGTGAACTTGATGGCATTGGACAGGAAGTTGCGCAGAACCTGTTCCAGCCGCGCGGGGTCGGTTTCCAGCTCGGGTATGTTGGCGGGCACTTCCACCTGGAAGGTCAGACCCTTGCCCCGGGCCTGCGGGGCGAAGGCGCGTTCCAGCTTGAGGGCGATGTCGGCAGGCCGGACGGCTTCGGGCGTCACGTCCAGCTTGCCCGCCTCGATCTTTGCAAGGTCGAGGATGTCGTTGATCAGCGTCAGCAGGTCTCGCCCGGAGCTTTCTATCGTCTCGGCCCAGTTCACCTGTTCTTCGGTCAGGGTGGCGGCGCGGTTCTCGGCCAGAAGACGCGCCATGATCAGCAGTGCATTCAGCGGGGTTCGCAATTCATGGCTCATGTTCGCCACGAATTCGGACTTGTACCGGCTTTCCGTCGCCAGCCGCTGTGCCTGTTCTTCCAGAAGACGCTGGCTGCGGGTCAGACCGTCGCGCTGCGCCTCCAGCTCCTGCGTCTGGGTTTCCAGAAGGGCGTTCTGCTCCTCCAGTTCCGCTTGTTGATGCTCCAGTCGGGCCTGACTATCCTGCAAGGCACGGGTCTGCTCGGCAAGTTCCTCGTTGCTGGCGGCCAGCTCTTCGCCGTGGGCCTTCAGTTCTTCGGCCTGATGGCGGGTTTCTTCCAACAAGGCGCGCAGGCGGGCACGGTCATTGGCGGAACGGACGGCGATGCCCACAGCGCTGGCGACCCGTTCCAGCAACAACAGATGCTCGGGCGGCACAGGCGTGTCGAAACCGAACTCTATCACGCCATTGACGCGACGTTCGTCAAGAACGGGTGCGATCACCGATTGCGCCGTCCGCGCGTGAACAAGGCCGGAGCCGAAGGGCAGCGCCTCGGCCGGAAGGCGGTCGAGTGTCAGGACCGTGCGATCCTCCACGGCGCGCCACAGATGGCTTTCCCCACGCTGAAAGCTGCGGGGCAGGTCGCCCGGTGGCAGGCCGCGGCCCGCGATCTGACGAAAGCCGTCGCTGTCGCGGACATAAAACACTGCAGCCCGTGCACCCAAACGATCTGCCAGTGTGTTTAAAACGTTGTCCGCCATGACGCCCAGATCCGCCTCGCCTTCCGCGGCGCGGCTCACCTCCATGTCGCCCTGCTGCAGCCAGTCCTGCCGGCGCAACGCCATGCGGTTCCGCACGAAGGCGTAACCTGACAAGCCGAGGATCATGATGACCACGATCGCCATGGAACGGTTGGTGGTCGCGATGACCGGATTGATGCCATCGCGGGCTTGGACCAGACCCACGACCATCGCCGCGAAAACCACAATTGCCGTAATCGGGGGTACGATCGGGCGCTGCGCCAAATAGGCCAGTATCACGGGGAGCAGATAGATCACCCAGACCGCGATCCCGAGAGGCACCATCAGGTCGATGGAGAAAACGCCCAGCATCAATGCCGCGATCAGCGCATGAAGGCCCGTCTGCCGTGTGGTGTTCATACTCGCCTCCGGGCCGCGAGGGCGCCGCGTTTCCTATTGTTGCCGCTAAGTCGCGCACACGGGTAGCCACGTCAAGACCACAGGGCCAGCTGCCGCCCCTTTGCCGCAGGTGCAATCTAGAGGACGGTCGGCATTAGCGTCACCGGCGTCGAGAGCAGTTCCGGGCGGCGGCGTATGGTTGCGATACAAACCACCGGAAGCGCGGATGTCACCGCAGTGACTGACGCTCCGACATACGGGGCGTAAGTGCCGCCGGAGGAACATCGCCTTAGTCCTGCGTGCTGAAGGACCTTCACGTTCTCGGCGTTCAATTCGTGACCATGGACCGCGGTATCTTTGGATGCCCGGAACGATGCGGCATGCATCCATAACAGGAAGATAATTGCGCCGATGAACGTGCCGCCGGAAAGGCCAATGCGTACGAATGATACAACTGTTCCCCAACTTTCATCATGTTGATGAGATTTGTTGTGGTCAGCCTGCACAAGTACCTCCCCCGCTGCAGATATCGCGGCCGACAAGCTGAACATCCTTTTTCGGACGTGCAGACGACCGTTTCCCGACATGCACCCGCAGACGCTGCCCGAGTGTTCCGATCTGGTCGCGGGGCCGGGACGCACTAGCATCTTCCCCTCAGGATCGGAGGCGTCATGTCCAAGCTATTTACCCCCATCACCGTCGGGAACCAGACGATGGAAAACCGCATCGTCATTGCACCGATGTGTCAGTATTCCGCCGAAGACGGCAGGATGACGGATTGGCATACGGTCCACCTTGGCCAGCTTGCGCTGTCGGGTGCGGCGGTTCTGACGATCGAGGCAACGGCTGTCGTTCCCGAAGGTCGCATCACTTACGGCGATGTCGGCCTGTGGGACGATGCCACGGAGGACGCGATGGCACGCACCTTGGCCGCCGTTCGTGCCGTTTCCGACATGCCTGTCGCCATCCAGCTTGCCCATGCGGGACGCAAGGCATCCTGTGCCCTTCCATGGGACGGCGGCAAGCAGATCGCACCCGACCAGCCGAACGGTTGGCAGACGGAAGGGCCGTCGACCTCTCCCTATCTCTCGGATGAGAATGCGCCCCGTGCGTTGGACGAGGCGCGCATGGCACTTCTGCTGGAGGCGTTCGCCGATGCAGCCCGCAGATCCGTGACGTTGGGAATTGACGCCATTCAGATTCATGCCGCGCATGGCTATCTTCTGCACGCGTTCCTGTCGCCGCTGTCCAACCAGCGCAATGACCAATACGGGGGCAGTCTGGAAAACCGCATGCGCTTTCCGCTGGAGGTGTTCCAAGCCATCAAGGGCGCCGTTCCCGAAGGCTATCCCGTAACTGTGCGCGTGTCCGGCGAAGACTGGGTGAAAGGCGGCTGGGATATCGACCAGACGATCCGCTTCGCGCTGGAGCTGGAAAAACTGGGATGTGCGGCTATTCACATCTCCTCCGGGGGCTTGCACCCGGATCAGGATATACCGGTGGGACCCGGCTATCAGGTTCCGCTCGCCCGGAAGGTCAAGGAAGCGGTTTCCATGCCGGTGGTTGCCGTGGGCCTCATCACTGACTTCGATCATGCCGAGGCGGTCATTGCCACGGGTGATGCCGATATGATCGCCCTGGCACGCGGAATTTTGTACGATCCCCGCTGGCCATGGCATGCGGCCGCACATCTGGGGGCCACGGTCCGAGCCGCGCCGCAATATCTGCGTTGCCAGCCGCACCGGTATCGCAATCTTCTGCAGCGCTGAGAGTTCGCTGCCAATGGCTTGATAAAAGCTGTTGCTGCTTCCCTTCGCAATAGCATCTCCCGCCCCGCATGGCGGGGGATTGCTAAAAAACTGGGGCGTTTCCTGCGGCGTGGCCAAATGGGGTTACGTTACGCAAATGCCAGAAAGCATGATTCATTGCGCACGCAATACTTTACGTGTTGGCCAACTTTCCCAAAGCGACAATGATCCAAGGCATCAGCCAGACGCAGAGTTGGGACGTATCCGCTGATCCACAAGGTCGAACACTTTCGCCAGAAGCACGGCCAAGGCCGCGACCAGCAATCCACCCTGGGCAACAAAGGACAGGTTTTGCGACGTAAGACCTGCGACGATGATTTCGCCCAACCCCTTTGCTGCGACAACAGATCCGATGGTAGCCGTTGACAGGGAAACCAGAGTGGAAATCCGGATACCTTGAAGGATCAGTGGAAAAGCCAGCGGCAATTCCACCCGCCACAGGCGCTGGCGCGGCGTCATCCCCATTGCTTTTGCCGCTTCCACGACGGTCGGGGACAATCCGGTCAAACCGGCAACTGTATTCTCGAAAACGGGTAGCAACCCGTAAAGGAACAGGGCAAGCAAGGTGGGCCATGTGCCAAAACCGAGGATCGGCACGGTCAGCGCCAATACGGCAACGGGAGGGAAGGTTTGTCCAAATCCCGTCAGGCTACGGGACAGAGGAAGGAACGAAGCCCCCGCCGGGCTTTGCACGAAAATCCCCAGCGTGACCGCGACAAAGGTCGCGGGGATCATCGCGCCCGCAACAAGTGCCAGATGCGCCAGTGTAAGGCTTAAGATATCGGCGCGGTCATAAATGACCGGAGCACCTTCGGGCGTCAGGGGCGCAAGCAAGGGCGTGAATATAGTTGGTTCCACGAGAAATGCGCCGACAAGAACCACAAGGAGTGCGGCGGACAATCCTCTCATGGGTGTCCGGCACGAAGCAATGCCGCCCGTGTCACCCGTCCCCCATCTTCCAGCGGCAAGACCTCCATGTTCTGCCATATCATCGCATTCAACGCCTCAGCTGCCGTGGCATTACGGGAAAGCGGTGTGCCAGACGCCTCCCCGGGCTCTACCAGTTGTGAAAGCGGGATAAGGGAAAGGTAACGGAAGGCACGTTCCCCCTCCCCGACCAGATCCTGAACGAAATCACTTGCCGGACGGGACAGTATTTCTGACGGGCGGGCATACTGTTCGACTTTTCCCGCGCGCATGACGGCGATCTTGTCAGATAACCGGATGGCTTCCGCCATGTCATGCGTCACAAGGATGATCGTCGTTCCCAGCGTCTGCTGGATTGCCAGAAGGTCGTCCTGCGCCTTTCCGCGCAACAGGGGATCGAGGGCGCCGAAAGGCTCGTCCATAAGCAGCAGTTCGGGTTTTGCGGCCAAGGCACGTGCCACGCCAACGCGCTGCATCTGGCCACCCGAGAGCTGGTGGGGAAACCGCGGGCCGATCGTTGCCGGGTCAAGGGACAGCAGCGTTAGCAGTTCCGATACTCTGTCCCTGATCCTAGCCTTGGGCCAGCCAAGCAACTCAGGCACGGTCGCTATGTTGCGGGCGACGGTCCAATGCGGAAACAGGCCGTGATCCTGAATGACATAACCGATACGACGCCGTAACTCGGGTGCCGGAACACCATGGACATCCTTGCCGTCTATCGTGACGTGACCTGAGGTCGGTTCGATCAACCTGTTCACCAGCCGGAGCAGCGTCGACTTGCCGGAGCCGGACGTGCCTACGATGGACGTGATACTTCCCGCCTCTATCATCAGTGACACATCATCCACCGCGCGCAGATCGCCGTAGTGCCTGGACAGGTCGTGAAGTCCGATCATGTGCGTCTTCCCGGAAGGCAATCTATTATCGCATCGAAGATGACCTGAGCTGCGAAAGCAAGGGCCACGGTCGGCAAGGCCCCGAGAAGGACAAGATCGGACGCAGTCTGGCCAAGACCCTGAAAGACGAAGGTGCCGAACCCCCCTGCCCCGATCAGCGCGCCGACGGTGGCGAGGCCCACGTTCTGCACCAGTACAATGCGGGCACCGGTGAGGATCACCGGCAGGGCGAGCGGGATGTCCACACGTAAAAGCCTTTGCCTCGGGTTCAACCCCATACCCCGCGCCGCTTCAGCCACCGATGCTGGAATGCCATGCAGGCCCGCGACCGTATTCGTGACTATGGGGAGAAGCGCATAGAGAAAGAGTGCGACGAATGCCGGGGCCATGCCAATTCCACCAATCCCCATGTTACGCGCCCCGGGCACATTTGCCCCGATCCAACCGAGCGGGAGAATGAGAAGGCCAAACAAAGCAATGGATGGAATAGTCTGGATGGCCGTGAGAGTATTCATCACCGGCGCACGCAGCTTGGCAACGCGTTGAACCAGAACGCCCATAGGAATACCGATGGCAACCGCTGCTGCGAAGGAGCCTGTGGCAAGCCCGACATGCCGCCGCGCCTCGGCCCAGAAAGCGCTCTTCCGCGCCACATATTCCTGCATGATGGAAACGTCGCCCCAAAGGCGCAATGTCATAATTCCGATCAGGAAAGCCGCAAGCAGGCATCCTACCCTTGCCAATGGTCGAGGATTAGCGCGCGCCAATGTGTCGGTCAGCAAAAGCGCGAGACTGACCAGACCCAGCCAGAACCCCGCGCCGGGGGAAACACGGGCATATTCCGCGGCCCCTTCCAACAACCCGGATGCACCATACCCCATGACGACCATCCAGGTTGCTAGCGCGAAGGCCGAGAGTGGCAGGCGAGCCTTTCCCTTCAGCAAAGGTGCTGCGGCAATGATCGCAATCGCAACAGCGAACGGCCATCCAACCATGTCATGCAGCCATTCCGCCTGCGCGGATGCAATTCGGTTTGGTTTCAGCCCGGCAAAGGGAAGCAGGAATGCGGCCGTCAGGGGAACCGCAAGGACGGAGCCCAGCCGGTCAGGATACCTCACTTTGTCACGAAGCCGCCGTCTGCCAGAAAGGCACGTGCAACATCGGATGCCGGCACACCTTCCACCTGAACGCGCCCGTTAAGCGATTGCAACATGTCCAACGTCAGAGCCTGAAATACGGGAGAAAGTATTTCCTCGATTTGCGGATATTCTTCCAAAACTTCTGCCCGAACGACGGGAGCGGGTTGATAGACAGGCTGTACCTGCTTGTCATCCATAAGCACGCGAAGTCCAGCGAAAGGGATGGCCCCGTCGGTGCCGTAAATCATCGCGGCATTCACGCCGCTCGTCCCGGTTGCTGCTGCCTGTATCGTCGCAGCCGTATCCCCGCCCGACAGCACGACCATCTGGTCGGCGGTCAGTTCGAACCCGTAGGTAGATTGAAAGGATGGCAGGGCCGCGGCGGAATTGACGAACTCCGACGACGCCGCGAGCTTGACGTCACCTCCATCGGCCACCCATTTCCCGAAATCGGAAAGCGTCCCGACCTGCGCCTCATCCGCGATGTCGTCCCGCAATGCGATCCCCCACGTATTGTTGGCGATTGCAGGTGTAAGCCAGACAAGCTGGTTCGCCTCCAGATCTAGATCATGCGCGGTTTGCCACGCCTGTTCCGCGTCCTTCCAGACGGGATCATCGGGGCGATTGAAAAAGAACGCGGCATTCCCGGTGTATTCGGGATAAACGTCAATTTCACCCGCGATCAGTGCCTGACGTACGACCGGCGTTCCACCCAACTGCAGACGGCTTTCGACAGGAATGTCATTGGCTTCCAGCATCTGAAGTATGATGTTGCCCAGAACTCCGCCCTCCGTATCGATCTTTGACGAGACGACAACCTGCCCACTGGCCATACCAGTTGTGAGCAGCCCCATCAACACAGCGGCTTTTATGATCGACATCGGCAGGTTTCCTCCCACAGAACATTCAGCCAAGAGTAAGGCGCGCATGCATCATGACCAGAGGTGAAGTGCAAATAGCGCGGCAATCACAGCTCACAATAACCAGACATTCGCTGACGCTACCAATTCCGCAGATGGGATACCAAACGGTCGTATGGAAAGACGGGGTCGGCAAAGCACAAGGGAGCGCTTCGGTGGGTGACTATCCGGCAAACCCTAGATCGCACGCAGAATCCCAAAGTCATATGAACGTAGTCGCGTCTTCACCCACAAGATTCTAGGCGATTTCTTCACTAATGGATGCGTTTGACAGTATAAAGCCGCAGGCCATCCGACCTGCGGTGTAGAAGACGTCGGGCCCGAGCTCAGTTCCCGTCGGCGTTCGCGCCGATGAACCATGTATCCTTGTCGATGATGCGACTCGCTTCGGTGAACAAATCGGACGTATCCTTGTCACCGGCTTCATCCGTCTTTTCGATGGCTTCGCGCAAAGATGCCGCAACCAGTCTGTAACGCTGTGTCAGCTCCCTGACATGATCCTTCACTTGGAAGATATCTGTAGGATATTTCGGCAACGTGGTCGCTTCAGCGACGCGTTGCGAGGTTCCGTTCGGGATGCCGCCCAGAACAACCGCGCGTTCTGCCATGCTGTCCAGCACTTCACGAAGATTACCAACCGTTTCATCCAGCAGCTTGTGCACACCGATGAACCCGCTCCCCGACATATTCCAATGCGCCTGCTTCACCACCAGGGACAGGTCAATTACAAGGCTCAGGTTGGTGTTCAGGACATCGATCGATGTCTTCGCCGCTTCGTCCGTCAGACCGCTTGCATACCGCGTGCGCATCACATTCTCCATATTACGTATCAACCATGGCGCGCCACCAGACGCGTCACCTTACTGATATGAACGCATGTCGATGTTGTTCGGTTGCATCCGGGCCAGGAAATCATGTGACGTCTGCAGCCTGCCGCAAGTTTTCGTTCAATGTTTGCAATGTTTTGACAAGCCGTGCACCTTCCTCTGCCGATAGGCCAGTCGCAAGGAGTGCGCATTGAAGGATGTCGGGGGCTTGTAAGTATATTGCCCGTCCCCTTTCGGTAAGAGAGATCCTGACTGCCCGTTCATCCTTGACATCGCGCTGCCGGTTCACGAAGCCCGCCTGCGCCATGCGTTTCAATACAGGCGTAAGCGTGTTCGACTGAAGATGCAGGGACTGGCCAAGTTCCCCTACTGTCCTGTTGTCAATTTCCCATAAGACCATCAGAACAAGAAACTGGGAATACGTCAGACCCAGCTTGGCAAGAAGTGGACGGTAGATCTGCTGAAACGCTTGATCAACAGCATGAGCAGCAAAGCATAATTGTTCGGATAAGATCGGGTTTGGTTTCATGCCGGTCACATGACATCTAGGTTGAATTCATACAATCCAAAGATTGGTATCAAGCCCATTCACCTTTTCGAAATACTGGAATGCTTGTTCCGTCGCTGGCTACGCCATCGACATTCACCTGATCCGATCCGATCATCCAGTCAACATGGACCAAACTGGAATTTCCACCTTGGCGCGACATCTGCTCCGCCGTCGGATTTCCATGAAAACATTTGGCGTAACACTGGCCTAAGGCGATGTGACTGGCCGCATTCTCGTCGTAAAGGGTATTGAGGAACAAGAGGCCCGATGCCGAAATCGGTGACGAATGTGGAACAAGTGCCACTTCACCGAGCCGACGCGCGCCATCGTCGGTTTCAATCAGCCGCTGCAGCACCTTTTCCCCTTGCGTCGCATGGGCATCGCAGATCGCACCGTCCCTGAAGGATACGCGTATGTTCTCGATCAAGGTGCCATTGTGCGAAAGCGGCTTGGTCGCCGCAACGTGTCCATTCACTCGATAAGCATGCGGGGTCGTGAAAACCTCTTCCGTCGGGATGTTCGGATTGCATGTGATGCCGTTACCGGCAACCGATGCCCCGCCCTGCCACTTATGCCCGTCCGCAAGCCCTATGTGCAGATCCGTCCCCGGACCGGTGAAACGCAGCGCCGAGAAATTCCGTTCATTCAGCCAGGCCGCCCGCGCTTGCAGATCCGCATTGTGGGCCTGCCATGCGGCCACCGGATCGTCCTCCCCGATCCGCGATGCAGCAAAGATCGCATCGGCCAGTCGGGCGGTCGCATCCTTTATGGGCAGATCAGGAAAGACGCGCTTTGCCCAGTCGGGATTGGGGTAGCTGACGATATTCCAGTTGATATCGAAGCGCGCGATCTTTTCCAACGCTGGCTTGTAGGCAAGGGATGTCGCGCGATTGGCGCGCCCCACCCGATCATGATCCTCTCGAAACAGGAGGAGCGGATCGTCTCCGCTGATGGCAAGTCGAGCAGTGTTGCTTTCGAAAGCCCGAGACATGCCGTCATAAAGCCAAGCCGGGGCGTGATCGAAACTGGCATCTTTCGCATGGCGATAGCGGGCGAGCGTTAGGTCTGGATCGCTGAAAAGTGGGGTGACCACATTTGCCCCTGCAGCATAAGCGTGGACAGTGATCTTCCGAACCAAGGGCAAAGCCGCAACTGGTGCAGTGATCAGAAGGTCCTGCCCTGCCTGAAGGTTCAGGCCGATCCTCACGGCGACTTCGGCAAGCCGGTCAAGTTTTTTGGTATCGATCGGCAAGAAAATATCCTTTCGCTTCTGAGATGGCGGAGGGCTGTCGCTCAGTCTTGGATCATTTTACGTCGAGTGCTGCAAGAAATGCCTCGATCGCCTGTTCAAGGCGATGACGGTCGATGGCGCTGAAGTCCTTGTCCATCCGCAACTCCATTCGGCCATGCGTCGCGACGCAGCGCGCTACCTCTTCGCCTCTGGCGACACGCAAGGTGGTTTTGGCCCCAGGATTGCCCGGCCCCCGCGCGGGACGGCGTGGTGTCGCTTGGCCCGCCCCCGCCGCGAAATCGCGGAGTATGCTCAACTCCTCTACATCGTTCCGATCCGGTTGCGATACGAGCACGCGGCCGAGCATGGTCGCCGCCCCGGGTTCCTTGTCCATTCGTTTCAATACATCCAGACCCAGTGCGCGCGGGATTGCTGCCGCATGTGACAGATGCATTCCGACACGATCCAGCAAGGAGGCAAAATTGCGGATGTAGATGCGTTTCTGCCGCCCCGCCGACTGGAAAAGGTTTGCGATCGCCTGATCGATCGACGTGGCCGAGGTTTCGGGGTCATGCAGATAACTGCGCGCGAGAATTGCCATTTCGGCAAAACTGATATCTCGACGAATAAGGTTTTCATCGACCATGCGCCGATAAAGATTCTCTAATGTCTCTCCCTTAGCGATGAGACCGGCAGGAATGGCTGCGAACCGCTCCTCCCCTGTTTCTGCATATAGTTCACGAAAAGCCGTCAGACGCCGGAAACCCTGCACCAGCTCATATGACCCGTTGTCGGCAATTTCGACACGGATGGGATTCGACAGTCCTATATCCTTTACGGATGCTTTCAGCTCGTCCAGCTCCGCATCACGATCCGAAGCCCGGTCCCGTGTCAGTTTGGATATATGGATCTGGTCTAACGGAATCAGGTCGGTGACCAGGCCGAGTTTCTTGAGCCGGACGAGTTCATGCGCAAGTCTGTCGTTTTCTGCCCGAATGGAGGCTTCCGCAGCTTGCCTCGTCCGCAAGGCGTCCGCATTTTCGGTGATGGCTGTTGCCATTGGTCCGCGACGACCTTCGCGATCTGTCCCCGTGGGGACAGCTTCCTCCGACGGAAAATCGATGTCGAATGTGCGACGCTTGATCATGGCCTTGTCTCCATCTTGTCCCAGGCAACCACGAGGCTGTTCCTGAATTCCACATAGGCCCTATCAAACGATGCGCGAGCCCGGCGCCATGTTTCTCGCGTCATCAATCTGTAATCGGTCTCATAGATGGAGGCCAGAAAGCGGCCCGACTGCTCAACCGCGCGGGTCATCTCTATCGGGTGTTCTGCCACCCGCCCTTCAAACACCTTGCAAAAGGCTTGCTGCATGGCCTTGTGCAGATCGTTGTTCGGCTCGAACCGGGTCAGGAGGAAGCGCAGGTCCAGAAATGCCTTTGGCAAGGACATTGTCCCCGCGGGGACAATCCCCTGAAACTGGCTCAGATCGCCCAGAGCTTCCGCCAACTGCCCGATGAAAGATGTGGTGGAGTCGTATTCCCAATATCCCGGACCGGACGGGATATACAGGACATCGGCCGCAAATACGGCATTCATGGATTGATAGCCAATCGCAGGGGGACAGTCGAAAATGATGATGTCGTAGGCGTCATCAGGGATCGTATCGAGATATCGGGATACGGCTGCGAAGAATGACCATTCGGGGTTCAGGTTCCGGTACTGTGCGGAGGCAAATTCCACGAAGGCGGAATTCGCGCAGGATGGGATGATATCAACCGTCGGCCATGAGGTCTGCTTGACGAAATCCATCGTGCGCAGATCCGTCAGACCCATCCCTGTGATTGCAGGTGGCAATTTGCGATGGGGAAGGGAGGTGCCAGACTCTGCTCCGCTGACCGCACTGTTCATGCGCTCCGTCTCCCGGATGAGATCCCGGGCCATGATGCCCCACACGGTGAATTCTTCCGCCACGTCCGACAATCCCATCGAATGAGAGAGCGTCGCCTGAGGATCGAAGTCCACAGCAAGTACCCTGTACCCATCCAGAGCTGCCGCATGCGCGAAATGCAAGGCAACCGTCGACTTGCCTGCCCCGCCTTTGAAATTGGCGATCGCTGCACGGATCGCCCGCTTTCCGGCGGGTCGGGCAGGTAACAGTGATTTCCGGTTGATCTTGAGCTTGCGTCGGATCTCGTTGATTTCCTCCAGCGTATACCACCGCTGCCGCCCGTCCTCCTCCACGAGTCCCTGAGGCAGGGACGGCTCCGACGCCATCCGGCCCCGCAACGTCGATTGGTTCACCTTGAAAATCAACTCCGCCAGTTCCCAGCTCGAGAAACGCCTCAACGTCTTCTCAAGTTCGGGGGAATACGTCTGCTGGCGGATCCAGCCCTGCATTTTCAGAGATTGCGCCTGAAGTCGGGCCAAGTCATCGTGCGTAAACATCTGTTCTCCAAAAATCCAACGCTGTTGTATGAATATCTCTGGATTAACGCCTAATGACAAATCCCGAGCGTATGCAATATAAAAGTGTGGAAAATATGTCCCCGCAGGGACACGCGCCTGCTAGTGAGGGACATCCAAACGAGAAACCTCTCCATAAGGGGACAAATCCTCCTTGTATATGGGACATGAAAGATGTCCCCTAATACCTATAAGACCCTCCAAATCATCAAAAAGAAGATATCAGCAGGCTGCTACCTCCCCAAGTCTGTTCCCAACGCTCTTTCAGGATAGGTCACCAAAAGCGTTGACGCGATTTGCGGACTGCGTCATCAAGAGCCATGAAGCGAATCCCCGCTCGGTGGGAAGAGGCATGGGAATGGCAGTGATACGTCTGGCGGGGCAGGGTGCTTCGTCGCGCAAATACGATATCCTGACGGCCATTGGTGCCGCCGGTCTCGCCAGGACAGGTCTGGGTGAACGGACGACGCTGCGACTGATCGTTCTCATCACTGCCCGCTACGATTGGCAGGCGGACCGTCTTGCCACCGGCCAACGCGAGATCGCTGCCCTCTGGTCCGTCGACGAACGGACCGTCAAGCGAGAGATGTCGCGTCTTCGGGAATGCGGCTGGCTTGTCCTGCAAAGGCAGGGTGGCAGAGGGCGGGTTGCGGAATATGGCTTGGGCATGGAAAGGATACTTGCTGATACGGCCCCTCACTGGGCGGCTGTCGGACGTGATCTTGCCTCCCGACTTTCAAACGCGCCTGTCCCTGCGGGGACATCGACAATTGTGCCCTTTCCGCAACCTGAAGGGGACGGACCCTGGGACCGGGTGCTTCAGCACTTCGCAGCCGATGCTCCACTGGTCTATTCGACATGGCTGCGGCAATTACGATTTGCAGGGATGAATGGACAGGATGCCTGCCTCGAGGCTCCGAGCCGGTTTCATGCCACATATGTCAATACGCACCTCGCGTTGCGTATCCTCGCCGAATTGCGTCGACATGTTCCGGAAGCTGCAGGCCTGCGGCTGGACGCCGTGCGCTGAACATCGGCAATGTCCTTCGGAATCCGCGTCCTATGTTCTGTGCCATGAGATTGCATGAATTCCAAACCTTGGCCCGAAACGTCACCGGCTGGCTGCCCGACTGGTGCGCCACGCTTATCCTGCTGGCATTGTCCGGCGTGGTCGCGACTGCCGCCTTCCGGATACTGATCCGCATCCTGACACGCATCACTGCCAACAGAGACCTGTTCTGGCGTTCGCTCGTCGTTCGCGGCGCGGCACCGCTGCGCCTGGTCATCCTGATCGTCGCGTTCGGCTTTACAGTGGCGATCGCCCCGCTGACCGAACTGGAGGCGGATATTCTTGCCCGCCTGCTGACCGTAGGCGCCATCGCTTGCATCGGCTGGATCACCTATTCCGCTCTCTACATCTGGACGACGATTCACATGCGGCGATTCCGGCTTGATGCCGAAGACAATCTGATGGCCCGCAAACATATCACCCAAAGCCGCATCCTGATGCGAGTGGCCAAGATCCTGATCGTGCTCGTGGCCATCGCCTCGATGCTGATGACGTTCGATGCGGTCCGACAATACGGCGTGTCACTTCTCGCCTCGGCCGGCGCGGCGGGCATCGTCGCGGGTCTCGCGCTGCAACCTGTGCTCAAGAACCTGTTCGCGGGCATCCAGCTGGCCATCACGCAGCCCATCAGGATCGATGACGCCGTGATCGTGGAAGGTGAATGGGGCAACGTGGAGGAGATCACCTCCACCTATGTCGTCATCCGTGTCTGGGACTGGCGCCGTCTTATCATCCCTATCAGCTACTTCATCGAGAAGCCTTTCCAGAACTGGACGCGGGAAAATGCCTCCCTCATCGGCAACGTCATGCTTTATCTGGATCACACGACCCCCGTCGGACGCATACGGCAGGAGGGTGACCGCATCGTCCGGGCATCGCCTCTGTGGGACGGAAACGTCTACAACCTCGCCGTCACCGACTTCCGCGAACGGGTGATGGAGGTACGCGTGCTGATGTCCGCCCGCAACGCACCCCGTGCGTTCGATTTGAGATGCGAGGTGCGAGAGAAGCTGATTGATTTCATTCAGCGCGAGATGCCCGAATGCCTGCCCCGGACGCGGGAGGATCTGCGGGCGGAGTGGGCGCCTATGCCCGCTCCTCAAATGGAACGCGGTCACAAAGACGGTTGACATTGGCACAAGATGTATAACAAATAATCCCATGCTGTAGGACATCCCGTGAGGGGCGGGAGGTCACCATCAGCCTTGGGAGGTTATTATGAAGATCCAAGCGCAATTGCGCCTGACCGCTGCTGCCCTTGCCGTGGCGGCAACGCCTGCCTTCGCAGATACCCCGGATGATCAGTTGATCGTCGGATTCTCGATGACCAATATTCTGACCCTCGATCCCGCAGCGATCACCGGCAAGGAAACCGTTCAGGTTCTGGCCAACGTCTATGACGGTCTCGTGCAGCTTGATCCCGTCAAGCGGTCCGAGGTGCAACCCGATCTTGCAGAAAGCTGGGACGTGGCGGCAGATGGCATGTCCATCACCTTCCACCTGCGGGAGGCGGAATTCGCCTCTGGTAATCCGGTACGGGCCGAAGATGTCGTATGGTCCTTCAAGCGGCTGCTGACCCTGAACCTTGCACAGGCCTCTTTCCTGAAGACCTACGGCTTCACGGCTGACGGCATGGATACGGCTTTCACAGCCCCGGACGACAGGACGGTCGTTGTCACGTTGCCCCAGAAGGTCAATCCGCAGCTTATCATTTCCACGCTTGGCATCGTCGGACCCGGCTCGATCCTCGACCGTGAGGAAGTGATGAAGCATGAGCAGAACGGTGACAAGGGCGCGGCGTGGCTCTCCCAGAACTCGGCAGGTTCAGCACCATATGTCCTGCAACAGTGGCAATCCAACAACCTTGTCCTGCTGGCGCGGAACGATAATTTCTGGGGTGAGGCTCCCGAGATGCGCCGCATCATCTGGCGCCATATCCCAGAGTCGCAAAGCCAGCGCCTGCAGTTGGAACGCCACGATCTCGACATCGCCTTCCAGCTTGCCGCCGCCGATCTGGGTGCGATGCAGAACGAAGACGGGATCGCGATCCAGACCACGCCCTCGGCAGGCTTCTATTACCTCGCCATGTCCATGAAGGACGAACGCTTCCAAAACACCAAGGTGCGGGAAGCGATGCGTTATCTCATCGATTACAAGGGTCTGAACGATGCGATCCTGCCGTTCTACGGAAAGGAACATCAGCGCCCCATCTCCGGCGGCTTCTTCGGCCTTCTGGACGACCCTGGATACACCTTCGACCCCGAAAAGGCCAAAGCTCTGCTTGCGGAGGGTGGATTCCCTGACGGGATGGACATCACCCTGCGCGCGTTGTCGGACGACCCCTTCCTCAATCTGGCCACCGCACTTCAGGGCTCGCTCGCCAAAGGCGGCATTCGGGCACAGGTCGTCACGGGATCGGGCGACCAGATCTACGGCGCGATGCGCGAACGCAACTTCGAAATGATCGTGGGCCGTGGCGGCGGCGGGCAGCTGCCCGATCCGGACAGCAACATGCGCGCGCTCATCTACAACCCCGACAATTCGGACGAAGCACGCCTGACCAATTTCCAGGGGTGGCGCACAAGCTTCATGGATGACCAGCTGAACAGCCTGATCGATGCCGGCGCCTCGGAGGTCGATACGGAAGCCCGTCGCCAGATCTATGCCGACATCCAGAACCGGATTGACGAAGTCGTCCCTCCGCTGCTGCCCTTCTCCGAAGTCGTGACATCGGCCGCGTTCCGCGACGATCTGGAAGGGTTCGTCGTCAATCCGTCTTGGTCGACAGACCTTTCCACCGTAAAGAAATCCCGCTGAACCGCCGGAGGTTCCGATGCTGATACGATCCAGAACAAGCAGCTTTGCACGGCAAGTAGGCACCATAGCCGTCACGCTGCTGGGCCTGCTCATCCTAACCTTCGTCATCGGGCGCATGATGCCCGCCGACCCCGTCCGCGCCATCGTGGGCGAGGAGGCGACGCAAGACACGTACATGCAGGTCTACAACCAGCTCGGCCTCGACAAGCCGCTGCCGGTCCAGTTCGTCATGTATCTGGGGGACGTGCTGACAGGTGATTTCGGAACCTCCATCCGGACGGGACAGCCCGTCATCAACGACATCCTGACCGTGATGCCTGCCACGCTGGAACTGGCCACTCTGGCCATCCTGATCGGTTCCGTCCTCGGCATCACCATGGGCGTCATCGCCGCCGTGAAGAAAGACCGCTGGCCGGACCACCTGATCCGCGTCATCAGCCTGATGGGACATTCGATGCCCATCTTCTGGACAGGCATGATCGCCCTCCTGATCTTCTACGCGGCTTTGGGCTGGGTCGGCGGCGGTGGGCGGATGGACGACTATTTCATCGGGCTGGTGCCCTCCGTGACGAACTTCATCCTGATCGACGCGGCGCTTGCCGGCGAGTGGGAGGTGTTCTGGAGCGCGCTGAACCACATGATCCTTCCCGCGTCGCTTCTGGGGTATTCCTCCTCCGCCTATATCACCCGGATGACTCGCAGCTTCATGCTGGATCAGATCAACCAGGAATACATCACCACCGCACGGGTAAAGGGATTGTCGGTCCGCCAGACGATCTGGCGCCACGCCTTCCTGAACATCCGCGTGCAACTCGTGACCATCGTTGCCCTTGCCTACGGTGCTCTGCTCGAAGGGGCAGTGCTGATCGAGACGGTCTTCAGCTGGCCGGGCTTCGGACAGTACCTGACCTCGAACCTGATGATCGGCGACATGAATGCGGTGATGACCTGTGTGCTTCTGGTCGGCGTCATCTTCATCGCGCTGAACCTGCTGTCCGACGTGCTGTACCGCGTCTTCGACCCGAGGACGCGCTGATGCAGACCGAAACCCTGAAGAAAGGCCGTACGATGACCATCCCGGGCCTTGCCCCCTTGGGCCGGATCCTGCGCTTCCTGATGCGCCAACCGACATCGGCCTTCGGCCTGATAGTCATCGGCCTTCTGGTCTTCGGTGCGATCTTTGCGCCTTGGCTCGCGACGCATGATCCTTATGCGCAGGATCTGACCAACACGCTTGCACCTCCCGGCGGCGGACACTGGTTCGGAACAGACGAATTGGGCCGCGACATCTGGAGTCGCCTCATCTCCGGCACGCGCATCACCCTCACCATCATCGCGCTGGTCACCGTGGTCGTCGGGCCGATCGGCTTGGCCGTAGGAACCATCGCCGGCTATTACGGCGGGAAGATCGACACCGTGATGATGCGGATCACGGACATCTTCCTGTCCTTCCCCTCGCTGATCCTGTCGCTGGCCTTCGTGGCTGCGCTCGGACCAAGCCTGTCGAATGCGATCATTGCCATCGCACTGACCTCCTGGCCGCCGATCGCCCGTCTGGCCCGTGCGGAGACCCTGACCTTCCGGGCCGAGGATTACGTTTCCGCCGCCCGACTGCAAGGCGCCTCCGACGCACGTATCATCTTGAAGTCCATCGTGCCAATGTGCCTGCCATCCGTCATGATCCGCCTGACGCTGAACATGGCCACGGTGATCCTCACGGCTGCCGGTCTGGGCTTCCTTGGCCTCGGTGCCCAACCGCCGCTTCCCGAATGGGGTGCCATGATCGCAACGGGCCGCCGCTACATGATCGACAGCTGGTGGCTGGTGACCTTCCCCGGCATCGCGATCCTCTGCGTGTCGCTGGCTTTCAACCTTGTCGGCGACGGACTACGCGATGCTCTCGATCCCAAACAGATGAACCGGAGGTGACATGGAAACGATCCTCGACATCAAGAATCTGAGCGTCGCATATCGCGGGGCAGGGGCCCCTGCGGTCTGCAACGCCTCCTTCACGCTGGGCCGCGAACGGCTCGGCATCGTGGGGGAAAGCGGATCCGGCAAATCCACGGTCGGGCGGGCGCTTCTGAAGCTGCTACCGACCGCCGACATCACGGCCGACCGCATGCAGTTCCGTGACGTTGATCTGCTGGCCACGCCGGAAAAGCGGATGCTGGATATTCGCGGCAAGCGCATCTCCATGATCCTTCAGGACCCTAAGTTCAGCCTGAACCCGATCCGTCGCGTCGGCGATCAGGTCGCCGAGGCTTGGAGCGTTCATGTGAAATGTTCCAAGGCGGAAGCAAAGACCAAGGCGATGGACATGCTGCGTTCCGTCTCTATCCGGGATGTGGAACGTGTGTACGATCTTTACCCCCACCAGGTTTCCGGCGGGATGGGACAACGCATCATGATCGCCATGATGCTCCTGACCGAACCCGAGCTGGTTATTGCGGACGAACCGACATCCGCGCTCGACGTGACGGTACGGATGCAGGTCCTGTCCATTCTCGACAAGCTGGTGACGGATCGCGGTATCGGACTGATCGTCATCAGCCACGACCTCAACCTCGTGCGTAATTTTTGCGATCGGGTGCTGATCATGTATGCGGGACGCATCGTCGAAAGTATCAAGGCGAACGAACTGGATCAGGCGCAGCACCCTTATACCAAAGGTCTACTTGCCGCGCAGCCGCGCATCGGTGGTCCCCGTCGGCCGCTGCCGGTTCTGCAGCGGCGTCCCGAATGGGCCGAGGAGGCACGCACATGAAGGATATCGTCATCCGCGACCTGTCCATCACCTTGGGCGAGGCGCGCATCCTCAACAAGATCGCCTTCGATGTGCGGGCGGGGGAATGCTTCGGTCTGGTAGGGGAAAGCGGATCGGGCAAATCGACGATCCTCCGCTGCATGTCTCTGTTGATGAAGGCATGGCAGGGACGCGTGACCATCGGCGGTCAGGACGTCCGCGAGATGCCTTTGGTTGAACGCTGCCGGACGATGCAGATGGTCTTTCAGGATCCCTACGGATCGCTGCACCCGCGCCAGTCGGTCCGGACGGTGTTGTCCGAACCCCTGCATATTCACAAGCTTGACGATCACACCGGCCGCATGAACCGCGCGATGACCGAAGTAGGACTTCCGCTTGCGTTCCTCGATCGCTATCCGCACCAGCTTTCGGGCGGACAGCGCCAGCGTGTCGCCATCGCCCGCGCCCTGATCCTGGAACCGGACGTGCTGCTGCTGGATGAACCCACAAGCGCGCTCGACGTGTCGGTGCAGGCTGAGATCCTGAACCTGCTGGCAGATCTGCGGGAACGCCGGGGCTTCACCTATCTGATGGTCAGCCACGATCTAGCTGTGGTCGATCACATGTGTGACCGCTTCGCCGTGATGCAGAAAGGGGAACTGGTGGAAATCCTGGGACGTGGCGCACTGACCGGCGTTCCGGGTGAACAGGCTCGCGAACCCTATGCGCGTGAGCTTATCGACGCATCCATCGCCTATGACCGGGCCATGTGACTGGCCTGACGACTGGCGGCAGCGGCTGGATGCGCCGCTGCCGCTGACCTTCGGGGCGAAAGATTGGCACCACCGTATCAGGCTTGCTTGGGAGGGTGCCCTTCCCGCACCCGATCCAGTGGTACGAATGTCGGATGGCCTGCTGCATTTCGCCAGTGGGAAAAGTGCAAGCGGGGTGGCGCTTCTTCCGGACCATATCACCCGATGTGCCGTTCTGATGTTCCACGACCATGGCGGGCGATTCGATACGGGATGGCGCAAGCTCACCGAGGATCCGCAAGGCTTCTACTCAGGCCCGCCTGCACGACGGCTGGTCGCAGCGGGTCATCCGGTCTTCGTCTTCGATGCACTGGGGTGGGGCGCGCGCCAACTGCCCGGCGATCAGCAGGCGATGGCCTGCATGGCGATGGGCCTTGGCACCAGCCTTGCCGGTCTCGTCGCGGGAGAGGACCGTGACATCGCCACTTGGCTAGCACAACAGCCAGAAGCGAAACACGGCCTCGCCGTCTGGGGATTTTCCTTTGGCGGCTTCCGCGCCTGGCAATGCCTTGCCACAACCCCTTGCGTCGATGCCGCCATTTCCCTGTCCTGGATGGCGCGGCGTCGGGAGTTGTTGCGTTTGAACGCACCAGTTACGGCAGGGCAGGCGGCATTCTGGATGCTGCATCCGACGCTGACAGGGCTCGCGGATCTTCCGGATCTGGCAGCAGCGGGGGCACCGCGGCGGCTGTTCCTGCGATCAGGAAACGTGGATCGGCATCTGCCGATGGCTGCGGTAGAACCGGCCTTCAATGATCTTCGTCGCATCTGGCCGGTGGACGCCGCGATATTCGAAGGCGGGCATGTCTGCCCACCTGAAGTGCAAAGGGAGGCGTTGGCCTTCCTCAGTTCACCCGGTTGTTCTCGATAAAGTCGAAGTCGATATCCTCGCCGATGCCAGGGCGGTTCGACACATGCACGTATCCGTCCGCATCCATCGGGTCAGAAAGCTGCTTCAGATAATCGAAGCCGTCATCATATTCGAGGAATGGGTGCAGCAGCCCCCGCTCATACCACCGGCAGTTCTTCGACGCAGCCGTCACGACTAGGTTCATCGCCGTGTTGCCGTGGACCTCGCATTCCATCCCGAAGCTTTCCGCCATCCGCATCGTCTTCAGGGCAGGGGTGATACCGCCCACGTCGTTCACCCCAGTGCGCAGGATATCGCAGGCCCCGTGCTTGACCCACTCCGCGCGCGACCAATGCTTGCCTGCCGCACTTTCCGGACCCACGACCGGAATGTCCAGATTGTCCGCAAGCCACTTGTAGGAAGACATGGATTGCTCGTCCATCGGCTCCTCGATCCAGTCGAAGTCAAGTTTTTCGAGACCCCGACCCAAGAGTAGCGAATCGGTGCGCGAATACCAATGGAAGGCATCGATCATCAGGTGGATGTCAGGACCAACCGCCTCGCGTACTGCGGCGCAGGCTTTCAGATCCATCTTCACGTCCGGTGCCCAAGAAACCGGAGGCATCCAGGTGTGAAGCTTGATACCCTTGTATCCACGCGCCACCAGCTTTTCAGCAAACCTTCCGTAATCTTCGGGCGTGGCAAGGCCGCCTTCGATCTCGTCTCCGCACATGATCGACCCGTAGGCACGGATCTTGTCGCGGTACGCGCCTATCAGTTTGTGAACCGGCTGGTTCAGCGTCCGTCCGGCCAGATCCCAAAGTGCCACGTCAACAGCCGCCAGCGTGCGGTCCGTCAGCTGGGCGGCCGATCCACGCTGCCAGTGGGCAAGATCGTGCCAAAGGCGTTCGCGGTCACGGTGATCCTGTCCGATCAACACCTTCTTGACGAACTTGTCGATCACATGCGGACGCACGATCTCCGGAACTGTGAAGCTGTGACCCTCATGGCCGTCTTCGGTCCGGATCGTGATGATGGAATTCTTGACCTGATGGGGCGGGCCCGGGTGGGCATGGCCTGCGGTGTCCGAATGCCGCCTTGTGGTGCTCAGGAAATGGCGCACCTGAACGTCTGTGATGATCATGCTGTCCTCCGTTTTGGCAGAGAATGACAACCTGTTATACAACTGTCAATTACCTGTATGCTGATTCCCGCGCAGAAGCACGCGGTAACGCGCAAGGCTGCCCTTCAGGTGATCCTGCATCGCAAGGCGGGCCGCGCTTTCATCACCGTCAAGAATGGTGGCCACGATCTGCTCGTGCTCCTCGCGAAGGTGGCGGTTGTAATCCACGGGCCGGATGTTGTCGCGACCCGTCTGCAATTCACCACGCGGGATGATATTGACGCGAATCATGGTCAGGAACTCTATGAACCGGCGGTTATTGGTGGCTTCTGCGATGGACAGGTGGAATTCGAAATCCGCGTCCCGTGTGGGCATTTCATTATCCAGACAGCGCTCGACAGTCCTTTGTGCGGTGATGATCCGTTCCTCCTGAACGGCCGATTTGCGTGCAGCTGCAAGGCCCGCGCTTTCCACTTCCACAGCACGGCGCAGTTCCAGCAGCTCGATGACGGAGGAAAGGCGTCCCATGTCCAGGTTCAGGAACGGGCCGGTGGGCATGTCCCGCACGAAGATGCCCGCACCCTTGCGTGCCTGCACCAGTCCTTCGAAGGAAAGTGCCGCGATCGCCTCCCGCACGACAGTGCGGCTGACGCCATGAAGTTCCGCGAGGCGCGTCTCGGAAGGCAGTCGGTCGCCCGTCCTGATGCTGCCGTCGACGATGTGGGTGCGAAGTGCGTCGGCCACCCGAACGGCAAGGCGCGCTTTCGTGCCTGACATTGATGTCTCCATAACCTGTCCAACATGTCATATACGCCTCTGACGGGCATGGCAAATGATGTGCGCACCTGTATGATGGGAACAAAGAACGAAGGACCATGCCATGACCATATCTCCGGCCCGCGCGAAAGGCGGTAACCTCGTTGCCCGCGTCAGCGAGGCATTGCGCGCCGAAATCGTCGAAGGCAGGCTGAAGCCGGGCGACCGCTTGCCGTCCGAGGCGCGCCTGACCGAGGCGCATGGCGTAAGCCGCACCGTCGTGCGCGAAGCGATCGCCGCCTTGCGCGCGGACCGACTGGTGGAAGCACGGCAGGGGGCGGGCGTCTTCGTCCTGGAAGCGGTTTCCCCGGAACCCGCGCCTTTCCAGAACATCGATTACGTGCGTCTTTCTTCCGTGATCGAGATGCTGGAGCTGCGCACGGCGGTGGAGGTGGAGGCTGCCGGTCTTGCAGCAACCCGCCGGTCCGCCCAGCAAGAGGAGCGCATCATCGAAGCATATCGCGCGGTGAGCGCGGCCGTGTCCGTCGGAGAATCGACCGTGGCCCCCGATTACGACCTGCACCTTGCCATCGCAGAGGCAACGAACAATCCGCGGTTTCCGGAATTCCTCGCGATGGTCGGGGCAAGTGTTATTCCGCGCCGCGCCGTCCAGGATGCGCCCGATGCCCCGGAAACCTACCTTACGCAACTGCAGGACGAACATGACCGTATCGTCACGGCGATCTTGGCGGGGGATGAAGATGGCGCACGTCAGGCGATGCGTGTCCATCTCCGTGGATCGCAGAACAGATACCGCGCTTTGCTTCGCGGCTGACATATCATACAAGTATTGACACATGTCTGTTGGGTGGTTTAGGATATTGTCAGACCCCGCATTCAAGGATCATCGTGATGGACGTTCAGGCACTTAAGACCGCGCTCGGCTCCGGCCTTCTTTCTTTCCCCGTGACCCATTTCGACAACGAGGGTCGCTTTGCTGCCGATAGCTACAAGTCGCATGTCGAATGGTTGTCCGGCTATGACGCACCTGTTCTTTTCGCGGCTGGCGGCACGGGTGAGTTCTTTTCACTGAAGCCGGCTGAGATCCCGGCCATCGTCGAAGCTGCCATCGAGGCTGCAGGCGATGCAACCACGATCGTATCCGGTTGCGGTTACGGCACGGACATCGCAGTCGAAATCGCCCAATCCGTCGAAAAGGTCGGCGCCACCGGCATCCTGCTTCTGCCGCATTACCTGATCGACGCCCCGCAGGAAGGCCTTTTCCAGCACGTCAAGAAGATCTGCCAGTCGACCAGCATGGGCGTCATGGTCTACAACCGCGACAACGCTGTGCTGACCGCCGACACGCTGGCACGGCTGTGCGACGAATGCCCGAACCTGATCGGCTTCAAGGACGGAACCGGCGATATCGGCCTCGTGCGTCAGATCACCGCGAAGATGGGTGATCGCTTGACCTATCTGGGCGGCATGCCCACCGCCGAGATCTTTGCCGAGGCGTATCTGGGTGCCGGCTTCACGACCTATTCTTCGGCCGTATTCAACTTCGTCCCGCAACTGGCCGTCGACTTCTACAAGGCCCTGCGCGCGAACGACCGCGCCACCTGCGAGAAGATCCTAAACGAGTTCTTCTATCCGTTCATGGCCATCCGCAACCGCCAGAAGGGCTATGCCGTTTCGGCCATCAAGGCAGGCGTTCGTCTTCAGGGCTTCAACGCGGGCAAGGTCCGTCCGCCCATCACCGATCTGAACGCAGAAGAAGAGCGTATGCTCGACGCGCTGATCGAACCCTACCGTCGCAAAAAAGCCGCATGAAAATCGCGCGCGTTCGAACGCATCTCCTTGATCACAAGCTGGAGGTTGCGTTCGAAAGCGCCTCCATGCGTTTCGACCGGCGCACGCATGTGCTGGTCGAGATCGAGTGCGATGACGGAACCGTGGGCTGGGGCGAATGTCTCGGCCCCGCGCGTCCGAATGCGGCAATCGTTGCCACCTATGCGCAGTGGCTTGTGGGCCAGGATCCGCTGGAAACCGAAAAGATCTGGGCCACGCTTTACAATGCCCTGCGCGATCAGGGCCAACGGGGCCTGACTGTCACAGCACTTTCTGGTATCGACATCGCGCTTTGGGACATCAAGGGAAAGCATTTCGGTGTTCCGATCTCTACCCTTATGGGGGGGCGTTTCCGCACATCTGTCAAGGCTTACGCCACAGGCAGTTTCAAGCGTGACGGTGTGGACCGGGTAGAGGATAATGCCGCGGAAATGTCCGCGCATCGCGATGCAGGTTTCCATGCGTGCAAGGTCAAGATCGGCTTCGGAGAGGCTGAGGACCTGCGTGTCATCGCAGCCGTGCGCGAAGCCATCGGACCCGACATGCGGCTGATGATCGATGCCAATCATGGCTACGATGCCATGGAGGCGATCCGCGTCGGCCAGCGTGCCGCCGAATACGGCATAGACTGGTTCGAGGAGCCGGTCGTTCCAGAACAACTCGGTGCCTACCGAGAAGTCCGCGCCCGCCAACCTATCCCCCTGGCTGGAGGCGAGACGTGGCACACCCGCTGGGGCCACCGCGAACCCATCGAAACGCGCGCTGTGGATATCATCCAGCCCGACCTTGCCGGCTGCGGCGGTTTCACCGAGGCTCGGCGTATCGCAGATTTCGCGTCCGTCCATGGTGTTCGCGTTGTGCCGCATGTTTGGGGAACCGCCGTCCATATTGCCGCTGCCCTGCAATTCATGGCAGCAATGGTCCCATCCCCAATGCGTTCCAATCCCGTCGATCCCATCCTGGAATTCGACCGGACCGATAACCCTTTCAGGCAAGCCATCGTGACCTTGCCGATCGACCATGTGAAAGGTGTCGTGACGATTCCCGATGGCCCCGGTCTGGGCATCGAGATCGACCGCGCCGCCTTGCGCGAATTTGCCCCGAAGGAGCACTGAATGATCCGCACACTGACTGGCGAAAAGCCTGCCACGACCCTGCCCAAGGGAACTGTCGATACCCAGATGCACATGTATCTGCCCCAATACCCTGCACTCGACGGTGGCCCGCCCCTGCCAGGTGGCGAATTGCCCGGACCTGCGCAGTACCGTGAATTCATGCGTTGGATCGGCATCGACCGCGTTGTGATCACCCAAGGGAACGCACATCAGTCCGACAACTCCAACCTCGTGGCCTGTCTGGCTGAAATGGGGGATGTCGCGCGCGGCGTCGCGGTCATCCACCCCGACACGTCGGAGGCTGACATGACCGCGCTGGCAGATGCAGGGGTCGTAGGCACCCGGATCATGGATTTGCCAGGCGGCGCGCTTGGCCTGTCCGGGTTGGAAGGTGTCGATCAACGTGCCGCAGCGGCAGGTTGGGTCACCGCCGTGCAATTTGACGGTAGCAATATTCTCGATCACGAGGAGCGGCTTTCCAAGCTGAAATCCCGCTGGATCTTCGATCACCACGGCAAGTTCTTCTCGGGCGCGGGTGCCGCACAGATCGCGGCAGTGAAGCGCCTGATCGATGGCGGTAATTGCTGGTTCAAGTTCGCCGGCGTCTACGAGTCCAGCAAGTCCGGTGGACCGGATTACGACGACGTCGCAGCCGTGGCGCGGGAGATCGCGGCCCACGCCCCGGATCGCATCATCTGGGGCACCAACTGGCCCCATAACCTTGCCAAGACGACCGAAGAATACCCGGATGATCGCGCGCTGACCGATACCGTCCTGTCATGGTTGCCCACGGATGCGGCACGGCACCAGGCCTTGGTCACCACTCCCGAGGCCCTTTTCGCCTTCAAGCCGGTCTGATGCAAATGCCGCCCCTGTGAAGGGCGGCATTTCACGTTTGAACGATCTTGAGACTTGCTGATACGCGCCGGGCGCTGATGCAGCAGCTCAGCGTCCGGTCTTCTTACGCCAATCCTCGTATTTGCGCAGGCTTTCTTCCTTGGTCGGAGGATAGAGCCCAATGATAGGCGTGCCGGCATTCACCTCCTCCAGCACGAAATCTTCGAAACTTTCCATGCCGGTGCATTCGTCGGCCAGCTCTTCCGACAGATGCGCGGGCACGACGATGACGCCGTCGCGGTCACCAACCATCACGTCGCCCGGAAACACCGCCACATCCCCGCAGGAAATTGGGACGTTGATGTCCATCGCCTCGTGCAGTGTCAGGTTCGTGGGTGCGGACGGGCGCTGGTGATAGCAGGGCATGTCCAGTTTGCCGATACCCTCAGCGTCGCGGAACCCGCCATCCGATACGAGCCCTGCAGCCCCCCGGATTGCCAGTCGCGTCACGAGGATTGACCCGGCGGACGCCGCCCGCGCATCCTTGCGGCTGTCCATCACGAGGACATGGCCGGGGGGGCATGTCTCTACCGCGACCCGCTGGGGATGATCCGCGTTGCGGAAGACCGTGATTTCGTTGCGATCCTCACGCGCGGGGATGTAGCGGAGGGTGAATGCCTGACCCACCATTGTCTCCGCCTTCGGGGCCACAGGAAAAACGTTCTGTATGAACTGGTTGCGCAACCCGCGTTTGTACAATGCCGTGGCCAGCGACGCGGTGGAGATCTTGCGGAATTTCGCCCGCGTTTCCTCGGACAGGACGTAGTCGGTCATGGTCGGCTCCAGTTAATAGATGTCGGGTTCGCGCACGGCCTTGCCGAACGAGGTTTCAAGGAAATCGAAATCACAACCCTTGTCGGCTTGTGTCACGTGCTGGGAGAACATCCAGCCCCAGCCCCGGTCGAAATGAGGTTTCGGTGTGATCCATGCGGCGCGGCGACGTTCCAGTTCCGCATCGTCCACCAGCATGTCCAGACGGCGGGCGGGCAGATCCATCCGGATGATGTCCCCAGTCTTCAGCAGCGCAAGGGGGCCTCCCACGAATGATTCGGGAGCGACATGCAGGATGCACGCCCCATAGGACGTGCCGGACATCCGCGCGTCGGAAATCCGAAGCATGTCCCGATGCCCCTGCTTGATCAGGGCCTTCGGGATCGGCAGCATTCCCCATTCCGGGAACCCCGGCCCGCCCAGCGGCCCCGCATTGCGCAGGACCAGAACGTGATCGGGGGTCACCTCCAGTTCTTCGTCGTCGATCGCTTTCTTCATCTCGGGGTAGCTGTCGAATACCAAGGCCGGACCTTCGTGGACGTGGTATTTCGGATCGCAGGCGGCAGGCTTGATCACGGCGCCGCTTGGGCAAAGGTTTCCGCGAAGGACCGCAAGCGACCCTTCGGCATAGACGGGGTTCGACAGCGGCCGGATCACGTCATCGTTGTAGACGACCGCTCCTTCAAGATTTTCCCGCATCGTCTTGCCCGTCACCGTCATGCAGGACGTGTCCAGACGATCCTCGATCTGTTTCATCAGGGCGCGCAACCCACCAGCGTAATAAAAATCCTCCATTAGGTAGTCCTTGCCGGAGGGGCGGACGTTGGCGATCAGGGGCGTCACGCGGCCAAGATCGTCCAGATCGTCCAAGGTCAGGTCGACGCCCGCCCTGCGGGCCATGGCGATCAGGTGAACGACTGCATTGGTCGAACAGCCCGTGGCCATGGCCACGACTGCCGCATTTCGGCAAGATGCCTCCGTGATGATCTGGTCCGGAGTCAGGTCTTCCCAGACCATGCTGACGATGCGGCGACCGCAATCGGCGCCCATGCGCTGGTGGTTGGCATCAACCGCGGGGATCGACGATGCACCTGGCAGTGTCAGTCCCATTGCATCGGTGATCGCGGTCATCGTGGACGCCGTGCCCATCGTCATGCAAGTGCCGGCCGAACGGGCAATTCCCCCTTGGACGCCGGTCCATTCAGCGTCCGTGATGTTGCCCGCACGGCGTTCATCCCAGTATTTCCAGGCATCCGAGCCTGAGCCAAGGATGCGACCTGCGTAGTTCCCGCGCAGCATCGGCCCTGCGGGAAGATAGATCATCGGCATGTTTGCGCTGATCGCACCCATGATCAATCCCGGCGTGGTCTTGTCGCAACCGCCCATCAGCACGACGCCATCAAGCGGATGGGAACGGACCATTTCCTCCGTCTCCATCGCCAGCATGTTGCGATACAGCATGGAGGTCGGTTTTGTGAAACTTTCGTCAACTGAAAGAGACGGCAGTTCCACTGGAAATCCGCCTGCTTGCAAAACGCCACGCTTCACATCCTGTGCGCGTTCGCGGAAGTGCGAATGGCAGGAATTCAGTTCTGACCATGTGTTCAGAATGCCGATGATCGGCTTGTCGCGAAAATCTTCCTCGGAATAGCCGAGCTGCATCAAACGAGACCGATGTCCGAAACTGCGCAGGTCGTCCGGAGCAAACCATCTTGCGGATTTCAAATCGGTAGGGGTCTTGCGGTGCATGGGGTCATCCTGTGGGTGTCAGTCCGAGGACAGCACATAGGACCGCCCTTCTGATATACATTCATACTAATATATAAGAGGGCCATGTCAATCATTGGCAGTGGTTCCGCAAAAGAAAATGCGGCGGAAAATCCGCCGCATTTTTTCGCGTCTGACCCGCAGGCCCGTGTGAAAAGCGGGCTGCTGAACCTTCAGAACCCCGCGATGATCTTGTCCGGGGTGGCCGGAAGATCCCGGATGCGAATTCCGCACGCATTGTAGATGGCGTTGATGATGGCACCGCCAGCACCGCAGATGCCCAACTCGCCGATGCCCTTGGCTTGCATCGGGCCGACATAGGCGTCGCGTTCCTGAATGAAGTGAACGTCCAGACGGGGAACGTCGGCGTGGCATGGGATGTGATACTCCGCCAGATCGCGGCTCACGATATGACCGTCGCGCGGGTCATGCTCCATTGCCTCGGTCAGGGCCATCCCGATGCCGAATGTCATGCCCCCCAGACATTGCGACCGCGCCGTCTTTTCATTGAGCAGGCGCCCGCAGGCGAAAACGCCGAGCATCCGACGCACGCGCACTTCGCCGGTCCAGCGATTGACTGCAACTTCCGCGAAATGGCTTCCCCATGTTGCCTGGCGATGTGTGTTTTCCGTCTCGCCCGGTTCAAGATGTCCCTCGGCCTCGACCGGCGCGTCGATAAGTTCCGACAGCTTGCGCACGATATTGTTGGCACGTGCCTCTCCGTTCTGGAGGGTGAGAGCCTTCTCCTCGCAGTCCATCGCCACTGCAAGTTTTGTGCGGATTTCTTCGCACGCAAGATAGACCGACGTTCCTGCGGAAGCGGCCCCGAATGAGCCACCAGATCCGGATGCCGGAGGAAAGTCGGTATCGCCAAGCGCGACCTTTACCTTGTCCTGCGGCAGGCCCAGCATCTCCGCCGCGATCTGGCCGAGGATGGTATAGGATCCGGTGCCGATATCAGTCATGTCCGTTTCCACGAGCGCCTCACCTTCAGGGGTCAGGGTTACCCGTGCGCGGGACTCGATCAACTGGTTGACGCGGACGGCGGCAGCAACGCCCATCCCGATGAACCATTCCCCTTCTACATGTTGCTTCACGCCCTTGCGTTTGTCCCAGCCGAACCGCTCCGCCCCATCCCGCAATGCTTCGGCCAGCTTGTTGCTTGAAAAGGGACGTCCGGTGCCGGGCTCTGTCTCGGGGATATTCAGGATACGGAATTCGACCGGATCGATGTTCACTTTCTCTGCCAATTCATCCATTGCCGTTTCGAACACGGTGACGCCGACCGCCTCCCCCGGTGCACGGACGGAGCCTGCGCAGGATCGGTGCACTTTGGCGACCGCATGCACAATCTCCCGGTGCGCTGCCTGATAGGTGAATGGGGTCGCCTGCGTGACCGGTTCCGAATAATCGCTGCTTGGCAAATTGGAAACAAGCGCTTCATGACCAAGTCCCGTCATCTTGCCAGTCGCGTCGCACGCCAGACGGATACGCTGCCGCGTTTCCGATCGACGGTGAGCCAGGTCGAATTCCTGCTGGCGTGTCAGGACAACCGAAACCGGACGTTTCAGATGCTGTGCCGCAACGGCCGCTGCCACGGCTTCGGCGTTGATGCCCAGTTTCGAACCGAACCCACCCCCCACATAGGGCGCGAGGAGACGAACGTTGTCTGGTTTCAGGCCAAGCGCATCTGCCATCTGCGTCTTGTTCGAGGACAGCATCTGCAATCCTGCGCGGATCGTCACGCGGTCACCGTCCCATTCAGCAATTGCAGCGTGGGGTTCCATCGCCGCCGCCGTCATCGAAGGCGTGTGCCAAACCTCATCCACGGAAAAGGCCGCAGCTTTCATCGCGGCATCGAGATTGCCCGAGGCGTCCTGCTTTTCCTTTGGCAATTCGGGCGTCACGGCCTCAGGCTCGAACTCGGCCTCTTTCACGGCATAGCGTACCGACAGATTATGGGCTGCATGGCGGGCAGCCTCGAACGTTTCCGCTACGACGACGGCGATCGCCTGTCCCATGAACTCCACTTCGTCAGGGCCGGCAACCGGACCTTCCTCGTCCATGCCTTGGGCTGCGTAATGGATCAGGCGTGGGTCGGCGATCACGGCCAACGCCCCGGGGGCATCCCCGCGCTCCAGCACGGTGCCATGCGGAATCGAAGCCTGCACGAGTACCCCGTGAACCAGACCCGACGGTCGCGCCTCGGCCGCGTAAGTGGCCAGACCGGACACCTTAAGCGGTCCGTCCAGCCGGTCCAATGGCTTGCCCAGCACGCCTTGCGCCATATGGTCCAACCGATTTTCGGTGTCGGGAAGATCGATCTTGCGGTGACGGGTCATGCGGTCAACTCCATTCCGGTGGTGTCATGCAGCACGGCCATAAGTGTCCGGCGCAGCATCGGGATCTTGAATTCGTTGCCCTCATGCCCTTTGGCGTCCTCCAGAAGAAGGTCCGCTGCCTTGGCGAACAGGTCCGCCGAAGGTGTCTGGCCCAGTAGCATGTCTTCCACGGCAGGATCACGCCACGGCTTGTGCGAGACGCCACCGAAAGCCAGCGCTGCGTGCGAGATTCGCCCCTGGTCCATTGCGATGATCGCAGCCACCGAAACAAGGGCGAAGGCATAGGAGGCACGATCGCGCACCTTGCGATAACGATGCTCGCCCACGACTGGCGCGGGCAGGGTAACGGCAGTAATGATGTCGCCCGGCTCAAGCACCGTTTCGATATGAGGGGTGTCGCCCGGCAGAAGGTGGAAATCCGCGAAGGGAACCGTCCGGGGCCTTTTGCCGTCGATCTCCACCATGGCATCCAGTGCTCTCAGCGCAATTGCCATGTCACCCGGATGGGTGGCAATGCACTGGTCACTTGTGCCGAAAATGGCATGGTTGCGGGTAATCCCCCCAATCGCCGCGCAGCCAGAGCCGGGCTCGCGCTTGTTGCAGTCCATCCGCGTGTCGTAAAAATATGGGCAGCGCGTGCGCTGCAGCATGTTCCCACCTGTGGTCGCCATATTGCGCAGCTGTCCACTGGCACCTGCCAGCAAAGCGCGCGACAGAACGGGATAGCGGTTTCGAACCAGCGGATGTGCCGCCAGATCGCTGTTGCGGACCAGTGACCCGATGCGAAGGCCATCCGCCTGTTCCTCGATCTGGTCGTAACCCAACCCATTGATGTCGATAAGGTGCTCCGGTGTCATCACCTCGTGCTTCATCAGGTCCAGCAGATTGGTGCCGCCCGCGATGATCGTGGCCCCTGCTGTCAAGTCGGAAAGGCCGGAGGCGCGGCTGTAGACGAATTCCTTCATGCCACGGTCTCCTGCGATTTAGATGCGTCGGCTGCGGCTTTGATCGCATCGATGATGTTGGAATAGGCGGCGCAGCGGCAAAGATTACCGCTCATGCGTTCCGCGATCTCCTCATGGGACAAATCGAACGGGCCCTCGAGGTTGGCGGAGGCATGGCTGGGCCAGCCCTGACGGATCTCCTCCAGCATTGCGGTGGCAGAACAGATCTGGCCAGGTGTGCAGTATCCGCACTGAAAGCCGTCATGAGCCACGAACTCGCGTTGCAGTGTCGAGAGGTTTTCCGGCGAGCCGATGCCCTCGATCGTCGTGACCGATGAACCTTCGGTCATGCATGCCAGCGTCATGCAGGAATTTACGCGCCGCCCGTCCAGCATGACGGTGCAGGCACCACATTGGCCATGGTCACAGCCTTTTTTGGTTCCGGTCAGGCCGATATGCGTGCGAAGAGCATCGAGGAGGGTCGTCCTGGGATCCACCTCCAGATCATGGTTTTGGCCGTTGATGTCGAGATTGATCCGCATGAAGCCTCCGATTGCTGGCACTTGGCTGGCTGGTCCTGAGCTTGCCAACGGTGGGCAGGGGCACCATGTTCCCTGCAATCATGACATCGCAGGGCCTGGTTGGCGCACTATGTCGTCGACGGAACGGGCAACTCCCCCGGCCTCAAGGAACGTCCGCATGAAAATTCCCGTCCGCCAGCCAGTCTCCGGTGCCTCGTGCTGATGACCACGGGCGATGTAGGCACCATGTTTTCCGGGCAGGTCGACGCCCACGCGCCGCTAGCCGCCCTGAGGGGACAAAAAGGGGTGCTGGCGATCATCACGGGAACGCATGGACCTTCCTACCGTCCCTTGGGGGCGATGATGGCGGTGATCCCGGGCGGGCGACGCGTCGGGATGCTGTCCTCTGGTTGCATCGACGGGGACGTGGAGTTTCACGCGAAGGAAGCGTTGCGCGACGGCCGCCCCCGCAGCCTGCGCTATGGCCAAGGATCGCCTTTCGTGGACATCCGGTTGCCCTGCGGTGGCGGGTTGGACGTGTTGATCCTTCCCGATCCCGACCCTGCAATGATCGCGAAGGTTCTGGCGGATCTGTCCGCCCGTCGGGTGGGAGGGTTCTCCGTCGATGCCGCCACGGGCGCAATGGCAGAAACCGACAGACCGACGGGAATGCAGGATGGACGGTTCCACGTGCGCCTTATGCCGGAAATCCGGCTGCTTGCCTTTGGCAAGGGTCCGGAAGTCGTGACCCTTGCCGCCATGGCGCAGGCGGCGCATTTCCCGTTGCATCTTCTTTCGCACGACGAGGAGACGTTGGATCTGGCACGCGCGGCGGGCTGTCCCCTTCGCCACATCACGAGCGCGGCGATCCCGGAGGACTTGCGCCCCGACGCCCATACTGCCGTCGCGCTGCTGTTCCACGATCACGACTGGGAACCCCCCATTCTGCGCGATGCCCTTGTATCACCTGCCTTCTACGTGGGTGCATTGGGCAGTCGGGGCGCGAACGCAATCCGGCTGGCCGCCCTGCGCAAACTTGGCGTGGGCGAAGAAGCCATCGCCCGTCTGCGGGCGCCAATCGGCCTTATTCCCTCCACCCGCGATCCGAGGACACTCGCCGTTTCCATTCTGGCGGAGATGCTGGCCGTGGGGCAGGAGCGGGGGACTTGATCGTCGGGATCGTTCTGGCCGCTGGCAGGTCCACACGCTTCGGTGTCGACAACAAGCTGCTGGCGTTATTCCGGGGCAAGCCGCTGGTGGCCCACGTGGCCGAGGCAATGCGTGGCGTATCGCTGTCCCGCCGCGTGGCGGTTGTTCAGGATGATGCCATGCTGCCCGTGTTCGAGGGGTTTGACATCATTCGCCCGCCTTCCGGTTCCGGTCAGGCGCGTAGCGTCATCGCAGGTGTTTCCCACGCCATCGGCCTTCGGGCGGAAAGGATTTTGATCGCCCTGGGCGACATGCCGTTCGTCGATGCCGACATTTTGCAGGCTGTGCTGGACAAATGCGACGGGGATCATGGCTCCGCCATGTCGGGACGCCTTCCGCCCGCCGCCTTTCCAGCCGCCCGTTTTGACGAGTTGCTGGCATTGACAGGGGATCGGGGGGCGGGAGGGCTGCTGCGCGATCTTCCCGACCGCCTGCTTGTTCCGGCACCCCCATTTCACGCCCTGGATATCGACACGCTTGCCGATCTGGAGCGTCTCAACGCTCAGCCTTTCTGACAGGCACAGCTTTGTCCGTGATGGTGCAGACGGGACGTGCCGCCGATGCCGGGGTTGAAGCTGTTGGTCGGATCGAGCGCCATGTAATGCGCGGCAAGGGCGGGTTTTGCGGCATAGACATGGCCTACGTTGTGTTCGGCCGGATATTCCGCGCCACGCTGGTCCAGAAGGTCCAGCATGGCGGCCTTCAGCTTCTTGGCGTCGCATCCCTTCTTCACCACATAATCCTGATGCAGCACGTGGCACAGGAAATGCCCATAATAAAGCTTGCGGGAAATTTGCGCATCGATATGGGGCGGCAGGCGTTCGAACCAGTCCCGGTCGTTTCGACGCAGCGCGATATCAAGCGAAAGGATCGCCTCTGTCTCTCGGGGATGAACGGCACCGTATCGTACCGCGGCCCCTGCGGCGGCAAAGCGGTGCAGCATTGCCTTGTTCGCCTCCGCACCATCGCACAGGAACCAACCGTCCCCCACGGTGTCCGCCAGCATCGCCTCCGTCTCGGTGGCCGAGGAGCCGGAAACCTTCAGGATCAGGTGATGTTCGAACCTGTCCCGAAAAGCCAGCATGCGGGCAGGCAGGACTTCGGGCATCAGGCGCGCCAACCCTTGCAACACCCTGTCGGTCAGGTTCCGCGGCAAAAAGCGCAACTTGCCCAAACGCGCGTCCATCGCACCCTTCATTGCGAAGAACATGGGCAGCTTATCAGTGCCCAGCCTGTGTATCATCATCACGGTGTCCTTGCCGTAGCGGTGCGCGATGTCGAAGCAGTCGCGGTGCAAGTATTCGCCACTGATGGGAAGATCAGGAAGTTCGCCCAGCAAGCGACGGCGCAGCACCGTCAGGGCGGCCGTGTCGTTTGTGCCGATGTAATAGACTTTCGTCCCCTCCTCTGCCGGAAAGGTGTCCAGCCTGACCGCAAAGACAGCCACTTTCCCTGCCGATCCCGAAGCTTCATGGAGACCGCGCGGATCGGCGTTGAAGCGTGCGGGGGTTGCGGCGTCCAGATCCCGCACACGCTGCGCATAGGTGTCGTCGGACGCGCGTCCCGTATCATAGCGCATCCTCGTGGCGTCGATTGTCCCCCTGTCGAGATGGCCTAGGATCTCCTCCGGTGTGGTGCCGAGGTCGATGCCCAGATGGTTCACCAACTGCAGTTCGCCCGCTGCCGTTACCTGCGCGAACAAGGCCAGCTCGGTATAGACAGGTCCCTGCCGAACCAGCGAACCGCCTGAATTGTTGCACACCCCGCCCACAATGGACGCCCCGAGACAGGAGGAGCCGATCACCGAATGGGCCTGACGACCATGACTGGCCAGCAGACGTTCAAGATTGAACAATGTCCCACCCGGAAGGCTGACGATCTGGCGTCCCCCGTCCAGCACATGCACGCGGTCCAGCCGAAGGGTGGAGATGATGACGACCTCGCGGTCGTATGTCCCGTTCGGCGCGGACCCTTCGGTCAAACCGGTATTCGCGGCTTGCAGGATTGCGATGGCATCCGCCGCAACGATGACCTGCAAGGCTCGCCACATCTCCATCAGCGTTCCGGGGATGACCACGGCCGCAGCCTCTCCCTGTCCCGAGCGGAAACCCTTGCGGAACCGTTCCGTCTGGCGGGCACCGGTCAGGCAGTGGCGCTGGCCAACGATGTCGGCAAGGCTGCGGATCAGGGCGTGGTTCGGCATCACATTCTCCTTCGTCTTCGCGGACAGCATATTTTTTTCGCAGAAGCTGTGGGTAGTAGCGGCATAATACCCAACCGCGCAAATCCATGCATACTGTCATCAGAAGATCAAAATCGACAATGGGGGAAGATCTTGGCGAAATTCGTGCACAGCATGATCCGGGTTCTGGACGAGGCGGCTTCGGTGGATTTCTACGACCGGGCCTTCGGGCTGAAGGTGGCCGACCGGCTGGATTTCGACGGCTTCACGCTGGTCTACCTGTCCAATGACGAAAACGGGTTCGAACTGGAACTGACGGTCAACAAGGGCACGACGGAGCCTTACGATCTTGGCAGGGGATACGGCCATTCGGCTTTTGTGGTCAATGACGTGGAAGCCGAGCATGCGCGGTTCGAGCGGGAGGGCTTCGCGCCGCGCAAGCTGGTCGATTTCCAGCATCAGGGACAGACATTGTGCCGGTTCTTCTTCGTGCAGGACCCGGACGGCTATCAGATCGAGGTGATCGGCAAGGGGGGGCGTTTTCGTTAAAGGCGACCCGGCCTGAGGAGGGCCGGTTTTTCTCGGGGAGGAGAAAAATGAGGACTTCAAGACGTTTCGTGTTGCTGGGCAGCGCGTCGGCTGCCGTGGCGTCGGTCATCGCCCGCACGGCATATGCGAGCATTCCGTTAGAATTGGGCGACGGTGCGGACAGCCGCAGGATGGTCGCGCGAATGGTGCGGGTCATGTATCCGCACGACCGCTTCGGCGACGGGCCCTACGAGCGGTCTGCCGAAATGATCATCGGCGTTGCGGGTAAGACCACCGGCCAGAAGATCGCCTTTGCCGCAGCATTGATGGATATGGAAAGTGACGGCTTTCTCGATCTCGACGATGCGGCGGCCTATGACTACCTGAAGGGGATGGAGGAGACGGAGGCCTTCAAGCTGGTGCGCGGCAACGCCATCCTGACCCTTTATGACGATCCCGAGGTGTGGGAGTTGCTCGGCTATCAGGGGGCAAGTTTCGATCAGGGGGGATATGTCAATAGGGGCTTCAACGATCTGGACTGGCTGCCGGAGCCGCGGATCGAGGAATACGGAGTGGGCCAATGAAAACCATCGCAATGGACGAACCTGCCGTTGTCATCATCGGATCGGGGGCGGGGGGCGGCACGCTGGCCCACGAGCTGACGCAGGCAGGCATCGAATGCGTGCTGCTGGAAGCAGGCCCTTACCTGAAGAACGAGGATTACGAAAACAACGAGTGGGAGGCCTTTCACCAGATGGCTTGGCTGGATCCGCGCACGACCAGCGGATCATGGCGGATTGCCAAGGATTTCCCGACTTTGCCAGCGTGGATCGTGAAGGCGGTGGGCGGCACAACGACGCATTGGTCGGGTGCCACCCCCCGTTTCAAGGATTACGAATTCAAGGCCCGGACAACCTATGGCGACGTGCCGGGCGCCTCGCTTCTGGACTGGCCCATCACCTTGGAGGAGATGGCGCCCTATTACGACCGAGCCGAGATCGCGATGGGATCGACGCACCGTCATGGCCGCCCCGCGCTGCCCGCGAACAACAACTACAAGGTGTTTGCCAACGGGGCGGAAAGGGTGGGTTACAAGCTGTATGCAACCGGCCCCTATGCCACCAATGCCGAACCCTATGACGGCAGGCCCGCATCTGTTCAGGACGGCTTTAACTTCCAGGGCGACAAGAGCGGCGCGAAGTGGAGCATAATGGTCCGCGAAATCCCGCGGGCGCTGGAAACAGGATTGCTGGACCTGCGCCCCGACAGCCATGTGGTCCGCATCACACATGATGCGTCGGGCAAGGCCGATGCGGTGATCTATGCGGACGCGGAGGGTAACCTTCACCGGCAATCGGCAAAGGTTGTGTGCCTTGCCGGAAACTCGATTGAATCGCCACGTCTGCTGCTGATGTCCGACAGCGGGATGTTTCCGCACGGGCTTGCCAACAGCTCGGATCAGGTCGGCCGGAACTACATGCGTCACATGACGGGCTCGGTCTATGCGCGCTTCGACAAGCCGGTTCACATGTTCCGGGGCGAAACAATGGCCGGCATCATTGCAGACGAGGCGCAGCATAAACCGGACCGCGGTTTCGTCGGCGGCTACTACATGGAGACGATTTCCCTCGGGCCGTCATTCCTTGCAGCGTTTGCAGAACCGGGTGCCTGGGGTCCGGACTTCGCAAAGCTGATGGATGCCTATGCCAACACGGCTGGCATGTGGATCGTCGGCGAGGACATGCCGCAGGCGACCAACCGCATCACCCTGAACACGACCGTGCGGGACAAATGGGATCTTCCGGTGCCGAACGTGCATTTCGACGATCATCCGAATGACGTGGCCATGCGGACCTATGCCTATGAACATGCCGAGAAATTGTATGAAGCCGTCGGCGCCACGGGACATCATCGCACGCCGCCCTATCCCTCCACCCACAACCTCGGCACATGCAGGATGAGCGAGCGGGCGGAGGACGGTGTCGTCGACCGCTGGGGTCGGACGCATGACGTACCGAACCTGTTCGTTTCGGACGGATCGGTCATGACCACGGGGGCGGCCGCCAATCCGACCCTGACGATCGTGGCACTGGCCATGCGTCAGGCGGAATACCTCGCTGCCGAACTGAAGCGCGGTAATATCTGAGCCAGCGTTCGGGCGGTCTTTGCGCCGGCCCGAACGTTATCTTCGACAAATACGGAAGGATCGCCATGTGCAGGGTTTTCATCGGGGCCGACCCGCAACTGTGGGAAAGCCAGACACGGTCAATCCGCATGGACGGCATGGTCACCAGTGTCCGGCTGGAAAACATGTTCTGGACGGTCCTGGAAGATATTGCCGCGCGAGACGACATGAACGTGCCGCAGCTTCTTCACCAGCTTTACAACGAGTCCATCGACGAGGGGCACGATCTGGGCAACTTCACCTCGTTCCTGCGGGTATGTTGCCTCCGTTTCATTGACCTGAAACTAAAAGATCAGGTTCAACCCCGGGATATCTCACCGGCACAGGTTCCGGTGTCGAACCGCAAGCATTGAATGAGTGGCAGCGCGTCAGGCGACGCGCCGTTCACCCGCCCCCCGAATGCCGAGTGCTAGGCATACGTCGCGGCTCATATGCGGGCGGTTGAGGGTGTAGAAATGCAAATCCTCCACCCCTTCGTCGATCAGGCGCGTGCAAAGCTCATAGCAAAGCCGGACGGCCAGCGCCTCGTGATTGTCCGGCGGGGTTGCCTCGAACCGCTTGTCAAGCCAATCGGGGACAGTTTGGCCACAACGTGCGGCAAAGCGCCGGACACCGTTCCAGTTCTCGATTGGCAGGATGCCGGGCAGTATGGGCGCGGTGATACCTTCGGCCGCGCAGGCATCGCGAAATCGCAGGAATGTTTCAGGCTCGAAGAAGAACTGGGTGATGGCGCTGTTGGCCCCCGCGCCGATCTTGCGCTTCAGCCATTCGACATCGGCTGCGGTATCGGCGCTGTCCGGGTGACGTTCGGGATAGGCACCAACGCGAATGTGGAAGCGGCCTGTCGCGGCCAGCGCCTCCACCAGCGCCACGGAGTCCGCGAACCCATCCGGATGCGGCGTGAAACGGGCGGCCCCTTTTGGCGCATCACCGCGCAGGGCGACGATTTCCGTCACGCCCGCATCAGCATAGGTCGAGGCGATTTCCAGCGTCTCTTCACGCGAGGCATCGACGCAGGTGAGGTGGGCGGCCACATTCAGGCCGAACTGCCTGGCGATCGTGGTCACCGCCTCATGTGTCAGCTTTCGGGTCGTGCCGCCGGCACCGTAGGTGACGGAGCAGAATTCCGGCGACAAAGGCGACAGCATCCGCACCGTTTCCCATAGGCGGAAGGACGCATTCAGCGTCTGGGGGGGGAAGAACTCGAACGAGATGCGCGGTGCCATGGGAATCCCTTTATATCCGCGTGATAATGCCATGAGCGGGACATCTTGGCCAATTCATATTTTGCATCACGATCATGAGGCATGCTGCATGTTCTTCGGTATCCGTCACGCTCATCATCTGTCATTCCTATCCATATGCGACCAATTTGACAGAAGTCGTCATCAGGTGTGGGCGTGCTATGCCGGTTTGCAGCCTACGGGTTAATCAGTTGGCAAGAACAGCCTTCTTGCAATGGAGGCACGCATATCGGCTCGGATCCACCACCCTGCGGTGAAGAACCGTCGGGGGGGTGACCGCGACGACTTCTGCCGTCGCCCATTTTCCCGAACGCCTTAGCGTGCAGGCCGCGCGGCTTTGTCTGCTGCCATCTCCACGATCAACATCGGATCGTCTCCCAAGACAGTGAGAGTGCTGCCGGCGTGTGGCGATCATCGCATGGCTTGTTGTCCAGTTCGGCCCCGAGGTCGACAACCTGTGCCTATCCAGCAGCTACGGATCAGGAATTTGTAAATTCACAGCTTGGATCCCGCGAGCGGGAAACGACCAGACCCCTTGCTCAAGGCTACGCGCATGAGTCTGGCAGAACGGCATGAACGCGATTCTGATTGCAGGCGGAAAGACGAGGATGGTGAAAGGGAGGACCGACCTGATCCATCTGTCCCGCAAGGATAGCGGATATTTTGCGCAACCTACCCGTCGCTTTGACCTGCACGCATGGCAGGGCTTCGGAAACGTCCGTTGTGAAACGGGCAGTTTGACCGATATTGGAGGGGAAGATGCTAGCGCTAACAAGCGTACCACCCATTCAAAGGAAATATCATGGACACGATCCAGAACCGCGTATTCGCCAAGACCGTCGACGGACAGGGACTTTTCTCCGACCTCATGACCGACCTGCGCATGATGATGAAACGCCGGGCCGTGTTTCGCGCCACCACGGAAGAACTTTCTGCCTTGTCTTCGCGGGAGCTTGCAGACATCGGAATGGGCCGGAGCGATATCCGGGCAGTGGCCCGCAAGGCTGCAGCAGCAGTCTGAGCTTTCTGCCTTCCATATAAAAAAGCGCCCTTTCGGGCGCTCTTTTTTGTTCAGATTTCGCCCTTGATCCAGTTGTTGAGGGCGGCCTTGGGTGCGGCACCGATCTTGTTGGACACGACCTCTCCGTTCTTGAACATGAACAGGGCAGGGATGCCGCGGACGCCCAACTGGGC
>Ga0265797_10000988_pt1 | contig 51287 bp, 48 predicted proteins | sample P2T30metagenome_FD_192433 | JGI IMG/M metagenome (GOLD analysis project Ga0265797, IMG submission 192433) | Plant litter microbial communities from East Loma Ridge, Irvine, California - P2 T30 | ecosystem: Environmental > Terrestrial > Plant litter > Unclassified | place: USA: California...
CACCGGGCGCAGCATGGAGCCTACCGCCCGGGCGGCGGAGATATTCGCGCTGCTGTCCCCCGCCCTGGATTCCATCTCCACGGCGGTAAGCCGCGCCGCCGAGTTCGATCCGGCCACCAGCACGGCGGTATTTCGGGTGGGTTTGTCCGACGACGTCGAGTTCGCGCTGTTGCCGCAATTGCTCAAACGCTTGCGCGCCGAAGCGCCGGGCATCGTGTTGGTGGTGCGCCGTGTCAATTACATCCTGATGCCGGCATTGCTCGCTTCAGGGGAAATCTCGGTGGGCGTGAGCTACACCAACGAATTGCCGGCCAACGCCAAGCGCAAGGTGCTGCGCCGAAGCAAGCCGCGCCTGCTTCGCGCCGATACCATGCCAGGGCCCATCAGCCTGGACGATTTCTGTGATCGGCCCCATGCCTTGGTGTCGTACGCGGGCGACCTCAGCGGCTTTATCGATACCACCCTGGAAAAACTGGGCCGCAGGCGCCACGTTGTGCTCGCCGTACCGCAGTTCAACGGCCTGGGCACGCTGCTTGCCGGCACCGACATCGTCGCTACCGTGCCCGATTACACCGCCGACGCCTTGACGGCGGCAGGCGGCTTGCGCGCCGAAGAGCTGCCCATGGAGATGGAAACGTTCGAACTCCACATGGCCTGGCGCGGTTCCCAGGACAACGACCCCAGCGAGCGCTGGCTGCGCTCGCGGTTGCAGATGTTCTTTGGCGATCCGGATAGTCTTTAGGCGTCGTCGGGCACTGCTCAACCGATCACTTCTGTCTTTTCATAGACCGTGGAGCTCCATTCACTTCCAATGGATTGCTCCATTGGGGGCACATCCAAGGTAATGAGCAGGATTGGCGTCAACTCGATCCGCCACAGAACGCATCGGAGGCCCTCTTCCGACTGACGAACATCCATCTCATCGATTCGCTATCCCGCGGGCGAGTTCAGAAGATGGGTATTGAGGTGGCATGGCGCTGACCGGGCGCAACGGCTGAGGATAAACCTCCCTCCATTCCTTGCCCCTACCCTTCGCCGTGTTGAACCTCGCGATGTGGTTTGGCAAGGTAAGGATTCGTTCATCGACTACTACCGTTTTACCCCTCAACAGCCCACGCTGAACCATCCAGAGCGGTGCAAGTCCGAATATCAGGACCTTCAACCAAGAGCTTTGGGGAGCTTGGCCGATGGCAACACAGGATTTCCGGCCGCTGGATGAACAGGTCACGGCCGCGGATGTGCTTCCAGAGGAAGCTCCGCCGGTGCATGCCCTGCACATCCTTACCGTCAATATGCACAAGGGTTTCAGCCCTCTCAACCGTCGCTTCGTGCTGCCCGAGCTTCGCGAAGCGGTCAGGGCTACTTCCGCCGACGTGGTGTTCCTCCAGGAGGTACTGGGGGTGCACCGCCGGCACGGAGAGCGCTACGACAACTGGAGCGACGTGCCTCAGTATGAGTTCCTTGCCGACAGCATGTGGCCGGTGTTCGCCTATGGTCGCAACGCGGTGTACCCGGACGGCGACCATGGCAACGCGCTGCTGTCCAAGTTTCCCATCCTCCATCACCAGAACCATGACGTGAGCGTGGCCGGCCAGGAAGAACGCGGGCTGCTTCATTCGGTTCTGGCCGTGCCCGGGCAGCCCCCGGTGCATACCATTTGCGTCCATCTGGGCCTGCGCGAAGCCCAGCGCCAAGAGCAGCTCCGGTTGCTATGTCAGTTGCTCGAAGGCCTTCCCCGGGAAGAACCTGTGATCGTGGCTGGCGATTTCAACGATTGGCGCCAACAGGCCAGCAAGCTGTTGGCAGGGTGCGGCCTGCGTGAAGCCTTTGCCGAGGCTCACGGCGCACCGGCACGAAGCTTCCCTGCGCGGTTGCCGCTGCTGCGCCTGGACCGTATCTATCTGCGCAATGCCACGGCGCATGCTCCGTTGGCGCTCGCCCGTAAACCCTGGTCGCACTTGTCCGACCATGTGCCGCTGGCTGTGGAGGTACGCCTGTGACCGAACAATGGCGAAGCAACAATCAGATCCAGTTGCTGATCAACGGCGAAGAGTTCTACGCCAGTGTATTCCAGGCCATCGCCCAGGCTCGGGAAGAGGTGCTGATCGAGACATTCATCCTGCGTGACGACAAGGTGGGCTTGGAGTTGCAGGAAGTGCTCACTGCGGCGGTGGCGCGCGGGGTGCGAATCGAAGTGCTGGTCGATGGCTACGGCAGTGCCGAGCTGTCGCCGGCTACCCTGACCGCGCTGTCTGAAGCCGGCGTGCGGGTACTGGCGTTCGACCCCAGCAAACCCATGCTGGGCATGCGCACCAACCTGTTCCGCCGGCTGCACCGTAAGATCGTGGTGGTGGACGGGGAAATCGGCTTCGTGGGTGGGATCAATTTCTGCGCCGATCACCTGGGCGATTACGGCCCGATGGCCAAACAGGACTACGCCGTACAGGTACGCGGCCCGATCGTGGCCGACCTGCACAAGGCATCGCTGACCCTGATGGACGAAACCAGCCGAGTGGCTCGGCGCCCCAAGCCCTGGCTGACCGAGCGGGTGCCGCTCGAAGCGGACAGCGCTCATGCCAGGATCCTGCTCACCATCCGGGACAACAACAACCATACCGATGACATCGAAACCCATTACCTGAACGCCATCCGCGCGGCCCGTGAGCGGATCATGATCGCCAATGCGTATTTTTTCCCCGGGTACCGGGTACTACGTGAGCTTCGCAATGCCGCCCGCCGGGGCGTTGACGTCACGCTGATCCTGCAGGGCATGCCGGATATGCCGCTGGTACGCCTGTGTTCTCGGCTGTTGTACAACTACTTGTTGCGCGATGGCGTGGTAATCCGCGAATACACCACCCGCCCCTTGCACGGCAAGGTCGCCTTGATCGACCGCAACTGGTCCACGGTGGGCTCGAGCAACCTTGACCCACTCAGCCTGTCGCTCAATCTTGAAGCCAACCTGGTGATCGATGACGAAGCGTTCAACGATCGCTTGTATACGCACCTGGAACAGCTGGCGCTCGAAGAATGCAAAAGCATCACGCTCCAGCGTGTACTTCGCGGGTACTGGTGGCGCGCCCCGCTGATCTTCCTGAGCTTTCACTTCCTGCGGCATTTCCCGGCCTGGATAGGCCTGCTGCCTGCCCATTCACCCAGGCTCAAACCCTGGACGACCGTCAATGAAACGAGCCCGGACGGCGCCTCGTTGAACGCGGAGAAAAGCGCATGAACCGCTCCGTAGATCCCGCCGCGGCGAAACAGGCGAAGGATGGCCAGCCCAAGCGCCGCTCACGTGCATGGCTGTGGGCCAAGCGGCTGATGACCTGGAGCTGCTTTATCCTGGTACCCGTGCTGCTGTTCATGCTGGTGCGCAACCTGGAATGGGACGAAGTGCTGCACGCGCTCAGGTCATACAAGGCCAGCACGCTACTGATGGGCGGTGCCTTGGCGCTGGTGAGTTATCTGGTGTTCAGCAGCTATGATTTGCTCTCCAGGCGCTATACGGGCCATCGCTTGCCTGCCACGAAGGTATTGCCACTGGCGTTCGTATGCTATGCCTTCAATCTCAATCTCAGCTCGTGGGTGGGTGGCATTGCCCTGCGTTATCGCCTGTACGGCAAACTGGGGTTGAGTGTCGCCACTATCACAAAGATTCTCAGCCTTGGCCTGATCACAAACTGGCTGGGTTATTTGCTGCTGGGTGGCGTAGTGTTCGCCATGGGCCTGCCTGCCCTGCCGGACAGCGTGAAGATAGGTTCCACCGGGCTGCGGCTGATTGGGGTTGCGATGGTCGCGGCGGGTATTGCCTACCTGCTCGCGTGCCGTTTTGCCAAACGCCGCACTTGGACGATTCGCAAACAGGAGGTAACGCTGCCCTCCTTCCGCCTGGCCGCGCTGCAAGCCGCCACTGGGGCGCTGAACTGGTCATTGATGGGGGCGCTGATCTTTATTCTGTTACCTGAAAAGGTCGATTACCTCACCGTGCTCGCCATTCTGTTGATCAGTAGCATCGCGGGGGTAATCACCCATATTCCCGCCGGGCTGGGCGTGTTGGAAACCATCTTCATCTCACTGCTGCAGGGGCAGTATTCCAAGGGCGCGCTGCTGGCCGCGCTCATCGCCTACCGCGCCTTGTACTTCCTGGTTCCGCTGGCCATCGCCTGTGTGATGTACCTTGTGCTTGAACGCAAAACCCGGCGAGGTGCCAGGCAAGAGCCGCCAAGCGATAGCAAGCAGCCAGAAAGCCAGCAAAGCGAGAACTCAGGCAAGGCCAAGCGTTATTCCCCGGCGGGCTGATGCAGCATGTGCCTGACGCGGCGGGCGAAGTCGTTGAGCGCGAAGGGTTTGGTCATGATTTCCATACCCGAGCGCAACAGCGCCGGGCCAAGGGCCGATTGTTCGGCGTAGCCGGTAATGAACAGCACGGGAAGCTGGGGCTTGATTGCACGAATGGCCTCGGCCACCTGCCGCCCATTAAGCCCACCCGGCAATCCGATATCGGTGATTACCAGGTCCACGCGGGGCGTGCGGCCCAGCGCGGCCAGGCCACTGGCGCCGTCTTCGGCGCACACCACGTCATAGCCCAACCCTTGCAGCGTTTCGCTCGCAAGTTCGCGGATGGCGGCCTCGTCGTCGATCAGCAGGATGCATTCACCTCGCGCGCTTGGCTGCGCCTGCTCCACGGGTGGCTTTTCCGGTGCAGGCGCCACCGCTTCGCTGTAACGCGGCAGATAGATGTTGACGCAGGTGCCTTTCCCCGGCGTGGAGGCGATCCGCACAATACCGCCGGACTGGCGCGCGAACCCGTAAACCATTGAAAGCCCCAGCCCGGTGCCTTGGCCCAAGGGCTTGGTCGTGAAAAATGGATCGAACACCCTGGCTAACACTTCAGGGGCCATGCCATGGCCTGTATCCGACACGCTGATGACCACGTAATCCCCGGGCGCGAGCGCCTCGCCGCCCGTGGTTGCGTTCGCTTGCGTGTGCGGGGCGCAGGATAATGTCAGCGTACCGCCTTCAGGCATGGCGTCACGGCCGTTGATACACAGGTTGAGCAATGCGCTTTCCAGCTGGTTGGGATCGGCCAATACACACCAGGGCTGGCTACCCAGTGCCTGCTCGCAATGGATGGCCGGGCCCAACGTTTGCCGGATCAGCGCCTCCAGCCCTTCCACCAGCGCGGCAACCGCCACGGGCCGCGCGTCCAGCGTTTGCCTGCGGGCGAACGCCAGCAATCGGTGGGTGAGCGTGGCGGCGCGATCCGCCGCGCCCTTGGCCGCGCGGAGGTAGCGATCAAGCTGATCAGGGCGGCCCTGTTCGATTCGCCGCCCCATGAGCTCGAGGCTGCCAGAGATCGCCGTGAGCAGGTTGTTGAAGTCATGGGCCAGGCCACCGGTGAGCTGGCCGACGGCTTCCATTTTCTGGCTATGACGAAGCAACGCCTCGGCCTGCTCGAGCGCGGCGGCCCGCTCACGCTCCACCGTGACGTCGCGCCCCACGGCGTTGAAGAACCCGCCACCTGGCACCGCCGCCCAGTTGATCCATCGATAGCCGCCGCGTTTGTGCCGCAAGCGGCAGTCCATATCGCGCAGCGGATGGCCGGCGGCCAGATCCCGCGCCGCCTGTTCGCATACCGGCACATCCTCGGGATGAAGCAGCTCCAGCACATTGAGCCCCAGCAACTCCGATTCAGAGCGCCCGAGCACAGTTTCCCAAGCCGGGTTGACCGCGGTGATGGTGAGATCGCCGCGAGTCACCAGCATGATGTCCGTGGACAATTGCCACAGGCGATTACGGTCGGCGGTGCGCTCCGCGACCTCACGCTCGAAGCGGCTGGCCAGCCCCTTGAGCTCGCCCTCGGCCTGCACCGTGGCGGTGGTTTCCATAACCGTGGCCAATACGCCCAACACCTGGCCGCAGCCATCGCGTAGCGGGCTGAAACAAAAGGTGTACCACGCCGGTTCCCGGCGGCCGTTTCGCTCGGCCGGCAGGCAATGATTGCTGCCGTGACAGGTCTCGCCGGCGTAGGCCCTTTGCACCAAGGGTGCCAGCCGTGGGCCGGCATGCGGCCAGAGGCGCTCCAGGGTGCGCTCCACCACCGGGGCGCCCTGGCCCAACAAATCGGCAAACGCATCGTTGTAGAACGTGAACTGCTCCGGGCCCCATATCAGGCACTGGGCAAAGCTGGATTCGAGCACATTGATCAGGCTGGAACGGATAGCCTCGGGCCAACCCTCCCAATGGCCGAGGTCGCTTTCCTGCCATGGGTAGTGGCGAATGCGATCACTCATGACCCCCTGCGAATACGGAAACGACGAAAATTCTGTGTAAGGCATGGCCGGCTCTGGGGGCAACGAACGCGGTCATTCTCGACCATCCCCAGCGCAACCGCAACGGATAGGATCCTATCGAAATCGCTCGCGGGCGCTTTCCTTCACCCTACAAAGCCATTTCCCACCCCCTCGGTCCGGCTTTGGGCCCTATCTGTCCCGGAGCCCTTGGTTAACCTGCCTCGGGCTCAACCAAAGAAGGATCAGTTATGTCACGGACAGGCAAACCCCGCTCCGCCTTGGCGACCACGCTCCTCTCGATCGGGGCGGCAGCCGTTCCGCTTGTGGCGGGCATCGGGCTGACGTTAAAGCTGTCGGACCATGCACTGCATCACGAGAACCTTCGCGTAGGGCAGGCGGCCCTCCAACGCATGGACAGGATACTGGAGACCGTTTCTGAAACCGCAGCCGCCCTCGCGCCAACGACGGGGCAGCGATGCCAGACCGCTATCGGGCCGATGCGCATGGCGGTCGCGCGCGATCCGTGGATTCGTTCGGCCTCACAGGCCTACAAGGGCACAGCCTATTGCAACACGGTGTCTGGAACCATCGGCACGGCTCGCCTGCCCGCCGCCGTACCCGGCCCGTTCACCCACCAGGCACTGGAACTGCGCCGGCCAGGCGCCCGCTCCGACAGCAACGGCTCGTTGCTACTGATCAACAGCAAAGCCGACTACGCCCTGACGGTACGCATAGACAACCGCGTATTGATGGAACAATTGGAATTGATCAGCGGCAGCGTCGACGTAGCGCTGCATGTATCCGGCACCTACCTATGGGACGACGGGTCGCTGTTAAGGGGCGAGATCCGGCAAAACCCCCGCTACCGGGTGATGCTGCCGTCCAGCAAGTTCGATTACGCCATCCACAGCAGCCTGTCAGGCGAGGACGTGCTGAATCTGCTCACTCGCAAACTCCTGTTGCTCATGGGGCCGGTGATGATGCTCTCTATTCTCAGTGGCGGCCTTTGCCATTGGCTACTGACACGGCCAGGCCGCCAGCCATAACCGGCTTTTACAACCCAATGGTGACGGCGACGGGCTTTTTAACCGCAACCATGGTGCGCGGCTTCGGTCAGAGTATCGAACCCATAACTTCCTGGAGGCTGCACACCATGAAAACCCTCGCGACCGCCGCCCTTGCCGCCTGCCTTGTATTGCTGGCTGGCTGCTTTGACAGCAGTGAAAAAAACACGACACAGCAAAACACTGACAGCAGCCCGGCTTCCGTACAGATGCAACAAAAGGACGAACAGAAAAAGTGATCCACCTTCAGGACACGGCTATGCTGCTGCCAGCCATCGAACCTCGGCGCCTGCGGTAGCCACGCGGGGGCGGGGTTTGCGGGCCAGTCTTCGGCCCACCCCGCCTCAGGAGCGTAGCCATGCCCTTGTCTTCTCGCCCCAAAGGGGCCCGCCGCTGGCTGTGGGTGACACTGGTAACTTTGCTGCCGCTAATTCTTGGCCTGCCATTACTGGCCTGGCAGGCCGAACGCAACCTCCAGGCGCAGTCGACGCGTGATGTGTCGCTGGCGCGTAAACGTCTGGAGCTCATCCTCGACAACGCCGCCAGCGCCGCTCATGCGCTGGCCCCTTTCGCCGGCCGCGCGTGCTCCGAAGCCACCCTTGCGCTACGCGAGCAAGTCACTGGCAACCCCTATGTGCGCTCCACCAATCTGGTAACCACCAACCGGGTGTACTGCAGCTCCCTCTACGGCGCCCTCAGCGAGAAATTTTCGCTCGAAGGGTTCGCGCAGGGGCGAATCCGCCTGTTCGAGGCTAACAGCGTAACGCCCGGGCGCGCCCTGCTGGTTTACCGTGAAGGAACTGATACGGGCGCTGCGTTGGCGATTGTCGACGGCCAGCATCTGACCAACGCCCTCGCCGCCTCGGACCCCGACAGCCAAATGATCCTGGCGGTTGGCTCGGCCTGGATGGCACCCGATGGCCAGGTATCACTGGGCCCCATTCCGGGCTTCGCTTCGGGGGAAGCCCAAGCGGTATCGGCTCGCTATCCGTTTCAGGTGCTGGGAGGCTATAACCAGCCTGTCGCGTGGCAGCGCATGCTGCGCGAATTCCCCATGTTGGCGTTGCTGATAATGCTCGGAGCTTGTGCCGGTGCCGTGTGCTACTACCAGCAACGGCGCGCGGGCTCGCAGCGGCTCGAGCTCATCAGGGCACTGGCGGCGAATGAGTTCGTCCCGTTTTTCCAGCCCGTGGTTGCCGCGGCTGATGGGCAGTGCACCGGCGCCGAGGTGTTGATGCGTTGGCGACATCCACGCGAAGGCCTGGTGCGGCCCGACTTGTTCATCCCTTATGCCGAAGCATGCGGGCTTATCGTGCCCATGACCCGCAGCCTGATACAACAGACCGCGGTGACGCTGGCCCCCATTGCGCATAGGCTGGCGGACGGCTTTCATGTGGGCATCAATATCGCCGCGGCGCATTGCGAGGATCCGCTGCTGCTCGACGATTGCCGCCAGTTCCTGGCCGCCTTCCCCGCTGGCCGGGTACAGCTGGTGCTGGAAATCACCGAGCGCGAACTGGTCACCCCTACCCCGCAAACCCTTGAGTTGTTTGGCGCCCTGCGCGCCATGGGGGTAAGAATCGCGCTGGATGATTTTGGCACCGGCCATTGCAGCCTTACCTACCTGCACCAATTTCAGGTGGATTACTTGAAGATCGATCAAAGCTTCGTGGCCATGATCGGGAGCGAGGCGTTTGGCCGGCATATTCTGGACACCATCATTGAGCTGTGCGGCAAACTTGAACTGGACATGGTCGCCGAGGGGGTTGAAACACCCGAGCAGCACGCTTACCTGGCAAGCCATGGCGTGGCCTATCTGCAAGGCTATCTCTTCGCCCGGCCGATGCCAGGCGACGTCTTCATCAGTTATGCGCTGGCGGTCGAAGGCCGTGGCACGCCGCTACCGCTGGCATCGGCGGCCGAGCTGGGGTAACGTGCCGGCCCGCCGCGCCCCCGCCCCTGATCGAGGTTAATGTGTCCCGAGGCATCGCTGCATCCGTTCTGGCATCGTCGCTGTTCGCCCTGCTCTACTACTACACGTCGTTGCTGCAACCCCTCACGGGCGAGGAAATCTTCGGCTGGCGGATGTTGCTCACCCTGCCCTGCGTGACACTGTTCCTGCTGCTCACGGGCGACTGGCGGCTGGCGGCCGGGGTGCTCAGGCGGATCATGGAAAAACCCGCGCGCCTGGCCGGATCGCTTGCCACGGCCAGCTTGATGGGCGTGCAGTTGTGGCTCTTCCTGTGGGCCCCCTTGCATGGCCGAAGCCTTGAAGTGTCCATGGGCTATTTCCTCCTGCCGCTGGCGATGGTGCTGACCGGCAAGCTGCTGTGGGGCGAATCCCTTTCCCGGGCGCAAACGCTCGCGGTTGTGCTGGCCGCGCTGGGCGTTGGCCACGAGCTGTTCCGGCACGGCAGCTTCGCCTGGGAGACCCTGCTGGTAACCCTGGGCTATCCGGTTTATTTCATTCTTCGGCGACGTTTTCGCACCGACCACCTCGGCGGCCTCTGGACAGACATGCTGCTGATGACACCCGCCGCCCTGTATTTCGTGCTCACGGGCCCGTTGTCGGCCCAGCAATTGGCCACGCACCCGGCCCTGTGGGCTTTGATCCCGGGCCTTGGCGTGATCAGCGCGCTGGCCCTGGTGAGCTACGTCATGGCTAGCCGCCAGCTACCCTTCAGCCTATTCGGGCTGCTGAGCTATGTGGAGCCGGTCCTGCTGGTTGCCGTGTCCCTGTTGCTGGGCGAGACCATTTCCGCCGAGCAATGGCCTACCTATGCCGCCATCTGGGCCGCGGTGGGGGTGCTGGTGCTTGAAGGGCTGAGGCATTTGCTCAAGCGAGGTATTGGCTAGGCGCGCGGATATTTCCCGAGGCGCTGCTTTCAAAGCACAAAGCGCGGCCCGATATGGACAGGCCAGGCCAGTTTGACGAGAATGCACCCCCATGCCATCTACCCCTAGCGCGCAGCCTCTGGATGCCCCGCCCAGCCTGCCCCCGTTGCTTATCTGCGAGCACTGCGACACCTTGTACAAGCCGGTAGCGCTGCGTCGTGGCGAGGCCACCACCTGCCTGCGCTGTGGCGCCGTGCTGGAGCGGGCCCGGCGCCTTTCGGTGCAGCAGCAGCTGGCGCTGGCGCTCACGGCGGCCATTCTGTTCATATTTGCCAATGCCTTTCCGGTCATATCCATCAGCCTGGAAGGCCTCAGCAACGCGGCCACCCTGTTCCAGTCCGTGCAAGCCCTGAACCACGGCCGCATCACCCCCATGGCGGCGGTCACCGCGCTGACGATCATCCTGGCGCCGTTGCTTCAGGTGACCTTGCTGTGCTGGGTGCTGGTATTCGCTTGCCGCGATCAGGTGGCGCCGGGCTTTCGGCTATGCATGCGCACCCTGGAGCACCTGCGCCCCTGGAGCATGCTCGAGGTATGCCTGCTCGGGATACTGGTGGCGATCATCAAGCTGGGCGGGATGCTGGACGTCCACGCCGGCGTGGGGCTGTGGGCGCTGGCCATGCTTACGGTGCTGCTGATTACCCTGGGAGGCAGGGAGGTGCGCTACCTCTGGGATGACTTCGACGGGCGCCTCACGTGAACCGGCTACCCTATGCCGGTGAGGCCGGCCTGCTGTTGTGCCACGTCTGTGGCCGCGCCTGTGCCCAGGTGGATGAGCGCTGCCCCCGTTGCTATGGCACGCTGCATCGGCGCAAGCCTAAAAGCCTGGGGCGCACCTGGGCGTATCTGATTGCGGCGCTGATTCTCTATATCCCCGCCAACCTGTTGCCGGTGATGAACACCCAGATGTTCGGCAATGCCAGCGAGAACACCATCATGAGCGGTGTGGTGGAGTTCTGGGAAGGCGGCTCGTGGGACATCGCGCTGCTGATCTTCTTTGCCAGCGTGGTGGTGCCCTGCCTGAAGTTCTTTGCATTGGGGCTGTTGCTGATCACCGTGCAGCGGCGCAGCCAGTGGGCCATGCGCGAGCGCTCCAAGCTGTTCCGCTTCATCGAATTGATAGGCTATTGGTCCATGCTCGATGTGCTGGTGGTGGCGCTGGTCACGGCACTGGTGCAGTTCGACTCGCTGAGCTCTATCGAGGCGCGGCTCGGCATTCTGTTTTTTGGCCTGGTGGTGGTGCTTACGATGCTCGCCGCCATGAGTTTCGATCCCCGGTTGATCTGGGACGCAGAGGTAGATGATGACAGAGCAAGCACACCCGGCCCGGCATGAGGGCGTGCCGACGCCAGCCGTGCGTCGGCGCCGCTTCAATGTGTCGCTGGTATGGCTGGTGCCGATCGCCGCCGCGCTGGTGGGCCTTTCGATGCTGGTGCATGACAGCCTGTCGGCGGGCCCGAAGATCACGGTGCAATTCCAGACCGCTGAAGGCCTGGAAGCGAACAAGACCCAAGTCAAATACAAGAACGTGGTGATTGGCCGGGTAACCGATATCGAACTGTCGCCGGATCGCACCCACGTGGTGGCCAGCGTGGCATTGAACGCTTCGGCGCAGGGTTTCACCGCGGCGGATTCGACCTTCTGGGTAGTGCGGCCACGTATAGGCGCCCAGGGCATTTCCGGTGTGGACACGTTGTTGTCCGGGGCATTCATTGGCGCGGATGCTGGCACGGCGAAAGAAACCCGCAAGGAGTTCGTCGGCCTGGAAACGCCACCGCCGATTACCTATGGCCAACAGGGCCGGCGGTTCACCCTGCACACCGAAGACCTTGGCTCGCTGGATATCGGCTCTCCGGTCTATTACCGACGGATACAGGTAGGCCAGGTAATTTCCTACGAGCTTGCCGAAGACGGCAAGGGCGTGGATATCCAGGTCTTCATCAACTCGCCTAACGATAAATTCGTGACATCCGACAGCCGTTTCTGGAATGCCAGTGGCGTGGACGTGTCCCTGGGCGCGAACGGGCTGAAGGTCAATACCCAGTCGGTCTCGTCGATACTCGCCGGGGGCATCGCGTTTGTAGAGCCGCGCTGGAGCCCCGATGCCACGCCGGCCAACGAACATGCCCAGTTCCAGCTGTACGGCGACCAGGAAACCGCCCTCGCGCCACCGGACGGCGAGCCTCGCTACATTCGCATGCGCTTCGATCAGCCCATGCGCGGCCTCACGGTAAATGCTCCTGTGGAATTCCACGGGGTGAATCTGGGGCGGGTGGTATCCGTGGACCTGGACTATGACTTGGACAAACGGACCTTCCCCACGATGGTCGGCGCGGTGATCTATCCCGCGCGGCTGGGCAAGGCCCACGAGAAGATCCTCTCCCAGTGGGGGGCAGAGGACGATGCCCGTTCGGCGCAACTGATGGCCGCGTTCGTCAAGCAGGGGTTGCGGGCGCAGGCGCGCACCGCCAACCTGATCACGGGCCAGCTGTATATCTCGCTGGACTTCGTACCCCGCGCCGCACCGGTGAACTTCGACATGGCGGCCCGCCCTCTGCTCATTCCAACCGTGCCCGGCAGCCTGGACAAGCTTCAGGAGCAACTCCAGGCCATGGTGGACAAGTTCAGCAAACTGCCATTGGAAGAGATCGCCGGCAATCTCAGCGGCAGCCTGGGGGAAATGAACAAGACCCTGCGCCAGGTCAACACCAGCATGTTGCCGCAGTTGAATGGCACACTGGAACAGACCCGCAAGACCCTCGCGGCCGCCGAACAGACCCTGGGCGAAGATTCGCCGCAGCGTCAGCAATTGGGTGACACCCTGGGCGAGCTGGAGCGCACCGCCAAATCCGTGCGTGCCTTGACGGACTTCCTGGGGCGGCACCCCGAATCGTTGATCCGCGGGCGCACCCGCGAAGGCCAACCTGACGCCTACCGCACCACTTCACCCACCTCCAGGGAATCCGAAGCCCGATGAAAGCCAAGCTCACACATACCCTGGCCGTGCTCGCGCCCTTGGCCCTTGCCGCTTGCGCGTCAGCCCCAACGGGCTACCACACGCTCCTGGCCCCTCAAACCGTTCCAGACCGTCAGCTCTTGGCCGCCCCGACGTATCAGTTCGAGATGCAGCAGGTGCGCATGCCGGTGCAGGTCGACCAGCCACAGTTGGTGGTGCGTCAAGGCCAAGGCAGCCTGGCAATTCTGGAGGGAGAACGCTGGGGCGCGCCGCTGGCGGATGAATTCCACGACGCCCTTGCGCAACGGTTGGAGCAACGCCTGGGCACGCGTGACATCGCCGGCATGCCTCGGGCGCCCGGCATCCCGGTGTTGTCACTTAGAGCGGACGTGCGCCGGTTCGAAACCGTGCCTGGGCAATACGCGCTGGTGGATGTGGTATGGAGCCTGGGGCTATCGGAACCAGCCAGCAAAAGCCGGCGCAGCCTGACGTGCTCCACGCTGCTGCAGCAAGCCTCCACGGGAAGCCTCAACGAGCTGGTGCTGGCCCATCAGCACCTGATTGATCGATTGTCGGCGACTGTCGCGGGAACGGTAAACCAGTGGGTGGCTAACCCCGGCGCCGGTTGCCCCAGCGTAGCGGCTGCTTTATAGCGTTTGGAAGTAACAGCCGAGCCCGGCGCAAAGGCCGGGCTGGTTCGGAGGACAGCGAGCGGGGTCAGCTTACGCTGTTCAACTGGCGGTCAGCACCATCTTGAGCAACGGTATTGAGCTGGCGGTCAGCACCGTCCTGAGCAACGGTATTGAGCTGGCGGTCAGCACCGTCCTGAGCAACGGTATTAAGCTGGCGGTCAGCACCGTCCTGAGCAACGGTATTGAGCTGACGTTCGGCACCGTCCTGAGCTACGGTATTTAGCTGGCGTTCAGCGCCATCTTGCGCAACAGTCTGGCTGTAGGAAGAAGTAGCGGCGCTGCTGACGCGGTCCAGCGGATGGTTGGCCTGCGAGCGGGCGAAGGCACTGGTGCTGGCCATCAGTGTCAGGGCAATACTCAAAGCAATTTGGCGTTTCATGATCTGGCTTCCTTTGCAGGGTTGTCTAGGTTTGTGAAGCCAATGCTACGCGCGCAGGAAAAATTGGGAATTTCATTGAGGCGATGGTGAGAATCATCAGAATTGATACAACTTTCGACCCTTAGGAGGTCCACTCCTCTTGGGCATGCAAAGATGCGCCAATTCCTTGAGGGTTAGCAGGATTATCATCGTATAAGTGATTTTACGAGATTATATTGCGTAACAGGGGCCGTCCTCTAAACACTTTGCAAACGCTTTTGCATTGACTCCGCTAGCATTACTGGTTCCTCAACCGAACCTCATGCGCCATGACCCCAGCCATTTCCTCGCCAAACGTTGATACTCGAGCAGCGGCAATCTCCGCCCGGATAGACCGCCTGCCCTCGGTCGCTACCTTATGGAAACTGGTGGCGCTGTTATCCATCGGCGGTTTCTTCGAGCTCTACGACCTTTTCCAAACGGCCTACATAAGCCCAGGCCTGTTCGACGCGGGCATCTTCCATAAGGGAGAGGAAGGTGCGTTCGGCGTATCCGACCAGGCCGCTTTCGCGTCTTCTACCTTCCTGGGGCTGTTTCTCGGCGCCAGCGTGCTGAGCCCCATCGCGGACCGCTTCGGCCGGCGGGCGATTTTTACCTTCGCGCTGATCTGGTACACCGCCGCCACCGTGCTGATGGGCCTGCAGAGCACCGCGATGGGCATCATCCTCTGCCGTTTCCTGGTAGGCGTAGGCTTGGGTATCGAACTGGTTACCATTGACACGTACCTGAGCGAGTTGATGCCCAAGCGCCTCCGTAGCCCGGCGTTCGCCTTTGCGTTTTTCGTGCAGTTTCTCTCGGTGCCGGCCGTGGCGCTGATGTCGTGGTGGCTCGTGCCTCAGGCGCCCTTCGGCATTGCCGGCTGGCGGTGGGTAGTACTGGCCAGCGCCGTGTTCGCGTTATTCGTATGGTGGCTGCGCAAGCGCCTGCCTGAATCCCCGCGCTGGCTCGCTCAGCACGGCCGGCTGGAGGAAGCGGAGCACGCCTTGGCTGGTATCGAAGCGCGCTGCGAAGCCGACCTGGGGTCGCGGTTACCGGCGGCAGAAGTTCAGAGCATCAAGCTGGCGCCCATGGGCCGTTTCCGCGACATATGGCAGCCGCCCTATCGCCGCCGCGCCGTGATGCTGATTGTGTTCTACATCTTCCAGGCCATCGGTTTCTTCGGGTTTGGCAACTGGCTGCCTGCGTTGCTCAATGGTCAGGGCATGGCCACGGCTCACAGCCTTGGCTACGCCTTTATCATCACATTGGCGTATCCACTGGGCCCCCTGCTGTGCATGCGCCTGGCCAACCGCCTGGAAAACAAATGGGGCATCGTGGGTTCAGCCCTGTGTACGGTAATCTTCGGTTCCCTGTTCGCCTACCAGTCCAGCCCCTTGGGGCTGGTGGTCTGCGGGATCATGGTCACCTTCGCCAACGCCTGGCTTACCTTCAGTTATCACGCCTATCAGAGCGAGATGTTCCCCACGGCGATCAGGGCGCGGGCGGTGGGCTTCTGTTATTCCTTCAGCCGGCTATCCACGGTGTTCAGCAGCCTGATCATCGGGTTCTTCCTGGAGCACTGGGGCACGCCTGGCGTGCTTGCGTTTATCGTGGCAAGCATGCTGATCGTGATGACCACCATCGGGATATTCGGGCCGCGCACCCGTAACCTGGCCTTGGAAGACATCACCGGCTGAGGCGGCTTACCACCAGGTTTCCAGCTGCACGCCGAAATTGGACCCATGGCGTTGTGAGCCGAAGGCGCCGCTGTCCGACAACGCGGTGCCCGGGTCGGCGGCGGCCTGGGCGGCGCGGTTCCACTTGGCATAGGTGTAGTACAAGCGCAGCTCCGGGCGGGCCATGAAGGCGCGGCCCATGCTGAGGGTGGGCGCTACGGTGAACTTGTCCAGCTTGCGTGTGCCACCGGCGTCAGGGTCGATCTGGTCATGGCCGAATTCCAGCACCAGCTTGAAGTGGTCGGTAAACGCGTAGGAAGGCCTTACCCCGAAGGAATACCAGGTAAGGCCAGTGTTGTCCGGGCCTTTGGTTTTCTGAACAACGGCCAGCAGCATGCCGCCGAAGTTCGGCGTGACCTGCCACAGGGGCGACTCCAGCACCCGCCAGGTTCGGGTATCGCTCGAGGCCCTGAGGTCACCGGTCTGCCCCAGGCCGATACCGGGCCCCTCACCGTACTGAACCACGAAACGGTTTTCCCCACCCAGGAATCCGTCCTGGTCGTGTTCGGCCGTGAACGACCAGCCACTGTGAGCACCCTGGACCTGGCCGGCCTTCTGGATCACGCTCAGGCCCAGCTCAAGGTCGCCATGGTCGTTGGTCTGGATACCACCGAGGTTGAAGTCATGCCGGTTGGCCTTGTCCGGCTGGTCGATGGTGTCTTCACGGGTGAAGGCATAGCTGAGGAAATAATGCCCAAGCTTGTAGTTGTCGATGCCCACCCCCGTGCCGCTGGGGTTCCAGTAGTAGAAGTCGCCGATGTGGATGTCGTGCCGCTTGTAGTAGCGGCGCCCGGCCCAGATCGTGGCATCGTTCACCACGGGAGATTGAATGCTTGCCCAGGCCTGCGGCAGGCGGATGTCGCCGTATTCACCACTGAACGTCGGTGCATGGTTGTATTGCTCTACCAGGCTGGCCATGCCGTCCAGCTTGATTACGGTACCATCCGTGCCTCGATACACTTCCTGATTGAGCTCAAGCTCCCAGTAGGTCTCGCATTCGTTGCCCAGTCGATATTTCATGGGCGCGCCCGGGAGCTGGAAACACGACTGCTTGCCGCCACCGCTGGCCTCCCCTACACCGATCCGCCCATAGCCGGAGAATTCCAGCCCCCATGCCGCTGGCGCGTTCGCCACTGCCAGCAGTGAAGCCACAGGGAGCAGCACGCTCATCCTTGATCGCATCGTTGGTAACCCCTTGTCTAGCCGGCGTAAAGGCATGGCCGGCGCACATCCAAAGTGACCGGGCGTGCTAAAAAAAGTGCCATTAGAGGTTTTGAACTCTCGCCGAACGGATCCACTCCTACGCGTTAACCAGTGCGCGGGGCCCATGGCCGTGAAAAGGAGTGAGCGATGACAAGTCGGGAAGTGCCGGTTCAAGATCAGCCAGCGGAAGCAAGCGACACCGAGGAACGCATCTACGAAACCGACTTGCCGGCCCGGCTCGATCGATTGCCCTGGGGCCGTTTCCATACGTTGTTGGTGTTCGCGCTGGGCATTACCTGGCTGCTGGACGGCCTGGAAGTGACCCTTGCAGGTTCCGTGTCCGGCGCGCTCAAGGGCAGCCCCGCGCTGCAGCTGAGCAACGCAGACATCGGCCTGGCCGGCGCGGTGTACATCGCCGGCGCCGTACTGGGCGCGCTGTTCTTCGGCTGGCTCACCGACCGGCTTGGCCGGCGCAAACTGTTTTTCATCACGCTGTTCCTGTATGTGGGCGCCACCGCGCTGACAGCGTTCTCCTGGAACCTATGGAGCTTCCTGCTGTTCCGCTTCCTCACTGGCGCGGGCATCGGCGGCGAATACACCGCGATCAATTCAACCATTCAGGAATTCACCCCCGCCCGTTATCGCGGCTGGGTCGATCTGACCATCAATGGCACTTTCTGGATTGGCGCGGCGCTCGGCGCGGGCGGATCCCTGATACTGCTAGACCCGGCCATCGTGGGCGGCGACATGGGTTGGCGCCTGTGCTTCGGGATTGGGGCCGTGCTGGGCCTGATCATCATGTTGATGCGCCTGTGGGTGCCGGAAAGCCCACGCTGGCTGATGATTCACAACCAGCCCGAAGAAGCCGAACGCATCGTCACAAACATCGAAAAACATTTCAGGGATCTGGGCCACGAGCTAGCGCCGCCTTCGGACAAGCCTTTGCGTTTGCACGCCCGCGACCATACCCCCCTCAAGGAGGTATTCAGCAGCTTGTTCGTAACCCATCGCCGCCGCGCGCTGGTTGGCCTCACCCTGCTCACTGCCCAGGCGTTCTTCTACAACGCGATTTTCTTTACCTATGCTTTGGTGCTCACCGACTTCTATGACGTGCCCTCCGAGCACATCGGCTGGTACGTACTGCCGTTTGCGCTGGGTAACTTCTGCGGGCCGCTGCTGCTGGGCCGGTTGTTCGACGTGATCGGCCGCAAGGTAATGATCAGTACCACGTACATCCTCTCAGGTGTGCTGCTGGCCATCTCTGGCTATCTGTTCCAGCAGGAAATGCTCACTGTGGTGCAGCAGACCATCGCCTGGATGGTGATTTTCTTCTTCGCCAGTGCCGCCGCCAGCTCGGCCTACCTGACGGTGGCCGAAACCTTTCCGTTGGAGATCCGCGCGCTGGCGATCGCTGTGTTTTATGCCTTCGGTACCGGCCTGGGTGGGATCATCGGCCCTACGCTGTTCGGAGCCCTGATCGAAAGCCATGACCGCACCAACGTGCTGATCGGTTACCTGATTGGCGCCGCCCTGATGCTGGCCGCCGGGCTGATCCAGGCCATGTTCGGCGTGGCGGCCGAGCGCCAGCCGCTGGAGCAAGTCGCCCGGCCGCTATCCCAGGCGCAGGCGGCCTGACCCGGCCAGGTTAACGCCCACAAGCGCTGGCGAAGCCGCCAGCGCACTGGCATCATTCGCGGACCTTCGCCTGGAACGCAGGGACCGCCATGAATCGCAATGATCTGCGCCGCGCCGACATCAACTTGTTGATCGTCTTCGAAACGCTCATGCACGAGCGTAACGTCACCCGTACCGCTGAAAAGCTCTTCCTGGGCCAGCCGGCCATCAGCGCGGCGCTCAACCGCCTTCGCGCGTTGTTCGACGACCCGTTGTTCATTCGCACCGGCCGGTACATGGAGCCCACCGCCCGGGCTGAGGAAATCCTCGTGCAGCTGTCCCCTGCCCTGGATGCCATGTCTTCGGCGCTCAGCCGCAGCTCGGGATTCGACCCTGGTACCAGCCAGGCCACGTTTCGCATCGGGCTGTCCGACGACGTGGAATACGGCCTGTTACCCGCCTGCATGCGTCACCTGCGGGAGACGGCCCCGGATATTACCTTGGTGGTTCGCCGCGTGGATTACTGGCAGATGCCCCACCTGTTGGCTTCAGGGGAGATTTCAGTAGGCATAAGCTACACCCGAGACTTGCCCGCCAATGCAAAGCGCAAGTTCCTGCGCTATCAGCGCCCCACATTGCTTCGCGCCGAGGATGGCGGCCCTGCCCTTACGTTGGATGAATATTGCGAGCGGCCACATGCGCTGGTGTCCTACGCCGGTGACCTTAGCGGCTTCATCGACACCGAACTGGAAAAGCTCGGGCGTACGCGCCGGGTGAAGCTGGCGGTGCCGCAATTCAGCTCGCTGCCCATCCTGTTGACCGGCAGCGAGCTGGTGGCGACGGTTCCGGGTTACGTAGCGGCGGCGATGGTGGCGCATGGCGGCGTTCGGGCCGAGCCTCTGCCGTTCCGCGCGCCCCAATTCGAAGTGTCTATGGCCTGGCGTGGCGCCCTGGATACCGATCCGGCCGAGCGCTGGCTACGCGGCCAGCTGGCCGAGCTGATGCGCGAGCCTGCCGCGCCGGTGATGGAAGCGGGGCTGCTAGCCGAACCGTTCGTTTCATGAACTTCCCGGCGGTATCCCGTCCTTGTTGTAATCCTTGAGGCGCTCTTGCTCCTCGGGGGTGGAATGAGCCGGGGTTTCGTCCTGTTTTTTCTCGTCGCTCATGATGGTCTCCTCGTGGCGGTTATACGTTGGGCGCCGCCGCCACCCAGGAGTTCCTTGGGGGCCGGATAGAACCGGCAGGCATAAGCAAATGCGATAACGTTATAGTCGGCTATATAGTTTCTGGTTATGCTGCGCGCCAGTTCGGTTATAGGCAGTCGGTGCGCAGGATGGATTCAAGCTTTCTGGGGTTCTCTATCGCCGGCCTGGTGGTGGGCTTTATCGTAGGCATGACAGGCGTGGGTGGCGGCTCGCTGATGACCCCGATCCTGCTGTGGTTCGGTATCAATCCCGCCACGGCCGTGGGTACCGACCTGCTGTATGCCGCGGTGACCAAATGCAGTGGCGTGTGGGTGCATGGGCGTAACCGCAATATCGATTGGGGCATTACCGGCTGGCTCGCGCTGGGCAGCGTACCGGCGGCCGCGATCACCTTATGGCTGCTCAACAGCCTGCATACCGACACCCAGGCCTTGAATGCCGTGATCAAGACGTCCCTGGCGTACGTCCTGTTTCTCACTGCATTGGCAATATTGTTCCGATCGCGCCTGCTGGCCTTCGCCAGCCGCCATGCCGGGGACCGCTATAGCCTCAGCCCTCGCGCCTTGAATGCATGCACCCTGCTCACGGGGGTGGTATTGGGCGCGATGGTATCGCTGACGTCGATCGGCGCTGGCGCGCTGGGCACGGTTGCGCTGTTCATGTTGTATCCGTTTTTGGCCACGCGCCGCCTAGTAGGCACAGAGATCGCCCACGCGGTGCCGCTGACGCTGGTGGCGGGCCTTGGGCATGCGGGGATGGGGAACATGGACTGGCCGTTGCTGGGCCACTTGCTGATCGGTTCGCTGCCCGGCATCTACCTGGGCAGCCACCTCTCGGGCCGTGTACCGGATACGGTGCTAAGGCCTTGCCTGGCGGTAATGCTGGGGTTGATCGGGCTCAAGCTTCTCTACTGAGCCCACTCAAAGCGACCGTAGTATCCAGGCCAGGCTGCGCCAGGGATATTGCTCGCCCAGCGCGCTGGCGGCGCAGGCGGGATCGTGAAGAAAAGAGCGATCTGCCTGGGTAGCGATCTGAACACTGTGGCAATAAGGGCAGCGGATCATGTCAGCCTCGAGGCGCCACTGGCGCCCCCAGTCGGCGAGTTCCTCGGCCATACGTTGGTGGCCGGCGCGACTCTCGTCGTTACTGAACTTCACTCACGCCCTCCTTGACTGCCTGGTCTTGCCCAATCCCACGCGGAGCGTACAGCAAGGCCCGAAAATAACCTAGAGGCGCGTGCCAATGGTCGCCGGGCTGCCCGGCGCCTCGCTGAAGGTGGGTTATGCTGAGGTTTTGAATGGTCGGAGGCCTGTGCACCAATGTGTGGCCGTATTGCTCAGTACAAAGGCGTGGCCGCTTACCTGGCTACTCTCGATAGCGATGTTCCCGTTGTGTCGGGCTACGACGACGTGCCCCTTGGCCGCTACAACGTGGCGCCCACCGCTCGGGTGCAGGTTATCCGCGAAGTCGTGAACGGCACCGTGGTGGCAGCCGTGAAATGGGGTTGGCAACCTTTCTGGGCGGTCGGCCGGATGCCGCCACCGATCAATGCCCGCGTGGAAACGGTCGCGCGCGGCAAATACTTCCAGAGCATCTGGCCCAATCGCGCGTTGGTAAGCGCCGATGGTTGGTATGAGTGGGTGCACGACCCGGCGAATCCGAAGCGCAAGCAACCATGGTTCATTCGCCTGCGCGGCGGCGAACCCATGTTCATGGCGGCGATCGGGCAGTTTTCGCATGATGGGGGCGAAGCCGGCCAGAGCGACGGCTTCGTGATTCTTACCGCCGACGCCAAGGGTGGCTTGCTGGATATCCATGACCGCCGCCCTATCGTGCTATCGCCCAAGCTGGCCCGGGAGTGGGTAGCGGTGGATACCACCGCGGCCAGGGCCGAGGAAATTGCCCTCAATCTCGCCCTGCCCGCTGAAGCCTTCGAGTGGTACCCCGTGGACCGTGCCGTGGGTAACGTGCGCAACGAAGGCCCTCAGTTGGTACTGCCGCTAGACCGAGGGCCGGGCTTCTGAGGTTCTTTTCAGAGGCAGTCTTTGGCCATGTCCGTCCAACCATTGGTTTCGGCCCACTCCGGGGGAAGGAATATCTGCACCCGGGCGCCTTCACCAGCTCGGTCGATCTGGGCCCACGCCGGGGCTGCGGTATAAGCCGCTTCCACGGTGAGCTTGTAACCCGTCTCGGTATCGGTCTGGCGCACCGGTTTGAACGCCGCCCATTTGGGCGCCAGGCACTCGGCGTAGCCTTGCGCTGATTTGCTCGTTGTCGCATCCAGTGGCGCCCTGGGATCCGCCGCCTTGCTGGCGCAACCCGCCAGCAGCACCAGTGTTGTCATTGCCATCAGCCGCCGCATCTCGTTCCCTCTTAGATAATGGTAAGTGCACTCTAGCAGGCGCCCCGGTATCCGGCGCTGCGCTTATTCTGATCCGCTTTTTTCTTATCGATCTGCTGCTGTTATGCAGTAGCTCCCCGGCGCATCATGCAACCCTCTACTTCTTTCAGAGGGCAGTGAAATGGACGGTCTTATCATGCTCGCCATCGTGGCGGGTACCCTGGGCTCCTTCGGTTATGTCATGTATCTGATCCACAAGGAAAGCCGCTGACCTAGCGGCGCGGCCAAACATCCTTGCGTTGGTCGCCGGCGAACCATTCCTGGTTGGCCTGAAGCTCCTGGCGCAGCTCGGCCACAAGGTTGGAGATCGCGCGGATATTGGTCAGTGGCGCTATCGGCACGCCTACCACCAGCAAGTCGATATGACCATTGGCCGGGTCTGTCACCTCGATCGTCATGGTCCCGCCGTCATGCAGCATGCACGTGCAGTGCAATGGCAGGAAACTGGACTGGATGATCTTGAGGACCTCATGCTTTGGAATCACCTGCGATACTCCCCTGGCCGTGCCGCGCGAAGCTGCCAATTCACCGTTCCGTAGGCTACATAAGAGTACGCCGCAGGCTCGCCGTTCCGTAAGCCGAGCGGACCGCCAATACCTCTTTGAACGCAAAAGCCGGCTGCCCTCGCGAGAGAGCAGCCGGCTTCGGCGTTGATTCAACGAGGGGTCAGGCCCCTCGGGTGTATCAGGCGGGCGCGGAGGTTCGGATCAGGTGATCGAAAGCCGCCAGAGACGCCTTGGCGCCTTCGCCCATCGCGATGATGATCTGCTTGTACGGCACCGTGGTGACGTCACCCGCGGCGAAGATCCCAGGCAGGTCGGTCTCGCCACGGGCGTCCACCATGATCTCGCCACGGTTGGACAGCTCGATCGCGCCCTTGAGCCAGTCCGTATTAGGCAACAGACCAATCTGCACGAAGATCCCTTCCAGCTCGATCTTGTGCAGGTCGCCAGTCTGGCGATCCTTGTAGGTCAGGCCGTTAACTTTCTGGCCGTCACCGTTCACTTCGGTGGTCAATGCGCTGGTGATCACTTTCACGTTCGGCAAACTGGTGAGCTTGCGCTGCAGCACCGCATCGGCGCGCAGGTGGCTGTCGAACTCGATCAAGGTCACATGCGAAACGATACCGGCCAGGTCGATCGCCGCTTCCACGCCGGAGTTGCCCCCGCCGATCACTGCCACGCGCTTGCCCTTGAACAATGGGCCGTCGCAGTGCGGGCAATAGGCAACGCCGCGGTTACGGTATTCCTGCTCGCCTGGCACGTTCATTTCACGCCAGCGGGCACCGGTGGCCAGGATCACGGATTTCGCCTTGAGCGAAGCACCACCGGCGAAGCGCACCTCATGCAGCTCGCCGTGCTTGCCCGGGATCAGCTGCTCGGCGCGCTGCAGATTCATGATGTCTACGTCGTACTGCTTGACGTGCTCTTCCAAGGCCATTGCAAGCTTGGGCCCTTCGGTTTCTTTCACCGAAATGAAGTTCTCGATCGCCAAGGTATCCAGTACCTGGCCACCAAAGCGCTCCGCGGCTACGCCAGTACGGATGCCCTTGCGTGCCGCATACACCGCCGCGGCCGCGCCAGCAGGGCCGCCACCGATGACCAGCACGTCGAACGCCGCCTTGGCGTTGAGTTTTTCGGCCTGGCGAGCACCGGCGTTGGTGTCCAGCTTGGCGAGAATCTCTTCCAGCCCCATGCGGCCCTGGCCGAAGGGTTCACCGTTCAGGTAAACGCTGGGGACCGCCATTACTTGGCGCTCCTCTACTTCCGCCTGGAACAGCGCGCCATCGATGGCCACGTGCTGGATGGCAGGATTGAGCACCGCCATCAGGTTCAGCGCCTGCACCACGTCCGGGCAGTTCTGGCAGGAGAGCGAGAAGTAGGTCTCGAAGCGGAAGTCGCCTTGGAGGTTGGCGATCTGCTCGAGGGTTTCGGCGCTGGCCTTGGAAGGGTGGCCGCCAACCTGCAGCAGCGCCAATACCAGCGAGGTGAATTCGTGGCCCATGGGGATCCCTGCGAAGCGCAGGCTGATATTCCCGTTGGGGCGGTTGACGCTAAAGGACGGCTTGCGCGCATCCATGCCGTCGTCGCGCAGGGTAATGAGCGCGGACAGGCCTTCAATCTCTTTGAGCAGCTCCAGCATTTCACGGGATTTCGCACCGTCGTCGAGCGAAGCGATCAACTCGATCGGTTGGGTGACCCGTTCCAGGTAAGACTTGAGCTGGGATTTAAGATTGGCTTCCAACATACGGGCGATTTCCTTTTACTAGCATTCGATTCAGAACAACCGGCACAAATAAAAACGCCCAGGCGAAGGTCGCCCGGGCGCTTTTGTGGGCGGTGGTGTCGCTTAAGAAAGGCGGCTCACCGCCGCGGACCGGGTCACGATCTTAGATCTTGCCGATCAGGTCCAGGGACGGAGCCAGGGTGGCCTCGCCTTCTTGCCACTTGGCTGGGCAGACTTCGCCCGGGTGAGCGGCGATGTACTGGGCTGCCTTGACCTTGCGCAGCAGTTCCAGCGCGTCGCGGCCGATACCGCCGTCGGTGATTTCGACGACCTTGATCTGGCCTTCCGGGTTGATCACGAAGGTACCGCGGTCAGCGATGCCTGCGTCTTCGATCAGCACGTCGAAGTTGCGGGAGATGACGTGAGTCGGGTCAGCGATCATCGGGTACTGGATCTTCTGGATCGTTTCCGAAGTGTCGTGCCAGGCTTTGTGGGTGAAGTGGGTGTCGGTCGAAACGCTGTAGATTTCAACGCCCAGCTTCTGGAACTCAGCGTAGGTATCGGCCAGGTCGCCCAGCTCGGTCGGGCAGACGAAGGTGAAGTCAGCCGGGTAGAAAAACACCACAGACCACTTGCCTTTCAGGTCCGCTTCGGTCACTTCGACGAATTTGCCGTTATGGAAAGCCTGGGCTTTGAAGGGTTTGATCTGGCTGTTGATGATGGGCATCGGTGAATCTCCTTGGTAGGTAAATCTGACTGGTGCAATCCTAACTACGAAGTCGTTAGCATGCTCATTGGCAATACACATGCTGGCCATTGGTTTTGGCTATGGCCATGCAGGGTGCTCATACGAAAACGCAGCAGCGACGCTTTGTATAACACTACCGGCGGTCCGTAAAGCAGCTTACAGAAAGGATCCGATAAATCGTTCCCACCCACTGTACGATCATTTACCCCTCCGCCCGCTGTTACCTGCCTGTTACAACGCCTTACGCTAGCCGTTGATTTTTCAACATTTCCCTATCGTGTTTTCCTACGCAGCGTCCCCACTTCGCGCTTTAAGGTACTGCCCTCATGGCAGGAGCCTGAACCGCCCTGCCCCGCGCCTTTCCACTGTTGGGAACTTTTCGGGAATTAACAGGGAGCACCGCGATGCCGTATACGATCCTAAACGCCCGCGCGCAGCACACCGACATTATTCACCTGACCAAGCGGGAAACCGTTGCGTTGGAGTGGAGCGCCCGCGGCAAGTCCTCGTGGGAAATTTCTCGAATACTGGGATGCAGTGAATCCGCCATTAACTTTCATTTCTGCAATATCCGCCGCAAGTTCGGCGTCAAGTCACGCCATGTCGCGGTATTGCTTGCGTTGGAACATAACCTGATCGACCTCCACTGACCTTTCCGCTCAACCCACGGGAGCACCAATGGCCCTCAGTATCCTGATCGCCGATGATCACCCCGCTGTGCTGTACGGCTTGCGCCAGGCGCTTGAGCGGCAGCCGCGCAACCGCTTCGTCGTGAGCGACACGGTGGAAGGTGGTGAAGCCTTGATGCGCAGCCTGCGCGGCAGGGACTGTGACGTGGCACTGGTGGACTGGTACATGCCCGCCGAGGCTGGCCCCGCGGGGCGTGAGCTGCTGGCCCGTTTGCGGTCGGTATTCCCGCAAACCGCGGTGGTGGTGATGACCGCCTCGCAGCAGCCTGCCGTGCTCGCCGCTTGCCTGGCCGCCGGGGCCAAGGGCCTGTTCGACAAAAGGGAGAGCACCGAACACTTGCCACGGCTTCTCAACCATGCCGCACAGGGCAAGCTGTGTGTGAGCCCGGGGCTGGAGGCCGTGCTGGACCGCCATTACCTCAGCCGTCATCACTGGGGCCTGGAAAACACCAATGCCCTGACGCCGCGGGAGCGGGAGGTGATACGCCTGAGCGCCGAGGGGTACACCGGGAGGCAGATCGCCGCGCGGCTGCAACGTAGCGAGAAAACCATCAGCCGCCAGCGCCGCTCGGCGCTGGACAAGCTGGGCCTCAACGCCGATGCGCTACCCGCTACGGTGCCCTCTACGGTACTCTCGCTTTCGTGGTAATGCCGCTACTCGCCGACAGCGGTGCGCATGGTCACGAACTCTTCGGCCGAGGTGGGGTGAACGCCAATGGTGTCGTCGAACATGGCCTTGGTGGCGCCGGCCTTCAAGGCAATGCCCAGCCCCTGGATGATTTCACCGGCTTCGGGCCCGACCATGTGGCAGCCAAGCACTTTGTCGGAGGCGCTATCGACCACCAGCTTCATGTACACGCGCTCGGGAATGTCGGTGAGGGTGAGCTTCATCGGCCGGAAGCTGCTTTCGAAGATGCGCACGCTGTAGCCTGCTTCCTGTGCCTGGGTTTCGGTCAAGCCAACCGTGCCGATGCTGGGTTGACTGAACACCGCGGTGGGGATATTCCCATAGTCGACCGGGCGGTATTGCTCTGGTTTGAACAGCCGTCGCGCGACGGCCATGCCCTCGGCCAGGGCAACAGGCGTGAGCTGGACACGGCCGATCACATCGCCCAACGCGAGAATCGACGGCTCTTCGGTCTGGTAGTAATCGTCCACCGCGATAAAGCCCTTGTCGTTGAGCCGCACGCCGGTATTTTCAAGCCCAAGGTTGTCCAGCATCGGCCGGCGGCCTGTCGCATAGAGTATGCAATCGGCTTCGAGCACCTCGCCACTCTTGAGCGTGGCTTTCAAGGCCACGCCATCCTTGTCGATACGGGCGATGTCCGTGTTGAACCGTAAATCCAGCCCCTTTTTCGTGAGCTCGCCGGCGAGGTGCTTGCGAACACCGTCATCGAAGCCCCGCAAGAACAGATCACCGCGGTAAAGCTGGGTCGTCTGGGCGCCGAAGCCATGGAAGATGCCCGCGAATTCAACCGCGATATAGCCCCCGCCTACCACGATTACCCGCTTGGGTAGCTGCTCGAGGTAGAAAGCTTCGTTCGAGCTGATGGCGTATTCGCGGCCTGGAATATCGGGAATCGAAGGCCAGCCGCCCGTGGCAATCAGGATGCGCTCGCACGAGTGGCGGGTGCCAGCCACCTCTACGGTATGCGGACCGATGATACGCGCATGCCCGTCCATGACCGTCACGCCGCTGTTGGCCAGCAGGTTGCGATAGATCCCGTTGAGCCGATCGATTTCCCGGTTCTTGTTGGCGATCAGCGTGGGCCAGTCGAACGTTGGTGTGCCAGGCGCCCAGCCAAACCCCTGCGACGTTTCGAAATCTTCATGGAAGTGCGCGCCATACACGAACAGCTTCTTGGGCACGCAGCCCACGTTTACGCAGGTGCCACCCAGATAGCGGCTTTCCGCTACCGCGACCCTCGCGCCGAAGCCAGCGCTGAAGCGGGCGGCACGAACACCGCCCGAACCCGCGCCGATGACAAAAAGATCAAAATCGTAAGCCATGAAAACTCCTGATACGAAAACGCCGCCATTTACGAGAAATGGCGGCGTTCGAGTTTAACCGGCAAGCGGTTACAACTGTCCCTTCTTGTAGAAGTTTTCGAAGCAGTAGTTGGTCGCGTCGATGTAACCCTCGGCACTACCGCAATCGAAGCGCTCGCCCTTGAACTTGTAGGCCAGCACGCAGCCGTTCTGGGCCTGCTTCATCAGCGCGTCGGTGATCTGGATTTCACCGCCCTTGCCTGGCTCGGTGCTTTCGATCAGGTCGAAGATGTCCGGGGTCAGGATATAACGGCCGATGATCGCCAGGTTGGACGGGGCGTCTTCAGGCTTGGGCTTCTCGACCATGCTGTTGACCCGGTAGATGTCGTCGCGGATCATCTCGCCGGCGATCACACCGTACTTGCTGGTTTCCTGCGGGTCCACTTCCTGGATGGCCACGATCGAGCAGCGGAACTGGTTGTACAGTTTCACCATCTGCTGCAGCACGCCGTCGCCTTCAGGGTTGACGCACAGGTCATCGGCCAGCACCACGGCGAAGGGTTCGTCACCGATCAGCGAGCGGCCGCTGAGGATAGCGTGGCCCAGGCCTTTCATTTCGATCTGGCGGGTGTAGGAGAAAGTGCACTCATCCAGCAGCTTGCGAATGCCGACCAGGTATTTTTCCTTGTCGGTGTTACGGATCTGGTTTTCCAGTTCGTAGCTGATGTCGAAGTGGTCTTCGAGTGCCCGCTTGCCACGCCCGGTAACGATCGCAATACCGTTCAAACCTGCTTCCAGCGCTTCTTCTACGCCATACTGGATCAGCGGCTTGTTGACCACTGGCAGCATTTCCTTGGGCATGGCCTTGGTAGCCGGCAAGAAGCGGGTACCGTAGCCGGCTGCCGGGAACAAGCATTTCTTGATCATGAAGTGTCCTTGATTCTTAGGGCGTTACGTACAAGTTCGGCGCAGTCTAATCACGCGCATCGAGGCTTACAATGGGCGCCTCTCGCGGCTGCTGCACTAATAGAAAAAAACCTTACGTGTTAGTTCCGCTTCGCTTGAGGCGAATCATCCGGAGATGCATTCGGTCACGGACTTCTGCACGTCCTTGAAGCGTAGCGGGAGATTCGACAACCGTTCATGAACCTTGATGGTACTTCCCCCGGAACGCTCCTGCACATCGACCACCGCCGCGGGCCCGGACGACAGCTTGCGAGGCACGATCACCTTGTAGCCGCTTCCGTTCTTCACAAGCGTAGCCGGGCCTCGCGTGGCCGCCAGCTTGCGGGCCAGGCATTGGGTAAATTCCTGAGGATCCTTACCGGACATCACCTCCATGGTTTCATGTGTGTTCTCGATCTCCGCGACCGTGGCGCAGCCACCGAGCGAGAGGACGGCCAGCAACAGCCCAGCTACCTTCATGTGTACCTCCACGAAAAGAAGCTAGGACCTCAGCCGCTCGGTAACGTTCGCAGCGCCCGTGCTTGGGCGCGCCAGTGCCGCCGTGCTATGGTTCGCGCCTTGCCGATACCTGGAGCCAGCATGAAATTCGTACACCAGCGTGAACACCTGAACGAGGACGACGTGGTCGTTATCGAGTGTTCGCAGCGCTGCAATATCCGGCTGATGAGCGACGCCAATTTCCGGGCCTTCAAGAACGGCGCGCGCCACACCTACCACGGCGGCGAATTCGACCGTTTCCCCGCGCGCATCACCGTGCCCAGCACCGGCTACTGGAACATCACCCTGGACACCGCAGGCAGCAAGTTGAACACCGCCGCGAAAAAAGCGCCGTTCAAGCATGCGATCAAACTGATCCGCCGTTCGCCTTCTTCCTTCAGCTGAGGTTCGCTTCGTGACCCGTTACGTCATTCACTACACCCTGGACGGCCAGCGGCGCTGGGATTTCGCCCAGCTCGAGCATGGCACCCCCGAAGAAGCCCTCGCCGCGCTGGTGGCGATCCACGGCGCCGATCAGGCTGACAGCCTGAAAGACATCCGCGTTACCCGCGCCCTCTAGTCGATCACCCGGGCGCTGGTGGGCGCGTCATGTACGAAACCGCGCCACCAACCCGCTCAAGGCTTCTGCCAGGCGTGACAGGTCTTCGGTGGCCAGGGTCGTCTGGCGGGCGCCAGTGGCGGTGTTGCCCGCCAGGTCGCGAATATTCATCAGGTTACGGTCCACCTCACGGGCGACTTGCGCCTGCTGGGCAGACGCGCTGGCGATCACCTGGTTGCGCTCGTTGATCTGGTCGATCGCGGCGGTGATCTGGCCAAGCGCGGCGCCAGCCTCTCGCGCTTTCTCCAGCGTATGCTGGCTGCGCTGAGTACTCGATTGCATGGCGCTCACGGCATTGCCGGTACCGGACTGAATCCCCGCTACCATCTGTTCGATTTCCCGGGTGGACTGCTGGGTACGGTGAGCCAGCGCGCGAACCTCGTCGGCCACCACCGCAAAGCCCCTGCCCGCCTCGCCCGCCCTGGCGGCCTCGATGGCGGCGTTGAGCGCCAGCAGGTTGGTCTGCTCGGCGATGGCGCGAATCACGTCCAACACCTGGCCGATATCACGCCCTTGCGCGGCAAGCCCCTCGATCAGGCGGGCGGTGGACGCGACCTCGCCCGACATGGCCTGGATAGCGTCCACGGTTTCGCTGACACGCTCACGGCCTTGATCGGCGATGCGGCTGGAATTCTCCGAGGCCTCGGACGTCGACACGGCGTTGCGGGCTACCTCTTCCACCGCGGCAGTCATTTCATTGACCGCGGTAGCGGCCTGCTCAATTTCATCGTGCTGCCGGCCGATGCCCCGGTTCGACTCGGCGCTGGTAGTGTTCAACTGCGTGGCGGCAGCAGCCAGGCGGGTGGCCGAACCGGATATTTGTTCGATGGTGTCGCGCAAACTGGACTGCATGCGGCCCAGCGCACCCATCAACCGCGCTGGCTCGTCATTACCCGCTGCGTCAATCGGCTGGCCGAGATCACCCTTGGCGATGCCGTCGGCGATGCGCACCGCATGGGCCAGCGGCACAACGATGCTACGGGTAAGCCAAAGCGCGAGCACCACGGTCAGCAAGCAGGCCACTGCCGCGATGCCGATCACCGTCCATATGGCCTTGCGGTATTGAGCGCCGGCGATGGCACTGGCGTTAATGGCGTCCTGTTTGTTGATGGCGACCAACTCTCGCAATTGGTCACCCATCTTGTCTGTGCCGGCCTTGATGCGGCCATTGATCAGCGCGCGCAACTCTTCCAGGCGATTGTCTCGCGATAACGCGATCATGCTTTGCTGAGCATCGAGATATTCCGTAAGCGTGGCTTCGAACTCACCGAACAGCGCTGCCTCTTCCGCGCCCTTTGGCAGTTGGGAGTACTGTTTGCGTGCTTGCGCGACCTTGTCTATCAGCTCAGCGATACGGGTGCCCGTTTCGCTGAGCGCGGCAGGCTCCCGGTTCACCAGCACCCGGAACGAGGTAATGCGCAGGCGCAAGACGTTTTCTATCAGGTCGCCGCTATAACCGATGCTGGGCAGTTCGTTCTGTTCCATATCCGCCGCAGCGCCACGGATGACAGCCATGCGATCCACCGCGAACGCGCCAAGGCCGATCAGCAGGCAAGCTATGAAGGCAAAGCCAAGGAAGGCGCGCGGGGCGATTGTGAGCGTTCTTGTAGCCATGGCTGTTCTCGATTGAACGCAGCAACCTGCCGCGCGACGGTGGCAGCTCACGGTCGCTGCCTTACCGTGCTATCGGCTCATCGAGACGGAAACTGAAGTGAAACACGAAAAGTTTAAGCTGAAACGATAAGGCCGCGTGGGGCAACTTCCAATAAGCACGGGGGTGACATGACGGCGATCAACACAACGTGAAAAAGTGCCAGTTCGTTCGAAAAAAACTGCCTGGCCCGCCGTGCCGGTGCTATGTTTCTTGAACCGGCCAGCTGCCTGACTTAATTGCGACTTCGGCAAACGGATATTGCATGATGCAGAGGTACGCACCATGAACAAGATGACATTCCCTAATGCTTGCCAGGTTATGCGCTGGCATTTCCATCCGCTGGGCTTCGAGGGGAACATGGATGCCCCGAGCAGCATGGTGGCGCGCCTGTTCGATCGCAGTACTGGCGAAACACTGATCGCTATCGCTGGCATCCCTTGCGCCACGGTAATGAATGCCGCGGACGTGGAGCGGATGATCGAGGCGGTGGAAACCGAACTCGAAACCTTTATCCCGCCCCAGTCTTTGTGCGCTTGCGGTTGACCTACCGCTTACCTACCCGCCGCTTGCGCGGGCTGAAACAGCCCTTGCGCGCTTGCGGCGCGGGCGGCTGCTCCCGCGGGCGCCCGGGTTGATGCCGTCGGCTCTACGAACCAATGCACTGCCCTTGCCGCACGGGTAATACCTACATAAGCCAGGCGCAAGGCTTCCTCAGCCTGGGCCTGATCGTAAGGCATGCTTTGGCCCTTTCGCCCTAGCCCCGCCAGCCGATACAAGGCATTGCGAGCCGGGCCTGCTGGCCTCGCCGCGCAGTCTCCGATCAATAACACGACGTCCGCTTCCAACCCCTTGGAGCCATGGACAGTCATGCAACGTAGCCGCCGAGCTTCACCGGGGAGCCGCCCCTGGGCCTGTAGCACGGCCTGAACCGCGGGGGCGTTTCGAGGGTCGTCGCTGGCCTGGCGGTACAGCAGCAGCACCGTCGCGCCGGTGTCGAGCGCTTCCTGGGCGACTCGGGCAATCGTAGCGTCGTGCGGCGCGTGCATGCGCACCCCGGCATCCGCCTCAGCCGCGCATTGCACACCGGCCGCCACGGCATGCTTGCCCGGTATCGCTTCTATGCCTTTCACAATGTATTCAGCCGCATCAATAACTTGCTGATTACTCCTAAAGTTATCTTTAAGCATGAGGCGCTGAAAGCCTGGCGATGGGAACGCTTGGGCGAAGTGCATGAAGAAGTCGGGAGAACTGCCGCGCCACCCATAAATGGACTGCCAATCGTCGCCCACGCACATGAGGGTCGCGTTGGCCGATGGACCTCGGCGCAAACGTTCTGCCAGGCCCGCCTGCAACCAGCGGGCAATCTGAGGAGAGATGTCTTGAAACTCATCCACCAACAGGTGGCGAATCGCGCGCAGCTTTTGTTCAGGAAGGCGCCCCAGGGCGCTGCCTTCCGGGGCGCTGAATATCGAGAACATCCGATTGTAGGTAAGCACCGGCGGGGTCAACTCCAGCAACTGGCGCTCCAGTGCGGGCCAGTAACGGCCTAGTGCCTGGAAGAACAACCCGTCGTCGCCGCCCGCCAATTCCGCCGCCGCGGTTGGCACTTCCAATCCAAGGTTTTCAATGAAGCCCGCCATGGCCACAAAGGCGTCGAGCAATGGCTGGGCGCTGTTCTCGCCGCTGAGCTTATAGTCCATGCCTGCGCCTGATAACACTTCAGAACCCACATTAATTTCTGAAAATGAATCGATCCAAATCAAGGGCTTACTGAAGAATGCTTGAAACAGTGTGCGCTTTACTGCCCACTCTGCTCGCACGGGCAACCGGGCCCCGGGGCGGCAGGCGTCACCCATGCCTGGCTCGGCTCCCAACATCACGTACGCCTTCTGGGCTTCGTTGTAGCCATGGCAATGGAACACTTGCCCATGGATGCGATGCTCGCTGCGCTCAGCTGACACGCCCGGCAGCGGCCAATGGCCTGCCGCGCGCCAATGGGCTTCTATCAGGTCGCACAAGGCAGTGTCCCGCTCCGCCGCGGGGATCAGTGCCGCCAAGCGCCGTTGCACTTCGGGATGAGCCTGAGGCAGCGGCGCCATTTGGCTCGCGCGTAGCCGGAGCCCCTGGATAATCGTTGCGAATTTTGCATCCGATTCGATCAAACGTTGGAAGCAGCTATTGAGCTGTTCGCGCTGGGCCGCGTTCACCTTCAACTGGAAAGTGTCGCCCGCACCATCCCGCTCACCGAGGCTTTCGAAGGCACGTAGTTGCGCAAAGCCGGGCATGGTTCGGGCCCAGGCCAATGCCATTGCATGAAAAGTGGTTACCCGTGCTCGCGCGTCGGCCATGCCAAGCGGCTGCCCCCACAGGCCGAACAGCCGGGTCAGCCGCTCGGCGAAATCAAGCCTGGAGGCTCGGGTGAAGGTGACCACGCTGATGTCGCTCAGCGGAACCCCGAGATACTGGGTCAGCAGCACGATCCTTAATGCCAATGAACTGGATTTGCCTGACCCAGCGCCCGCCACTACACAGGTGGTGATCGCGCCGCTGAAAATCATCTTCCATTGCGCAGCCGTAGGCCGTGCGTGCTCAGGTAACAGCCGAGCCACGTCAGCCCTCATCCGCTTGCGTATGGCAGGGCTGATACTCAAGGGGCTGTCGGCGAACAGCAAAGGCCCTTCGCTTGAAGAGGTTGCCGGCTTCGGTGCTTTCGGAATCGGCCCCTTGCGGGCGCGCCGCGGCGCGGAGGCAGGCCTGGGCCGGGGGGCGGGCGCGGGCTCGGGCGAGCCCAGCCATCGGGGAAACCAGCGCCGCAGAACTTCATGTAATTTCGAGAACACGTAATAACAGTCTTTATAATCAATCAGTTATGGAGATTATCTAGAATCTACTTCGGATAATTCTCAAGCAAAAAATAACCCGACCGAAGCCGGGTTATTGCGCAGGTCAGGCGCTTATGGCGCTATCAACCAACTGCTGGGCCTCGCTTACCAACTGTTCGAGGTGGGCTTTGCTGGTAAAGCTCTCCGCGTAGATCTTGTAGATATCCTCTGTGCCGGACGGCCGCGCCGCGAACCAGCCATTGGCGGTCATGACCTTGAGGCCACCGATCGCCTGATCATTACCGGGCGCTTTGCTGAGGATCCGCTCCACGGGCTCTCCCGCCAGCGTGGTGGAAGTAATCTGCTCCGGCGAAAGCTTGCCCAGCGCAGCCTTCTGCCGAGGATCGGCCTTGGCGTCGACACGGGTAGCGAAGGGTTCGCCCAGGTCGGCAATCATCTCCAGGTACAGCTGATGAGGGTTCTTTGCGAGCCGCGCGGTCATTTCCGCCGCGAGCAGGCCGGGTATCAGCCCGTCCTTGTCGGTGCTCCATACGCTGCCATCACGGCGCAGGAAGGACGCGCCGGCGCTTTCCTCGCCACCAAAGCCCAGGGATCCATCGAACAGCCCCGGCGCGAAGTATTTGAAGCCTACCGGTACCTCGTACAGGGTGCGCTGCAAGCGCGCCGCCACGCGGTCGATCAGGCCGCTGCTCACCACTGTTTTGCCCACGGCCGCGTCGGCGCGCCATTGCGGCCGGTTGCGGAACAGGTAGTCGATGGAAACGGCCAGGTAGTTGTTCGGCGCCATCAGGCCGCCGCTGCGGGTGACGATGCCGTGGCGGTCATGGTCCGGGTCGCAGGCGAAGGCCACGTCGTAGCGGTCCTTTAGGCCGATCAGCCCCTGCATGGCATCGCGGGAGGATGGGTCCATGCGGATCTGCCCGTCCCAATCCATGCTCATGAAGCGGAAAGTCGGGTCGGTAAACCGATTGACCACGTCCAGGTCCAGCTTGTAGCGCTCGGCAATCGCGGGCCAGTAGCGCACGCCCGCGCCGCCCAGCGGGTCCACGCCCAGCTTGAGCCCGGCGCCGCGAATCATTTCGAAATCGATGACGTTTTCGAGGTCCGCGACGTACGTATTGAGGAAATAGTGACGATGCGTGGTCGAGGCCTGGAGCGCGCGCTCGTAAGGCATGCGCCGCACATCCGCGAGCTTGCCTTCGAGCAGCTCATTGGCCTTGGCTTCGATCCACTTGGTCACATCACTGTCGGCCGGGCCGCCATTGGGTGGGTTGTACTTGAACCCACCGCTTTGGGGCGGGTTATGGGACGGCGTGATCACCACGCCGTCCGCGAGCCCTGAGGCGCGGCCGCGGTTGTAGCAAATGATCGCATGGGATAACGCCGGCGTTGGCGTGTACTCATCATCCGTGGCGAGCATCACTTCCACGCCGTTCGCGGCGAAGACTTCAAGCGCGCTGATAGCGGCCGGAGTAGACAAGGCGTGGGTGTCGATCCCCATGAACAACGGGCCGTCGATGCCCTTGGCCTTGCGATACAGGCAGATCGCCTGTGCGATCGCCAGGACATGGTCTTCGTTGAAGCTGTTATCGAAGGAACTGCCGCGGTGCCCCGAGGTACCGAAAGCCACCCGATGGGTCGCCACGCTGGCGTCGGGCTTCCTGGAAAAATAGGCGGTAACCAGGCTGGGGATGTCGATCAGCAATTCGGCCGGTGCCGGCTTGCCCGCTAGCGGACTGTGCGTCATGCAAAACCTCGAATGGGTATCAAACAGTGACAGTTTACTGACGATTCGACCGCCACGCGACGGGAATGATCCGTCCCGTCTCAGCACCAACCGGTTGCGCGGCGGGCCACCAGTCCGGCAGCAGGCGCTGTACCCTGGGTTGCGCGTAGCGGTCATCGATCAGCACGATGGTGCCTTGATCGGCCTCGCTGCGTATCACCCGGCCGGCGGCCTGCACCACTTTGTGCAGCCCGGGGTAAAGGTAAACGTAGTCGTGGCCACTGCCGAACCGGGCTTGCATGCGCCGCTTGAAGCTTTCGTTCACCGGGTTCACCTGGGCCAGGCCCAGGGTGGCCACGAAGGCCCCGATCAGGCGCGCGCCGGGCAAGTCGATGCCCTCTCCGAACGCCCCACCCAGCACCGCGAAGCCAACACCGCGGCCATCGGCCTGGAAGCCTTCGATGAAGGCTTGCCGCTGCCCTTCATCCATGCCCCGCTGCTGACAGCGCAGCGGTACTGAAGGATAGTCCCGCCCTAGCTGTTCAACCACCTGATTGAGGTAGTCGAAGCTGCTGAAGAACGCCAGGTAATTGCCCGGCCGGGCCGCGTACTGCTCGGCGATGATCCGCGCGACACTGGCCAGGGACTGCTGGCGATCGGCATAACGGGTAGACACCCCGGCGGCCAGCCGCACCTGCACCTGATTGGCGGTGAAGGGTGAGGCCACCTCCAGCCAGGCGTACCCGGCCGGCAGCCCGAGCAGGTCGGCGAAGTAGTGGGCGGGGTTCAGCGTGGCCGAAAACAGCACGCAGCTGCGCGCGCTGGTGAAGCGCGGCGCCAGCAACGGGGCGGGAACCACATTGCGAAGATTGAGACGGGCGCGCAGGTGTTTCTTGAAAGGGTAGACTTCCAGGTCGCAGACGTAGGCGTCACTGAACAGTTCGGCGATACGGGTGAAGTGCAGTGCCTGGAAGTAGAAGTCCAGCCACGCTGCAGGCACTGTTGCGGGCTCCAGGTTAAGCCGTTCTCCGATCAGGCTCATGCAGCGCTGCAAGGCCGCGAGCCATTGCCCCGGCACCCCTGGCTGGCTGTGATAACCCTCGCCCTGCCCTTTGGCAAGCGCCGCCCAATGCTGGCCAAGGGTGCGCAGCGCGCCGCTGGTACCAGCCAGGGGGGTTTCCTTCAAGGCGGCCAATACGCGCTGGTCGAGGCTGGCACTGTACATCCCGCGCGCGCGGTCGACGAGGTTATGGGCCTCGTCCACCAGCACAGCGTATTTCCACTCCTGCGCCTGAGCCAGGGCGTACAGCCAGCCGCTGAGGTCGAAATAGTAATTGTAGTCGCCGATGACCACGTCGGCCCAGCGGGCCATTTCCTGGCTCAGGTAATAAGGGCACACCTGATGCGCTAGCGCCACGTCTCGCAACGCTTCGCGGTCAAGCCTGCCGCGCGCCGCCGCGGCTGCCCGGGCGCGCGGCAAGCGGTCATAAAAACCCTTCGCCAGCGGGCACGCATCGCCGTGGCAGGCGGTGCCAGGGTATTCGCAGGTTTTCTCCCGAGCCGTGAGTTCCAGCACCCGAACGGGCTGGGCATCGCCCTGTGCCGAATACAGTTGCGCAAGCGCGTCGAGGGCCAGCTTGCGGCCGGGTGTTTTAGCAGTGAGAAAGAAAATCCGCTGTAGCCCCTGGCGGGGCATCGCCTTAAGGAGAGGAAACAGAGTGCCCAAGGTTTTGCCGATACCCGTGGGTGCCTGCGCCAGCACGCAACGGCCGGTGCTGGCCGCCTTGTAAACGGTCTCGGCCAGGTGCCGCTGCCCAGGGCGCATTTGGGCGTAGGGAAAGGCCAGCGATTCGAGCGCCATGTCACGACGGGCGCCGTGCGCTTCTTCACTGGCAGCCCAGGCCAGATAGGCGTCGCACTGTTGCTCGAAAAAGGCTTGTAGCGCCTCGGCGCTCAGTTGCACCTCGAAACGGGTTTCGCGCTCCAGATCCACGTGCCAGTACACCAGCGCCACGCTCAGCGAAGCCAGCCCTTCCTGAGCGCAGAGCAACGCGGCGTATACCTTGGCCTGAGCCCAGTGCAGGGCGCGGTGGTTGGCGGGCTGACGCGACAGGTCGCCGCGGTGGGTCTTGATCTCCTCCAGGCACTGACGCACAGGGTCGAAGCCGTCGGCCCGCCCTCGTACCTGCAGCCCACGATGGCTGCCTGAAAGCGGTATCTCGGTGCGGTACTCGGCCCCGCGCCGCTCGCCCACCCGCTGGTGCCCGACAATACCTTCCAGCGCGCTGGGGGACGGGGTGAAACGCAAATCCAGATCGCCCTCGCGGGCGGTGAACTCGCAGAGCGCGCGCACCGCGACTGCCTGTTTCATGCCAGCTCGGGGGTTTGGGCGTGGGCTTCCCAGCGCACATGGCAGACCGTTACTGGCAAGCCATGGGTTTGACAGAAGGCAATCCAGCGCAGCTGGTTGTCCTGGAGTCTATCCCCTGGCCCCTTCACCTCAACCATCCGATAGCCCAGGCTCGCCGGATAAAACTGGATAAGGTCGGGCATACCCGCGCGGTTGGCCTTGGGGTCTTGCAGCAGGCGTTCGAAGCACACCCGCAGGTGCTGGGCGGGGATGCACTTCAACGCCAGTTCCAGCAAGGCTTGATCCAATGCGCCCCAGTGAACGAACGGGTTGGCCACACCGAACCTGGTTGAAAATCGCTCCAGAATCGTTACCCGGTACTCACCCGTCTCAAGCTGCGCCAGGCAGCTTTCGAACAATGCCGAGCGGCGCTGGGCGAAATCTGGCTGGTGCAGGTCCAGCGGCCCAGCCTGGAAGGGGTGGAAAAACGCACCCGGCAGCGGCGCGAACAGCGCCGGCCAGCACAACAGACCGAACAAACCGTTGAACAGCGTATTTTCCACATAAGCCATGGGCGCCTCGTCCGTACGCAAGGCTTGGCACACAGCTCGCTCGACGCTGGGGTGTCGGGGCAGGCACAGGTCCAGCCGTTCGATCGGGGCCGGGCTTCGGCGTACTTTCACCGCCTCTCCCAGGGCACGGCGCACCCTTGGCAGCAGGCGCTCCAGGCCCTGGGCTTCGGCCGGGCTTTCGGGCGCCTCGTTTGCAACGCTCGCAAGCGCCAGCGCCTCGGCGAACTGCCCAGTGCGCTCGAGCACCCGCAGGCGACGCAGGCGGGCACCTGGCCAGGCGCACTGTGCATACAACTGCGCGGCCAACGGCCATTCGCTGGCGCGCTCGCAGCGCTGGCCAAGGCGAAACAGCAGCTTCTCCCGGCGGGCGGCCAGCCAGGGGTTGTCGGACGCCAGCGCCTGCATGGCCTCGAGCAACACATGGGTCGCCGCGCCCTCCTCCAGCGCCTGGGCGCATTCGGCCAGGCCCATGGCGATCTGAAGGTCCGAGCGATGGCGGATGGCCCGTGAGCTCAAGGGGAAATCCACCTGTTCGAAACGCTGGATGCCCAGCTCCACCAACACGAACTGCGACCAGTCCTGGCGCAGGTTGCCGAAGAACAGCATACGCAGCCGCTCACACAGCGGCCGGATGGCCAATGCCCAAACATCGTCTTCACAGCCTGGCCACCATTCGCGCAAGGGCGCTGTGCGCTCGTGGTACGCAGCCAACGCCTCGAACCATTGTTCCTTGCGCCCCGCCGATGGCAGCGCATGGGCGGCGAAGCATTGGCGCAACTCGGGCTTGCCGAACAGCGCGAACAGCTCTCCGAGCCCCAGCGGTATCTCCGCTTCCAGCCAACCCAGCGCCAGCAACGGCGCGGCGGCCTGCGCGGGGTCACCGATTTCGCTATAGCTAAGCTTGCCCCGGCGAAACCGGTCGCCCTTGCGCATGATAAGCCGCACCAGCAGGCAGCGCGCGTTCTGCGGCAACGCAGCGAAACCGTCGACGAAGCGTTGTTCTTCGCTATCGAATACGTCGGCGTACCGCAGCCGCAGCCAGGCCAGCGCTTGCTCGAAGTTGTGCAGGTAATAGAAGGGGTTTTCGAGGGGAGTCACGCCGCAGTGTCCAAGTCGCCTTGGCGCTGGTTATACATACAGTCGCCGCCCGCTTCAACCGCCACCCGCCGACCGGGCACGCACGACAGGTGCACACCCGGTTTGAGCACAGCTGGGTGGGCCTGCTACCCTCGCCGTTTTACCGCCCTGGATGCGCTCATGCTCACTGCCCTGCTGTTCGATCTCGATGGAACCCTGACCGACACGGACAAGCTTCATCTCATCGCCATTCAACAGCTGCTGTGGGAGGAAGACCAGCGGCCCTTCAGCGAGGAGGAGTTTGAAGTGCTGTGCAGTGGGCGGGCCAATTCCGAGCTGTGCGCCCTGCTGTTCCCAGAGCGCAGCGTCGAGGCGCACCGGGCCTTCGCCGACCGCAAGGAAGCCCGCTTCCGCGACCTGTCCCAGACCCTGGAGCCCATCGCCGGCCTTGTTGACCTGCTGGCCTGGGCCCAGGAACACGCCGTGGGCCGGGTAGTGGTGACCAACGCGCCACGGGCCAACGCTGACCATATGCTGGCAGCGCTCGGCTTGCAGGCGGCCTTTGCCAGCGTGGTAGTGGCCGAAGAGCTGCCCCGGGCCAAGCCCGACCCGCTGCCCTACCTCACGGGCCTGGAACGGCTGAACGCCAGCGCTGACGTGGCGCTGGCGTTCGAGGACTCGATCCCGGGCCTCACCGCCGCCAAAGCGGCCGGGTTGTTCACCGTGGGCCTGGCCACTAGCCAGAGCGCAGCCGCCCTGCTTGCCGCCGGCGCGGACCTGGTGATCGATGACTTCACCGACGCACGGTTATGGCAGGTGATCGAGGCACGGTTTCAGGGCTGAAACAGGGGCTCACAAGGCCCCGCTCCAGCGACTGATTCCTCCTGTGGGACCGGGTGAAACCCGGGAAGAGTTCGCCCCCGAGCCCAAGCTGAGCACCCAGAATATCTGAGCCTAGCGTGGGTATGGCCGTGCCGGCGCCAGCAGAAAGTTACCAGGGCCTTGGGGCGTATCGGTGCCAACCAGGGGCACCTCGGCTTCGTCCTTGAGGTTTACGCCCGAGAGCTGCCGCTTGCAAGCTTCGCGCATCAGGTAGGCCAGTTTATGGCCAGCCGTGGCGTAGCTCAGGCCTTGAGGGCGCACGTTCGAAATGCAATTGCGCGCCGCGTCGGTCAGGCCTACCCGCGGGGCGAAGGTAAAATACAGCCCCAGGCTGTCAGGTGAACTCAGGCCAGGCCGCTCACCGATCAAGTTGACGACCATCCGCGCGCCCAGCCGCTGCGCCACTTCATCTGCGACCGCCACCCGCCCTTGCTCGACCACCACGATCGGCGCCATGCGCCAAGCATTCTCGCGCGCCATCTCGGTAATTCGCGCCAGCATTGGCGCGGCATGTCGTTGTACCGCCAGCGAGGACAACCCATCGGCAATCACCACGGCGAGGTCGAAGCCCTGCTCGCCCGTCGCCGCCAGGGTATCCAACCGGGCGGCACTGGCAGCATCGAGCTGGCGACCAAGGTCTGGGCGTTGCAAGTACACAAGTCGGTCACTGGCTGCGCTGTGGGCGGTGACCACCTGCGCGCCTTCCGAAGCCAAGGCCGCCGTGAGCGCCGTTACGTCCAATGGCACATGCACGGCGTCCCGGGCCTGGGCATGGGCGAATTGAAAGTCCAGCTGTGCCGACGTAGGCAGGCTGGTCCCTGCCCGCCCCAACGCTATCCGCGCGGGGGTCAACGAACGCAGGGCCTGCCACGGGTCAGCCTGGGCGGGGGTGCGGGGCTCTTCACTCATGCCAGTTCCTTATCCAACAGCGCTTATCGAATGTGGGCCAGCACGCCAGCGAACGCCGCCGGCACGTCCGCACCAAGGCGTAGATGGCCACCTTGCTGCTGAAGAATCCCGGTGCGCGCCAGCCAGGCCTCGAACTCCGGCGCGGGGCGCAGCCCCAACACCTGACGTACATAAAGCGCGTCGTGGAACGAGGTGGTCTGGTAATTGAGCATCACATCGTCCGAGCCGGGAATGCCCATGATGAAATTCACGCCCGCGGTACCCAGCAGGGTGAGCAGTGTGTCCATGTCGTCCTGATCGGCTTCGGCGTGGTTGGTGTAGCAGATGTCGCACCCCATGGGCACGCCGAGCAGCTTGCCGCAGAAGTGATCCTCCAGGCCCGCACGGATGATCTGCTTGCCGCTGTAGAGGTATTCAGGGCCGATGAACCCCACCACGGTGTTTACCAGAAACGGGTTGAAGCGCCGCGCCACGGCATAGGCCCGGGCCTCGCAGGTTTGCTGGTCCACGCCGTGGTTCGCGTTGGCGGACAGTGCGCTGCCCTGGCCGGTTTCGAAATACATGAGGTTTTGCCCGAGGGTGCCGCGCTTGAGGCTCAGCCCGGCTTCGTACCCTTCCTGAAGCACAGTCAGGTTCACACCGAAACTGGCATTGGCCGCCTCGGTGCCGGCGATGGACTGAAACACCAGGTCCAGCGGCGCGCCGCGTTCAATGGCGGCGATCGAAGACGTGACATGAGTGAGCACGCACGCCTGGGTGGGTATTTCATACCGCTGTATCACGCCATCGAGCATCTTCAGCAGCTCGATGATCGCTGGCAGGCTGTCGCTGGCCGGGTTGATGCCGAACATGGCATCACCGTTGCCATACAGCAGGCCATCGAGCAGGCTGGCGGCGATGCCGGCGGGGTCGTCCGTGGGATGGTTGGGCTGCAACCGCGTGGACATGCGCCCGGGCAACCCAAGGGTGCCGCGAAAGGCCGTGACCACCTGTAGCTTGCGCGCCACCAGGATCAGGTCCTGCACGCGCATCAGCTTGCACACCGCCGCCGCCATCTCGGGCGTGAGCCCCGGGGCCAGCGCCGCCAGTACCGGGCCCGTTGCCGCCTCGCTGAGCAGCCAGTCGCGAAAGCCGCCCACCGTGAGGTGGCGCACCGGGGCGAAGGCCTGAGCGTCATGGGTATCGATGATCAGGCGTGTAACCTCATCGCTCTCGTACGCAATCAGCGCTTCTTCGAGGAAGCGCGTCAGCGGTACTTCGGCCAAGGCCATCTGCGCCGCCGCGCGCTCGGCATCGCTGGCCGCGGCGATGCCTGCCAGCGCGTCCCCGGAGCGGGCCGGGCTGGCCTTGGCCAGCAACGCGCGCAAGTCTTCGAATTGCCAGCTCAGGCTGCCGATGGTCTGGCTGTACTGCCCCATTTTTCAGCCCTCGGTGACCGCCACGGTCAGGTTCGGGGTGCGCCCGCGCACCACTTTGCAGAAGATAGCCCCCAGCACCATCAGCGCCAGGAACACCAGGCCCACTTGCAGGTTGAACCAGATCATCGCCACCAGGCACACCACAGCCAGCACCAGCGCGATGCCCGGCACGATCGGGTACCCGGGGGCGCGAAAGCTGCGCTCAAGGCCAGGCTCGCTGCGGCGCAGCTTGAACAGGCTGAGCATGCTGACGATGTACATCACGATAGCCCCGAATACGGACATCGTGATCATCGCGGCGGTGAGGCTCATGCCCTGCAGGTTGATCAGGCCATCGCTGAAGATCGCGGCGATGCCGACCACGCCGCCGGCGAGGATGGCGCGGTGAGGGGTCTGGAAGCGAGACAGCCGTGCCAATGACGATGGCAGGAAGCCTGCCCGGGCCAGGGCGAAGAACTGCCGCGAGTAGCCCAGGATGATGCCGTGGAAGCTGGCGACCAGGCCGAACAGGCCGATCCACACCAGCATGTGCATCCAGTTGGAGTCGTTGCCCACCACCGCTTTCATAGCCTGGGGCAGCGGGTCGTTGATGTTGCTCAGGGCGCGCCAGTCACCCACCCCACCGGCGAAGATCATCACACCGATCGCCAGCACCACGAGGGTAAGGATGCCCGCGATATAAGCCTTGGGAATGGTGCGCTTGGGGTCCTTGGCTTCCTCCGCGGCCATGGCCGCGCCTTCGATGGCGAGGAAGAACCAGATCGCAAACGGAATCGCGGCGAAGATGCCGGCCAGGGCGCCCGTGCTGAACGTGTTTTCCCCGGCCCAGCCACCCAGTGCGAAGTTGGCGAAGCTGAACCCCGGGGCCACGACACCCATGAACACCAGCAGCTCGGCCACCGCCAGCACGGTCACCACCAGCTCAAAGGTGGCGGCGATGCTCACGCCCAGGATGTTCAGGGTCATGAACACCACGTACGCGCCCACCGCGGCCCACTTGGGCTCCAGCCCGGGAAACTGCACGTTGAGGTAGGCGCCGATGGCCATGGCAATGGCCGGGGGCGCGAACACGAATTCGATCAGCGTGGCCAGCCCGGCGATGGTACCCCCCGTAACACCAAAGGCCCGCAGGCTGTAGGCAAACGGCCCACCGGCGTTGGGAATGGCGGTGGTAAGCTCGGTGAAGCTGAAGATAAAGCAGGTATACATCACTGCCACCAGCAACGTCGTCACCAGAAAGCCCAGCGTACCGGCGGTACCCCAGCCGTAGCTCCAGCCGAAGTATTCCCCCGAAATCACCAGGCCCACGGCGATGCCCCAGAGGTGCAAGGTGCCCAGGGTCGGTTTGAGTGTGTTCGCGCTCATCAGTCACCTTCCAGTGTTGGCCGCAAATGGCTTTTCCCGAGCATAGCCATCTGTTTTGCGCAAAACTTGACCGTGCGCGTTCAATCACACTTGCCTACGGTCAAATCGGCGCCCGCGCCCCTTGGCTGAGCGCTGAAATCGCGCAATGCACCACGCTGATACATATCCAGCCGTTCCCGCAGGCCATGGGCGGGAATGGCTTTTGCTTGGTCAATCCTCATGCCCCCGACAGGTAACCGACCGTGACGCGCATCCACGTCAACCTTGCTCCCTCGCCCACCGGCCCGCGCCACCATCATGGCGTGCTCTCCGCGGCGGCCAGCGGGCTCGATGCGTTCATTACCGATCACGGCGGCGACCTGGACCGAGTGTTCGGCCACGCGGGCATCGACCCCGAGCAACTGGCGCACCCTACGCTTAGCCTGGCCCTGCCCAACTACTGTCAGGTGCTGGAAGAGGCCGCTCGGCAAACCGGCTGTGAACACTTTGGCCTGCGCTACGGTGAACAGTTCAAGCCCCAGGCGCTGGGCCTGCTCGGCTACGTGGGGCTTTGTTCGCCTACGCTTGAGGCCGCGTTGGTGAACTTTGCCGAGGCCTTTCCCTTTCATCAGCACAACACGCTGATCGAGCTGGTGGACGCGGGCGAGTGCTATCGCTTCGACTACCAGATCCGCCACGCCTCGATTCGCGAACGGCGCCATGACGCGGAATTGACCATGGGCATGGCCATGAACCTGGTGCGCCATGTGCTGGGGGACCAATGGCACCCCCGGGAAGTGCTGTTCGAGCACAGCCGGCTGGACAGCGGTGAGCAGCACCGGCAGGTGTTCGGCGCCCAGGTGCGCTTTGACCAGCCCTGCAACGGCCTGCTGGTTCCCAAGGCAGACATCGCTGGGCGAACCATGCCCGGCAGCGACCCGGTATTGCTAATGCTGGTCAAGGACGCTATCCGCCAGCTCGGCGGCGACCCCTGCGAAGACGACCTGCCGGGCCGGGTGGAAGCAGCCATCATCGAGCACCTGCCTGCCGGCGAACCAAGCCTTGAAGCCGTGGCATTGGCGGTAAACCTTGTGCCCACGGCCTTGCAGCGGCGGTTGAGGGAACATGGCTGCTGCTTCACCCAGGTGGTGGAACAGGTGCGCCAGCGATTGGCGCAACGCTACCTGCGTGAAGGCATCACCTCGGTCACCCAGCTCGCCGGCCTGCTGGGTTACTCGGAAACCAGCGCGTTTTCCCGCGCCTTCCGGCGCTGGCACGGCGTAAGCCCTCGGCAATGGCGCAGCCTGAGCTGATTACCGCTCCAGCTTGAGCCGCTGATGCCAATCGGCGATCGATTCTTCGGGGTATTGCTCGAAGCGCTTGTCCTTGGGCCCGCCTTGTACTTCCACCCAACTGGCCTTCGAATTCAACAGCAGGTGGGTATGCTCGGGCGGCACCGGCAACTCGGTGTCGATGGCGCTGGCGAACGGGTGAATCAGCTCGGGCCATTCGGGGCTGAACAGCCACAGGCCCGCGCCACAGTGTTTGCAGAAATGCCGCTCAGCCGTGCTGCGCTCCCCGCCAGGCATGCGGGCGTGGTACACAGTGATCGAGTCCTCCCCCGTCACCTTCAGGCTACGGGCATCGCCGCCCAGGTTGATCGAATAGCCGCTTCCACCTTGCGTCTTTCTGCAGATCGAGCAGTAGCAACGTTGATAAGGATAAGGATGCGGGCTGTCGAGGCTGAACTGGACGGCGCGGCAGTGGCAGGAGCCTTCGAGGTGCATGGTGCATTCTCCGGGGGGGTGAATGATTACGCCTTGAGGTAGCGCGCGCTGGCGCTCACGAACAACAGCAGCAGGATCAGGCTGCCCAGCGCCCAGGACAGGTTAGCCCAGTGGGCCAGGAAACCAATGGCGGCCGGGCCCAGGAGAATCCCGGCGTACCCCAACGAGACCATCGCCGGGATTGCCGCGCTTTGCGGCATGCGGCGCTGGCGGCCGACGGCGGAAAACAGTACCGGCACGATGTTCGAGCACCCCGCCCCTACCAGGGCGAACCCCACCAACGCCGCTGGCCACCCGGGCAGCAGCAAGGCCACGGCCAGCCCCGCCGCCGCGCAAGCGCCACCGAGCAACACAACGCGCGTGCCACCGAGGCGGTTGACCCAGGCATCACCGGTGAGCCTGCCGATGGTCATGGTGGCGGCGAACGCCGCGTAGCCCAGCCCGGCGAGGGAAGGCTCCATCTGCCTGGCGGAAACCAGGAATACCGCGCTCCAGTCCAACACCGCGCCCTCGGTGAGGAACACGATGAAGCACAGCACGCCCAGGAACAACACGATACCCCTGGGCACCGCGAACAACGGCCCGTCCCGTTCCGTGCCTTCGGGCAGCAACGAGCCCGCGGCGTACCACAGCCCCACCAACACCATTGCCACCACTACCAGGGTGGCGGGCAAAGCGCCCACGCCAAGGGTGAGCAACGCAGTCATGCCCGCGGCCCCAGCGATCCCGCCCACGCTGTACATGCCGTGGAATCCAGACATCACCGCCTCGTCACTCTCCTTCTCCACCAGCACGGCCTGGATGTTCATGGCGCAATCGAGGGTGCCCATGGTGGCGCCGAACAATACCAAGGCGATGGCCAGGGTAGCGGCGGAAGGCGCTATGGCCAGCAACGGCAACAGCGCGCACAACAACAGCGATGCCAGCACGATGGTCCAGCGACATCCGCGGTGCGCGGTAAGGTAACCGGCGAAGGGCATGGCCAGGATCGAACCGCCACCCAGGCCTAGCAACAGCAGCCCCAGCGTGCCGTCATCAAGGCCGGCGCGGGCCTTGGCCAACGGCACCATAGGCGCCCAGGCCGCCATGATGAAACCGGCGATGAAGAACGCGACGCGCGTGGAAATACGCTGGGGGCGGCCCACCGAGGCGGTGGAAAAGGTAGAGCTGGCGGTCATGGCGTTACGTGGATCCCGTCGGCGAAATCCGTACCTTGCCGATGCGCCAGGGCAAAAGCAAGGCGACGGCCGCGCGCGGGGAAGGTTCCCGCCCGCGACCGCCCTTCACCCGGTATCAGGTGATAGGCGCCGGGTTGAACAGCACGATGTCGTTATGCAGCTTGTGTTGCTCGGCCCAGGTTTGCTTGCGGCCGCTGGCCACATCCAGGTAGTAGTGGAACAGCTCCCAGCCCAACTCTTCGATCGTGGCGCGGCCGGTGGCAACGCGGCCGGCGTCCACATCGATGAGGTCTGGCCAACGCTGAGCAAGCTCGGTGCGGGTGGAAACCTTCACTACCGGCGCCATGGCCAGGCCGTACGGGGTGCCGCGGCCAGTGGTGAACACGTGCAGATTCATGCCGGCGGCCAATTGCAGGGTGCCGCACACAAAGTCACTGGCCGGGGTGGCGCAGTAGATCAAGCCTTTGCCGGTTACCCGCTCGCCCGGGCCAACAACGCCGTTGATCGCCGAGCTACCGGATTTGACGATGGAGCCCAGTGATTTTTCAACGATGTTGGACAGCCCGCCCTTCTTGTTGCCCGGGGTGGTGTTGGCGCTGCGGTCGGCGGCGCCGCGGTCCAGGTAATTGTCGTACCAGTCCATTTCGCGAACCAGCGCCTGCGCGACTTCCGGGTTTTCCGCCCGGGACGTAAGCATGTAGATCGCGTCCCGCACCTCGGTCACTTCCGAGAACATCACGGTCGCGCCAGCGCGGATCAACAGGTCCGAGGCATAGCCCAGGGCCGGGTTGGCGGTGATACCGGAAAACGCGTCGCTGCCCCCACACTGCATGCCCAGGATCAGCTCCGAGGCTGGTACGGTCTCCCGGCGCCGCTGGTCCAGCTTCTGCAAGCGGGTTTCGGCCAGGGCCATGATCTGCTCGATCATTTCGCCGAACCCATGGCTGGCATCCTGCAGGCGGTACAGCCAAGGCTCGCTCAGGTCTACCGAAGGGTCGTTCTCATGCATCACCTGGCCTGCCTGGAGCTTTTCGCAGCCCAGGCTGATCACCAAGGCTTCGCCACCCAGGTTGGGGTTGCGCGCCAGGTTACGCACGGTACGGATGGGGATATAGGCATCGCGTGCGTTGATCGCCACGCCGCAGCCATAGCTGTGGGTGAGCGCCACCACGTCGTCGACGTTGGGGTAACGCGGTAGCAGCTCTTCGCGGATGCGCTTGACCGCATGGTCGAGCACGCCGGTCACGCACTGCACCGTGGTGGTAATGCCCAGAATGTTGCGGGTGCCCACGGTACCGTCCGCGTTGCGATAGCCTTCGAAGGTGTACCCCTCGAGCGGTGGCAGTGGCGCGGGCACGGCATCGGACATCGGCAGGCTGTCCAGCGGCGGCGCCGAAGGCATGGCCAGCTGGGTTTCCTTCACCCAGCTGCCACGGCGCAGCGGCTCCAGCGCGTAGCCTATGATCTGCCCATAGCGGCGCACTTCGCCGCCCTCGGGGATGTCCACCAGCGCTACTTTGTGGCTTTGTGGCACGCCTTCGACGGTCACCAGGCCATCGGGGAAAACACTGCCCTCGGCAACGCCCTGGTCATTGACCACGACCACCACGTTGTCGGCTTCGTGCAAGCGCACATAGCGCGGGGAATCGGAATGTTCGATCAACTGCATGGGGTTGGCCCCTTGTAATGTCATCAGGCTTGTACGGGTTGTGATTCGACCAGCGGCCGGCCTTCGGCGTCGCGCAGTTGCACGCGACGGATAGGCCCTACGATCACCAGGTAACTCAATACCGCTACCAGCGCGTTGGCGCCTACATACACCAGCGCCCACTTGAACGAGCCGGTGGTGGAAATCAGGTAGCCGATCACGATCGGGGTAGTGATCGAGGCCACGTTACCGAACATGTTGAACAGGCCGCCGCTGATACCGGCGATCTGCCGCGGCGAGGTGTCGGACATCACGGCCCAGCCCAGCGCACCCACGCCCTTGCCGAAGAACGCCAGGGCCATGAAGCCGACCACCAGCGCGTCGAGCTCTACATAGTTGCACAGCACCATGGTGGTGGAGAGCAGCAAGCCGCACACGATTGGCAGCTTGCGCGCAAAGGTAAGCGAGTGCCCGCGGCGCAACAGCCAGTCGGAGATCACCCCGCCGAGCACCCCACCGATAAAGCCGCAGATCGCCGGCAGCGAAGCCACGAAGCCTGCCTTCAGGATAGTCATCCCACGCTCCTGCACCAGGTACACCGGGAACCAGGTGAGGAAGAAATAGGTAATGCCGTTGATGCAGTACTGGCCAAGGTAGATGCCCAGCATCATGCGGCTGCTCAGCAGCTGGCGCACATAGCCCCACTGAGGCCCGGCGCGCTTCTGGCCCGGCTGGTCCATATCCACCAACCCGCCGTTGTCCGCGATGTGGCGGTACTCTTGCTCGCCGATCATCGGGTGCTGGCCAGGGTTGTGCAGGAATTTCATCCAGATGCCGGCGAACACTACGCCCAGGCCACCCATCACGATGAACACATGTTCCCAGCCCCAGGTATGAACGATCCAGCCCATCAGCGGTGCGAACAATACGGTGGCGAAATACTGCGCGGAGTTGAAGATCGCCGAAGCCGTACCGCGTTCGGCGGTGGGGAACCAGGCGGCAACGACGCGTGCATTGCCAGGGAACGATGGCGCTTCGGCGAAGCCCACCAGAAAGCGCAGGGTGAACAAGGCCATAACTGCGGTAGCCACCGGCATGAAGCCTACGAAGCCCTGCAGGATAGTGAACACGGACCAGGTAAAGATACTGGCCGCGTACACCTTCTTGGAGCCGAAGCGGTCGAGCAGCCAGCCGCCGGGGATCTGACCGGCCACATAGGCCCAGCCGAAGGCGGAGAAGATGAAACCTAGGGTGAGCGGGTCGATACCCAGGTCTTTCTGGATATTGGAGCCGGCAATGGAGATGGTTGCCCGGTCGGCGTAGTTGATCGTGGTCACTACGAACAACAGGAACAGAATCAGATAACGCACATGCGTTTTCTTGTTGGCATGCATGCTGAACACTCCCACTTCTTATCTTTATGCGGGCTGCCGCATCAAGTCGGCGGCAGATAGTGCTACGTTATCGTACAAGCCAAACAAGCACCAGCACCATTGGGTGGAAAATTTTGCCAGTGGCACTGTGAATCCCCGTATAGCTTGGCTCAGACCAAAATCGGTTGTCCGACAGCAACATGTAATTTGTCATGATGGCGAAATGGACTGTACGGTCACTTTGGAACGCGACCCTGAAATTCGTTCCGGGTTCCTGCGCCTGAAGCTGGACAGCGACGACCGGTAGGGATATGTTTCCACAAGTCGAACGGCACCATGGAGGTGTCGCGGCGCAA
>Ga0265797_10000989_pt1 | contig 51269 bp, 65 predicted proteins | sample P2T30metagenome_FD_192433 | JGI IMG/M metagenome (GOLD analysis project Ga0265797, IMG submission 192433) | Plant litter microbial communities from East Loma Ridge, Irvine, California - P2 T30 | ecosystem: Environmental > Terrestrial > Plant litter > Unclassified | place: USA: California...
TGGAGACTGATAAACCAGAATGGGAAGTTTGACCTAGGTAGAATACTGTCCAATCTTCTGCTCGAAGGTGGGCTCCGTCTGGTAACATGAGTTCTGCCAGGCGGCTAAGAGTTAGCGCTTCTACGGAGGGAGCACAGTGTGTCGCAAGGACTCGAGACTCACTGTTCATCTGTCCCTGTAGGATGTGGATATTGATCCGTCAAAGTCGCCCCGGCATCAATATCAAATTCGGCCAATAGGCAAAAATGTACAGACTCCCCCTCTAATTCTTCCATCTCAAGGTCCATATCAAGACCAAGACCAGGAGCAGCATCTACTGCAGTATGATGATCGTATCCCGATATATCCCCGTATTGTTCGGAAGTATACGTCCGGTGTGATCTAGCGGAAGGTGTAGGTGGTTGAGGTGGATGAGAGGAGGAAGGAACTCTCTCCCTCTCCCTCTCCCTTTCTCTATGCGAGGAGGCGGATGACATGGATAAAGGCGACATGCCTACACGAAGGATAGGTTACTCTGACAAGAGACTAGCGATGAGTGAGTAGAGCAGAGCAAGAAGTTAACTGTAGTACGAATAGATTCAGTTGAATGGTCGGTGCCTTGTCGATCACGCGTCAACTCTTTACCGTCTCTCTCTCATTATCTCTCTAACCTCCAATATCTATGCATTGGTCGATAAGTCTGTCCCTGACAGAATGAAAAGTGGAAGCTAAAGTACATATGCAGATGCATTTCATATTACAAATATAGTCTCTACGTACTGACATACTAAAGATTGCCCGTAATGAAATGTAGAAACAACGAAATCACGAAAATCACGAAATATGAAGGAGAATAGAGTCGAGTCGAGTCGAGTCAAGATCAAGAGGGAAACCCAGATGGAGGAATGGAGCAATGTGAGAAGGCTGAAGTGATGGACCGCGAGGTCAGATCTTTTTGTGTAAATGTATATGTATCGAGCCAAGTCGAGTCGGCGTGAAAGGGAAGGTGGGATGGGTGGGTACAAGATGTCGAGGTGGATAAGGTGATTGATTACGCCTTCAAGGCGACTGGGGTTGGATCGATTGAACCATTACCATTACCGTTAGCGGTAGAGGTAGAGTTGGAGATCTCTTTAATGGCTGAAGCGACTGATGCGAAAGAGATTGTCGATGGCTTGGAAGTAGGGGCGGGGGCGGGGGCGGCCTCCTTCTCCTTCTTCTCCTCTACTGGGGTAGATTCGACAGGAGCGGCTTTCTCGGAGGGAGCAGAGGTGGTCTTTTCGGAAGATTTGTTCATTGTGATGATTACTGCGTCGGAATCGGATTCATCATCCATCGTTACTTCCTTTTCATCAGCTCGAGCCCAAAAAGGGATGAAGAAGGGACATACATCTTCAGAAGAATCCTTGACAACCTCGGGCTTTGGAGGTGCGGGGGCCGACAAGACCTGAGCGGCAGTCTTGCTGAATGCAGAAACGCTCTTTTCCTGAGGAGAAGTATTTCCAGACATTCCACCTAGAGCAGGGAATTCATCGGCTTGAGGGATCCTCTGCTTGTTTGCTCCACCAGCAGAGACTGATCTAGCGCCTTGTTGAGCCATTGGGTTTCCACTGGCATTGCCGTTGGCATTTCCACCGGGGAAAGGTCGACCAGCTCGTCGAGGACCATTGGCATTACCATTAGGGAATGCGGGGGATTGAGCTCGGGAGTGGAAGCCGTTTTGATGTTGATGTTGGAATCGTTGAACACCGGGTTGAGATGCTGAACGTGAGACTGCCGAGTTGGCATTGCCATTGACCTGTGCGGGGTTGATGGGTGCCGACTTGGGTTGTTCGGTTTGTTCACTGACTTCCTGTGTCTGTGCGGCGGGGACCTCGGCGGAAGTGACGGGAGCAGAAGAGTCAGTGACTGGTGCTGACTCGGATTCTGGGATTGCTTCAACAAGTGTCGATTGATCTTGATCATTTCCCCTTGGAACGAATTGCCTCGAAGGGTCAAATCCAAATCCACCCATGCTCTGTCGTACTGGTCTCTGAACCCTAAGCGATGGAGCAGGAGCAAGTACACCCTTGACAACATCCGGGTGTCTTAGATCATTACCCTCACCGTCAATGTGGGGGAATTTGCAGAACTCTCCATTCCTACATTTACTCTGTGCAAAGAAAGCACAAGGAGGTGGCGTACCGTCTTTCCATCCTCCTGCCGCTGCTCTTGATCCAGGGGCCCATGGTCTTGGTCCACCTGAGAAAGAAGGTTTCTTTCCATGGAATGGTTTTTGGAAACCGTTGTTGCTCAGTCGACGTGGATTGAAGCCAGATGAAGGAGGAGGAGGCATCATTCCATTTGGTGGGGATTGAGCAAAGAATGCAGCATCATGTGGTGACATTGGCATTGGCATCATTGGGGGTGACATTGGGGATAAACCGAATTGAGCGGGTGGAGGTGAAGTCATGCCGAAGGGGACGAAAGGAGCTGGTGCGCCAGAAAGGGAGTGTTGTTGATGTTGATCATTGAATTGAGGATGTTGGCCGTTGACTTCGTTGTTGTCCTGAGCCATGTCGGGTTGGAATTGAGGTTGAGATTGTTCCCCTTCAACTTGTTGTTGAGGTTGTTGAGGTTGGAAACCATTAGCCTGAGGATTGAAATAAGGCATAGGTTGGAATCCTTGATATCCTTCATATCCGAATCCAGGTCCTCCAGGTCCAGGATAGAAAGGTGCTCGAGGATGTAAAAACACACAAGAAGAACCATATTTGCAATTAGGGTAATTTCGGCATGGGATCGTCTTCGCGACTTCTGCAGGAGGTAGATTGGCCTGTTGCTGTTGTTGTTGTTGCTGCTGTTGTTGTTGAGCTTGTCGTGGATCGTAAAATCCTTGTTGAGGGTAAAATTCAGGAATAGCCATATGTTGAGGGTGCATGAATTGAGGTGGACCGTGAGAGTACATGTGTTGAGGGTATAGAAGTGATAGCATGGTTGGATCGTTGGTGATTCCAGGAGGAGGAACGATAGCTCCTGCGCTCAATAGTTCTCGAACGACCTCAACAAAATTGCCCCGGATAGCAAGTACAATGGGTGTACATCCAGTGTTCATATCTTCTCGTCAGCCCCCTTTCACTATCTCCTACTATACCTTAAACGTACCTAGGATCTCCAACTGTTCAAGACCCCTTGAAAGAACTCCTCGAACTTCATCCAAGTTTCCACCAGCACACGCTCGGTGCAATTCAAGTTCACCCTGTCCTTGCACTTGTCCATTCTCAATACCCTCTTGTCCATTACCGTTACCGTTAACATGACCATTCATCCCTTCCTGAACTTGTTTCTTCAATTCATCCTGCTGAGTAGCCTGCTCCTCAACAGGCACAGAGTTGGAAAGTTCAATAGCCATGTTCTCAAAAATCCGGATTAGGTCGGCTACTTTTCGACTATCCTTTCGGTTGTTGATGGTCGAAAAAGTGGAAATTTTGATTAGATACGAAAGAAGTGATGAAGAATTAAAACCGGCGGTAAGGTCGAAGCGAGGTTGAGAAAGAGGATGAAGAGGGTCGAGTACAATACAAAGAAGCTAGCTGATGAGTAGATGAATGGAATAGGTTGAGTTACACAAATTTCCTAACCCTTTGGCTTGATTTTGTATTTTCCCTTGGTTGACTGAAATTCGGGGTACAGACTTTTTTGATTCCGTTATTACATGTTACCTGTTCCTGGTCATTCCGAAATCCGTTCCTTAATGGTATTAGGCGTGTGTCCATGTAGCATCTCATCTCCTATGACCTAAAGACCCAATGCATGGTAAAGTTATACGATAATTTCTTCTTGCTTCTGCTCTTCTACTTCTTGTTTCCCTTCTCGTCCGAGATCTCGGCTTGCTGCATTGCCTGTAGTAGCAACTGACCCAATGAGGGACTGATCTGGCTGACTTGGTTGACTAGATCCTTGGGCTGACCGGGGAGGAATCGAGCAACAGTCTGCAGTCGGCCTTGGAGCTGCTTTGCCTACTTGTCAGCTTTGAACGTTGCCTAGGAGTCCTGATAGCTTACGAGGTCTTCAGCATCGACTTTGCCGGCCTCGGCCTTGTTTCGCAACCATGACTCGGCGGCGTCGGCAGGAAGACCAGCCTTCTTGGCAGTCTCCTTGAGCTGGCTGATGAGGGAATCGACATCTGCTGGGGAGGCTACCTGTCAGCTCCTTCGAAGCCACACGCCACGAAGAACTGACCATCCTTGAGACCAGCGATGAAAGCGTCGGCTTGGCTCTTTCCATCCTTCCTTGCCTTCTCAACTCGTTCTAGCACCTTCTTGGACTGAGTCTCGATCTCCTTCAAGCTGTCCTGACCGACAGACTTGGCCTTGTTGACATATTGGTCAAAGTCCTCCTTGGTAGGGACCATTCCGACAAAGTTCTGGATATTAGCCACAAGCGGCAAATTGACCAGTTTCTACTGGTTAAAGGGAACGGTAAACTCACGTCGACAAGCTTCTGCTGGCTAGCTGGTAGCTCAGACTTGAGCTCCTCTACCAAAGACTTCCAGTCCATCTTCTTGACATCTCCCTTGGCAGCCTGCAGCTTCTTCTCAACCTTCTCGATGATTCGCTTAGCATCGTCACCTCCGACCTTCTTGACTTCATCAATAACGCTCTGGAGGTCTTTGTTCTGTAGGTTTGATAGGAATCCAGTGACACCACCCTCCTGGCTGGCGATGTGAGAGTAAAGAGCGAAAGCTCCTGGGGGAAGGAAAGATTGGGCGACACCGCTCAAGGATTGGGACTGATTATCAGTCTTCGCACTAGTTATGCAGTGCTGAGATATATGGAACGTACCAGTCCATCAGTCTGGCCTTTGACGGCATCAACAGTAGAGCTGGCGACTTTGGCAGCTTCTCGGACGGGCTTCAAGTAGACGTAACCGGAGACACCAAGAGCTCCGAGGGCAGCAAGGACCATCCACATGGCATAGTTGGGTCCTGCCTCGGGCGCACCTTGGCCAGAGGGAATAGTAGCATACGACCTCTTCAAGGCATATTGCTTAGGTAGAGCGACAGGTCGAGGAATTGCCGTTCGGGACTATAAGTCAGTATAGAATAAATGGATGTAAGGGAAGTGCTTACAATAGCCGAAGATCGTGCAAGGGGTTTAGTGGCTGCTGCCAATCTTGATGCGGTAGGTCTGAACATTGTTTGAGGTTGGTGTTGTTGGTAGTGAGTAAGATAGAAGTTGGATGAATAGAAGGACCAAGAGTCTTGATGCGGCTTGAATATGGTTACTCTCACGTCAACAAACTCTAGCCGAACCAGCGTCATGAGCCATTCAACCGTTGACGTCACTCTCACGTGACTGCACATAAGCCTGGACCTGGTTTTGGACCCGGCAACTGGAGAGCATGCCTAGATTGGCGCAACATCGCCATTGGTAGAGCCTGGACGGCGTCATGTAGATTGACGATGGTCTTGTCGTATATATGCATATCCATGTACATTTTCCCCCCATCCATACGTACGCGCTCGCATCAAGCAACGCTCTGTAACCCACTCTCGGCTTCAAATTCCTCTTCCTCTTCGTCTTCAGATTCAGCAGTATGCCAAGCTTTAGCCCTCGTAACAGCCCTCTCCCATCCTCTGACCATCTTGAGCCTCTTCTTCTCCGTGATCTCAGGTTCAAAGATATCTACGTTTGCAGTGTTGACTTCGGCTAGGGTTTCGGGCTTGGTCATGTCCCAACCGAATAGACCTAATGCTGCTCCTGCTAGAATTGCGGATCCTAGTGCGGTGGATTCTCGCATAGAGGGTCGGGCTACCTTGAAGCCTCCAATCTGGTTGTCAGCAACGAGGCTACTCAGGAGCAACGAGAAATGCGATACAGGAGCGATTCAAGGGGTAAAGAATTGGAGGTGACTTACGTTGGCTTGGATCTGCATTGCTAAATCAGAGTTGGTAACTCCTCCATCTACCTTCAAAGTCTCCGACTGAACCCCCGATTCCTTCTCGATTACATCAAGAACAGCTCTGGTCTGGTAGCACACAGCTTCAATGACCGCTCGAGCAATATGGGCCGAGGTGGTGTATGCAGTGAGACCAATGATGGTTCCGGTCTGAACGTCAGCATGACGAGCTCGACGAAACAGAGTAGTATATGAGGGACTCACGGCATCACGATCCCAGTATGGAGCAAGGAGACCACTGAATGCAGTGACAAAGTAAACTCCTCCGGTATCCTTGACGGATCCAACGAGCATTTCCATATCTGAACTTTCCTCAATGATGTTCATCTGATCTCGGAGCCTGTTTTATCAGTCCCATCTCCCTATCTCCCTCTGTAATAGAACGTACCACTTGATAGCAGAACCAGCAACAGCGATAGACCCCTCCAAAGCGTAAATTGGCTTAGCATTCGGTCCAGCCTGGAAAGCAACCGTACTAATCAATCCATTTTCACTCCTCACCAATTCCTCTCCTGTGTTGAACAAGACAAAAGATCCAGTTCCATAGGTGTTCTTAGCTTCACCCCTAGATAGACATTTATTACCGACAAGAGCAGCTTGTTGATCTCCGATAATACCTGCGATAGGAACTCCAGTAAGGGGGGTATCGATGTTGGCGTGAATTTTCCCGTATACCTCGGATGACGAGACGATTTTGGGCAAGATTGAGGGTTTTAGACCAAAGAATCGGAGGAGTGGGGGGTGCCATTGGAGTGTTTTCAAGGAGATCAAGAGTGTTCGAGAGGCGTTTGTTACGTCGATAATGTGGAGTCCGCCTTCGATACCTCCTGATAAGGACTAGACATTAGCTTGATCCACAAATGTGAAACACCTAGCTTACATAGACTAGCCATGTGTCAACGGTACCGAACATGAGATCATCCTCTTCATGAGCTTCATGGACTTCGGGATGATGATCAATCATCCATCGGAGTTTAATGGCTGAAAAGTAGGTAGATAGCGGGATACCAGTACTGCTTGATCAGCCTTACCTCATCTGACCGGGGAAACAACTCACACATCGACCAAGCCCTCTTTACCTTTCCTCTTCCTCCCTGTTCCCACACTTTTTCCCCGTCCAGCAAGTCCCAAAGTCTCCATAGACTTGCCCAAAGCATTAACAGCTCCACCATCCTCGATGATCCCCTGATCACCAAAAGCGGCTTCTTCCTTCCCTGTTCCCACTCCAAGCTCTTCCTTGGTCATATCACCATTCTTCCTAGGTGGGAGAGAGACATCCTCGTCTTCATCATCGATATCTATCCCTTCTTCATCTAATTTTCGTTCGAAATCACGTACGACACCGTTCGTTCGGGCATCATCCCATACTATGGCGTTGCAAAGTGGTTTACCGGTTTTTCGAGACCAACAGAGGGTCGTTTCACGCTGATTGGTGATTCCTGATTATCAGAATTGTATTCAATGAGTGACACCCTTCAATGATAGACTTACCGATACCCTTGATACTTTCCCGGCTGTATCCCATCCATTCCAGATTCTCGACGACTTTGTTCATACATTCACGCATAGCTCCGACGAGATCAAATGGATCTTGTTCGTGCCATCCAGCATGAGGTAGGATCTGCTGGAATTCAGTTTGGTGTTCCGTGATGATCTTGGCTTTTTTGTCGAAAACAATGAACCGGGTCGACCTAATATATCAGCTTTCGTCTTGCTGACAGTATACAACTCGACGTACGTGGTACCACAATCCAAACTACCGATAAATTCCCCTTGCCTCAATTCCTTCCTGTGTAGAGCAAAGCCACCCTCCCGACTAGCTTCTCTACTCAATGTATGCTCATTTGCCAAGGGCAAGACTGGCGAACCAGCTCTGGACAAGATACTAGGTGTGTTGGGTCCGGAGTATTCAGCTTTAGTTATAGGTCGAGGTCCTCCAGCGAGCGAGTTTCTCCTGGAGAAATCAGGTCGCGCCGCATAGTTCATACTACTCCTCCTCGAAAGTGATTGTAGACCTTGTAGATCCGGTTGGGGGTTTGCGAAACTTCCCCTTCTACTAGCGGACGCCGTACCGAAAGCCGAAGGTTGTCGACTTGGGATGGGATGGTGGATATTCGAGGACGACATCAAGCCTGCATCCGAAGGGAAAGCGGGGGTGAATGCACCTGAACCTGAACCTGTCGAATTCTTTCGGCTTAGACTAGGTGGATTGGATCCAGCATTCGAGTTTTTCCTGGCCAAATTACTTGGAACGGGTCCTTTCCCAGAGTTCTTTCGACCTAGATTGGTATTGGGGCCAGTCGCGTCGTGTTGATAATGAGAAGGTGGGTGGGGTTGATCAAGAGGAGTGAAATCCCCAAATGGACGGTGATGTGACATAGTTGCCAGATTTGGAAGTGGGTATCAACGGGTAGTAGAGCAGAGTAAGGCGAAAGTCGAAGACAGAAGCAAGGTAAAAGGTAAAAGGCAAGAGCGGGCCGGTCGGAGCGGTCGGTTTTCGGTACCTAGCGGTTTATGGTATATCCACTTTATGTCGAGTTGAGTGGATTTACAAGTCGTGTCAAATTCATATGTACACTAGACAAAGTAGTACACGTTGCTGGTATGAACAGGAATTTAATGATAACGTCAAAGTCAACCAAGGCATGGGTATCACTTAGCACCACAACTAGCCGCGGATTACGGGAATCCTATTTGCTGAATGAGCGGGATCCAAATGCTTAATTTCAAAAAAAGGAAGCGAGGCCAAGCTCGTAGAGTGACAGAAGCTCATGGATTACAGGGTAATCACACTGCGGAAGAAGCAAAGGGCAACCAGGGAGCTACTCGGCAACGACGGGGGAGTTGGGGAAGGGGGCACGTAATAACGTCACTCCTCGCATAAAATCATTGTGAAAAACGTCAGCATGGGGCCAGATAGTACCTCGGCCCGGAGTCGGTCCGTATGATTAGACTGTCACTTCTCGTATCTTGTTATCCATCTACGAGTACTATTCAATTATCGGAACCAATGTGATGCATAAGTTCGTGACCTTGTGCAAGCAGCCAAGCGTCCTGGACTGTGCTTCATGCAATCCAAATTATCACTTCGAGTCGAGTGAAGTGAGAACGACGAGATATGGACTAGAATCTTCTGCTGTATATGCCGGCTATCTAAGAATAAGATTCTTTGTTCCACCTGAGACAGCGGAAATACATCGCGATACGCCAGCTATCTAGCAGAAAATTTTTAACTAGCTGGGACAGCGGGAATATCGATTAATGTTATCGCGGAGATAATCCTCGTTGACCATCTCCGAGTCTCGAAGACATTCTCCGAGGTTCTGGAGGTTCAGCGAGACGCTCACTCAGAACAGCGGGATTATCAATTAATTGTATCAATAACCCCGCTGAGTATTCGTTGACGCCGAACAGGTTACTTGGGTTGATCAGGACTACATGTTGTTGTCAAGGAGAAGCTAGGTCACTACGAGCCTTTGCGTCCCCTCTTTGCTGGGCGAGCATTAGCCTGGATGATTATCAGGTCCCTTCATTCTCTGACGCAAGGCTCTTCATATATCTTGTCTAATGGTGTGCGACTACTGCTACCTCTTCAAAATCGATATGATCCGTCACGATAGTTGTACCTTACCTCAGCGGACTTGGTAGATACTCAATTCTATATCGACATATACGTCTATTCAAGCGCGCAGTCCTGTATGCTGGCTAGAGACTATTATCTAAGCTCTATTTTGGATCCTCAAACTTCGCCCTCCAGCTTCCAGTCCACATGTTGAAGTTGTATTTCTCCGCTTGTCCCATAATCTCCCGTCCCTCACCAGCAAGTATAACCTCCCTTATACCTTGTCTGTCCGCTGTGATCTCGAATGTGACCGGTCCAGGGGTGTATGGGACTGTGAATGTATTTGCCTGACCACTATGTAGGGGTACTGTATGTTTGTTCGGACCTGATTTGATGTGAATACCGAGATGGGCTTTGACTTGTGGAGCGAGAATCATGACGTTTATCAAGTCTTGAGCCTAGCTATCAGCTTCGTGTCCATATGTCAACGTCAATAGCTAGGAACGACAAAACATACCCATTCAGCGTGTTCTGGTGGTCCGACCTCATCACCACTAGCAACCATATTGGCAGGATGAGTCCTATACCACATCCAGACCCTGATAGCACTTCCAACCTCAGGCGTACGGTCTCTCCACCTCCCAATGAAATACCAAGTTATCTCTCGGAATGCTTCATGGGACATTCCAGTCGTCCAAGCCTCAGAACCAGGTTGAGCACCAGATACCGGGGCGATATTGTGGGATTCACCGAAATCATTCCATGACACTACCTGGATGATATCTGGGGAATGCGAAGGGGGGAGTGCTAGGAATCGGTTCCAACGTGAAGGGTAGAGGAGATCGTCGGAGCGGTCTGGAGTCAGTATATGAGGACTGGCTGTGTCTTACAGATGAAGTTCCTGAATGTCAGCTAGGCTTCGGGTGGAGTGAATTGGTAGCTCACTTGTTGAAGGCCCATTGTCCGGTTGTACCATAATGAGTGAAGAAAAGGGGTGATATCGAAGCCATGTAAGGTTTCGTCTACACTATCAGCAGCTAGTCATGCTATTGAATAAGTGACGCACGAAGTCCAGGAAAGGCTCGTCTTCGTTCAAGGTCTTGGGTCGGTTCGTCAATGGCCTATAAAGTCAGCGATTATCTACGTTTGAAATGTAATCGGGACCCACCAAGCACTGTTCCAATTGAACATCCCATCAACATGCTTCATAGCATTGATGTTGTCTGGAGGCAAGAAGAATCCAGGCATGAAAAACACCTTGTCATCAGTCATTTTCTGATGTCCATGTATCACACACCTCTTCACCCAATTCCCGATTCAATCTTTCCAGCCACCCTTCCCATCCCCATTCACCAAATTCAGCCCTCTCGCCTCCAAATGTACTCAGCAGCTTCCTACCCTGGAAGAGCATATATGCTGGATGTCTGAGTAGCTTAGCAGTCTTGTCGAGTAACGCTTGTCCATCTTCGATCGTAGACGTGGGTAGAACGGTACAGTCCAACGAAAGGAATACCTTAAGTCGACCTGATGGATTCGAGGAGAGTAATGTGATTGCAGATTCCGCTTGGGATGTTTGCCAGTCCTCAGGACCGAGGTTGAGTGCTAGACCATCTCTATCTCGTTAGCTGAAGCGCCGGACAGACAATCTTACAGGCCAGTCTCTTCAGCTAGTTGTAATGTCGTTTGCCAGTCTTTCTCAGTATACGGATACGTATTCCCAAGCTTTTACTATCAGCAATCTCTTTCATGGAGCTCATGGGTGTCAGACGTACCATAAAGTGAGCTACGGCTTTACGCTCCCTGGCCGGCCGAGCAGGTACATTTGCCGGGGTCTTTTCCTGACCCTTCCAGCTTGATCGGAGTAGGTGCATCAAGAATACAACAGCGACAACAGCAAATAGTAGTCGATATAGCGGGTTATTGAGTATCCTACCCCGGAGTGAAGGCATCGATATTGCTAGTCGACCAGGAGAAGATTGGGTATGCAGTTGTGGACGATTGACTTTCGCTCGCGCCTGACATCTCAGGCACGGGAATGAATGGAGACTCCAACGGCGAGATTTCTGACGCGACTATCGACTAGGTTGTAGACCCCCTCTTTGAACAGTACAGTATGCACTCGCATCACTCTCATTCTGGCCAGTTCTGTCGACATGCCAAGGATGATCTGGACAACATAATCTTGAGAGCTATCGAGTTGGGATTCGAGACATTCGGCCTTTCGGAACATGCCCCTCGATATCGACTCGAAGATCTATTTCCGGAGGAGGTAGTCTGTTTTACGAACAATCGATACATGTGCTGATACCAAGGCGGACCTAACTCCAGAAAATTTGGAACGGATATACCTTGACTTTCTGGACGCAGCTACGAATCTGCAACGGAAGTACAGGGACAAGATATGCCTTCTTATTGGTATCGAGACGGATTTCGTCACTCGCATAGATCTCGACAAGACACAGGCGATACTCGACCGCAGTACCGACATCCAATACGTAGTAGGATCCGTCCATCATGTCGCTGGTGTCTCGATCGATTTCGACAAATCGACATATCTGCGTAGTGTCGAGCACTGCACAGCGGGAACGACCGGGAGCACAATGTCCATTGCTTCATCATCAAAATTGGAAATGCCCCAACCTAGGAATCCTGACTTGGTGCCCACCGACCAACAATTGGTGCCATTCTTGGTGAAGTACCTGGATGCGCAATATGAAATGATAGAAGCGCTTGAACCGGAAGTTGTCGGTCATTTCGATTTATGTTTACTGTTCAATCCCGGATATCGCCTTGATGGGCTGGGGCGGGAAGAAGTTTGGAGTAGAGTCAAAAGAAACGTAGAGAGAGTGGTGAGGTATGGTGGATTGTTTGAGGCGAACGGAGCGGCTATACGTAAAGGATGGGAAACAAGTTACCCCTCAAAGGAAGTTTTGCGTGTGAGTGAATCCGTCTGTCTTGACCAGACCAAGCTGATGAGTTAGCTGATAATGGATATGGGCGGAAGAGTGTGCCTCTCAGACGACTCGCATGGTGTGGCACAAGTTGGTCTAAACTATGCCAAGATGAAGACATACCTGGAAGGGATGGGTGTTGAGGAGATCTGGTATCTCGTTGACGCGGGGCAGAGGAAAGAGGATGATGCGACGGTGGGCAATAGAGGACGAGTTATGGCTAGAAGGATGAAAGGCTGGGTTTCACATCCGTTCTGGGCTGGCTTGAAGGATCACGCATGAGCACTTCCTTGGCAAACTCGGAGCGAGCTCAAGGTATATACATATTCATGACTAGAATATAGACCACATAGTGATGGTAACAAGTGTGACGAGGTTCTAGTAGTGACTCGCCGATGGGATCCGTGACATACGGGATGTATGGGTAATGGAGGTGTTGAAAACTTTCAGAGTCAACTCTTCGATTTGATCTCGGTCGATCCAGATTAGCTGAGTATGAGTGCTCGCCCGAGAATACCTTGCGTGATAGCGTGATTGGTCGACTTTCAACCTCATCTCTCCCAACTCCTTGTCCGACCCGAGTGCGCGGGAATGGATCTGATGACAGCGTCTCCGAGGCCCCAAGGATAAGGGCCATAGTGATTATAGCAACCTCGGCGGTCGCCCTTCTGGCCGCAGCCAAGGGATCCACGAATGCCCATGTCGAAAGATCATGCGGGTGAGTGTCTGTGGGTCCGAGTGAATCAACGAAGGGCGATAGGATATGAGTGATCTCGAGAGATTGAAGGCCAATGCAGGGCCAAAGGTGTGTATACTTGACTCAGGCACACAGTCAACTCAACTCAACCATTAGCTCTCGCTGCATGACTTTCGCATGACTCGACTAATATACTATACACGGAACAGATTGTCAGAGCCTGGCCGCAGAGCACGAAGCTGCCAAAGACATGCCTGAGATATTGTAGTGACTCTATCAAAGACCACTACACCTCATGACCCCCTTGGAGAGTGTGGGCGGTCCACGGAGATGGAAGGAAACTCCGTTCTAGGATTACTGGAATGATATTTCGAGTACTCGTACCCTCTGACGTCCATCATCTATACAACCCAAATTACCCGACCATGTCTGCCATACTTCTCGAGAGACTACTGTATAGTCGAGCAGGGATCGTCGGACCGATCAGAACATGTCTACCTTCATCATCCATAGCCGGTCGGGTCCGGTACAGCACCGACAACGAGAGGCCAAGTTCAAGTGACGATCAGCCCAATGGAATGGACGAGCCGTCCAATCTTGGCGGTCCTAGCAGATCGTGAGCCTCCTCCATCCTGCCATATAATATAAGCTGATGATATAGACCCCCTCACTCCTCCACTTTACGTACTAGGATGTTTGAGAACGACGACCAATCACCCATTCGACCGTATTCGGATTCGCCACGGTCCAAACCAGGAGTTCACAGACGTGATCAACGAGGCCGAGGTCAAACGATTCAAGAAGCGGCAAAGATGGATGAAGCACTACATATGATATTCAAGGATCTTGAACGAGACGATTTCAGTGCTTCTGATCTGTTTAATCCCGCTTCATCAGCTTTCAAAGGTCCGAATCGAAGTATACAAGATCCAACTGGATTGAAGCCTTGGTCGCATACGGTCAGAAGGCGGACTGATAGGGAGGAAGATGATCGATATACAGAGGAGCTGGACGAGATGAAGGAGGAAGTATCGGCCATTTCGACGGATTTGGAACTCCTTGATTGGGCACGCAGAAGGGTCTTCACCGCTACCTCTTCATCTACTGGCAATGCCGATAACTCACTCTCCCCTATAACAGACACGATCGAACCGCTAGCTTTCCCAAAGACATATCCAAGAATTCTGGCGCACGTTATGAAAACAGCTCGACAGGCATTCAACAATCCCCACTTATCCCTCTCCTTCTTCCATTACGCCCGGACTTCATCACCCGAATCGTACCTTGTCGGATGTCTCGCTTCGGCATACAACGAATTGATAAGGACCCGATGGGAATGTTTCAGGGACCTCGACGGGGTAGACCAGGCGATTAGGGAAATGGACGCAAATGCCGTTTCGTGGGATATGAAGTCACAATTGGTCATCGGAAAGATAGTAGAGGAAGTAGGGAGGGAAGTGTTGGAAAAGGGACCAGATGCCTGGGGAGGTGAGAGGGTGTATGAGATCTTGGAACGTTTAGAAAGGAAAGTTCAAAAAGCAATCAAGCAATCCGAATACCTCGATGAGAAAGCAAAGAGGGATAGGGAAAAGAGGCTCTGGACCAATTCGCCAGATCGCTCGAGATCAGTTAATCAACGCTGGTAATAGTTCTGTTCTGCTTGCATTATGTATATTATACATACAATATTGGCTTACTGGGCGTTATCTGTCATGATATGTATGCCTACCTGGCTACGTTCGGATCGCTTCTTGGCTTTCTCCCCCTCCGGATCCTCTCACTACTCTCACTTGACCATCCTGCACCTTGCCTTGACTGGCTCATCATCATCAAGTATGGGTTGGGTTGCGCCTCGCCTGACTCATCCATCTTCCTACTTCTCCGACTCGAACCTATTCTTTGAATTGGCGAATAACCGTTCTTGCAGTTCTAATAACTGTGCATCCGACATCCCCTTTGTATCCGGTTTCGAGCGTGTACGGTCCTGTTACTCAGCTTGCATTCATCTCATATCGAAGACTGTTTACCTTTTGAGACTGCTTAAACTCCACATTTGAATCTTCTACATCTGCTATGAAATGCTCGAAACCTAATTGCTACCTTGTCAGCTCCATCCTCAGTGTCTTCTTGGCCGGAGCTTGTAGGGTCAGAGGGAGATGACTGACTTTCAAAGCTTCGGTGACATGTTCTGGCGATATCGTCTTTTTCGCTGAACTCTCGCAAACTTCATTCGACTGTGTTGACAGTAATTTGATCCATTCTTCCTATCAGCTGCCTGTTGAAATAAAGTTAGATTACTTACCAACACAACAGTCGACCAGGACATCTTTTGCTTCTTTGGTGCATCCTAGATCTGGAGGTAAGATCTCTAGCTCATCAGTTCATGCCTTCCTGAATCCGAGAATGAGGGACGGACCTTGAATCAGCTTGAAGACTGTTGCTTTGGGTAGCCCGACATCATCTTCCGTCTCTTTATCGGACATTCTGCAATTGACTCGTACTGAGAATAGGATGAACGGCGAAGGCGTGTATGTGAATGCTTGACTTGTTGTCGTGCGGCAATGAAAGAGGAGCAACAAAGGATGATAGATAGAGTTGATCCGTCACGAAATCTGATTCCGACTTTATCAACTGTCTACTATCATCTACCCTCCTACCTCGCACCCATAACCACGACCACCCAGTATGGCAAGCTCAAGCAGACCCAAGATTGCAGATACTATCCACGGAACAAGTCCACAGGTATAGCTGTCGTGTTCATATGATGTGCCCAAAGCTGACATCCAGTTCCTAGTGGAAAAAGTCATCCGAGCTAGAATATACGATTCTTTATATTGGAAAGAACATTGTTTCTCCCTTAACGGTATGCTATATACCTCGACATACAAAAAGGATTAGATCTGATGAGTAGCTGAATCGTTGATCGACCAAGCATTAGCTTGTAATGCTATAGGGGGTGTTCATGATCGACAAACCCCCACTGTATTCATTTCGTTACTACTCAAATTACTTCAGATTCAACCAGAGAAAGAGATCCTATTCGAGTATTTACTAGCGGAGGAGTTCAAGTAAGCTTGCTGCAGCGTCTTCCAGAGGTAGGCTAAGCTGACCAACAGGTACCTTCGAGCCTTAGCTGCGTTCTATATCCGATTAACGTTCCGAAGTATAGAGGTTTATGAGATATTAGAACCACTCATGAAGGATTATAGGAAATTGAGGATCAGGCATGTCGGTAAGTATTCGATCATATCGCTAGGTCTGACTTCTTACTGACGAATAGGTGGCTACTCCTTGACCCATTTCGACGAATTCATCGACGAGCTCCTAATGCAGGACCGAGTCTGCGATATCATTTTACCGCGATTAACACAACGTGCCGTTTTGGAAGAGACGGAAGGTTTAGCACCTAGGCAATCGTTATTGGTATGTCCTGTCTGCTCTTGCGTTACAGCCATGCTTAACATGAACTAACGGGATAGGATGAAGATGCTGAAATCGATAAACAACGCTCAGAAGGAGAATCAGATGGAGAAGATGGTGACAACAGACGTCGTCGCTATAGCAATTCTTCCCGCGAATCATCACCCGACCTGCGTGGTCGACCGCGTTCACGCTCCGCTTCATCTGCCGGATCACGATATGTTTCGAGATCACCTTCGAGATCAGGGTCAGAAGCTGGTGAAGAAGGGGATACGAGAGGGAGGTATATTTCTAGAAGTCCAAGCATTTCGCCTGATAGAACGATTGATGACGCTGGAGAGGAGAACGATGATGGCAAGTTGGATGGAGATGTTTAATGTTGTATACAGTATTTAGCTCGAAGATTAATGATGGTTATCACATATCGACTTCGATCTGAAGGGATTAAATCCCCACTTGCTCTTGCCCTGAGTACCTGCTCTCTCAAGAGACAGGTCTATACATGTCAAAGCGATGCATCATAATCATCACATATCTATCCTAATCTAGACAATCCATACCCGCCCCCGGCCCCGCCTCTGCCATAACTTCCATTCATACTTCCACTCCTCTCGTTCGAACCCCCACCACCAGCTAAACGTCTCTCCAATTCTCTCAAATCAGTCTCCAATTTCCCACTACGTCCATCAATCCCATTCAATGCTCTCTGGTGACTACCGAGAATGGCTGATAATTGTGTCACGGGATCATCTTCTCCTTGGTCGAGATCTCCCGAAGGTGAAGATGCTCGAGGAGGGTTGGAAGAAGACGAGATTTGATTGACGTCCTTGATCATCTCCGTCAAGTTCCGAGACAGGTCGTCGAGTTGTTTGTTCATGTCTTCTGCCAACGTGTACCTGTTTGTAAGCTACGATCTTGAGCAAGCGCAAGCCGACTCACATCTTCTCACGCTCCTTATCTGCCGGAATCCGACCTGGCATAGACCGACTACTATCGGATGTAAAGCCTGCAACTTGATTCTCGTAATGCGCGATGACACCTTCAAGCTCTTTTTGTTGATTATCGATGTAATCCAATGCCTTGTCTGCTGCTGATTGACTCTGCTGAGCTTCGATGACTTTACGATATAGATCCGTGATCTGACGTTCAGCTGTGATCACCTCACGTATGCAAAAGCTCACCTGAGAACCCGTCCTCACTAGCACTTTGTCCCATTCCCTGACCTCGCCCGCTTGTCTGACAAACTCCTTGACAGACCCGTCCAGCTCTTTGGTCCAATTATCAACCACATCTTCCAATGTTTTGCCTCGCAAAAGATTTGGCGCAGGTTCGGTAGCGGCAGAAGCTTTCGGTGCATCTTTCGATACCTGACCAGTCGCAGGAGCGGTCGTGGTGGCGGGAGCAGCAGTCGAAGTGGAGGTAGCGGCGCCGCCGAAGAGATTGGAAGCTGGAGCTGTTGTTTTCGCCTCAGGTGCTTTAGCGGGTTCGGCAGGTTTCGCTCCAAACAGTCCCCCTCCAGTCGTACTCGCAGCAGGAGCTTCTGCGGGCTTGGCTGCAGCTGCGCCAAATGAGAACCCACCTTTAGGAGCTTCGTCCTTCTTCTCCCCTTCCTTCTCGGCGGGCTTGGCGGCGCCGAAACTGCCAAACATGCCTCCGGCTTTCGGAGCTTCTGTCGGTGGTGCCGAAGCTGGTGCCGCGGGGGTCGAGGAACCACTACCGCCAAACGAGAATCCAGTTTTGGGCGCATCAGTTTTCGTAGCGGCGGGTTCGGCGGGTTTAGGAGCGGCGGGAGCTGAGCCAAAGGAAGCAAATGAGAATCCGCCGCTCTTTGGTGCTTCAGCCGGGGCCTGGCTGTCAGCAAAATCAATTTGCTGAAGTGAACACGTACAGGAGCAGGGGCCTTGGGCGCTTCATCCTTCTTGTCCGCTGGCTTTGCACCGAACATCCCTCCACCACCGAATAGTCCACCAGCAGGAGCAGCCGGAGCAGGGGTGGTCGAAGCAGGGGTGGTCGAAGCGGCCGGCGCTGGAGCACCGAAGAGTGATGGCGTAGCCGCTCTTGCAGGTTCGGTAGGTGTCGTAGTGGTATTGGTCGCAGCAGGTTTTCCGAATGAGAACATTCCTCCTCCAGTAGCCGGGGCTGCGGGTGCAGCTGCAGCGGGAGCGGGTGCGGCTGGGGCAGCACCAAACAGACCGCCGCTGGGCGGAGGTAGACCCGTTGAGAGACTCTGTTCCGCGGGCTTCTGTCCAAACAGACCACCCCCCGCAGCTGGTGCTCCTCCAGTAGTAGCTGCCGTTGTGCCGAAAATACTTCCACCAGCCCCACCTGTACTTGTCGTAGTTGGTTTAGCTCCGAATAATCCTCCACCGGCCGGGGCTACAGGAGGCGTAGAAGCTGGAGTAGTCGATTGACCAAAGCTTCCAAACATCGGTTTCGTAGCTGGTGTCGTCGACCCTGCTGTAGGTGCTGGTGCTGGCTGCCCAAAAGAGAGTCCGCCAGCGGGAGCAGGAGGAGTAGACGCGGGCGTGGTACTTCCGAAAGAGAATCCTCCTGCTGGCTTCGCTGCTCCGCCTCCGCCGAATAATGATGCGCCTTGTGCTGGTGCTGACGAATTCCCGAATAAAGATCCAGATGCTGGAGGTTGAGCTGTGGGAGTGGATGAGTTGTTGTTGGTGGTGTTGTTGTTACCAAAGAGAGAGGTTGTAGGTTGAGCTGGAGTGGTTGATGGTTGTCCGAACAAATTTCCAGCTGGAGCGCCAGTCGCTATATATCAGCTGTCTTATTATTCAATGCAGATCGTCAGGCTCACTCTGCCCAGTCGAAGCTCCACCGCCGAACGAAAATGATGTAGACCCGGCTGGCTCTGTTCAAGTCAGTATACGTTGAGAGTCACTACAGGTCGACACGTACTATTGCCCTGCCCAAATGCGCCGAATCCAGCTATGAATCAGTACACCACTCTATCTGCCTATAGAGGAGATACTCACACATAACGCCAGTTGTATTCTTCACAGATGCCTAGGGTCGGTAGTTGTAGTCGCGAAGTCAGAAGAGTTGACTTTACGACCACCATCCCCTCACTCGCGCCTAACTCTGTGACGTGCCTTACTTACACCGAAAAGTGAGGTGAACCGTTCAATTGCTACTGTTGATAATCTATACTTTCCACCATCCAACATCATGTCCGCAGCAGCTGTAAGTTCTTCAGACCCCCACGGCGCGCAAAAGGAGTAAGACGTAAGAACTGACAATCCAGCCCGTCAACCCAAAACCATATCTACAGGAGTTAACGGGTAAAGTCGTCAATGTTAGACTAAAGTGGGGTTTGCAATACCGAGGGTACTTGATCTCTACAGATGGATTCATGAACCTACAAGTGAGTCGAGTCGTCTCTATAGTAATTGGGACCAGGATTGGAACGTCGGTGAGACTAAGGACTGACGTGATAGTTGGCAAATACCGAGGAGATTGAAAATGGGAAATCGAATGGTGCTTTGGGAGAGGTCTTCATCAGGTGTAACAATGTGCTGTACATAGGGTGAGTGTTCAGAGCATATCGCGGACCCGAGAGACGGGAGCTGACCATATTCCCCATATTCCTCACTGTACCTATTCTCGCAATTAAATCAACTGCAATCCCATCGACCTTCCGACCGACAGTGAACACAAGGGAGCAAAGACGGACGATATGGATCGTGATTAGGGGCAATACGATGGGCGTTGCTGAGGTCGAAGCAATATGAGGAAATGAGGGCTTGTAGATGTGTAGATCCTTCCACTACTTTCAGGTCAATGGCGAAATGTCATTAATATCCGAACCACTCTGCTCCTCTTCCCTTCTCTGACCTGCTAATTGTCCGACGAGAAATTATGAAAATGGGATATGTACATGCAGGAGACGACATTTATGCTTTCTAAAGGGAGAATGAGGTACCATACGGTAGAAAGCGACTACTCGGGCTGGACGTGGACTTTAGCGAGGAGATCGGCGAGCCTGGACGATCAGCTGGATATGTGGGAGGACTACGAGAAGATTGGCTTACTCGTCTCCATCCTTTTTGGTGACTGGTGGTAGATCACCTCCTACTGCACCTGCGTCTTTCTTGTCGTCCTCATCCTCGTCGTCGTTCTCGGATTCTGGCTCTCCATCTTCCTCTTCTTCATCCTCGTCGTACTCTTCCATATCGTCCACTATCCATCAGTCTCTGATCCATGTGGACATCTGGCGACCTGGACTCACGTTCATCGAGAGCATCTTCATGCCCATGAGCTTCCAAAGCCTTCTTCAACTCCTCCACACATTCATCCTCCGCATCAAATCTGTTTCCATTCAATTCCAACGTCGTCAATTCACTCAGATGCTGTCCAATCGCAGTGGTCAAAATCTCTACTGTCCTCTTATCGAATTCCCCATATTGCAACTTCAACACTTCCAACTTCTTATTACTTCCCTCGGCCAACGCAGTAGCTAATGCAATTCCTCCTGATGCGCCCACTAGACAATCGGAGAGATTTAGGACTTTCAATTCAGGCCATGAAGATAGGTGTTTGACGATAGATCGAGTTCCAGTTCGAGTAGCTGTATTATCCTGCAAATCGAGTATTTCAAGCGTCGGACATTTCGAAAGTCCGTCAGCAATAGCTTTAATCCCTTCCATCCTAATTCCATTCTGAGGCATCCTAACTTCCACAAGTCCACCATGAGCAGCGAATGCCTCGGCCCAATTAGGTGCTGAACCATTCTCCAACCTATTCCTACCACATACAATGACTTTCAGTGATGATTCTTTACCCTGCTCCTTGCATAATTTGGCGTTGGACAGTAAAGCACCAGAAATGATTTTCCCACCTGCGATTCCAAGACCGTTATTGTTGAGTTTGAAGGTCTGGAAGTGGGTGTTGTTCGATAGGAATGGCACCATGGCATCGGCGCATCGACCTCCGAAAGCATTATCCGATAGATCAAGTTCGACGAGGGAAGTATGGTGCTGAAGCGCATCACACAGTGCGGATAGGGCTTGGGGAATTTCCGAAATAAGTCGACCAGTGAACACGTCCGCTAAGTCGACAACCTTTTATTAGCTATGGCCCAGTCTACCAATGCTTTTGGCTGACCTTGAGTGACTTCTTGGTCTTCAACACCTCGGCAATAGCCTGACAGGCCTCAACACCGAGACTGTTGGCTCCGAAATGCACTTCCTCGACATCATCCAAGTTCTTGAGCTCGGTCAAGTAGGGTTCGAGATCAGCAGCAGAATTCGCTTTGATGTTCTTGCCGAGAATAGAGAAGGATTTGGACGATGACATGATGGAGACTACTGTGTGGTATGTAAAGTATGAATGATAAACAAGAGGGGGTAGTGTATGGCTGGAAATTTAGGTTGAAGGGACAAAGCACGGACCCAGGCTTTGTCGGATCTCTCCGAGTCGCGTCTATGGAGAAGTCGAAGTGCGTAAATGCTATGATGCTGCATGGGATGATAGGTGACGCGATGATAGCTACAAGTTATGCTGATATGCTAGATATGCCGAGTTTATGATGTGTGAATGATGACGAGAATATGAAGCCTACTTGGGCGTGTGCATGGTCAATTTACCCTCGCCTTTCAGCTTCTGATCCTGCCAATCAGTTTGTTCCGTCATACCCGCGGGAACTTACCCAAGGTGTATCAGCAGGTCCATAAGGCCTAGCAGGTCTGGCAAAGGGAGCGAGTGCGTCCGCAGCCTTCTGAGCGTTCTCGCGAGCTACCTGTTAGCTTTGTTAGATCGTTTCCCGTGTCGCGTACGGAGAGGAAAGACGATGCCGAGCTCGTAATTACTGATACTCATGGTTGGCGGTTTATCGTTGAGCTTGACGTTCCCCTTTCGATCAGCTCTGCTCAATCAGAGGTGAAGAAGACATACCCAGGCAGAAGGTGTGAAGTTGTGACTGCCCATATACGCCCAACCTCCTATCTCTTCACTTCTCTCGCCACCATCGACTTTCCGTTTCTTCCCATGCGATCCTTCGAGACCAAGTGGGTTGCTCTGCTTTTCGTAGATGGCGACCAAGACCTGAACATCAGCTATCGTGTCCTGGTGCCGTGGTCAATGGCTCACCTTGCTGTGCATAAGAACTCCGCCTCTCTTGGAATTGGCATCATGGAATAAATGCTTGGTGACAACTTTCCAGCTTTGTCCCACAAACATGGTGCCTCCTCCCTATATCATCAGCTTAGTTTGTGGTGGGATTCGCACAGCTTACTTCTTTGCCAAGCTCACTGGCACTGACAGTAGCCAAACTGGGAAAGAGGACTTTCATCGAAGGCCATTCCTTCGCTTTCGGCCTTCCGACAAGATCCTTGGCAGCGTTACCGTTCATGAACCTGTAGAAGGTATCGATCCATTCTAGAGTATAATTACCAAGACTAGACCCCTTCTCATCAATGATCACTCGACATGAAGCGGAAGAGACTGACCTGATACTCTCCCAAGATCTTTTCTCCGGTTGGGGGGACCCATTTTGCTTCCTTCAAAAGATTGCCCAAACGGCATAGACCAAACTCATTCATCTGCTCGAAACCAGTATATTTACCGGGAACACTCATGACAAGCTTGACTCTGACTTTACTGAAGTCGTAATTGTTCAGATCTTGGAGAGCTTCTGACGGGTCGAGAGGGATTCGGCTCCCAAACGGGTGGGCTTCTTTGAGGTGTTTGATCGCCTTGTGGACTTTCATATGGATCAGGAGGTCTCGAAATCGGTCGAGGAAGTCGTCCCCCAGCGGAGAAGTTGGTGTGGCGAGACTGGCTTTAGGTAGGAAATCTTGAACGAATATCGACTGGTCATGAGCTGGGGAACGTTCAGGGCCGACTTACATTCTCAATCCAATTCCAGTCGTAGTCCACCATGTTAGCGGTCGAGATGACGACCCTGACTCGCCCAGTCTTGTAGAATATCTAGTGGTATCAGCTGAGTATCACATGACAAGGAGGAAGACCAGCTTACCCAAAAGAATTTCATGTGCGCCGATCTGCCCATTAGGCTCAATCTCGCTTATATTGTGACAGACTTACCCCCATTCACCGATCATTCGTGGATATGACCATACTTCCCCATTCTCCTGCACCTGAACTTTACCATTATACTGTGAATGTTTCTCCTTGGGATGAGGCCTAATCAGAACAGTAGGAACCGATTCAGGAGGAGGCAGAATGGTATTTAACCATTCATCGTCGATACAGAAACTGCACATGACAAGTAGAGAGATCTCGCTTTGCTATTCATCAGTTATTTGAGCGAAGAAAGGTCCAATCAACGGACCTTGCCAACGATTTGCTTAGGGGAGAAGGTGGGTGCTGAGGTTGTTCGACCGATTGACAAGGCATTGTGCCTCATCTCGCCATCTGGGTAATATTCGCCAGCGGCGTCAGAGGGAAAAGGTCCAGTGGACTGAAGGGGATGATGAGTTGGTGGATGAGTTGATGGCTTGGTGCCGTTCACAGGTCTAGATTTTGCTGAGGAGGAGGGGCCAGCCTCGGCATTTCGAGAAAGATCGGCCATGGTCGCAATCTTGGTTCCGGAAGATGCAGTCGGCTTGATGTTGGATGAAGATGGAGGTGGAGGCGCGGATGGCTTGGAGCCACCATTCTGACCCTCTCTAGCCTTTTGTCTCGCAATTCGTTCCAGTTCCATCTGCGCTCTCCCCGAGAGTACCGGGGGAAGGGTTGGAGTGAGTTCAGTGAGTTCCGCTGGTGTAGCCATATCTGTCGACTTGGAGGTATCCGTTGATCCGGAAATGTTTCCAAGATCAGGTGTATTTGATACTGCAGGTGGGACATCCTCATGAGCCATTGAAGCCTTCATTGCTCTAGTAGTTCAGTGATGCGGTAGAGTAAGGCTTGATTGGTAGACTCACTCCTCCAACATCTTTCTCTCATCTTCAGGCGTCTCTTCTCTCTTTTGGCGTTTCGGAGCCCTGGATTCTTCCTCCGAAATCGCAATAGCTCTCCTTAGCTCGTCATCGTCGTCCAACTCAAGAGGCCGGCGGGTTGGACCATCGAATAGCGCATCGGCTTCTTGCGCGGACATAGCTAGAACCCTGATGGTGAGCTCAATAGAGCGTCAGAATCCTATCAGCTTACTTTGCGAGCTCTTCATCCTCCTGATCTCGAGACGACCTTGTGGGATCATCGTTTCGGGAAGGTGGCCCAACTTTCCAAGTTGCCCATGCGGCCCTGGCAATCAGCTTTTCTTCGATGAAGGTAGAGCCGTCGCAAGCTCACTTCCTAAGTTCCATGAAATCAGTCTCTTCCGCGTCAAGACCATTCATGAGATTATCGCAATATTCATCGAACTCTTTCTCTTGACCACGTCGAGGTACTGGACCTTTGTCTGTATGACTATTGAATCAGCTACTTCTCTGACGGATCAAGGTGGAGGAAAGCTACCCTCTGAGAATCGCAGCCATAGCTGGATCCTGATAGTAATCCATCTCCCCTGGATCAAGTATGGATATGAGTATATGAGTATAGCTACTAACCTCAACGTTAGATTGACTTTACTTTACGGCCATCTCATGGTTCAATTTGCTTCCGTGTGGGGACTCCAGTCCAGTCAGCTAGACGCGTCAAGGTTCATGTCCCGCGCGTCACTCGATTCTATAATTTCCTTTCCTCCATATATACCTTCTACCTCTGATCCCATCGACACCTTCGACTCCTGCAGCTCGCGCGTTTGAGCTGGCTCATAAAATCGTCTTCATCATCGTCCACAAAGTGCCGAGGAGAAGATCAGATTGAAAGAAAGAGTGAAGCAGAGAGGAGAGCCAACATGGTCGGTACTTTCATTTACTGATGAGAGGTCATGCTGATCCTTGTAGCACATCAAGACTATCACGGTCTCGGGATTCAGATCCTATAGGGATCAAGTCGCTGTTGAGCCTTTCTCGCCGCGTCATAATGTCATTGTAGGGAGGAATGGAAGTGGAAAATCGAATTTCTTTGCGGGTAAGCTAATTACTGGTGCACATACCACAGGCTGACGGTGCAGCGGTGCGATTCGTCTTGTCCGACAAGTACACTTCAATGAGTAGGGAAGAGCGTCAACGGTTATTACACGATGGGTCTACTACACATACGACTACAACCATGTCGGCATATGTCGAGATCGTTTTCGACAGTAAGCTGGGTTTCCCTTTGTGTGACACAAGCTGATTGAACCAGATGCGGATGGACGATTTCCCACAAACAATCCAGAACTGTACTTACGTCGTACAATCGGTCTGAAGAAGGATGAATACTCGCTAGACAAAAAGAGCGCCAGTAAAGCCGAGGTCATGAACCTACTGGAGAGTGCGGGGTTCTCACGAAGTAATCCATATTACATCGTTCCTCAAGGAAGGGTGAGCTGGATTCTACTCTAGCTTGGACATAGCTGATTTGTTTAGATCAGTCATTTGACCAGCATAAGTGATAATGAACGTCTCAACCTGTTGAAGGAAGTAGCTGGTACAAAAGTCTACGAGCAAAAACGAGCGGAATCGACCAAGATCATGGAAGAGACTGGTAAGCTCATTGAAGTCGATTCTCGCCATTAGCTGACCACAAGATTCCAAACGCGAAAAGATTGCAGAGCTATTGACGTATATCGAATCAAGATTGAGCGAGCTCGAGGAAGAAAAGGAAGAATTGAAAGAGTATCAGGAGAAAGATAGGGAGAGGAGATGTTTGGATTACGCTGTTTATCAGCGTGAGCTTGATGAGACCACCAGACTTCTGGATACGGTCAGTCCATCGTTGCGTATCGCGCTACCACTGACAGTCTAGGTCGAGGAGGAACGAGCCAATGATGTACACATGAACAATGAGAAGCAGAAGGAGTTCAATGCTTTGGATGCCAGCATGAAGGCAAGTTTTCAGTTCACGAACAAAGTGGATCGATGACTGATCAGCAGGAGAACCAAGGAGTCAAGACTACCGCTGAACATTCCCTCAAGACTACGAGCGCTTCACTGAGGCAATATGAAATCGAGAAAGATCAGCTTGTCCGAGCCAGAACCGAGCTCGAGTGTATGATTGCCGATTTCGAAGAGGCTGGTACATCAGGCGAGGAGAAGCGTGCCAAGATTGCCGAAGAGCTCGATCAGCTTGAAAAGACGATTGAAGAGTCCGCTGGAAAGCTCATTGATCTCAGTACGGAATTGGAAGATAGGGCAGCAGCCGAGAAGGAAGCTAAGGAATCGTGAGCTATAGTAGTCTCTTTCTACGAACAAGCTAAAATCCAGGCTGGACGATACTACCTCGAAGCTCAAGGTGCTACATGCGAAACAAGGTCGATCCAGGCAATTCAGTACTCAGGCCGCTCGAGACAAATTCCTCAATGACGAGATCAAGTCCCTCAAAGGCTACGAGAAGACCCAGCAGAAACTGGTCGAGAACCTGACAACCGATGTCGAAGGGGCCAAGACTCAGTTGGAAGAACTCATGGCTGCTACTCGCCAACAAGCCAAAGAAGATGCGGAGAGGCGGGAGACCCTCAAGAATATGGGAGAGGAGATGGCAAAGCATAAAGGTGAAGTTGATGCTATGCAGGAGCAGCGAAAGAACCTGTGGAGGGAGGACGGAAAGTTGGGACAGACAGTCTCGAATGCCAGGACTGCCATGGAAGACGCGCAGAGGTCTTTGCAAGGAATGATGGATAAGGTCAGCTTCACGTTTCTTGCCTCGGTGACAGAGCTGATTTGCAGGATACGAGTAACGGTCTACGATCTGTAAAGACTATCGCTACGAGACTTGGACTTGAGGGTGTTCATGGGCCGCTCTATGAGCTGTTCGAGGTCTCGGACAAGTACAAGACTGCAGTCGAAGTGACTGCCGGAGGGAGGTAAGCTGTCGACTCCTCTCTTTTGCGGTCGGATCGTAGCTGATGACCAGTCTATTCCAGGTGGTCGTCGATAACGATGAAATCGCAGATAAGCTCATCTCGGTCATGAACAAAGAACGAAGTGGTCGAGTCACGTTCATCCCCCTAAACAAGCTCAAAAGCGACTTGCCAACATACCCAAAAGCCAACGACGCCTTACCCATGATCTCCAAACTTCGATTCGACAAGAAATACAACATGGCAATGAACCAAGTATTTGGTCGAACCATCATTTGTGAAGATTTAGCTACTGCCGCTCAATACACTCGTTCACACGGTCTTAATGCCGTCACTGTAGAAGGTGATCGTGCAGATCGAAAAGGAACATTGACGGGTGGTTTCCATGATGTACGACGTAATCGAATCGATTCTGCCAAACTAGTCAAGAAATGGCGAGAAGCATTCGAAACCGATTCAGCCAGACATCAAGAGGTCAAAGATGGGATCAGGGAGTTGGAACAGAAGATCTCGCATACCATGGGTCAAATCAGTGTCCTAGATGCCAAAAGGCGACATATCCTAGATCGAAGAAGTCTGATTACGAGTCAAGGTAATTCGACATCGTTGGAGCAGGAGTATACCGCTCAGCGGGTTGCTCGACTCGACAAGTCACTTGCGGATGCTCAGGCGGAATATAGAGATGCCAGTGCCAAGAGGCAAAGTTACGAGGAGGAGCTCAAGACGCCAATGCGACAGACTTTGACGGGTGCGGAGTTGCAGACACTCGAGAGGTTGACGAAGGATCAGGCAGAGCAGAAGGAAGTTTTAATGAAGGCTTCTGAGGCAAGAGCAGAGGTACGTGTTCTACTCTGACTGATTCTTGGACTTTGCTCATATATAGATCGCCTCTGAGAAGGCTGAGCTAGAGGTCGAGCTTACCGAAAGTCATCGACGTAGACGACAGGAACTACGAACACGTCTGGACGAGCTGGAAGGAGATGCAGGTGGTGGTGTTCTCCATGTCGGAGAAATCGAATCACGACAGACCGAACTGCGCAACCTCATTTCTTCCATCGAGCAGCTTGAAGATCAAGTCAAGGGTAAGCTTACCAGACTGTACCACTCTTCAAGAACGAGCTGATCAGGTAGAAAGCGAAACACGAGTCGATGAGCTCAAAGCTGAGATCGCCACTCTCGCCCAGAAGCTCGCCGAACAGGACGCACAAGGACATGAACTCGCCCGAGTCAATGCCAAGATTAGGAAAAATGAAGATCGATATCTTGTCAAGAGGCAGACGCTCAGTACGAGAAAGGAGGAGTACACCAATGCTGTTCGAGATCTTGGTATCTTACCCGAGGAAGCATACACCAAATACGTCGAAACCAGTCTGGACAAGGTATGCTCATCTTCCCCCAGAATCCGTCCAAAGCACAGAGCTGATAATAAAGGTGGTCAAGAAACTGCATAAAGTCAAAGAATCACTTAAAAAGTTCGCACATGTCAACAAGAAAGCTTTCGAGCAATATTCCAATTTCACCAAAGAACGAGACGATCTACTCAAGCGCAGAGGCGAGCTAGACAATTCGGCAGAGAGTATTCAAGAACTCATTGAAACTCTCGATCAACGAAAAGACGAGGCTATCGAGAGGACGTTTAAACAAGTCAGTAAATACTTTGAAGAGGTATTTGAGAAATTGGTACCCGCCGGAAGGGGTCAATTGATTATGCAAACTAAAGCTGACGGGTTTGTTGTAAGCTTTGTTCCACCTCGCTTTCTGGGGAATAAGCTGATGAGATAGGAGGAAGAGACGGAAGAGACCGATCCTCAGAGATTGAAGACTGAAGTCGATAATTACACTGGAGTGTCGATCAAGGTTTCATTCAATTCAAAAAGGGATGAAGGACAGAGGATCAGTCAATTGTCTGGAGGTCAGAAATCGTTGGTCGCTCTTGCGACTGGTAAGTTCCTGTGCACGACTTGCGAGGCCGGACTGATAGTCAGTATTTGCTATCCAGAAGTGCGATCCAGCGCCTTTCTATCTCTTTGATGAGATTGACGCCGCTCTCGATACCCAGTACCGAACAGCTGTAGCTTGTAAGTTCCCGATACACGAGACGACATCAAGCTGACCTATAGCAATGATACACGAACTTTCAGAAACAGCACAATTCATCACTACAACCTTCCGACATGAAATGTGTCTTCAAGCCGATAAATTCTACGGTGTGGTATTTGGTGAAAGTAAAGTCTCCAACATCATTACGATAGAGAAAGACCAGGCGTTCGAATTCCTCGAGACTCCAGTCGATAACACCGTTGCGTAGGTAGTTGGACGTATGTGGTTGTATATAATAGAATCATCTCTTTCTCATTTGCATCATTCATCGGGTACTGTACAGTAGATTTAATGTAAATGCATTGCGAACCATGCTATAGATCTAGTAATACATGATTTGCACATTTCTATGTCTACTTCTACTGATAGTCCATATTTGCGTCTATTTTCTTTTTCTTCTGCCCCACCTCTCGACTCTACGCCTAGAAAGAGAAAATACCAGATCCTCTCTTTCTTCCACCACCAAATGGATGGGTTACAGCAGCACTGACGAACAGTCCAACCCTGCTTATGAGCTACATCTTATGGTGACATAAGTAGAAGACTCACGTTAAACCGATAGCAACCGAAACCAATTGCTCTGCAACTTGGAAACCATCACTATAAGCATTCCCACTTCCGGATTGATTTTCACTAGCAAAACTGAAGATTCCTCCATTCGAAAGACCAGATGGAAGTTGGAAAAGAATTCCAACGACTGTAACTGGGAAACTTGATCCTTTAGTGAATCGACCAAAGATATGACCTAGGGTTCCAACGACGAAACTTCCAATGGCGGAGGTCAAATCGGATCGATTGGGGAACGCTTTGGCGGAATAGAAATTGGATACCCATCCTGCACATGCTATGAAGACCATCACCGGCTGTTTGTCAGTATGCTGTGCCGAGCCTATTGGGTGGAGGACGTACGAGTTCCTTTGCAAAGAGAGGCTGCTGATTTCTAAGCGACATGAAGAATGCGAATCCGGGACAACAGAGGAAATCTACTCGTCAGGTTGATCTGGGGTGTGAAGGAGAGAGTCGGGACTTACACCACCATTGTGAGGGAGTGACCTGATACCAAAGACCGGTGTTGTGGGTGCTATCACATTTGTAATCGCTTGCACCAAACACAGTCAGTCCAGTGATGGTATGGTATATCTCGGCACCGATAGAAATACCGAATCCTAAGAACAGCGAGTAGATGACACCTAATCGTCAGCCGCATTTCTAGCTCATGATGGAAGGACGGACTATATCCAATCCGAACAGCTCCGGCGGTGATATTTCTAGAGGCCAGCTCCAGGGCACCCGTCAAAACGATATATCCAGGTAGAATGAGCACAACACCACCAGAGACCAGGGCGGTATAACAGAATACCCTTGTCGAGGCGAGAGCCGCAGCGATGAAAGAGATGATGGTAGCAATAGCGATTTCGAAGACGTTACTAAACATGTCGTTCCTTGCTGAGACGATTTGCACCACGCATAGCAACCAGCCAAGAGGGATAGTCATGAGCGCGTCGATGAACGATCTGGTGGTTAGCCTTTTCTTCTTCTCCAAGAAAGTGACAATGGGCATACCCGTTGAAACCGACAACACAGATGAAAGCTCCACACATTCCACCGATCAAGATAGATTGCCACCAAGAATAGTAGACAGGAGTAGTCATGAGGATATCCAAGTCCCTCGAAGCATCATCAACCGAGATTTTGTCGTGTACCACATTCCAATATAGGTTGTGGGTAGCGAGCAATTTACCCAGATCCAAACCCGTGGCTTGTTTCAAGAATTTGGTTTCGGACGTATGCGTGGCGTCGTCGTTGAAGGAGATGAGCATCGTGCCGGGGAGGTAGACGACTTGAGCATTGAGTTCGAGAACTTTGGCGGTAGCTTGGATCTGGGTCTCGAGACGATGTGAGGGGGATCCGAACCTATCTGTAAGCACACAGTAAGACAGGTCTTTGTGAGGACATACATCATGAGTGCACGAGCAAGTTTCATCAAGAATTGCTGTCGTTGCAAGACGGCGGCCACATGCTGAATGATCTATCATCAGTACTGCATCGTTGCGTTATCGGGAATCACTCACAAAGACCTCCTTCTTCTTCCTAGCTGCCTTTGCCTTCTTTCTCCTCTTCTTCTCTTTCTCCCATTCCTTTCTCCGCCTCTCATCCTCAGTCATGGGTCTAGGGAAGTAGTCCGGCAGACCAGCCTTCTCCATATCAGGAGTTCTCAACGGAGTTTTACCTCCACTCATGACCCATTTCTCGGCGCTCAGAGCGAGATTACCACCCTTCATCAAAGCCGTTCCACCTGATTTCAAGGCTGATACAGGAAGTTTGCCGAAGGACTCGAGCGTCATACCTTTCGGGCGGAATTTGTTGTGTTTGGTCGCGGTATAGAGGGAAGTACCTGAAACGGAATTGGCGTTGTCTCTCAAAGCCATCATATCATCGGTCGACAAAGCTTTCTTCATGTCTGACCCTTCTCGGGGGGAATCACCGGAAGACACGGCAGTCGAAGAATGGACAGAACCAGGTCGAGAACTGGATCGGGATTGTGGTCGCCAAACTTTCGGTGACGCAGGTGCATTGACGTCTGGGGCAGAGTATCGCGATAATTGATATCCCGGTCGATTGGCAGCGGGTGCCAGACTAGCATTGACGGGCGCAGCATATCCAGCAAGATTGTTTGTGTTTTGAACAAGCGCTCCGAAAACGCCCGCACCACTTCGAGCTGCTTTAGGTCGATCGGTGTCTTTGACAATCTTCATACTCCTCTTCATCTGATCGACGAAACCACTAGGTGGCGAGTGGGGCTTGTCGGCCACACTCAGGGCCGATCGACTCTTTTGAAGAGGGACAAAGTCGGTTGATTGTCGGTTTGGGGTGTTGCTGCCGGATGGCGAGGATTCACTTGAAGATTTCCGTCCATTCTTCATGAGGAAGGTATTGGCGTTGGCTTGTTCGAGAGCGGCTGCTCGAAGTTGAGCTCGATTCATAGCTCCTTCATCGTCGGACGAGGAATCATCTTCATCCGAGTTGGTTCTGGAAGTAGCTGCAGAGGTGGCTCCAGATTCCATACCGTTCTGTTGACCATAGAGCGCCAAAAGAGAAGACAAGACAGAGGCACCGGTAGCGACTGGTGGATTTGTTCGATTCGCACCCCCGTCCTCTGGGTATCGATTGGCAAATTCATCCTGTTCTCTGGACCTTCTAGCCGAATCTTCTTTCTCTGGATCTGCGGATTGTTGGGCTCGAGATCCACGTCTTCCGAAAGCTGAGCTGACTGCATTCGCACCTCTGACTCGTCGTCGTAGCCCACCCCATCTTCCTGTGTGTGCCCTGACCAATCCGGCGGCTTCGTCCATACCGTCCTCCTGTCTACGCTGAGCATTGTTGATATTGGGTAGTCCATCAGTCTCTCCGAAATTGATATATTCCGGAACAGCGTCGTTGACGCCATTGTCGAGAAGCTGATGAAGATTATCATCATCGTCGTGACCGTGAAGATGTCTCGAACCTGAACTGGTAACAGGTTCAAGGGGTGGGTCGGTATCAAGTCGATAATCGTAGTCGTCATCTGTTGATGTAGAAGGTGCACTCGAAGCCGCACTGACCTGACTAACGGGCCTAGCCTGTCTGCCGGATCGATGACGTTCTAAAGCCGCATGCACAATATCGATATTGTTGTTGTCGATAGTATTACTAGGTGACTGTGGTGGTTCGACGGGTGCAGGGGAGATAGTGACAATGTGCGAATCGTTATTCCATTGTACTCTTCTAGGAGTCTTTGTCCCGCTCATTTGTGGAGGAGCGAGACTAGCGGGGGTGAACGATGTGGATCCGCTCGCCATGGTATCAGAGATGGCGGGCTGATGTGTCGATACGTTCAGGATTGGGGGTGATGTACTTCGATGCGGGGGCGACAGAGGCCGACTAGGTGGTGATAGGGGGATGGACAGCTTTGGAGCAGGAGAGGGGGAAATGGGTTCATGGTCCCTATCGAATGGGTTATCCGGGATAGACATCTTGACTGGATCGGTCGCGTCGTGAAAGGCTCCGAATCAGCACCGCAAGCGTGCAAGTATCTATGCAGTTACTGAAATCAGTCTCACAATCCCAGCTGGAATGTGGATATGAGACACCGACTGACTCACTGATGAGGACGTGACACCGTTTCCGTATTCTTCCTGTAACCTGTGAAATCCCTCGAAATCTTCGAGTGACGTCTGCTTCCTATCTTGCTATCCTTTGACTTTTGGTTTCCGTTCCTGTCCTGGATCACCGGCGGCGGGTTTTTACAATTGCGCACTGACTGTGTGCTCTCCTTGATGTTCAAAGGAGGTACAGCGAAAGTTGTGCGGTTTAAAAGGCTTCAAAAGTATCGGTACCGGTGACGATGGAATGATGAGGCGTAGTCAAGAATGCGCAGGTCGATCGTTTGTGGGGTCAGTCTGGCCAGACTGGGGTGTGTGATGGGATGTGAATTGATTTTTGTATGCTATACACCCCCTCCCTGTCTCTCGCTTGGGCTACGAATCCCCTATTACTATTATCCCCGTCGCGTTTTTGTGGTTTGTGATTTCACAGCGATTGATTTTCCAGTTTCCACCCTGTGCTTTTCGTTATCCTGATCCTGATCTCAGGGGACAACCGAGAGATAAGCGGGCGTAGAGCGAATTCGACGTTACACAAAGGACTGTAAGGTATCTGGATGACTAGAAGTGCTGAAAGTGTGGCAAAAGTAGCACCGAATAGTATGGAACGAGTGAACAAATAGTCAGCGGCAGTTCGGACAGCTGCTAACAATTCGAGCAAAAGCTGTCGCAGACCGACTTCCGCCAACTCCGACCGGGACGCGTTCAAGAGGGTCCCGGCGGCAGTAGCAAGGGGAAAGGGGTACGGACTCTGATCTTGTGCCCTGATCTGCTCACATCGCCCGGACACTCGGACCCGGTTAGCAGGATACTCCATCCTGCTTGCTCTCCAGCTGCCCCCTCTCATTGCCTGCGTCATTCCGTTCATCTTGTTGCGCGTTTTCCCATCGCCACCAGACCGGAAGCTAATGTCGTCACGGTGGGAATTTGTGTGCCTATCTTCAGGTTGTGTTCTGGTCAGTAGGCACGTCAAGCATGCCCTCGTGGCACCCCACCTTCCAGAGAGATGTTCACTTGGTGAGACCTGTACGTCAGATTGTCAAAATGTGGTTAAGTGATGCTCAGAGTAAGTATAGCTTTCGGCTGCTCGACCTCTGCTGTCGTGGCTCTCAGTCGGATATAGAAACACAGCTGATGAGCAGAAATTGGTATCGCCCTAGTGGCATTCGGTATCTTCTTCCAATTCTTGGGTACGCGACCTATTATATCTCACTGGCAAGACTGACAAGCAGGCATTGTCCTCCTCTTTGATGGACCACTATTAGCGCTTGGAAATGTCAGCTTCTTCTGAAAGGACTGATAGGATAAGCTAACTTCCAGATCCTGTTCCTTTCCGGTTTACCATTCATCATTGGCCCTACAAAGACATTCTACTTCTTCTCTCGTCGAGAGAAATGGCGCGGAACACTCTGTTTCTTCGGTGGAATGTGAGCGATGTTCTGTTTGTATTTATAATGAGCTCATTCGCAGATTACTGGTCTTCTTCAAATGGCCCATCACGGGTATTTTGATTGAATTTGTGGGATTCATCGGACTCTTTGGGTAAGCTTATAATGTTTAGCAGCAGGATTTAGCTGACATGTAGATCGTTCTTCCCTGTTATTCTACAAGCTTTGAGGCAGACACCAGTAATCGGAACTTTCTTGTCTATGCCGTATATCCGGGGGGTGAGTAAATAGGCTGCTAGAGCGGAGGGGTAACGGCTGACGAGGGCAGGCTGCCGACAGATTGGCCGGAGTCAGGCAGAGTGCCGTTTAAAGTGGTAGACTGGGGGAAGCAAGGGCGAAATGCAAAAGTATCCATGGGCGGTGGCTCAAGCAGGACAACAAGTCCGATTATCGCTGTCACGAGCACCCACACAACGGCAACCGGCTATAGCAGAATATACATGAAACTATATTACATCGTCACTATACTCACAACATACAGGAAGAGAAGTCTATGTAACGTAGCACCCAAGATCCGCCCCAGCTATTTCCCCTTCCCAAATCCTTTGCTTTTGCTTTCAGCCTGGTCGTACAACGGGCGGAAAGCGTCATTCGCAAAGTGATCCGTTTCCGGTGACATGGCTTTATGACTCGATCTCGTCTGTCTCCTGTTGTCCATCGCTATCGCCTGTGCCTGTCCTTGCCCCTGCCCTTGCCCTTGCCCTTGTCCTCCTCCAGTCTGTTTTGGCTGATTCTGGTTCTGATATTGGTTCTGCTGAGATCCGGAGTTTGGTGCTGGTATCGACCCCCTGTTCTGATTCTGATTCTGATTTGGACTAGCCTGAGCAGCTGCATGAGCCATCAGCCTCGCCGTGAATGGTGATGAGGACAGGAAGGCGTTCTGAGCGGGTTGGTCGTTCCATGAGGAAGCGGGTGGTGGGGGACAATCGAATAGGGTACCGGGGTTCTGGGAAGAGCGGTTGATTGGGACATTTGGTAGGGATTCATTCAGCTGCGCCTGGAAGTCAGCATATCATTCAAATATCTGGAGCGACACGTACCTGTAGTTCTCTGAGATCACTTCCTTGTCCTACATGCGCCGACGTCTTCATCGTGGAGATAAGGTCGTCCATAGAGACCGCCATTGTATTGAGCTGTATATGTATAAAGGGCTGCCGGAAGAAAGAGTAGTTTCGTTCGTAGGTATGTGATGCTTCAAGTGTCGAAAGACGCTCACCAAGTCGAGTGGTCACTCTTATCTGGTGTCTGGGTTGTCGAACGTGCAGTTGGTGTGGGAGATAAGGCCAATCGCGTGGTTTTGATACTAGGTAGAGTGTGATGCTTTCAAACGCGTTCTAGTACGACTTTGCGTTTCCGTTCTCGTATAAAGGATCGAAAACAGATGATCAAAGGAGGTGTTGACTGCGACGGATATGTGTTGGGGGTTGTTAACGGGCTGGGCCAGTTGTCGGGAACAAGGTTTCACGGTGTATAACTTTAACGGGGTATTCGCCGGGTCCTTCGGTTTATTTCGACCGGATGAGAATATTTATCTGGTCGATTAAGGTATTGATAGTTGATAGAAGTGTGCAATGATAGTAGCGATGAGTGTGGGTAGAGAAAGAAGGTATAGAACAGATTTCGGGTGGATCGGAAACAAGGTGGCGATAAATCTCTATCGGACCGGTCGGGGACCCGAGGGGTGACGGCAAGTGACTAACATTCACTCTTTCTTCATGTCTATGCATGCAATTGTTTGGACTCCTGGACAGAGTGCGTCCGAACCAGGTCATTCGAGATTTAATCCATCCAGCTAGCACCTTTGTTGTGATATCAGAGGATAGATTGGCGGAGCACCGCCCTGACGCGTTTTGCTTTCCAAAAGTCGTGCTCGGTTTTCAATATCTTATCGGTCAACGGCTTGTTCATACATCATGTCTGCCGCTCACTCGAGCGATTCAAAGAGAGGAGAATCATCAAGCTACCCCATTCACTCACCATGGGAGAGCGTCACTTCCCTCTTCGCGTCATCCTCTTCATCATCATCATCTTCAGCGAAAGACACAGCTCGAACATGGACATCATCAATTACAAAGGACCCAATCCTTGTGGGTGTTCTCTCGGCGGTAGCTGCTACTGGTATCACAGTGGGTGGATTGGCGGGGTACAGACGATATTGGAGACGTATACGAAATGCCGATTATGTGACTAGTGGAATGCTGGACCGAAAGAAATGGGTTAAAGGGATCGTTACGAGGTATGCCATTTTATCCAGCCCAGACATCTCTCTCATTTGATGTGGAATTGAGCTGATGAGCTAGTGTGGGAGATGGAGGTGAGCAGCTTTGATATCCTCTGATGCTCATGAACCAAGCTGATTCGTAGACAATTTCCGACTATTCCATACGCCAGGGATCTTCTACTCTTACCCCTTCAAATTCCGCTCCATACCAAAGACCCCTAAAGGTGAGCATCAGCCTTACCTCAAATCCCTAATGGGAGACGATATCATTAACTGACATATAGAACTAAAAGACGAAACACTTCACGTCCGAATATCAGGAGTGGACGCTCCCGAGCTGGCTCATTTTGGTAACCCAGCCCAGCCTCACGGCCAGGAATCTCTGGATTGGCTCAAAGCAACGATATTGGGTAAGAGGATCAAATGTCAATTACTGCGGAAAGATCAATACAGTCGTATCGTACGTCAACAACTTTCTTCGCAGACCGAGAAGTAGGTTGATGAAATAGGTGGGAGTACCATATATTCGAAGATGGTTTTGGAAAGATAGACCTTTACCACTGATGATGCTTCGCGAAGGGATGGCTGTGGTTTATGAATCAGGCGGGGCAGAATATGGACCATGGGGTATTGAGGGCATGAAGGCAGCTCAACGTCAAGCGGAGTATGTTATCCCCTCTTTCTCTTTCTCTCAGTGAGCTGATGTCCAGGGGTGCCAGAAGAGGTCTATGGTCACTGAAGAAGATGGAATTGCCAGGAGATTACAAGAAGAGGATGAAGAATGTTGATGCCGACGCTGGGATGGCTGGGGTGAAAAGCACAGTTAGGAAAGAGAGACAAGGTGGAGCTTGGGAGATGATGAGACGATTCTTTACGAAACCATTGATATGAGTACTTAATGCATATATATGAGGCTTTCTCTGCCGCGGGCCATGGTACCACCTTCTTCAGACTTGGCCCCGGCATGTGATATTCTGCATTACGAAAGATCTACAGAGCGAAGTGACGAAACGCCACTTGACAAAGTGGTCCAGTGGATGTTCCATTTGTACCTGCAATTACCCCACTCTGATCTGCCCGACTGCTCGCCATACATGCTATACATACACGGTCCATAGCTCTTTCAGCAAACATGTCCCGAGTCGCGTCATCCGATGCATTCCCGCTTCTACCCTCCATCACAGTCAGCGCAGGGTCGTCGCGCCCGACTTCGAGACGCACTTCATTCGATAGAGCTCGTAAAGTCAGAATATCAGAGGATGTAGAGAGACACGGAGAGGGTTCGGGACGAACTACACCTTCGGGATTACATAGTAGGCGGAGTGGAGAACATGGCTCGGGAGATAGACATGTCTGTATGTAATACCATTCAGGATTTGTGTTCAGGCTGATGATATGATAGTATTCAAAGCCCCTGAAGATGAGGATGAACATTCAGCTTCAGCTCCTCTTCTCTCGGTAATAAGTGGTGGTCGGGCCACATCAAGCGAGGAAGAAAGGGAGCTATGGGAAGCAGAAGGTCCAAATTCGGAACTTCGAGGAACGCTGCTTGACGGAATAGCTAATGTTCATCTCGCCTCTTCCAAGCGCCCGTGTTGGTCACTGATCGGTAGATGGCAAACTCTATCCTGGGAGCCGGAATCATTGGTCTACCCTACGCAGTCGCTCGAGCAGGTTTCGTAATGGGGATCTTCCTCTTGATAACCCTAGCCGCTGTGACAGATTGGACCATCCGCCTTGTCGTCCTAAACGCAAAGTTGTCGGGACGGGAGTCATACACGGAAGTGATGCATCACTGTTTCGGACATTGGGGATCAGCTGGAGTGTCGTTCTTTCAATTCGCATTTGCATTTGGAGGGTATGTCTTCCAACTTGCTTAAATTGAGAAGAGCTAATAGTAGGATGTGCGCTTTCTCAGTGATCATTGGGGATACAATACCGCACGTCATTGCCTACCTCTTCCCTGTCCTCGCGGAACATGCTGGATTGCGTTTGCTGGTGGATAGGAGGGTTATCATTATACTCTGTACCCTGGCAGTATCATTCCCATTGAGTCTGCATCGTGATATTGTCAAATTATCGAAATCATCTGGCTTCGGTAAGCTTCCTCATATGGATCGTTCACAATGAGCTAGCTGACGGATAGCACTGGTATCAATGTGTGTCATCGTCACCACCGTCGTTCTGAGAGGTGCTGCAGTGGAACCGGAATTGCGCGGACCATCTTTACACGCAGTCTCTCTTATCCGGTCGGGGGTGTTCGAGGCAATTGGCGTAATCAGCTTTGCAGTACGTCCTCTACTCATTCTATCCAACTGCCTGACCATGGACTAATGATAGTTCGTGTGCCACCATAATACCATCTTTATCTACAAATCCCTATCGACCCCAACATTGGACAGATTTTACGCAGTAACACACGTTTCGACTGCCATGTCGTTGTTCTGTTGTTTGTTGATGGCCGTATCGGGTTACGTGGTATTCACGAGCAAAACAGAGGTGAGTCTTCATATTCTCCGGAAGAAGGCTGACGAGTAGGGGAATATCTTGAACAATTTCTCGCCTGATGATCTAATGGTCAATATTGCCAGACTGTGTTTTGGGGCCAATATGTCTACTACCAGTATGTGCTCCTACCGTATTGGTTTGACGTACAGTTCCGCTCGAAAATTATGTATGTCGAGAAGTTATCGAAGAATACTTCTTCAAGGATCGACCGTTCTCACAGAGACGGCATGTCATTATCACGGCTTCGGTCGTTTTCTCTACTATGGCCAGTATGTCTTTTGCGCGTCGAAGGAGATAAACTGATGGATAGTCTCTTTGATGACATGTGATCTTGGGGTCGTGCTGGAGATCGCTGGTGGACTCAGTGCAACAGCATTAGCGTTCATCGTATGTCATCTCCCCATGTCCGGCTGTGACAGAGCAAAGTAGCTAACAGCAGTTTCCCGCATCGGCATACTTCGTCTTGACAAAAGGACCATGGTACTCTCGAGCCAAACTTCCTGCGGTCATCTGTACCGTTTTCGGAATCATTGTACTAACGCTGAGCTGTGGATTGACTCTCAACAAAGCTTTCAACGGAGAAGGAACAACAAAACAATGCTCGTGACCCAGAACATACGGGACTCAGAATAAGGGCTAGCTAGAATGCGTAGATGTAATGCATATTCTCTTGTATTTGCGTAAAATTGCTCGTAATGCTCGTTCCTCCCTTTGCCTCATCTACCTACCTGTCGATATCGCTAGCCTAGCCAAATCGTTTCCCTTCGTTCGTATCGTGTTTCTTGATAAAATCGCTCACGAAGAACTTCCCATCCATGCTCATGACGCGGGCTACGCGGGGTACCACTTCGACGTGGAAACTTGTACATGGGAATGCTTCTCCATCTGATCGTCAGCGCCCACTCGGGCAGACGGACTTACCGATCGTAAACTTCTTTTGACGTTCCGGATCCAAGTTGTCAACAATGTACGATTTCGCTTTCCAGTAATGTTGTGACTCAAGCCAATAAGAAGCCCCGTTCTCAGCTCCCGATATAGCAGAGACCAAAGTCGCTCTGGGTACCTGACATCAGCTCCTCCCTGTTCTCAGTGGTCTCATTGGCAGTGAGACATACCACTCGTTGAATGGCGATATCCACCACACCTTGTCCGACAGTAGCTACGGGCCATTGATTCAAATCTCTTGATACCCATGGCATCATCCCTGCGTAGAAATACAATATCGAGTCCGGAGTTGTTTGAGTCGTTCCGTCCTTCTTGTGCTCGGTAAGGGCTTTGCCGCCACTATCGATTGTGAGCCATGCATCTGTCGGCTCGAGCGGTCTTGCTTCGGGGAGTGGTCCGTTGTCCTCGGGCTCCGGACTCTTGCCTTTATCGGGGTTGGACTCCGTGGTCGAGGGTTTGTCATCCGCATTACTATCTCCATTCCCATTTGTCTTCCCACTGCCCTCTCCATTCGTCAACTGAGCTGACTGGTCTTTGGCATGTGCATGCGCCTTCTTCCCTAGATTCAACGGATCCTTCCCTGCACCCATAGTCGCAGGAGCAACTTGACTCCTCTCCCTTGCTATTCTAGCCATCGTGACTTTATCATCCTCGACCACATTAATCCTGATCCTCGCTTTGAAGTTGTTACTGCTGACTACACCTTTCAAAAATCCAAGTACGAATCGAGTATCGCCCATCCACCTTAGGTTCTCCGTACCGATGTCGAGATCGACCATGAGCCCGAGGGCTTGCGAGACGAATGACCAGCGGCGTGTCATGGATGGGAGCATCAGTACTGAACATAGGTCCAAAGCCATTGAAGAGCCTGCTTTGTTAGCCAGTGAACATGGGTAAAGACTTACCTTTCACGGCATTCAAACATGCTAGTGGGACATTGTACGTATTTTCTGGTCCGAATAGATTGATACAGATAGCACATGCCGAGCCTAGTGATCAGTCGGATCGTGCAGAGGTTGTGCTAGCTTACCAGTAGGTATAGGAGCTAGCGGTATACGTAGTGCTTTCTTGGCATCTGATCGATTGGCAAGACCATTGAGGACCTCATAGAATGTTCCATCGCCTCCAACTGCTGCAATCACGCTGAAGGTCAACTCAATGATCATGACGAGCAGATCAGACTCACTCAAAGTCGAGCGAAATATCCTTTGCGAGCTGTTCTGCATGATGGTGGTGCTGTGTCTCTGTATCTCGTCAGCTAGACGCCTGTGATAAAAGAGGAGAACCCACCCATCATGGTAGCAGTACATCCAGCCGCTTCGAAAATAGGTAGAACAGTCTCCTTGACGATACTCCTCGCTTTGCCTTTCCCACCAACGGGATTGACTAGAACTAGGACCCTCTTCCTCGGCGTTGCGTCTATCGTTCAGTTCCTTCAACAGCACCTATTAGCTGCTTACCTCCATAGGCAGCCTGCATAGTAGTCTCGACCCATTGTTCCGCTTCGGCCACCTGGCTGGGCTCAACCAAGACATGTAGTTTCGTGACATGTAATCCCCCCCTTGCGCTATTGAGAGCATGAAGGTCTAGTCTGAAGCGAGCTTCCGTATCGCCTCCGCTGGTCTTGGCCAGTCGAGCTAGTAGGAATTGCTTGATCGGACAAGTCAAGAGTCGTTTGGGAGCTATGTGTCAGCCATTAGTCTGTTGACGATATTTTGGGAACAACATACGGCGGCCTTCTTTCGATAGCTGCAGGACATCCAGACGACCTTCTTCGACAGTCAATAAGCCTCGCTTCTCATTATGTAGGATCACCGGTAGATCTTGATGGCGGTGACTCATGCTTTAAGCTATGTACAGTGTTGGAATAAGAGTACGAATTATGACCTTAGATAGCGTAAATAGACCCCGGCTGATCGGGCTTGATTTCCCGAACTACCTACCACATTTACTTTCGGTCACGAGAAGCTTAAATCTCACGTAGTTATCGCTTCCATGAGTAGATGACACAACCCACTCGTCCTCTAGCAGGGCAGTCTGGCCTCGAAGACCGAGAACCTGGATCTGGTCATATTCACCTAGTACCCGGTGCTAGATTCGCTACTAGTCGAGCATCTTATCCACTCAAATTGTTATCTCCCGCACCATTACCGTCACAACCGCCAAATCTCGCTACATGCTATACACTAGCTTATGGTGGTGGACTTGTCGCTGGAGATGTGATCAGTCTGAGAGTCCAGCTGGACGAGGAATGTGGATTGGTCATGTTGACGCAGGGGAGTACGAAGGTATTCAAGAAACGACCTGGTCTACGACCTAAATCACATTCATTACGACAATCATCAACCCCATCTGACGATCACTGGACAACTCACCAACGACTTCACGTTACGCTCAAGCCAGATTGCTTGTTACTGGTGATGCCAGATTCGGTATCGCCATTTCGAGATTCGAGGTACTCGCAGATACAACGATTCGTATTGCCCCCATGCGGGACTGGATCCGCATTGATATTCGACTGGGTCAATTCGGGGCGAGGACAGCAACAGGGATATGATGGTGCATCGGATACGGCAGAGATCTGGTCGATGGCCAGATACGCCTCTACCAATGAGGTCATGATAGGCGATAAGACAATCATGAGGGAACGAATGATTCTCGACAATTCCCTCCTCCCGACCAATAAATCGAGTCATCTATCATCAATCGCCAGACACCTTGCACCGTACAATGTGTATGCGACCGTACTCATCATCGGTCCTAAATTTCAACCTCTCCTGGAATATTTACGAGGCATGGTCGACGGTGTACAGCAATTCCAGCTACAGCGACCTCAGAAGTTGACTTGGGCTTTCAGTCCAGTGGAAGGTGGGAAAGGAGGGGTAGTGAGAATAGCAGGGGTAGAAGTAGAGGATGTGAAAATCTGGTTAAAGGCGGTGTTGGGGAATGGGGGTGTGAAGGAGATAGTAGGGGATGGGCTATGGCCTAGAGTGATATAGACCTGTATTGGACATTAGAGCTGTAGAGTATGATATAATGACGCATTACAGGAACAAGGTTGATTATACTGTAACGTGTGTGCATTGACCCTTCCTTTGAATGTTGAACAACGCCTTCACCTTCTCGTCTTCTTGTATCTCTTATCCTTCTACTTCCACTCATCTCACATAATGGATAGGGGTGAGTGGCTCATCAGCTGGCAAGGACTGGAGACGACGCTGACCATATAGGAGATCTTACCAATCAAGGCAATGCGCCCAAGAAGCCCAGCTTCATCAAGCGGATCTTTGCGTCGTGCATCCCGGTAAGCTACGAGGCCTTTGACCCACGTACGAGCTAGCTGAATATCTAGTCTGAGTCAGTAGTCGGCATGAGTAGATCAGAAACTACGAGCTGACTCATAGTGAGCTTCAAAAAGATGTCACCAAGCGATCCAAGACTCCCGTACCCATCATCAAGACCCCTGCGAATCCTCAACCTGGTGGACCTCCTTTGGGTCCTCATCCTCCTCCCGGTCACGGCGGTCCTAGACCCAATCCCATCCCCAACCCCAACCCGCCTCATGTAGGTGGAGAACCTCTTGGTGGTGGCGGTCCTGGTCCCAATCCGATCCCAAATCCGAATCAGCCTCCCAAGAACCCACCTATCGGCGGTGGTGGGCCCGGCCCTGATCCTATTCCCAACCCCAATCAACCGCCAAAGACTGGGCCGATTGGTGGTGGTGGTTCTGGACCCAATCCGATTCCAATCCCTCCGACTGCTTCGACTGGCGCACCAATGACTGGTGCACCTATCACTATTCCGGCTCCCGTGATCAATCCGGTCTCTGAAGACGATGGTCAGCATAGCGGTGTTGGAGGAGGTACCGGGGCGCATAGCCACGACCAACCGACTTCTGTTTCAACCCCTGTTGGTCCCTCGACCGATGATCACAAGCACAGTCAATCAGGCATCGCTTCCGCTCTTCCTACTCACATGACCAACGCAGGCATGCATACTGGCGGGCACGGACATGCTGGCGACTCTTCTGGTTCCGGTGCGACTGGTTACGGCGGCAACAGCGGCTTCGGAGGTGATGGAGGAGGTGCAAGCAGCGGCGGAGGCGGCGGAGGTGGATTCTCTAGCTCCAGCGGAGGAGGCGGATTCTCTAGTTCCAGTGGATTTGGAGGTTCGAGCGGTATTTAGGTTCCAAGGCTGGGTGTATCGGATTACCCCGCTTTCGGCGTCTCGGCCAAGACTCGGCACTGGATTGTTTGGCTTGGCGAAAGGAGTTTAGGGTCAAAGGGTCAAACATGAGAGAAATAGGGGTGTGGCTTCAAGCATCTGTCCATGTCTCTACTTGTCATTCCTACTCGTCTTACTTGCCAGTCTCTTTGAAGGTGGTGTACCGGTCTCGGAAAAGACATATAGCGACAAAGCACGAAATCGACTTGACAAACTATCGCTAGATTGTTCAGGGCAAATAGGGTAACGAAAAGTCCTAGCTTAGTGCTGTGTTTGTCTCCTTTGTCGACTGTCACTTTGTCACTCCAGTGGCAATGAGCTGGAAAGAGCTACCTACGATGGATGGAGCTGGCGAGGATAAGGGTAAGTGCACGAAACGAATGTCGTAGCAGTGAGCTTCATCTGACATGCAGTTACCATGCCAAGTCAGCCTATAAAACGCTCGGGCCTTATCCGAAGGATATGTAGTCAAGTCTTCAAGGTGAGTCCGCACACTCTTAACATGCTCCTATGCTGATTGATAGACATCGTGAGCCTCCCTCCTGGTGTAGCTATTAAGCTGGTATGCTTATGATACAGATCCACGCCAAAGACATCCCCCACAGAACGACCCTGTCCCCCTTTTATGCCCATCCGAAAGGATAGCAACGGCTCAACAGCATCCTACGAATCCTCGAACGAATCAACCGAGTCTACACCATCCACCTCGTCATACAATGGACCTCAAGGGATCGGGTTAGAAGTTCCAGTCGTCACAGTTCTCGACCCAGCCGGAGAACTGATTCATGGACATGGAGGATCATGGGGAGATTTCGAAGAGAGGCAACCGATAGGGTCTGGAGCTGGAGGGTTCAAGACAATCAGAGAGAGGATGGAGATGACGAGGAGGAGTAGGAGAGTCAGACCGCCTCCCGAACAGGTCTAGATGTGAGTGGAGTTGTAAATTGGTGTTGGATCCCCTAATACGATATACGGTATTTGTAGCATAGTGTAATCAAACCTCGATGTCAGTGCGATATGTGTGGACTTACTGGGGACTTATAGGGCGAGTCGAACTCTGGCGCTTTCTGAGAATTGAGAGGGTTATCCGGTCGTGCAGCGGTTCAGACCGACTCGCAATCAAAATCAGATGAGAAAAGTCATGACCTATACTGATTGAGGCTGTACAGTCACGATAGGACAGGCTTCGTGCGACCAAAAGAAAAAGCACAAAAAAACCTCTGGCGTCCCAGAGGGGAAACGAATTTCATAGCAGACTGTGCCTCGGTGAGCTAGCAACCTGACGACCGCTAGCTCACCGAGAAGACAGAATGCTTGAAAGACGTGTTTGCGAGGCACGAGTATCTGGACTGAGCCCGGCGCGCCCGTGGTCATGAACGTGCTCAGGTGAGATCCTTCCCTCTGAACCCTGAGGTCGAGGGTAAGGGAGAGAACCACGACGACCTCACGTGAAGTATGAGAACTCGAGGGCACACACCTGTGTTGCTTCTTGCCCACACAACCTACGACGTCTCACTTATAAGATTCAGCTCGTGATCGAGTCGAACCCTGGTCTATGGAGTCAAAGTGCCCTCTGCTATCTCCAGCCTTCGTACGATCAACCGCAGCGGGGCTGGATCATGAGCTGTCGAAGTAAAAAAAAGACATGAGCCGGAACTTACTAGTCAGCTGACTAGTTCGATAGCTAAAAAGAACCGCCAGCGTCCCGTCGGGAGAAACCTGTTAAGTTTCTATGGCACAGAGTATGTTTCGCCGCCGTGAAACGACGGGGCATCACGGCAACTCGACTTCCCCGATGTTAGTGTCTTCAAGTACACACGCTTTATGACCTTTCCAGAAGACCCTTTCCGGACCGAAGCATACCATGCCTGCCGTATGTTACTTCTCTGCACACACGGACACACATTCTGTATTAAACTCGCACACTCCTCCTTTGATCGTGTCTCAGACCCGAATGCCTGACCCGAATGGTGCCTTGGTTTCCGATTGCCGAACATGATGAGGCGAGTAAACAAGCGGTGAGGCAAAAAGAACCGCTGCGTCCCACGGAAGAAAATCATTTCTATACATCTGATAGGAGCCGAGAGCGTCAGACATCCACAATTCCCTTAGAAAGCAAAACACCTCGCTTCGTCGCCTACACTACTTGATGGTAATCAATAATGGTGATCAATAGCTTGTTCCAGTGAAATATAATGCCCGCTCAGGCTGAGTGAGTCGAACCCGCCTCTTTGGCTTGGCCTGTCTGGCTTTGAAATTACTCTAACAGCTTGCGATTCCGGTGCGCGTGGACTTTGCCAAGTACAAGTGAATTGGCCACCCGCTACGACTGGTGCATCCGTCGATGCACAGAAAAAGCAAAACAACCGGGGCGTCCCCCGGAAAAAAATAGTTACTGGCCCAAACTGCGGAAGTGCAGGTGAGGACCAGCTCGGCTGGAGAGGTCGTCTTTTTATGGTTTATATACCCCCCCTTGACAGCGCATAAAAGGCACGACACAAAAAATCATTCCTGAACCCATACACATACACACAGAGATGGACCCATCGACACACACACACACACCTTTAGACCGCCTTCGCCAGAGACATCCCATCATCTTATCAGATCCTTGGATCATGCGGGACAAAAAGCAATTAACCACAACACCTAACAGGATTCGCAAGTGGTCCCCCACCTTGCTACTAACTGGGCGATATCCAGGTTATCTGCGCAGATCGGACGGGATGCGGAGTTTTCTAGATTCTATGGTCGTGGATGAAAAGGGCAAATTAGGCACACATATGTACTAGAAGGTGCACACACGCACACACACGCATACACGCAATCCCAAACACACACCTCAAACACGGTCTCCAGCTTTCCCCACTGCTGATCTTGGCGATGGAGTCGAACCACCGAGCTCCCCATATGGCAAAGCCCAAAGGTATGAGATCATGCTCTCCAACTGCCTGCGACTTCTGGAGGGTCCCTAGTTTTCGCGGGCTGACTTTCTGCATGAGCTCTCCCATTTGAACGCATTTATCTGGGTTGCTACTTGGCAACGCACAGGTGTCAAAAAAGAAAGAACCACCAGCGTCCTAGTGGGAGAAACGACGTTCTATTAGACCGTTGGTAAATGGCCGAAGCCGTTGGCGACTCGGAATTTGGGTCTATAAACCAGGAATTGAGGTCCAATTTGGATACGCCGAGACGTCAATGCAGTCAGCTTTACGATATTACCAGTCTTCTCTGCCGCACTTTACGGATCAAGCAAGCTGGTAATCGCTTCGCGGGCGGGCAGCGAAGCCTTGTGTTGTAGTCATAGAAAATCAGACCTCTGTTCGCGGGCACATGAGGACGCGACGAATCAAGAATTCGCCTTCTCTCCTCCCTGGACCTCATCCGCCAGATATTCATGCCGCTACGATAGCCGAATGTAATCCGGATCTGTCTTTCTGACTCCATGCCGAATGCATGACCCGCTCCCGTGCTCCTTGCAGAGGTCGACAGAATCAAGTATACATGGTGATTGTGATATAGTCATTCATCGCATCAAAGGTGCCTGAACATGACGCGACTTTCTTCAACCTCTGATCTGTTCGCCTGCTACATTACACCTCGTCATTCAGCATGGTCAGCTTCTCCGCAAACGCTTTACGAGACTATTCCCTCGTCAAATCTCCCTCTACTCAAATACCGCCATCAGTTCTCCTCCTCGATTCTGCCAAATGTATAGCTATATTCGATGCATTCCCAAAAGCGAAATATCATTTCCTCGTCCTCCCTCGATACCCCTTCCCCAGTTCAGGCAAATGCAATATCGATCACCTGAGCGATCTTGAGAGTTTATTGAGAGCACCTAAGGATATCACGAAGGAGGTCATTGGAGCGATGAGAGCTATGGCAGGGGAAGTGGAGGAGATGATCAAGGATGAAATGATGAAGACTGAGGGATTCACTTGGGAGGTCGATATGGGATTTCACGCTATCCCCTCCATGAGGTATGCTTGTCGTATCCTTATGACAATGAACTGATAGCAGGCATATCCATTTACACGTGATCTCGAGTGATCGGATTTCACCAGCTATGAAGACCAAGAAACATTATAATTCCTTCAGGACGGATCTAGGTTTCTTCGTTCACCTGAGCGATGTGGAAGATTGGATCGAGTCTGATGGCCGCATCGTAAGTCCCTTCGACATGTAGAGGATGAAGGCCAACCTGTAGACATTGCCGGGTGACGAGGTGCTCAAAGCGCCACTTGATTGTGTTGCTTGTGGTCAGAACCTGAAAACTATGCCCGCTTTGAAGACACATTTGGAAGAAGAATGGCATAGGAGCAAGAAACAGGCGCTGGGGAAATGAGCAGGATCGAGCACGATCAGAATCAGCGACAATGTGTATAGACCCCTACCTGTCGTCCGCAGGCTTCTACCAGCGACACCTGACCCGACATTCAGCGAACATGGGCCAGGCGTCATGGCTTCGACTCCCGTATGTCTTGGGCGTAGAGACCTCAATACGGCTACGCTCTCATCACTCCAGCCCATACCACCAGGACAAATAGACCAGACCGTCGTTACCTGGTCAATTGATCAAGGGGGAAACCGTGACCACTAGAGGCATAAAGTGGTGATGCATCTTCGAATTCCTCCTTCTCGCTTCGACCTAATACTTCTTTCTGAATTATACGACACTAATAAAGCTACAATCCTCTTTCCCCCCTTTACTCACCTTCTCCCTCACTTCACCTGACACCAGCTACTTCGACCTCGTCATGGGTCGAGCCACCTTAAGGCTTATAGTCCGGGTCGTCGTTTGGTTCCACTACTCCAGCAGCGGATCCAGGAACATGTCCGACGGGATCAGCGAATGGGTCGGGTCGATGTCGGATATCATGCTCGTATTCCTTCAACGTAGCGTTCCATCCCTATCATTAGAACACTTCCGTATTGATTTAATTGACTTACGGTGTTGCTCTTCTTGGCGCCCAAAAGCACGAGGTAGATGGTGGTCAAGGTGAGAACGACGAACCCGATCCAAACGAATGCGAGTTGGGCATGAACATCCCTACAGGTCGACTTGAAGACTTTTCGGATCAGAGCTCATAGTCAGCTCATGTACAAAGAGGTGAGGCAGGGCTTACCTAATGCTTCCTTGTCGAAGTCTTCGAATTCAGGTATGTTGAACAGGTCGTCTAGGTGTTTACAGACTGCTCTGTCGCCTTCGGTGAACCGGGTGGTAGCGATTCCGGCAGCTGCTTATCAGCTCATTCTTACTGGCGCGCCCTTGACTCACCAAGCCAGAGGACCCATAAAAGGGCGGAAGCTCCGGTCTCGACCTTCAATGATGCGACGGTGGGCTTGATGACCCTCAAGAGAACCAGCGCGAGGATGGAGACGATAGTGAAAGCTCCTACGAAAGCGTCGTAGATGTAAGTAGAGCTATGAACGCCGAGAGTACCGGTCTAACATCAGCAGACTGATCAGGTGGCATTGACTCACGGCATGTTCGACATAGGCTGAGATACCCAAGACTACAGCTGCCGAGATAGCTAGGACGGTATTACTGATTGTAACGATGGCAAATGGTCTCATCATCTTGAGAATCGATGTTGATGGGACTGGTGGAAGTGACGAGGAGTTGCCTCACTCCACATATATCAAAACTGTATCGCTTCTCACTATCAACCCAGTAGCGACCGGCTGACGGATGACGTCTAATCGTTGGCCAGTCGGTCTGAAAGAGAACATGAAGTTACGGTATAATCAGGAAACGCTAAGCTGAATCAGGAAATAAGAACGCCAGTGTAGGGTATAACCGGTTCCAGGAAGCTCTAAATAACCTTGGCGCCTGAGGTCGCATGTGGAGATGCTTGTTTCCCTTGGTCCTTCCTAGGGAATATCGATAGTTCCTGCTTGATAGACACGACTTGCCGATAATCGTGACGGAGGCTGATGATGTGCTCGGCCGAGGCGAGACGTGAGCCGTGAGCCGTGAGCCGTGACTCCCTAGATGTGAGATGTGAGATGTGAGCCGTGTGATTGCCGTGTGTCGTGGGACGTTCCTGTGGGTCTGGCGTCGATGTCGCTGATCTTTTTATATCATCGTATGGCAACCATCAGCCCTATCGGGAGTACACGTGTATATATCGAGCCCCTAGAAGATACGCGCCTTCTTCCCATCCGTCTCCACCTACGTAGATCTCCTAGTTGAGTGGTAGCCGCCGTACCTTTTACGCTTGGGTATCACCACCACAGGTACAATTACGCCTTGATCAGGTCCCAC
>Ga0265797_10000991_pt1 | contig 51255 bp, 46 predicted proteins | sample P2T30metagenome_FD_192433 | JGI IMG/M metagenome (GOLD analysis project Ga0265797, IMG submission 192433) | Plant litter microbial communities from East Loma Ridge, Irvine, California - P2 T30 | ecosystem: Environmental > Terrestrial > Plant litter > Unclassified | place: USA: California...
GGCGGACATGATCTCCGTCATGATGTCGGCCACCTGCGCCACGCTGGTGACGATCTGCGTCATCGTGCTGCCCGCCTGGTCCACCAGCGCGGAGCCGGCATTGACGTTGGCGACCGAGCTGTCGATCAGCGCCTTGATTTCCTTTGCTGCCGCGGCCGAGCGCTGCGCCAGGTTGCGTACTTCCGATGCCACGACCGCGAAGCCGCGGCCCTGTTCACCGGCACGCGCCGCTTCGACCGCGGCGTTCAGCGCCAGGATATTCGTCTGGAACGCGATGCCGTCGATGACGGAGATGATGTCGACAATCTTGTGCGACGATTCCGTGATCGTTCCCATCGTGTTCACCACCTGTGCGACCAGTTGGCCGCCCTGTTGCGCGACCGTCGATGCCGAGCCCACCATCTGGTTGGCCTGGCGCGCGTTGTCGGCGTTCTGGCGCACTGTGGCGGTCAGTTCTTCCAGCGACGATGCCGTCTCTTCCAGGCTGGCGGCCTGCTGTTCGGTGCGGCGCGAAAGATCCAGGTTGCCGTCGGCGATTTCGGCGCTGGCCACGGCGATCGAGCCGCTGCCTTCGCGCACGGCCGTCACGGTAACGGCGAGCTGGCGCTGCATCGCGTCAAGGCCCTTCAGCAGCGTGCCCATTTCGTCATGGCGGTTGGTGTCCACGCTGCGCGACAGGTCGCCCGACGACATCGCGTCGAAATGGTCCAGCGCTTCGCGCAACGGACGCATGATGGCGCGCATCAGCACGACGCTGGCCACGACGATCAGCGCCAGGCCGATCACGATGGCGGTGGTTGAAACCGACAGCACGGTGTTGTACAGCTTCTGGCTGTCTTCGAACTGATCATGGGACGTCGACAGCTGGTAATCGTCCAGCTTTTCCGACGCATCGCTATATGCACCATAGAGCTTTTGCATGTCCTTCATGGCCAGCTGGTCGATCAGGGCCGCGTCCTTGGCGCGCAGCGCGGCGGACATCTTGTGCAGGCCATTCTCCACGAAGAGCTTGCGCGTGCGCGTCACTTCGTCGGCAAGCTCTTTCTCGCCAGGTCCCACTGGCAGTGCCAGGTACTTCTGCCAGGTGCCATCCGATTTGCCGATGAAGTCTTCCACGCGGCTCAGCGTTTTTTCCAGGTCGGGCGATTCTGGATGGAACACGCCACGGTCCTGTGCCATGCGCGCGCGGGTCAGGAAGGCTTTTGTATCCGAGATCGCCATCGACGACGGCAGCTGGTTCTTGAAGGCGTCCTCCAGCGATGCATTGACGGAACGGATCCCGTAGATGCCCAGGCTGCCGATCAGGGCGATAAGAAGGCCGAGGATGGCCATCGTGGCGATCAGGCGGGTACGAATACTCAAGCGGTTCAACATGGCGGATGGACTCCGTAAAGACAGAGCCGTGAGGCCCTGGCGCGTGTTAGGGGCGATGCGAAGGCATCGGACAGTGCGCAGGGATCGGGCGCGGATGGCTGACGAAACGGCTTGGCGCGGCAGGGCGCAGGCAATGGATGGGCGGGCGAGAGAGTGGGGCCGCCGCTGGTTTCGTCAACTCAGCCGTGAGCGTAACAGCTCAATTGATGCAAAGCAATAAAAAAGCGATTATCAGTTGCAATCCAGGCGCGCCCGAAAATAGCGCGCCCGTGCGGAAAATTGCGTTAATAATCAGTGAGTTGATTATTTGTTAGCAGCCTTCTCGTTGTAACTGACGCGGTAGATGCGCCCCGTGAGGTCGTCCGCATGGGGCTCCGGCGGGATGATCGTGCCGCCATGATAAGGCATCGCTCGAGAGGAGCCGGTCCCCTGCGGCACATCAGTCGGCGGCGTTTGCGTGCCGGGGACTGGCACCGTTCTCTGGTGCCTGTCCCCGACGTAAAAGCCGACCTCAGTCCATCCCGCCCATCAACCCGGCAATCTGCGCCAGCGAAGGCGGCGTGGCGCCGGCTCCCAGGCAAGCCGCAGCGCCAGCGGCCACGGCGAACTGCAGATGCCGCAGCGGCGTGCGGTCAGGCTCGCGCAACAGGCTGAAGACAAAGGCGGCGATGCTGGCATCGCCGGCGCCGACGGTGTCCTGCACCTGAACGGTGGGCGCGGCCACGTGCCAGCTCTCGCCGCCGACGTGCAGCGACGCGCCCGCGGCTCCCTTCGTGTACAGGAAGCGCGCGGCGGGATTGAAGCCGCGCAGTTCCTTGAATGCCGCCGCCTTGTCGTCGTGACGGAACAGGCCGACGAGGTCCTCTTCCGACACCTTGACGACGTCGGCCAGCGCCGTCATCGCCTGCAGGGTGGGGTCGTAGCGCTCGTCCATCAGGTTGCGGTAGTTCGGATCGAAGCTGACGCCGATGCCGGCCGCTTTCGCTTCCCGCGCCAGTGCGACCAGCTTCGCGGCCAGCGGCTCGCGCGCCAGGCTGATGCCGCCGAAGTGCAGCCAGCGGCAGTGCGTGCGCCAGCCTTCCGGGAGCAGGGCGGCGTCGAAGTGCAGGTCGGCGCTGTCGTCGCCGATGAAGAAGTAGGCGGGCGGGTCGAGCCGGTGCACGACGGCCAGCAGCGGCGCCTTGTCGCACCGCTGCGTGAAGCGCGTGTCCAGCCCTGCCGCTTCGGTGGCGCGCCACAGCGCATCGCCGAACACGTCGCGGCTGATGGCGCCGGCAAATGCGCTGGGCAGGCCCAGGGCCGCCATCGTGCGCGCCACGTTCCACGTCGAGCCGCCTGTCACGCTGAGCCAGCGCTGCTGCGAGTCCGTCACAATCGGGTCCGTCACGATCAGGTCCGTCAGCGCTTCGCCCGCCGACACGAATTCCGGAAAGTCGGCCATGTCAGTCCTTCAGCACGTTCAGCACTTCGTAGCAGGCGCCCATCGTGTGATAGTCCACCTTGCCGGCCGGGCTCTTCTCGTCGGTCAGCTTGCCGTTGTCCGCGGCCAGGATGCGGTACCACGCGCCGTGGGTGTGGTCGACGAAATGTTCCCAGCTGTAGGCCCACAGCCGGTCGTACCAGTCCCAGAAGCGCGCCTCGCCCGTGCGGTCGCCCAGCAGCGCCGCGGCGGCCAGGCTTTCGGCCTGCACCCAGAAATACTTGTGGGCGTCGCAGATGGTGCCGTCCGGGCCGAAGCCGTAATGGATGCCGCCGTGCTGCCGATCCCATGCCTTGTCGAGTGCCGCATCGAAGAACCGCACGGCGCGCGGCAGCAGCCAGTCGGAAGGTCCCGCCAGGTGTGCCGCATGGCGTTCGAGGATCAGCAGCAGCTTGGCCCATTCCGTCAGGTGGCCCGGCTGGTAGCCCCAGGGCCGGAAGATGTTGGTGCTGTCGTGACGGTTGTAGTCCGGGTCCACCGACCAGTCGGCGCGGTAGTGCTCCCACACCAGGTCGTCCGCCAGGGCCGCCTGGCGCACGGCGATATGGCGCGCCAGCGTTTCGGCCCGGTGCAGGTAGCGCGTTTCGCCCGTCGCCTCGAACGCGGCAAGCATCGCTTCGCACGCATGCATATTGGCGTTCTGGCCCCGGTAGCTGGAGATCACCCAGTCGGCGCTGGCCTCGTCGGCATACAGGCCATGCTGCGGCTCCCAGAAACGCTGTTCCATCAGGTCGAACGTTTCGGCGACATGGTCGTGGGCACTTGTTTCGCCGGCCATCAGCGCATGCGAGTAGGCCAGCAGCACGAACGCCAGGCCATAGCAGTGATTGGTGCTGTCGGTAACGGTCTTGCGTCCGTCCCGCCATTGCAGTTCCCACGCATAGCCGCCCGTGTCGGCATTGCTGTGCACGTCGCGCAGGAAGGCCAGGCCATGGCGCAGGCGCTCGCGGTCCGCTTCCTCGCCGAACTGGCGATAAGCCATCGCGTAGTTGAAGATGAAGCGCGTGCTGCTGACGAGGTGGCGCGTGTGCGCGTCGTAGACGGTACCGTCGTCTTTATAGAAATGATGGAAGCCGCCGCTCGGGTCCACCGAGCGTGGATCGTAGAACTGGCGGGTGTGGCGGATATGCCTCAGCAGCGTTTCGCGTGCATGAAAGTCTGGTAACATGAATCGTCCGTTCTTGAGTGAATGGCGCCCGCTGTCACGGGCACCTTGCGTAAAATCGGCTGGTGGTTTTCACGCGGTTTTTACCACGTCCTTGTCATATTTTTGGGCGTGACTCGCCCCTGCGCGGCACCTCCTTGCGCACAGCATCTCCTTACGCGCAGCATCTCCTTCCGCGCAGCACCTCCATATTGCGCGTCAACTACCGGTGGCGTAAGAACGTGCTTCGTCGTCGCGGCGCCTCCTCGCATACGGTGCTGGCGCGTACCACCAGCTCCACCGGCGAAATCCTTTCCTCCACCTCGTTGACGCGGCCATTCAGCAGCATCTCCACGCCCATCGCGCCCAGCTCCTTCTTGTTGATGCGCAGTGTCGTCAGCGGCCGGTGACCCAGCACGGCGGACGAGATGTCGTCGAACCCCACGATGGAAATATCGTGCGGCACCTTCAGGCCCTTCGCCAGGCAGCAGCGCATCGCCACCAGCGCGGCGCTGTCGTTGTAGCAGAACAGCGCGTCCGGCGGTTTCGGCAGGGCGAGCAGCGTTTCCATCGCTTCCCACGCGCCCGTTTCCAGGTCCACGCCATCGGGCAGGCTCGCTTCCAGCCGCGGATCGGCCAGGATGCCCGCGTCATACAGGGCCTGGCGGTAGCCGCGGCCCCGCTCGCGGATGCTGTAATGGCTCAGCGAGCCGCAGATGAAGCCCACGCGCTCGCGGCCCCGGTCGATCAGGTGTTTCGTGGCCAGGTAGCCGCCCATCATATTGTCCGGATTGACGGAGCTGTAGCCGCGCAGCTTCATGTCGATCAGGACGATGGGCTTGCCCGTGCCGCGCAACGCCGTCAGCAGCTCCGGCTCGAAGAAGCCGGCGCAGACGATGGCGTCCGGCGCATGGATGCGCAGCTGGTCCGCCAACCCGTCGGCCGGACCCACGGCCATGAACGACAGTACGATCCCCTGCTTGCGGCAGGCCTCCTCGGCGCCGTGCAGCACGGGTGAGTAGAACGGGCTGCTCGACGCCGTGTTGTGCTGGCGATGGAGGAGAAAGGTCAGGCGGCGCAGCCGCTTCGGCCGCAGCTTGCAGAAGTCGTAGCCCAGGTCGCGCGCGGTGCTGAGCACCATCTGGCGCGTCGATTCCGTCAGGCCCGGTTCATTTTTCAGCGCGCGCGAGATCGTGCCGGCCGAAACACCGGCGGCGCGGGCGATATCGCGGATCGTGACGCCGCCAGCGGCCGTCATGACAGCCCCGCCGCGTAAAGCTTGACCATGGATCTCCTCCGTCTCTGTCCGTACGGCGCTTATTGTGTACTTCCTGCGCCGATCTTGTGATGACAGTCTTGCACAGCCGCGCGGCCACGGTCAAACGGGGAAGCCAGTTTGCCGAAAAGTTTAGTCCGATTTACTAAACATCGATGGCCCGCCTCTCTCCTGGGCCGCGCGCTGGCGGGACGGCGATGCGCAGCGTGTTTAGTGAACACCGCTAAACTTGCGCCCAAAAAAGCGGCAGTGTTTGACCGGCCGGCTGGGCCGCATGCAGAATCGTCGCACAACAAAATCCGCAACCGCGGACACCTCAGGAGACACGATGAATCAATCCACCCCGGCGGCGCGCCCTGCGTACACGCCGCCTGCCGCAGTACAGCCGTCCGCTCAGTCATCCCATACAGTTCCGCTGATCGTCATCACGATCCTGTTCTTCATGTGGGGGCTGCTGACGTCGATGAACGACGTGCTGATCCCGCACCTGAAAGCCATCTATACGCTCAATTACGTCCAGGCGATGCTGGTGCAGTTCTGCTTCTTCGGCGCCTACTTCATCGTTTCCCTGCCAGCGGGAATGCTGATCCGCCGCATCGGCTACAAGCGCGGCGCTGTCGCGGGCCTCGTCGTCGCCGCGGCGGGCTGCGCGCTGTTCTACCCGGCCGCGATGAGCGGCTACGGCCTGTTCCTGTTTGCCTTCTTCGTGCTGGCGGCCGGCATCACGGTGCTGCAGGTCGCCGCCAATCCGTTCGTGACGGTCCTCGGCCCGCCGGCGCAGGCGTCGAGCCGGCTGACCCTGACGCAGGCATTCAATTCCCTCGGTACGACGATCGCGCCGGCACTGGGCGGCATGCTGATCCTGACGCAGGGGCCGGCCATTGTCGATGCGGCAAAGCTGGCCGGCGCCGAGCTGCTGGCGCACCGTGCGCAGGAAGCGGCCGCGGTGCAGGGCCCGTACCTGGTGCTGGCCGGCGCGCTGCTGGCGCTGGCCGTGCTGTTCGCCATCGTGCGGCTGCCCACGATCTCGCATGACGACGGCCTGCCCGGACTGGCCGGCGAAGGCAAGCCTTCGGTGCTGAAGCACCGCCACCTGCTGCTGGGCGCCATCGGCATCTTCCTGTACGTGGGCGCGGAAGTCTCGATCGGCAGCTTCCTGATCAACTTCCTCGGCGAAGCGCGCATCGCCGGCCTGTCGCACGGCGACGCGGCGAAATACGTCAGCTACTACTGGGGCGGCGCGATGGTCGGCCGCTTCGTCGGCTTCGTCGTCATGCGCCGGATCAGCCCTGGCAAGGCGCTGGCGTTCAATGCCGCCGCCACGATCGTGCTGGTGCTGGTGGCCGTGCTGGGCCAGGGGCAAGTCGCCATGTGGGCGCTGATCGCAGTGGGCCTGTTCAACTCGATCATGTTCCCCACCATCTTCAGCATGGCGCTGCACAAGCTGGGCGCCCAGACGGGGCAGGGCTCCGGCGTGCTGTGCATGGCCATCGTCGGCGGCGCCATCGTGCCGTTCGCACAGGGCTTCATCGCCGATACGGTCGGGCTGCAGCTGTCGTTCCTCGTGCCGGCGGCCTGCTACGTGTTCATCCTGTACTTCGGCATCCGTTATGCCGCAATGTACGTCGATGACGTCAGCGCGGCTTAGCAGATCACCACCCATCCATCCACCCGCGCGGGCGCTGACCCGGCGGGTACACGACAACCAAAAAAGGAGACAACGATGAAAACCATGATCACACTGGCGGCAAGCCTGATGCTGCTGCACGCCGTACCGATGGACGCGGCGGCGGCTGCCGGCAATTTCGTCAAGGTCGACAAGACCCATTTCGCCAGGGGCGGCCAGCGCTACTATATCGCCGGCGCCAATTTCTGGTACGGCGCGTATCTGGGGGCGGCGAGCGGTGTCGGCGACCGCGCCCGCCTGCTGAAGGAACTGGACACGATGAAGGCGGCCGGGATCAACAACGTGCGCGTGCTGGCCGTGTCGGAAAAGACGGACATGCCGAGCGCCGTGCGGCCCGCCACCACGGCGGCACCGGGCCAGTACGACGAAAACCTGCTGGCCGGCCTGGACTTCCTCGTGGCCGAGCTGGCGAAGCGCGACATGACGGTGGTGATCTACCTGAACAACTTCTGGCAGTGGTCGGGCGGCATGACGCAGTACCTGAACTGGTTCGAGGGCACGAAGGCGCTGGACCCGAACGTCACGAAGGACTACGACGACTACATGGCCAAGACGGCGCGCTTCTATCGTAACGACAAGGCGCAGCAGGAGTACCGCAACGTGATCCGCAAGATCGTCGAACGGGTCAACACGGTAACGGGCAAGCGCTATGCCGACGATCCGACGGTCATGTCGTGGCAGCTGGCTAATGAGCCGCGTCCCGGCAACGGCAAGGCGACTGGCGAGGAGAAGGCGGTGTATGTGAAATGGATCGCCGATACGGCCGCCTACATCCACAGCCTGGACAGGAATCACCTCGTCAGCAGCGGCAGCGAAGGCCTGGCCGGCTCCGCGCAGGACGGCGGCCTGTTCGTCAAGGCGCACCAGACGAAACACATCGACTACCTGACATATCACCTGTGGCCGAAGAACTGGGGCTGGATCGATTCGAAAAACGTGGCCGCCACGTGGGTCGGCGCGATGGAGAAGAGCAGTCATTACCTGAACGTGCACATCGACTACGCGAAACAGCTGGGCAAGCCGATCGTGCTGGAGGAATTCGGCATGGACCGCGACGGCGCCTCGTTCGACATCAAGGCGGCAACGACGGTGCGCGACCGCTTCTACCGCGAAGTCTTCAACGTCATCACGACACGCGCGGCCAAGGGCGACCCGATCGCCGGCTTCAATTTCTGGGCGTGGGGCGGCGCCGGCCGCGCCGCGAATGCCGATTACTGGTGGAAGGAAGGCAATGACCTGATGGGCGATCCGCCGCAGGAAGAGCAGGGCCTGTACTCCGTGTTCGACACGGATGCCAGCACGATCGCGCTGATCCGCGAAACGGCCGCCACACTGAAAGGGCTGGAACGCAAATGAAGAAGACACTCCTTGCCGCGGCCTTGCTAGCCGCCGGGGGCTCGGCCCACGCGCAGAAATTCGAAGGCCTGGCCGATACGCCGCAGATGGGCTGGAACAGCTGGAACAAGTTCGGCTGCGAGATCAACGAACAGTTGATCCGCGAGACGGCCGACGCGATGGTGAAGCTGGGCATGAAAGACGCCGGCTACCGGTACATCAATATCGACGACTGCTGGCACGGCCAGCGCGACAAGGAGGGCACCATCCAGGCGGACCCGGTGCGCTTCCCGTCCGGGATCAAGGCGCTGGCGGACTATGTGCACGCACGCGGACTGAAACTAGGCCTGTACTCGGACGCAGGGGCCACCACGTGCGGCGGCCGCCCGGGGAGCCGCGGTCACGAATACCAGGACGCGCGCACGTATGCCGCCTGGGGCGTCGACTACGTCAAGTACGACTGGTGCGATACCAAGGGCCTCAACGCGGAAGGCGCCTACACGACGATGCGCGACGCGCTGCGCGCCGCCGGCCGGCCCATCCTGCTGTCGATCTGCGAATGGGGCGACAACAAGCCGTGGGACTGGGCACCGAACGTCGGTCACTCGTGGCGCACGACGGGCGACATCTACGCCTGCTGGGATTGCGAAGTGTCGCTGGGTTCCTGGTCCACGTTCGGCGTGATGAAGATCGTCGACAAGTCGCTGGCGCTGCGCAAGTACGCCGGCCCGGGCCACTGGAACGACCTGGACATGCTGGAAGTGGGCAATGGATTGACGCCGGACGAGGAGCGATCGCACTTCTCGCTGTGGTCGATGATGGCGTCGCCGCTCATCTCCGGCAACGACCTGCGCAAGATGCCGGAATCGGTGCGCAAGATCCTGACCAACAGGGACGTCATCGCCGTCAACCAGGACAGGCTGGGCGTGCAGGCGCTGCGCATGCTGACGGACGGTCCGCTGGAGGTATGGATCAAGCCACTGGCCGGCGACGACTGGGCCGTGCTGTTTCTGAATCGCGGCGAGCGCACGCTCGAGCGCAGCTACGACTGGCACAAGCAGCCCCTCAGCGATGATCTCAGCAAGCGCTCGGCGGACCTGAAGAAGACGGCGTTCCGCTGGTCCGACCTGTGGCAGCAGAAGACGGGCGACACGAAAAAGCCGCTCGAACTGAAACTGCCGGCGCATGGCGTGACGATGCTGCGCCTGACGCCGCAGGGAGGCGCCTGATGCGGCGCGCCGCAGTAAAATGATCTCACCAATTCAAATGAGGAGACAGGGAATGCGGATGAAGACGATGGCGGCACTGGCATTGCTGTGCGCCGCGGCGGCGGCGGGGGCACAGGAGCCTGGGCAGATGCGCCAGTGCGCCACCAACGTGGAGCCGCGCAGCGTGGAGTTCCCGTGGATGTCGATCGAACGGTGGAACGCGATCAACAAGGACAAGACGGCGCTGGCGGCCAAAGGCAATGTCGACGTGCTGTTCCTGGGCGATTCGATCACGGAAGGGTGGCCGAAGAGCGAATGGGACAGCCATTTCGGCAAATACAAGGCGGCAAACTTCGGCATCGGCGGCGACCACACGGGCAATGTGCTGTGGCGCCTGCAGAACGGCGGCATGGACAAGCTGCGGCCGAAAGTCGTCGTGCTGCTGATCGGGACCAACAACTTCGGTCTGTGCGGCGAAGGGCCGGACCAGGTGTATCACGGCATCGCTTCGGTGGTATCGTCGCTGCGGCAGGTCTACCCGGATGCGAAGATCCTGCTGAACGCCGTGCTGCCTGTGGAACCGAAGCCGGATCACCCGCGCCGGCTGAACGTCGTCAAGGTCAATCGCGACGTGGCGAAGCTGGACGACGGCAAGCACGTGTTCTTCCGCGACTATGGCCCGAAATTCGTCCAGGCGGACGGCGCGATCTCGCCGTCCATCATGCCGGACTACCTGCACCTGACGGAACAGGGCTACCGGATCTGGGGCGACGCGATGCAGCCGGATATCGACCGGCTGATCAAACAATAAGGAACCAAGATGATGCGAGCGGCAAGGCATCCGATCAACGCGGCCCTGGCCGCGTTTTTTTGTTTCTCGAACGTGGCCGTGGGCGCCGAGATGGTGACCGCCGGGGATGCGCGCGTGGCGCGGATGGGCCGCACCGTGGACGTGGGGGGCGGAGCCGTGCGCTTTGCCTATCCCGGCGTCAGCTTCTTCGTGCGCTTCGACGGCACGTCGCTGGCGCTGGATGCGGCCAGTACCGGCGACAAGAGCTGGCTCGATGTGGTTGTCGATGGCACGGTGCGGACAATCCATCTGGTGCCTGCCGGTGGCCGGTATATCCTGGCCGATGGCCTGGCACCTGGCATACACACCGCGCAGGTATTGCACAGGTCCGAGACATGGCACGGTACCGTGACGCTGGGGACCTTTGCCACCGATGGCAATTTCGCGGCACCACCGGCGCCGCCCACACGCCGGCTGATGTTCCTGGGCGACTCCGTCACGTGCGGCGAAGCGCTGGAACGCACGCCGGCGGGGCCGAAGCAGCCGCTCTGGTGGAACCCGCGCCTGTCGTACGGCATGCTGGCCGGCGCCGCACTGGGGGCGCAGGTGCACCTCGTCTGCCATGGCGGCCGTGGGCTCCTGCGCAGCTGGAACGGCAGGACGGACGAATTCAACCTGGGACGTCTGTACGAGCTGGCCGTCGCCGATCCGGCGCGGCCGGAAGGCTGGGACCAGAAGCGCTACGCGCCGGACCTGATCGTCAGCGCCATCGGCACCAACGATTTCAACCAGGGGATACCGGAGCGCGAGGCGTACGTGCACGAGTATGTGCGGCTGGTGCGCACGCTGCGGCGCGACCATCCTCAGGCGCGCATCGTGCTGACGGAAGGGGCGATCCTGGATGGCGAGAAGAAGGCGGCGCTGCGCGCTTACATCGACGAGACCGTGCGGCAGGTGGGCGATGCGCGGGTGGGCAGCGTGATGTCGCGCCACTATCCGGGCGACTCGGCCGATGCGCATCCGACGCGGGAGCAGCATGCGTCCATGGCGGCGGATCTGGTGCCGCAGCTGCGGGCGTTGATGGGGTGGTAGGGCTTGTGCCGCTGGGGACAGGCGCCTCGTCGGGCGAGCGCACGACGAGGTGCCTGTCCCCGACGTTTTGTTGGTCCAGGGCGCTGATGGCGCCAAGTACGCGACGCGGCACTTTGTGAACCAACTTGCGTCGGAGGCTTTTACGTCGGGGACAGGCACCGTTCGCAGGCTCGGAGAGCCTGAGAACGGAGCCAGTCCCCGGCTGCTCGGCCGCCGCGGTGCGAGCTCGCCAGTTCCCGCCTGTTCGGCCGCCGCCGTGTGGGCTGACAATCGCCAGCTGCTCGGCCGCCGCGGTTCGGGCTCGCCGGGGACTGGCACCTCTTCGGGCGAAGGCCCGAGGAGGTGCCTGTCCCCGACGTTTAGCACGCCACGGTCGTGGACAGCGAAGCGATGCCGACCTGCAGACGAGCCGATTGCGGCAAGTACGTCGGGAACAGGCACCAGACGACAGGTGCCCGTCCCCTGAACCATCAGTACTCGCCGCCCACGCGCACCCCGAACATGCGCGGCTCGACATAGTAGGCCTTCATGAAGCCGCCGAAGACGGACTCGCGGTTCTGCGCGGCGTGCTTGTCCGTGACGTTGCGCACGTACAGCTCCGCGTGCCACTTGTCGCTCGGGGCGTCGAGGCGCACCGAGGCGTCCGTCATCGCGTAGGCTTTCTGGAAGCGGCCGACGGTGCCGAAGTCCGAGTTGCGCAGGTCGAAGTAGGCCTTGTCGCGCCAGTTCACCTTGACGTACGGCGTGATGCGGAAGCCGCCCGGCAGCGCGAACTCCTGCGAGAAGTTCACGTTGACCTGGAACTTCGGCGTGTTCGGCAGGTGGTTGCCGTCGATGTTGTACAGGCGGCGGCCCTGCAGTTGCTTCTCCGGACCGTTGTAGATCGGCGGGCAGGGCGGCAGGCCCAGTTCCGTGCGCACGTCGCACTGGTAGTCGTCGGAGAATTCGGGGAAGTCGTGGACGTCCGTGTTGATGTAGGCGATGCCGCCGCCGAAGCGGGCGCCGCGCCATGGCCGGTAGTCCCACTCCAGTTCCAGGCCGGGGATGTCGACCTTGCCGACGTTGATCGTGCGCCAGGCTTCATACACGTCGCACTTCGGCTGGTCGGTCGGGCAGGGCAGGCCGTTGTCCGGGATGATCTGGTTGATGAAGTAGGTGCCCGTCAGCTGCATGTCCTTGTACTTCATCCAGAACGCCGTGGCGGACAGCGACAGGCGGTTGTCGAGGAACTTGCCCTTGTAGCCCAGCTCGAAGTTCGTCACCTGTTCCGGGCCGTACGGCAGGAACGTCACGACGCCGGGTTTGCCGTCGGCGCATGTGTGGTAGTTGCAGCTGTCCGTCTTGTCGGCAAAGCCGCCGGCCTTGTAGCCCGTCGAGACGGAGGCATACGCCATCTGGTTCGGCGTCATCTGCTTCTGCAGGCCCACGCGCCACGTCACCTTGCGCCACGTTTCCTTGTGGTCGTTCGACGTCGGCGCGCCATACAGGTGGTAGGCCGCGACGCTGCCGCCCATCGCGTCCGTCAGGTCGGTGCCGTTGTGGACATGGAAGCCCGGCGTGCCCGGCGTGCCCTGGCTGTACAGGCCATTGTAGTAGGCCGGGTCGCCCTTCCAGTTGGCGCCATACACTTCGCCGCCCTTGTCCTCCTTGCTGTCGATGCTGTAGCGGGCGCCCAGCGTACCCGTCCACGACGGCAGGAACTTCCAGTCGGCCTGCGCGAAGACGGCTTTCGCATCGACCTGGCGATTCGGCTGGTGGTACAGCACGGAGCCCACGTCGCCATACGGCTTCTGGATGGTCTGGGTCTGTTCGTAGTCGATGCGGTTACGCTCGTGCATCCAGAACAGGCCGGCCACGTACTGCACGTTGCCCAGGGTCTGTTTCAGCTGCGCCTCGTGCACCGTCGACAGGTAGCGCGACGACAGCGTGCGGTGGAACGAATCGGTCAGCGGCCATGTGCCCCAGTTGCCGTCGGCCGAATTCGGGTAGGCGCCGTTGATCTGGAACGGCGCCGCGTGCTGCATGCCCATTTCGTCGTCGGTGATTTCCGAGCGTTTCTGGTCCGCCACCTGGAATGTGTAGTCGAACGTCGTCGTCGGATTGATGGTCCACGACAGGCCGGTGCGCAGCGTGCGGATCTGCATGTCCACCTGGCCCGGCACGTTGACCAGCAGGTCCCATTTGCCGGTGCCCGGCGCGCACTGGTAGCGCGTGCCGGCCGACGCGTCGCAGTCGCGGAAGGCGGCGCCGCCGGCACCGTCGTCCTGGAAGTGCTCGTAGGCCGCTTTCAGCGTCACGTCGCTGTTCACCTTGTACAGTGCCGACAGGCGCGCGGCCCACTGATCCTGGTTGGTATAGAACTTGTCCTTGCCGATCGGCTTGTTGAAGCGCTGATCGACATCCGGGATGCCGTCCGGGACCCAGCCCAGTTGCGTCGCGTTCGCTTCCGACAGGTCGCGCATCTGGTTGGCGTAGCCGTCGCGCTTCACTTTCATGAACGTGCCGCGCAGGGCCAGCTGGTCGTTGACCTTGACGTTCTGCACCAGGGTGACCTGCTTCTTGCGGTAGTTGCCGATGTCGACTTCGGCCTTGCCGTAGTTGCCGGAGAAGTCCGGCTTGGCCGAGATGACGTTGACGGAGCCGCCCGTGGAGTTACGGCCGAACAGCGTGCCTTGCGGACCGCGCAGCACCTCGACCTGGTCGACGTCGAACATCAGCGCCTGCGCGCCCTGCGGCCGCGGCGAATACATGCCGTCCACGTGGAAGCCGACGGCAGGGTCGCCCGTCTCCGTGAAATTGGTCGACGTGATGCCGCGGATCGTGATCTGCACGGCCGAATCGAGGCCCGTGCTCTGGATGACGACGTTGGGGATCTCGCCCGTCAGGTCCTTCAGGCTGGTGGCGCCCTTGCGGCTCAGCTGCTCCTGGCTGAAGGCGGAAACGGCCAGCGGGGTTTTCAGCAGCGACGTGGAATACCGCGTCGCGGTGACCTTGACCTCTGGGATCTGGTCGCTGCTGGCCACGGGGGCGCCGGTGGGCGCCGCTGTGGTGCCGCCGGCATTGGGATCGGCCGCGGCGCCGCCGGCCTGGGCAAATGCGGACAGCGCAACCAGACTGCAGGCACTGGCCACGGCCAGGCTCATCAAGCTTCTCTTGGTGGGATGCATTTCGTCTCCTCGTTGGAATGTAGGCCACTGGCGGGCCTCTTTTTCAGCCGTTCGAGTATTGCATTTCAAAAAACACAAGATCAAGCGCTTCCAAAAAAGGGCGCGCAGTTTAACCGGTTTTACTAAACACGCGATTAAGTGATTATTTGCGCCCGTCGAATGACCGTGAAATGCACTGACAATGCCGCTTGCGGACGTCCCGCGCAGTTGCGCGACAACCGTTGGCTGGGCCACCACCGTACGGCCCGCGCCCGGATTAAGACGCCTCGTCGGCCTTTCTTGCAGTTCGTCGCAAAGCAGGTGCGATGCGATGGCCGTCCCGATAACATGGCGCAATCGATCATATTGCCCGCCGCGCCGTGCGCGATCCGCCGCCGGCCTCGCCATACAAGGAGAACCCATGACCACACCAATTCGCCCCCTCCCGCTGTTCCAGACGCTGATGTTGTGGGTGCTGTGCTGGTGCACGGGGCTCGTGGCAGCGCAGGAGCCGGGGCAGGACCGGGCCATCGACAGCCGCATCGTCCGCGTCCGCCTGGACGGCATCGTCGACCTGCGCGTGCGCCAGGGCGCCGTGGCAACCCTGAAGATCAGTGGCGACAAGCGCTATCTCGACAAGGTGACGGCGGAGCAGTCCGGCGATACGCTGGTGCTGGACACGGAAATCCACGGTGCCCGCCTGAGCCGGCCGTCGCTGCGGGCCGAGCTGGTGTTGCCGCGGCTGCGCGAGCTGGTATCGGAAGGGTTGGGGTCGACGGAAGTGTCGGGCTTCACGGGCGACGAGCTGGAGATCACGCTGGAGGGTGCCGGCAGCATGAAGCTGACGTCGGAGTACCGACGACTGCGGGCCAACCTGGGCGGCGTGGGCAGCATGCAGCTGTGGGTCAAGGACAGCGACAGCGTCGAGCTCGACCTGCGCGGTGCCGGCTACGTGACGATGGGCGGACGCAGCCGCCTGCTGCGGGCATCGCTGGGCGGCCTGGGCGGGCTCAATGCGCAGCAGTTCGAGGCGGACGCCGTCAGCATCGACCTGTCCGGCCTGGGCAACGCCACCGTCAACGCCCGCACCAACCTCGACCTGAACCTGTCGGGACTGGGCTCCGTCACCGTGTACGGCAAGCCGCTCAACCGCAACGTCAGCGTGGACGGGCTGGGCCGCGTCAGCTGGAAGTAGCGGCCGGCTTCAGAGACAAACAGAATAAAAACGAATTCAAAAATCTCGCAAATGAAAAAACTTGGACAAATGATCGTGGCGATCGGCATCGCGCTGGCCCTGCATGGGAACGCAATTGCCGGTTTCGTCGAAGGCGCCACCGCCTACAACAACAAGAACTACACGGTGGCCTACAAGGAAATCCTGCCGCTGGCACGCACCGGCAATGCCGACGCGCAGCATCTGCTGGGCCTGATGTACTACATGGGCCGCGGCGTGCAGCAGGACTACAAGCAGGCGCTGGCCTGGCACCGCAAGGCGGCGGTGCAGGGCAAGGCGGACGCGCAATACGTCGTCGGCGCCATGTACTACACGGGCAACGCCGTGATCCAGGACCACCAGCAGGCGGTCGGCTGGTTCCGCAAGGCGGCCGAGCAGGGCCACGCGCAGGCGCAGCAGGTGCTGGGCCTGATGTACCGCTATCACATCGGCGGCGTGCCGCAGGATAACGTGCTGGCCTACATGCTGTGGAACCTGGCCGCCGCCAGCGGCAACGTCAACGCCGCCGAGCAACGCGCCGCCGTCGTCAAGCAGATGACGGAGGAGCAGATCGAGGAGGGCCAGGCGCTGTCGGCTGCGTGGAAGCCTGGCAAGGCGTTGCCGCGCAGTTCGCGGACTGGGGGAGGGTAGGGTGCGGTGGCGCCGACCCGTCGGTTGACGATGTCCGCAGGCGGTTTGTGGACTGGGCAGCTACGCCAGCCTGCCAAACAAATGCACCAGGTACAGCCACACACCGGCAAACAGCACAGGCAGGAACGCGCCGGCAACCTGGCCCAGCACGGAAGGCAGCCAGTGGATGCCGTACTCGAAGGAGCCGCGCAGCTCCGCGTTGGCCTTGCGATGGATGATGTGCATCGACGTCAGGGCGCCGGCGACGCCCAGTCCAATGCTGAACGCTATCGCCACGCCCACCCACGGGATGACGTACCGGACCGTGTGGAGCACGATTGCACGGTTGTCGCATGTGAGCGTCTTGTCGCCGTCGAACAGCAGCGCAAGCAGCGTTGCGCAGCCGGCGAACAGGATGGTCTGGGCGATGAGCAGCCACGTCAGGCGATGATTGATCAGATCGTCTTCATGCAGCCAGCGTTCGCGCCAGAATGCGATGCCTTTGCGTCGCGTGATCGGGCCGGCGGCGGGATCGATCGGTTGTGGGCCAGGCGGCTGCGGTGACGTATCGGAATCATGCTGCGATGCTCCCCTCGAAATCACCTCGGCCACCGCTGCACACGGCATGGACGCCGACCAGTACGATATTCTACTCCCCCGACCAGGCCGCTTTGAGCGCAGCCGCCGCGTGCGCTCCTGCCGCAATCTCCCCGCTGCGCTAGAATCAGTCCTTTAACGAAAGGACAACCATGCGCGCGATCGAGATCACCAAGCCGGGCGGACCCGAGGTCCTGCAGCTGTGCCAGCGGCCCATGCCGGAAGCGAAGGCGGGGGAGGTGCGCATTCGCGTGCACGCGGCCGGCATCAACCGGCCCGACGTGTTCCAGCGCCAGGGCAACTATGCGCCGCCGCCCGGGGCGTCTGATCTGCCGGGCCTGGAAGTGGCCGGCGAGATCCTCGATGGCGACCTGGGCAACTCCGGCTTCAAGGTCGGCGACATGGTCTGCGCGCTGGTGCAGGGCGGTGGCTATGCCGAGGTGGTGACGGCGCCCGTCGAACAGTGCCTGCCCGTGCCGCACGGGCTGTCGCCGCTGGAGGCCGCTTCGCTGCCGGAGAACTACTTTACTGTCTGGAGCAATGTGTTCGACCGGGCCCGCCTGGGCCCCGGCGAGTCGCTGCTGGTGCAGGGCGGGACGTCCGGCATCGGCGTGACCGCCATCCAGCTGGCCAGCGCACTGGGCAACCGCGTGTTTGCCACCGCCGGCAGCGAGGACAAGGCGCGGGCCTGCGAGAAGCTGGGCGCCGAGCGCGGGATCAATTACCGCCATGAGGATTTCGCCGCCGTCGTCAAGCAGCTGACGGGCGACAACGGGGTCGACGTCATTCTCGACATGGTGGGCGGCGATTATCTGCCGCGCGAGATTAATTGCCTGGCCGACGATGGCCGCATCGCCATCATCGCGCTGCTGGGCGGCTCCAAGGGGACGCTGGACATGGGCCAGGTGCTGCGGCGCCGGCTGACCATTACCGGTTCCACGCTGCGGCCGCGCTCCGTGGCGTTCAAGGGGGCGATTGCGCGGCAGTTGCGCGAGAAGGTGTGGCCACTGTTCGAGGACGGGCGCATCAAGCCGGTCATTTATGAAAGCTTCCCGCTGGAGCAGGCTGCCGAGGCGCATGCGTTGATGGAGTCCTCCACCCACGTCGGCAAGATCATGCTGCAGGTGATCAAGCCGTGACTTCGGTCGTGTAGCCACTGAGCCGGGTAAAGGTCGGGGACAGGCACCTTTCTGCGCGTCGCAGACGCGCAGAAAGGTGCCTGTCCCCATTGCATCGCGCCGTCGTGGTTCTCAAGTTTGACCCGGGTTTGATGACCACGTTACAATTGCGGGTTTATTGTTTATCAACCCGCCCGGAATACTATGCGACGCAAACTGGTCATCGGCAACTGGAAAATGAACGGCAGCCTTGCCGCGAATTCGGTATTATTACGCGGGATCGTGGCCGGCTACGCCGCCAGAAATGCCGATTGCGGCGTCTGCGCGCCCGCGCCTTATCTGGCACAATGCCAGTCCGAGCTGACAGGCACGCCTGTCGCATGGGGTGCGCAGGATGTGTCCGCCTACGCCGCCGGCGCCTATACGGGTGAAGTGGCGGCGTCGATGCTGCAGGAATTCGGTTGCCGCTATGTGCTGTGCGGCCATTCCGAGCGTCGCGCGTATCATCAGGAAACCAACGAAGTCGTCGCGCAGAAAGTGCTGGCGGCACTGAACGCCGGCCTGACGCCGGTTGTCTGCGTTGGCGAAACGCTGGAGCAGCGCGAAGCTGGGCGGACCAATATTGTTGTATGCGCGCAACTGCAGGCGGTGCTCGACGTGCTGGAAGCGTCGGCCGTCGAGAAGATCCTGCTGGCGTACGAACCGGTCTGGGCCATCGGCACGGGCAAGACGGCCACGCCGGCCATGGCGCAGGAAGTGCACGCCATGCTGCGCAAGCAGGTGGCCGAGCGCAATCCGCAGGCGGCCGCCAACATGCAGATCCTTTACGGCGGCAGCATGAAGCCGGAGAATGCAAAGGATTTGCTGGCGCAGGCCGACATCGATGGCGGCCTGATCGGCGGCGCGGCGCTGAAGGTGGCGGACTTCCTCGCCATCGTGCATGCGGCCGGCTAAGATTTTTTACCAAGCTGTACTTTAACTAAGCAATATTGAGAATTGGAATAGCATGAACACCTTGTTCAATCTGGTCGTCGTAGTACAGGTCCTGTCCGCGCTGGCAATCATTGCCCTCGTGCTGCTGCAACACGGCAAGGGTGCCGACATGGGCGCCGCCTTCGGCTCCGGCGCTTCCGGCAGCCTGTTCGGTGCGACGGGCTCGTCGAACTTCATGTCGAAGTCGACGGCCGTGGCCGCGGCGATCTTCTTTGCCGCAACGCTGGGCCTGTCGGCACTGGCCACGCAGCGCACGTCGGGCAACAAAGGCGTGCTGTCGAACATCACGGCGCCCGTGACCGGCTCGGCCGCGATCCCGGCTGCCAATGCGCCTGCGGCGCCGGCCGCGCCAGCGACGACAACGCCAGCGGCACCTGCTGCCCAGGCTCCGGCCGCGCCGGCACCTGCCGTGACGACGCCCGGCGTGGCGACGCCCGCGCCGTCCAACAGCGCGCCATCGAACACTGTTCCGAAGTAAAACTAAGCGTTCTTTGATTTATTCCGCTTTTTCGCTTTGATTTGGCACAAACTTCATTAACAAAGTGCGTAAAGAAGAGTAGAATAGCGGCCTTAATGCCGACGTGGTGAAATTGGTAGACACGCTATCTTGAGGGGGTAGTGGCGCAAGCTGTACGAGTTCGAGTCTCGTCGTCGGCACCAATGAATTTGAGAAGCCAGCACAAGGCGCCTGAGTTGCCCTCATGCCTAAGCTGGTTTTTTTACGAGGATGTGTCGTTTGATCCTGGTCTCAGCGTTTGATTGGGGTCGAGCGTTGGCTGTGCCGTCTGGTGCAGCACTCTCCTGACCGATCGTTCAACAACAGCTGTGATCCTACCGTGAACCTCGAAAATTACTTCCCCGTACTTCTGTTCCTCCTTGTCGGCATCGGTGTCGGCGTGGTTCCCCAGGTGCTTGGCCGTCTCCTCGGTCCGCACAAGCCCGATGCGGCGAAACTGTCCCCCTACGAGTGCGGCTTCGAAGCCTTCGAAGACGCACGCATGAAATTCGACGTGCGTTACTACCTCGTCGCAATCCTGTTTATTTTGTTCGACCTGGAAACTGCATTCTTCTTCCCGTGGGGCGTCTCCATGCGCGAACTGGGCTGGCAGGGCTTCATCACGATGATGATCTTCATCGCTGAATTCGTTGTCGGTTTTTGGTATATCTGGAAGAAAGGTGCCCTTGATTGGGAATAAGCCATGGCTATTGAAGGCGTATTAAACGAAGGTTTCATCACCACCTCGGCCGACAAGCTGATCAACTGGGCGCGTACCGGGTCGATGTTCCCGATGACGTTCGGTCTGGCCTGCTGCGCGGTTGAAATGATGCACGTGGGCGCGGCCCGTTACGACATGGACCGCTTCGGCGTCGTGTTCCGTCCTTCGCCGCGTCAGTCCGACGTGATGATCGTTGCCGGCACGCTGTGCAACAAGATGGCGCCGGCACTGCGCAAGGTCTATGACCAGATGTCCGAGCCGCGCTGGGTCATCTCGATGGGCACCTGCGCCAACGGCGGCGGTTACTATCACTATTCGTACTCGGTGGTGCGCGGTTGCGACCGCATCGTGCCTGTCGATATCTATGTGCCGGGCTGTCCTCCGACCGCCGAGGCCCTGCTGTACGGCATTCTGCAGCTGCAAAACAAGATCAGGCGCACCAACACGATCGCACGGTAAACGGGGCGCGCAAAAATATGACTATACAACTGGAAGCATTGCAGGGCGCGCTGGCCAGCGCCCTGGGGGAACGCGCCGCTGTTACGGCCGCGCTGGGTGAAATCACTCTCGTCGTCAAGGCTGGCGACTATCACGACGTCATGCGCACCTTGCGCGACAATCCGGCACTGGGCTTCGAGCAGCTGCTCGACCTGTGCGGCGTCGACTACTCGACCTACGGCGAAGGCACGTGGGAAGGGCCGCGCTATGCGGCCGTTTCGCATTTGCTGTCCGTGAAGAACAACTGGCGCGTTCGCGTGCGCGTGTTCTGCCCGGACGACGAACTGCCGCTGATCCCGACCGTGACCGACATCTGGCGTTCGGCCAACTGGTATGAGCGCGAGGCGTTCGACCTGTACGGCATCCTGTTCGAAGGTCACAGCGACCTGCGTCGCATTCTGACCGACTACGGCTTCATCGGCCATCCGTTCCGCAAGGACTTCCCGGTGTCCGGTTACACGGAAATGCGCTACGACGCGGAGCAGCAGCGCGTGATGTACCAGCCGGTGACGATCGAGCCGCGCGAAAACGTGCCGCGCGTGATCCGTGAAGAAAAATACGGGATGAAATAATGGCTGATATTAAGAATTACACCCTGAACTTTGGTCCGCAGCACCCGGCAGCGCACGGCGTGCTGCGCCTGGTGCTGGAACTGGACGGCGAAGTCATCCAGCGTGCCGACCCGCACATCGGCCTGCTGCACCGCGCCACCGAGAAGCTGGCCGAGCAGAAGACCTACCTGCAGTCCGTGCCGTACATGGACCGTCTCGACTACGTGTCGATGATGTGCAACGAGCACGGCTACGTGCTGGCCATCGAACGCCTGCTGGGCCTGGAAGTGCCGCTGCGCGCACAGTATATCCGCGTGATGTTCGACGAGATCACCCGTATCCTGAACCACCTGATGTGGCTGGGCGCGCACGCGCTGGACGTCGGCGCGATGGGTCCGTTCCTGTACTGCTTCCGCGACCGCGAAGACCTGTTCGACTGCTACGAAGCCGTGTCGGGCGCGCGCATGCACGCGGCCTACTACCGCCCGGGCGGCGTCTACCGCGACCTGCCGGACGCGATGCCGCAGCACCGTCCGTCGTCGATCCGCAGCAAGAAGGAAATCGACAAGCTGAACGAACACCGCCAGGGTTCGCTGCTGGACTTCATCGAAGCGTTCACGGCGCGTTTCCCGACCTATGTCGACGAATACGAAACGCTGCTGACCGACAACCGTATCTGGAAACAGCGTACCGTCGGCATCGGCGTCGTCTCGCCGGAAGACGCGCTGGCGATGGGCTTCACGGGCGCCATGCTGCGCGGTTCGGGCATACAGTGGGACCTGCGCAAGAAGCAGCCGTACGAAGTGTATGACCTGATGGACTTCGATATTCCGATCGGCACCAACGGCGACTGCTACGACCGCTACCTGGTGCGCGTGGAAGAACTGCGCCAGTCGAACCGCATCATCAAGCAGTGCGTCGAGTGGCTGCGCAACAACCCGGGCCCGGTCATCACGGACAACCGCAAGATCGCCCCGCCGTCGCGCGTCGACATGAAGTCGAACATGGAATCGCTGATTCACCACTTCAAGCTGTTCCAGGAAGGCTTCCACGTGCCACCAGGCGAGGCGTATGCCGCCGTCGAACACCCGAAAGGCGAGTTCGGCATCTACCTGGTGTCGGACGGTGCCAACAAACCGTACCGGATGAAGATTCGTGCCCCGGACTATGCTCACCTGCAGAGCCTGGATGAAATGGCGCGCGGCCACATGATTGCCGACGCCGTGACCATCATCGGGACGCAAGACATTGTGTTCGGCAGTATCGACCGTTAAGAAGGCGGAAAGAATTATGTTATCCGAGCAGTGCTATAAAAAAATCGACCGCGAGTTGGCCAAGTACCCGGCCGACCAGCGCCAGTCGGCCGTGATGGCCTCGCTGGCTCATGCCCAGGTCGAACTGGGCTGGCTGTCGCCAGAAACGATGAAGGAAATCGCCGATTACATCGGCATGCCGGCCATTGCCGTGCAGGAAGTCGCGACCTTCTACAACATGTACAACCTGAAGCCGGTCGGCAAGCACAAGATCACCGTGTGCACCAACCTGCCGTGCGCGCTGTCGGGCGGCGTCAAGGCCGGCGAGCACCTGAAGCAGAAGCTGGGCATCGACTACCGCGGCACCACCGCAGACGGCGCATTCACGCTGCAAGAGGGCGAGTGCATGGGCGCGTGCGGCGACGCACCCGTGATGCTGGTGAATAACCACCGCATGTGCAGCTTCATGAGCCATGACAAGATCGACGCCCTCGTGGAGGAACTGAAGAAATGACCTCGCTGCACGACCGTCACATCAATCCGCTGATCCTGAAGGATCTGACCGGCGACAACTGGCATCTGGAAGAGTACGTCAAGCGCGGCGGTTACTCCGCCCTGCGTAAGATTCTGGAAGAAAAGATCGCGCCAGAAACCATCATCGCCGACCTGAAGACGTCGGGCCTGCGCGGCCGCGGCGGCGCCGGTTTCCCGACGGGCCTGAAGTGGAGCTTCATGCCACGCCAGTTCCCGGGCCAGAAATACCTCGTCTGCAATACCGACGAAGGCGAGCCGGGCACGTTCAAGGATCGCGACATCATCCGCTACAACCCCCATGCGCTGATCGAAGGCATGGCCATCGGCGCTTACGCGATGGGCATCACCGTGGGCTATAACTACATCCACGGCGAGATCTTCGAGGACTACCTGCGCTTCGAGGAAGCGCTGGAGCAGGCGCGCGCCGCCGGCTACCTGGGCGACCGCATCCTCGGTTCGGACTTCACGTTCCAGCTGCACGCGCACCACGGTTATGGCGCGTACATCTGCGGCGAGGAAACGGCGCTGCTGGAATCGCTGGAAGGCAAGAAAGGCCAGCCGCGCTTCAAGCCGCCATTCCCGGCCTCGTTCGGCCTGTACGGCAAGCCGACGACGATCAACAACACGGAAACGTTCGCGGCCGTGCCGTTCATCCTGAACCTGGGCGCCGAGAACTACCTGGCGCTGGGCAAGCCGAACAACGGCGGCACGAAGATCTTCTCGATCTCCGGCGACGTCGAGCGTCCGGGCAACTACGAGGTGCCGCTGGGTACCCCGTTTGCCAAGCTGATGGAACTGGCCGGCGGCATGCGCGGCGGCAAAAAGATCAAGGCGGTCATTCCCGGCGGTTCGTCCGCACCGGTGATCCGCGGCGAGATCATGATGCAAACCGACCTGGACTACGATTCGATCGCGAAAGCGGGTTCGATGCTGGGTTCGGGCGCCGTCATCGTCATGGACGAGACGCGCTGCATGGTCAAGGCGCTGGAACGCCTGTCCTACTTCTACTTCGAAGAATCGTGCGGTCAATGCACGCCATGCCGTGAAGGCACGGGCTGGATGTACCGCATGATCCACCGCATCGAGAACGGCCAGGGCCGCCAGAGCGACCTGGACATGCTGAACTCGATCGCCGACAACATCCAGGGCCGCACGATCTGCGCCCTGGGCGATGCGGCGGCGATGCCGGTGCGGGCGTTCATCAAGCAATTCCGCGAAGAATTCGAATATCACGTCGAGCACAAGCACTGCCTGGTGCCTGTCTCGGCTTTCTAAGTGATCATCATGGTTGAAATCGAAATTGACGGCAAGAAGGTAGAAGTCCCACCGGGTTCCATGGTGATGGACGCTGCCAACAAACTGGGCACGTACATCCCGCACTTCTGCTATCACAAGAAATTGTCGATCGCGGCGAACTGCCGGATGTGCCTGGTCGAAGTGGAAAAAGCGCCAAAGCCGTTGCCAGCCTGCGCCACGCCGGTCTCCGCCGGCATGATCGTGCGCTCGCACAGCGAGAAGGCCGTCCAGGCGCAGAAAAGCGTCATGGAATTCCTCTTGATTAACCACCCGCTGGACTGCCCGATCTGCGATCAGGGCGGCGAATGCCAGCTGCAGGATCTGGCGGTCGGTTACGGCAACAACAACTCGCGCTACGAAGAAGACAAGCGCGTTGTCGTGCCAAAGGATGCCGGTCCCCTCATCAACATGAAAGAGATGAGCCGCTGCATCCAGTGCACCCGTTGCGTGCGTTTCGGCCAGGAAGTGGCCGGCGTCATGGAGCTGGGCATGCTGGGCCGTGGCGAACACTCGGAAATCACGACGTTCGTCGGCGAAGCGGTCAGCTCGGAAATGTCGGGCAATATGATCGACTTGTGCCCGGTGGGCGCGCTGACGTCGAAGCCGTTCCGCTACAGCGCCCGGACGTGGGAACTGTCGCGCCGCAAATCGGTGTCGCCGCACGACGGCCTGGGTGCCAACCTGATCGTTCAGGTCAAGCAGGGCAAAGTGAAACGCGTGCTGCCGCTGGAAAACGAAGCGATCAACGAGTGCTGGATTTCCGACAAGGACCGCTTCTCGTACGAAGCGCTGGAGTCGAGCGAGCGCCTGACGCAGCCGATGCTCAAGCAGGGCGGCCAGTGGAAGGAAGTGGACTGGCAGACGGCGCTGGAATACGTGGCGCACGGCCTGAAAAACATCAAGCACGAACACGGTGCCGATGCGATCGCCGCTTATGCGACCGCGCACTCGACCGTCGAGGAACTGGCGCTGCTGAAAAAGCTGGCGTCCGGTGTCGGCTTCGAGAACGTCGACTTCCGCCTGCGCCAGAGCGACTTCGCGCTGGACGGCGAAGTCACGCCATGGCTGGGCATGCCGATCGCCGACGTGTCGAACCTGCAGGGCGCGCTGGTCATCGGCTCGTTCCTGCGCAAGGATCACCCGCTGCTGGCCACGCGCCTGCGCGCCGCCGCCAAGAACGGCGCGAAGATCACGCAGATCGCCGCTTCCGGTGACGACAGCCTGATCAAGGTCGCCACGAACATCGTCGCCGCGCCGTCCGACTGGCTGGCAGCGCTGTCCGGTATCGTGTCCGCCGTTGCGCAAGCAAAAGGCGAGGGCGCTCCGGCCGGTTTCGAAACCATCGAAGCGAACGACGCCGCCAAGGCCGTCGCCGCATCGCTGGTCGCCGGTGAACAAAAGGCGGTCTTCCTGGGCAACGCTGCCGTGCATCATCCGCAGGCGTCGCAGATCCACGCCGCCGCGCAATGGATCGCCAACGCGACCGGCGCCAGGCTGGGCGTGCTGACGGAAGCCGCGAATACGGTCGGCGGTTACCTGGTCGGCGCCACCGCGGCGAAAGCCGCCCCGGCGTTCTCCGTGCCGAAGAAAGCGTACGTGCTGCTGCACGCTGAACCGGAACTGGATGCGGTCAATCCGGCGCAAGCCACGGCCGCGCTGAACGGCGCCGAAATGGTTGTCGTCATGTCCGCCTTCAAGCACGGGCTTGACTATGCCGACGTGCTGCTGCCGGTCGCACCGTTCGCCGAGACGTCCGGTACGTTCGTCAACTGCGAAGGCCGCGTGCAGAGTTTCAACGGCACCGTCAAGCCGCTGGGCGAAGCGCGTCCGGCGTGGAAGGTGCTGCGCGTGCTGGGCAATATCCTCGGCCTGCCGGGCTTCGACTACGAAACCTCCGAAGCCGTGCGCGACGAAGTGCTGGGCAAGGGCGTGGCCGACGTGTCGGACAAACTGTCCAACGTGACGAAAGCCGCCTTGAGCGCCGCGTCGTTCGGCGCCGGCGACAAGCTGGAACGCATCGCCGACGTGCCGATCTACTTCTCGGACGCGCTGGTGCGCCGTTCCGCGCCGCTGCAGGCAACGCCCGATGCGGCGCCGCCGAAAGCGCACATCTCGAAGGCCCTGGCCGAACAGATCGGCGTGAAGAACGACGACATGGTGCAGGTCCTGCAAGGCGCCGGTTCCGCGATCCTGGCTGCCCGCATCGATCCGTCGCTGCCGGCCAACGTCGTGCGCGTTCCGGCGGCACACCCGTCGACCGCCACGCTGGGCGACATGTTCGGCCCGATCTCGGTCGCTAAAGCAGGGGAGGGCAAATAATGGCGCTGGAATTCGTCAATACCATCACCACCAACGGCGAGGCCCTGCTGGGTCCCGTCTGGCCATTCGCCTGGACGATGATCAAGCTGCTGTGCGTGCTGCTGCCGCTGATGGGCATGGTGGCTTACGCGACGCTGTGGGAACGCAAGCTGATCGGCTGGATCCAGATCCGTATCGGCCCGAACCGGGTAGGTCCGATGGGCCTGCTGCAGCCGATCGCCGACGCGCTGAAGCTGCTGTTCAAGGAAATTGTCATCCCGACCAAGGCCGTGCGCGGCCTGTTCGTGATCGGCCCGATCATGACGATCATGCCGGCGCTGGCCGCCTGGTCGGTCGTGCCGTTCGGTCCTGAAGCGGTGCTGGCCAACGTCAACGCCGGCCTGCTGCTGCTGCTGGCGATCACGTCGATGGAAGTCTACGGCATCATCATCGCCGGCTGGTCGTCGAACTCGAAGTATTCGTTCATGGGCGCGATGCGTGCGTCGGCCCAGATGATCTCGTACGAAATCCCGATGGGCTTCGCACTGGTCGTCGTGCTGATGGTGTCCGGTTCGCTGAACTTCATCGACATCGTGGGCGGCCAGGGCCGCGGCTACTTCGCCGACATGGGCGTGTCGTTCATGTCGTGGAACTGGCTGCCGCTGCTGCCGCTGTTCGTTGTCTACCTGACGTGCGGCCTGGCGGAAAGCAATCGCCACCCGTTCGACGTCGTCGAGGGCGAATCGGAAATCGTGGCCGGTCACATGGTCGAGTACTCGGGCATGTCGTACGCGATGTTCATGCTGGCCGAATACGCCAACCTCATCCTGATCGGCGCGCTGGCTTCGATCATGTTCCTGGGTGGCTGGCAGGCTCCGTTCAAGTTCCTCGAATTCTGGGGCGGTTTCGGCGGCTTCTTCTGGTTGTTCCTGAAGACGTTCCTGCTGGTCTCGGTGTTCATCTGGGTGCGTGGTACCTTCCCGCGTTACCGTTACGACCAGATCATGCGTCTGGGCTGGAAGGTATTCATTCCGCTGACCCTGGTCTGGCTGGTGCTGGTCGCCTGCTGGATGCAGACGTCCTGGAACATTTGGAAGTAAGGGAAGCGAAAAATGGAACGAGTAAAAGACTTTTTCGGCAGCCTGATGCTGTCCGAACTGATCAAGGGCATGGCGCTGACGGGGAAGTACATGTTCTCCCGCAAGATCACCGTGCAGTATCCGGAAGAGAAGACGCCGATGTCGCCGCGTTTCCGCGGCCTGCATGCGCTGCGCCGTTACCCGAACGGTGAAGAGCGCTGCATCGCCTGCAAACTGTGCGAAGCGGTGTGCCCGGCCATGGCGATCACGATCGAATCGGAGCAGCGCGACGACGGCACCCGCCGCACGACGCGTTACGACATCGACCTGACCAAGTGCATCTTCTGCGGCTTCTGCGAGGAATCCTGCCCCGTCGACTCGATCGTGGAAACCCACGTGCTGGAATACCACGGCGAGAAGCGCGGCGATCTGTATTACACCAAAGAGATGCTGCTGGCCGTCGGCGACCGCTACGAAGCGGATATCGCCGCCAACCGTGCGGCCGATGCGGCGTACCGCTGATCGCAACCATACTGATCAGGATTAGTTAATGGACTTCATAACCGTATTGTTCTACGTGTTCTCGACCATCATGGTCGTGGCCGCGGCGCGCGTCATCACGGCGCGCAACCCCGTCACGGCGGCACTGTTCCTCGTGCTGGCCTTCTTCCAGGCGGGCGGCATCTGGATGCTGCTCAAAGCCGAGTTCCTGGCGATCGTCCTCGTGCTGGTGTACGTGGGCGCCGTGATGGTGCTGTTCCTGTTCGTCGTCATGATGATCGACATCGACAACACGAAGCTGCGCGAAGGGTTCTGGAATTACCTGCCCGTCGCGTCCATCGTGGGCGGCATCATCGTGCTGGAGATGGCTTCCGTGCTGTGGCGCGTCTACGGCGTGGCCGGTCCGCAGGCTCCCGAAGCCGCCGGCAGGATCGGCAACACGAAGGAACTGGGCCTGCTGATCTACACCCAGTACATCTATGCGTTCGAGATCGCCGCCGTCATCCTGCTGCTGGCCATCGTTGCCGCGGTCGCGCTGACGCTGCGCAAGCGCAAGGACATCAAATACTTCGATCCGGGCGAGGCCGTGCGCGTCAAGCGCAACGACCGCCTGAAGATCGTCAAGATGGACGCCGTGAAGCATGTCGCGGCGACCGAAGCTACCAAGGAGGCACCATGACCCTGTCGCTGGCACACTACCTGGTCCTGGGCGCGATCCTGTTCGCGATCTCGATCGTGGGGATTTTCCTGAACCGCAAGAACGTCATCGTCCTGCTGATGGCCATCGAACTGATGCTGCTGGCAGTGAACATGAACTTCATCGCGTTCTCCCATTATCTGGGCGATGCGGCCGGGCAGATCTTCGTCTTCTTCATCCTGACCGTCGCGGCTGCCGAATCGGCAATCGGCCTGGCGATCCTGGTGGTGATGTTCCGTAACCTGGACACCATCAACGTCGAAGACCTGGACAGCCTCAAAGGCTAGTTATTAACCCTCGAATAATAAACAGACAAGGTTCATCATGACGGGGCTTAACCCTAACCTTCTTCTTGCCGTTCCGCTGGCGCCGCTGGCGGGTTCCGCCATCGCGGGCCTGCTCGGCACGAAGTTCTTCGGTAACGTGGCCGGCCGCAAGGTATCGACGGTCGCCACCATCCTGGGCGTACTGATCGCCTTCCTGCTGTCGTTCCAGACCCTGCTGCAGGTGCTGGACGGCGTGACCTTCAACGCCACTGTCTACCGCTGGATGACGGTCGCCGGCGTCGACCTCGTGGTCGGCTTCCAGATCGACTCGCTGACGGCGATGATGATGTGCGTCGTGACCTTCGTGTCACTGATGGTCCACATCTACACCATCGGATATATGGCTGAGGACGAAGGTTACAACCGCTTCTTCTCGTATATTTCGCTGTTCACCTTCTCGATGCTGATGCTGGTGATGTCCAATAACTTCCTGCAGCTGTTCTTCGGCTGGGAAGCGGTGGGCCTCGTCTCGTATCTGCTGATCGGCTTCTGGTACAAGCGTCCGACGGCGATCTTCGCCAACATGAAGGCGTTCCTCGTCAACCGCGTGGGCGACTTCGGCTTCATCCTCGGTATCGGCCTGATCCTGGCCTACACGGGGTCGATGGACTACCAGGCCGTGTTCCAGAAGAAGGAGCTGCTGACGGCCGCTACCTTGCCGGGCACCGACTGGATGATCATCACCGTGGCCTGTATCTGCCTGTTCATCGGCGCGATGGGCAAGTCGGCGCAGTTCCCGCTGCACGTCTGGCTGCCTGACTCGATGGAAGGCCCGACCCCGATCTCCGCACTGATCCACGCGGCGACGATGGTTACCGCCGGCATCTTCATGGTGTCGCGCATGTCGCCGCTGTTCGAACTGTCGGACGTCGCGCTGTCGTTCGTGCTGGTCATCGGCTCGATCACCGCGCTGTTCATGGGCTTCCTGGGCATCATCCAGAACGACATCAAGCGCGTCGTCGCGTACTCCACGCTGTCGCAGCTGGGCTACATGACCGTCGCGCTGGGCGCGTCGGCCTACTCGGTCGCCGTGTTCCACCTGATGACGCACGCGTTCTTCAAGGCGCTGCTGTTCCTCGGTGCCGGCTCCGTCATCATCGGCATGCACCACGACCAGGACATCCGCAACATGGGCGGCCTGCGCAAGTACATGCCGATCACGTGGATCACCTCCTTGCTGGGCTCCCTGGCCCTGATCGGCACGCCGCTGTTCTCCGGTTTCTACTCGAAGGACTCGATCATCGAGGCGGTGCACGCCACCAACCTGCCGGGTGCCGGCTTCGCCAACTTCGCGGTGCTGGCCGGCGTGTTCGTCACGGCGTTCTACTCGTTCCGCATGTACTTCCTCGTCTTCCACGGCAAGGAGCGCTTCGGTCAGGCGCACGCGCACGGTCATGACCACCACGACGACCACGCGACGGCGAAAGCCGCCCATGGCGACCCGCACGCGCTGCATGACTCCGATGCGCATCACGAGGAAGAGGATGACGATCATGGCCACCACGGCCTGGCACCGGGCGAGAAACCGCACGAGTCGCCGTTCGTCGTCTGGTTCCCGCTGGTGATGCTGGCGATTCCTTCGGTGATCATCGGCTTCCTGGCCATCGGCCCGATGCTGCACGGTTCGTTCTTCGACAACGTCATCTTCGTCGGCCACAACCACCCGGCGATGCACGAGCTGCACGAGGAATTCCACGGCCCGCTGGCCATGGCGATCCACGGCCTGATGACGGCACCGTTCTGGCTGGCCCTGGCCGGCGTCGTGTCCGCGTACTACTGCTACATGATCAATCCGCGCGTGCCGGCCTGGTTCTACAACAAATTCAAGTTCCTGCACACGCTGCTGGACAACAAGTACTACATGGACGCGTTCAACCAGGCCGTGTTCGCCAAGGGCGCACGCGTGCTGGGCGAGGGACTGTGGCGCGTAGGCGACCGGACGATCATCGACGGTCTGCTGGTCAACGGCAGCGCGAAAGTGGTGGGCTGGATTTCCAAACTGGTCCGCGAGGGTCAGACCGGCTACATCTACCACTACGCGTTCGTCATGATCATCGGCATCCTGGGCTTCCTGGTGTATTTCCTGCCGTTCTGGCACGCTTAACACCGACACGCAAAAGAGATAAAAGATGCAGTCACAAATTCCTTACCTTAGCCTGTCGATCTGGTTGCCGGTACTGTTCGGCGTCATCATCCTGGCCATCGGCCGCGACTCGCGCGCCGGTCTGGTGCGCGTGCTCGCCCTGATCGGTTCGATCGTTTCGCTGTTGCCGACGATCCCGCTGTTCACGCACTTCGACAACGCCGCCCACGGCATGCAGTTCGCCGAAAAGGCGGCGTGGATCGAGCGCTTCAATATCTTCTACTCGCTGGGCATCGACGGCCTGTCGCTGTGGTTCGTGCCGCTGACGGCATTCATCACGATCATCGTCGTCATCTCCGCCTGGGAAGTGATCCAGGAGCGCGTAGCCCAGTACATGGGTGCGTTCCTGATCCTGTCCGGCCTGATGATCGGCGTGTTCACCGCGATGGACGGCCTGCTGTTCTACTTCTTCTTCGAAGCCACTCTGATCCCGATGTACATCATCATCGGCGTCTGGGGCGGTGCGAACCGCGTCTACGCGGCGTTCAAGTTCTTCCTGTACACGTTCTTCGGCTCGCTGCTGACCCTGGTGGCCGTGATCTACCTGTACAACAAGTCGGGCAGCTGGGACATCCTGCAATGGCATCAGCTGGCATTGTCGATGCCCGAGCAGATCGCCATCTTCGTTGCGTTCTTCATGGCGTTTGCCGTCAAGGTGCCGATGTTCCCGGTCCACACCTGGCTGCCGGACGTCCACGTGGAAGCGCCAACGGGCGGTTCCGCCGTGCTGGCCGCGATCATGCTGAAGCTGGGTGCTTACGGCTTCCTGCGTTTTTCGCTGCCGATCGTGCCGGATGCTTCGCACTACCTGGCGCCTGTCGTCATCGTGCTGTCGCTGATCGCCGTCATCTACGTCGGCCTGGTCGCGATGGTCCAGAAGGACATGAAGAAACTGGTCGCGTATTCGTCGATCGCCCACATGGGCTTCGTCACGCTGGGCTTCTTCATGTTCAACGACATGGGCACGCAGGGCGCCATCATGCAGATGATCTCGCACGGCTTCGTGTCGGGTGCCATGTTCCTGTGCATCGGCGTGCTGTATGACCGCGCCCACTCGCGCCAGATCGCCGACTACGGCGGTGTCGTCAACAAGATGCCGCGCTTCGCAGCGTTCTTCATCCTGTTCTCGATGGCGAACTGCGGCCTGCCGGCCACCTCCGGCTTCGTCGGCGAGTTCATGGTCATCCTGGGCGCCGTGCAGTTCAACTTCGTGACGGGCATCCTGGCCGCGACGGCACTGATCCTGGGCGCCGCCTACTCGCTGTGGATGGCCAAGCGCGTCATCTTCGGCAAGGTGACGAACCACCACGTGGCCGAACTGACGGACATCAACGGCCGCGAGTTCTTCATGCTGGGCGTCCTGGCAATCGCGGTGCTGGCAATGGGCCTGTATCCGGCGCCGTTCACCGACACGATGCAGACCTCCGTGGCCGACCTGCTCAAGCATGCGGCGCAGAGCAAGCTGGCAGTCGCACCACTGATTGCACACTGATTGAGATAGGACCGAAGTTTCATGAATAACTCAAACCTGATCCCGATCTACGCAGAGATCTTCCTGGTGGTCGCCACCTCGGCGATCCTCTTGATCGACATGTTCCTGTCGGAGGCGAAGCGCGGCATCACGTATGCGCTGTCGCTGTTCGCACTGGTGGGCTGCGCGTACTTCACGTTTGCCGACTTCAATGCCGGCACGACGACGTACTCGTTCTACAACATGGTCGTGTCCGACCCGATGGGCAACCTGCTCAAGCTGTTCACGTACCTCACTGTGGGCGTGACCTTCATCTACTCGCGCCAGTACACGCACGACCGCGGCATGCTGGGCGGTTCGCTGGGCGGCGAGTTCTACGCGCTGGCACTGTTCTCCATGCTGGGCCAGATGGTGATGATCTCGGCGAACAACTTCCTGTCCATCTACCTGGGCCTGGAGCTGATGTCGCTGGCAACGTACGCCCTGGTGGCGCTGCGTCGCGATCACCCGATCTCCACCGAAGCAGCCATGAAGTACTTCGTGCTGGGCGCGCTGGCGTCGGGCTTCCTGCTGTATGGCATGTCGATGCTGTACGGCGCGACCGGCACGCTTGAGCTGAGCGCGATGGCAGCGAAGATCGCCAGCGGCACCGTCACACCGACCATTCTGGTGTTCGGCCTGGTGTTCGTCGTGGCTGGCCTGGGCTTCAAGCTGGGCGCCGTGCCGTTCCACATGTGGGTGCCGGACGTGTACCAGGGTTCGCCGACGGGCGTGACGCTGCTGCTGGGCGCCGCGCCGAAACTGGCCACGTTCGCGATCTGCATCCGCCTGCTGGTGGAAGGCCTGCTGCCGATGGCATTCGACTGGCAGCAGATGCTGATGGTCCTGGCCGTGCTGTCGCTGGCGATCGGTAACCTGACGGCCATCGCGCAGACGAACCTGAAGCGGATGCTGGCTTACTCGACGATCGCGCAGATGGGCTTCGTGCTGCTCGGCCTGATGGCCGGCGTCGTGGGCCAGGACCAGAGCAATACGTCCGCTGCCTACAGCGCCGCGATGTACTACTCGATCACGTACGTCCTGTCCACGCTGGGCACCTTCGGCCTGATCATGGTGCTGTCCCGTGCCGGCCATGAGGCGGAAGAACTGGCCGATTTCCGTGGCCTGTCGAAGCGTTCCCCATGGTTCGCCCTCGTCATGACGCTGCTGATGTTCTCGCTGGCCGGCGTGCCGCCGATGATGGGCTTTGCCGCCAAGCTGGCGGTGCTGCAGACGGTCCTGCATACGGGCCAGCTGTGGCTGACCATCTTCGCCGTCATGGCGTCGCTGATCGCCGCGTTCTACTACCTGCGCGTCGTCAAGACGATGTGGTTCGACGAGCCGGTCGACACGGCGCCGATCAAGGTCGCGACGGACAAGAACATCGTCCTGGGCCTGAACGCGCTGCTGGTGGTCGTGCTGGGCGTCGTGCCTGGTCCGCTGCTGGACGCTTGCCTGCACGCGATGAAACAAACGCTGGCGTCCTGATTCATGGACGTCGGCGCGGCGGCATGGTTGGTGATTCTGCTGGCATTCGTCAGCGCCAACCTGCCGTTCTTCAACGACAAGGTGTTTGCCCTGGTTCCCTTCAAGGGCGCCGGGCGCAAGCCCTTCCTCGTGCGGCTCGGTGAACTCGTCGCGCTGTTCTTCCTCGTCGGCCTGATCGGCCGACTGCTGGAAGGGCGCATCGGCACGGTCTTCCCGCAGACGTGGGAGTTCTACGCCATCGCCGCCTGCCTGTTTATCGTTCTCGCGTTCCCCGGCTTCGTGGTGCGCTATCTGCGCAAGCGGCACTAGAGCTCGCACAATCCCGGCATAAAACCCGGGACAGACCCCTGTTGTCGGGCAATATTGCCTCTAAACAGGGGTCTGTCCCGGGTTTTTTATTCAGGGGCGCAGCAATGCCGCCGCGCTGCTACACTGACGTTTTTTGACTGGAGCGTGCATGAGCGATGCGCATCTGAAGGAAACGAAAGTGGACGGCAGCCTGGCTTACGATGGCGGCTTCCTGAAGGTCCACAAGGACCGTGTCACGCTGCCCGACGGCAGCATCACCCACCGCGAATACATCCGCCATTCCGGCGCCGTGGCGATCCTGCCCGTGCTGGACGACGGCCGCATCCTGCTGGAACGCCAGTTCCGCTACCCGAACGACCAGGTCTTCATCGAATTCCCGGCCGGTAAGATCGATCCGGGCGAGGACTATCTGGAATGCGCCAAGCGCGAGCTGGTCGAAGAAACGGGCTACACGGCGCGCGACTGGCATTTCCTGACAACGATCCACAACGCCATCGCCTATTCGGACGAGCACCTGGAACTGTACCTGGCCCGCGGCCTGACGGCAGGCGAAGCGCAGCTCGACGCCGGCGAATTCGTCGAGTGCTTCACGGCCACGCTGGACGAGATGCTGGAGTGGGTCCGCACCGGCAAGATCACGGACGTCAAGACGATCATCGGCACGTTCTGGCTGGACAAGCTGCGCGCGAACGACTGGAAGCTGGACTGACATGAACGCACGGCGCGTCGCGCTGGCGTTGGCGTTGGCGGCGTGCAGCGCTGCCGCCAATGTCGTCAATGCCGCTCCCGCGCGCACGCCGTTCCAGATCCGCTGCGAGGATTCGATCAGCAAGACGGTTTCCGTGCTGTCGGCCAAGCAGAACGGCTATACGATCAACACCACGCTGTCGTACAAGATGCTGACGGCGATGAAGGGTGTCGCCACGCGCAACCAGTTCGTGCTGGGCCTGACGCGCACCGAGTCGCGCGTGCAGATCGGCCTGGCCGGGCCCATGCTGCAGGACCCCGCCAGCGGCTACGAATGCGTCGCGCCGCAGATCTCCGTGCAGCTGACGTACGTGCCCGTTAAAATCTACGTGGGCAGCGAGTTCCCGGTGGGGACGTGCGGCTACAAGGAGATCCTGGCGCACGAGATGCGGCATATGGAAGCGTACATGGCGCACTTGCCGAAGGTCGAGCGCACGGTCGGCGCCGCGCTGGCGAAGCGCTTCGAGGGCAAGCCGCTGTACGCACCTTCCGGCACCGCGCGGTCGGCGCTGGCGTTCGAGATCGACAGCGGCTGGCTGCCCTACATCAAGGCGGAAATGGCCAAGGTGGAAGCGGTGCAGGCGCAGATCGATTCGCCCGCCGAGTATGCGCGGCTGGGCAAGGTGTGCGGCGGCGAGATACAACGAATACTGGTAAGAACAAGAGCAATGAGATGACCGAGGCAACCCCGCGCTACCTGGCGCTGATTCCCGCCGCCGGCGTCGGCGCGCGCATGGCCGCCGCCGGCCCGAAACAATACCTGCCGCTGGCGGGCAGGCCGATGCTGCGCCACACGCTGCAGGCCTTCCTCGACAGCGCTGCGATTCACCACATCTACGTCGTGGTCAGCGCCAACGATGGCTATATCGACGATGTCGTCGCCGACTGCGCCACGCGCGTGACGGTGCTGCGCTGTGGCGGCGCGACCCGCATGGAATCGATCCGCAACGGCCTGCGCGCGATCGATGCCGCCGGCAGCGATCGCGTGCTGGTGCACGACGCCGCCCGACCGGGCCTGACGCCGGCACTGATCGACAAGCTGATCGCCGAGGCCGGCCTTGACCCCGCTGGCGGCCTGCTGGCATTACGCGTCGTCGATACCGTCAAGAGCACGCGTGGCGGCAAGGTCGAGACGACGCCGCGCGACGGCCTGTGGCTGGCGCAGACGCCGCAGATGTTCCCGTACGAGCTGCTGCTGCGGGCGCTGGAAACGGCGCCCGATCCGGAGGCGATCACGGACGATGCTTCCGCCGTGGAGATGCTGGGCCTGTCGCCGCGACTGGTCGAAGGCCATCCGCGCAACCTGAAAGTGACGCTGCCGGTCGATATCGGCATCGCTGAAATGTACCTGAAACTGGACCCACAATGACGACTTCATCTCTTCCGTTCCGTATCGGACAAGGCTACGACAGCCACCGCCTCGTCGAAGGTCGCAAACTGATCCTGGGCGGCGTCGAGATCGCCCACGACAGGGGCCTGCTGGGCCATTCCGATGCGGACGCGCTGCTGCACGCCGTGACCGACGCGATCCTCGGCGCCGCGGCGCTGGGCGACATCGGCAGGCACTTCCCCGACACGGCCGTCGAATTCGCCGGTGCCGACTCGCGCGTGCTGCTGCGTGAAGCGGCGCGCCGCGTGCGCGAGACGGGCTACGACATCGGCAACGTGGATGCGACGATCATCGCCCAGCGCCCGAAGATGGCGCCGCACATCGCCACGATGGTCGCCAATATCGCGCAAGACCTGGGCGTGGCGCCGGGCCAGGTCAACGTCAAGGCCAAGACCAACGAGAAGATGGGCTACCTGGGGCGCGAAGAGGGCATCAACGCCGAAGCGGTCGCGTTGCTGGTCCTGCGCGCCGGCTGACATGGCGCGCGACCTGTCGGCCTACCGCGAAGTGGCGATCGAGTCGTTCGACGACCGCGGCGTCGTGCGGCTGCGCCCCATGGTGGGCCAGGCTTATCACGCGTGGCTGCGCGTGCAGGGGCCGCGCGTCATGGTGACGGACCATCCCGTCGGCACCTGCTTTCTCGTGCACGCCAAGCTGACGGACCGGCTGGGCGGCACGCCGTTCCTGTATGTGTACCATGGCGATCCGGTGGTCGTGCTGTCGGTCGCGCAGGCGCGCAAATTCCTGGCGGAGTTCCGCCGCGGCAGAATCTGATCGCAAACTGCGGCCAGGCGCTGATGCCGCTGGATGGAGAATGATGCTGGCGGGCCGCGAACGTAAATCCTACCCAACGCCAGGGTGCCGGGGTCAGACCCGCCGGGTCTGACCCCAGTTCCTGGTCTCGGGTTTACGGTCGTACTTGCGGCTTACTGACATTTACGCATTAACTTAGCGGCATTGGGGGTTGTCCCGGACTTTTCTGAAAGGGTAAGCGCATGATCCGAATTCGCGAAATCGACCACATCGTCCTGCGTGTCGCGGACCTCGACCGCATGATCCGCTTCTACACGGAAGTGCTGGGCTGTAGCGTGGAGCGCCGGCAGGACGAGATCGGCCTTGTCCAGCTGCGTGCCGGCAGCGCCATGGTGGACCTCATTCCCGTCGACGGGAAGCTGGGCCGCATGGGCGGCGCGGCGCCGGGCGTGGAGGGCCGCAACGTCGATCATTTCTGCTTCCGCGTCGAGCCGTTCGACGAGGCCGCGATCCGCGCCCACCTGGACCGGTTCGACGTGGCGAACGGCCCGGCCGAGTCGCGTTACGGGGCCGAAGGCGAGGGACCGTCCATTTACATCACGGACCCGGAGGGCAATACGGTGGAGCTGAAGGGCGCGCCGTATTGATCAGGGGCTTGCACTACCGGGCCTCGGCCGTTACACCACGCTGTTGCAACAGGTTCAGCGTGTATCGGCCATCGATGCGGCGGCCGTCGCCACCGTCATCGACCGTGACACCGTGCTGGTGCTCGAAGCCGCAGCGCGCCAGCACCTTGCGCGAGCCCAGGTTGTCGGCATAGACGTTGGCAACCAGCTGCGTCAGCTGCCAGCGCGACGTGGCCTCGTGGATCAGGTGCCGCACGGCCAGCGTGGCGAGGCCCTGTCCACTGGCGTCTTGCGCGATGCGGTAGCCGATTTCGGCCGTGCCCGCGGCGCGGTCGATGTCTTTCAGATTGGCGCGGCCGACAATCCTGCCTGCCGCGTCTTGCAAAACGAACGGGTGCCAGGTGCCTGCGGCATGACCCGACAGGTAGGCGGCGATATGGGCAGCCACGCCTTGCGGCGAGTAGAATGCAGCGTCGCGCGGTTCGATATGCCGTTCGAACCAGGCGCGGTTGGCGATTTCAAAGGCGAGCAGCGCGGCGGTGTCGTCAGCCCTCAGCGTGCGGATGGTGACGCTGGCTTGTGTCGTCACGCTGTGCTGCCGCTCGCGGGGAAGCTGGCGGTAAACACGACATACGGCGCCTCGTAGCGGTAGCCGATACTGCCGTCGTGCCCGCGCATGACGCTGTCGGCGATGTACAGCCCCAGGCCCATGCCGGTGCGGTTCGCCCGGTTCTGCAGCGCCATCCGCTTGAACGGATTGAACAACTGGGCCTCCAGTTCGGGCGGAATCGGGACGCCTTCGTTGCGCACTTCGATGCGCACGATGCCGCTTTCCTTCGTCAGTGACACGCCGACCCCGTTGCCGCCGGAGCCGTGGTGGCGCGCATTGCTCAACAGGTTGCTGACGACCTGCGCCAGCCGGTCCGCATCCACCTGCGCATGGATGCCCGGCGCGATCGTCGTCAGGTATGTCGTGCCGGGATGCGCCAGCCGGGTTTCGTCGACGAGATCCTCGACCAGGCGGCTGATGTCGGTGTCTTCCTTGCGCAGCGCCAGTCCGAGACCGCTGTCGAGACGGCTCATGTCCAGCACCTGGCTGATCAGGCGGTGCATGCGGCCGCTGGAGCGCTCGATGCGCTGGCCCAGCTGCTGCGGCTGCGCGCCGTGCTGCAGGACGGTGGCGGCCATCGTGATCGACTGCAGCGGGTCGCGCAGGTCGTGGCCCAGCATCGCCAGCAGCTGCATGCGCGCCCGTTCCGTCTCCGCGTGGCGCGCCATGCTGGCCCGGTGCATCTCGGCCAGCAGCTGTTCGGCCACCAGCATGCGGTTGGCGTCCCACGGTTCGGCCTTGTCGTGCACCGTGTCGACCCATTCGTCGAACGAGCCGCGCGGCGTCAGGCGGTGGCCCAGCGGCCCCGTGACCGTCAGCTTTTCCGGCTTGCCGGCCCAGCGGATGGTTTCGACCTGTTCGCGCCGCAGCGCCAGCAGCCAGCCGGCCGTGGCGGGGTCAAAATGCAGCCCAAGCAGGCCGACCCAGGGCCCGATCGCGGCGCCCGTTTCCGCCGGCCAGTCGGCGCGCCCGGTCCGATGCAGCACTTCCTCGCCATCGGCCGGCAGCGCGGCGACGATGGCCGCCGCCAGGTCATGTCCGATGTCGCCGTGCGTGCACAGCTTGCCCTGCTGCGCGAACACCAGGGCGTGCGCATCCAGCGTTACCGCCAGGTCCGGCGCGTGGTGGTTCAATGCGGACAGCACGTCGTCCTCGTGCAGCAGCGTTTCGATCAGGTGCGTGCGCACTTCCGCCGCCTGTTCCACCATCGCGGCCCGTTCGCGCGCGTCGATGCTCTGCACGGTCGCCGCCAGCACCTGGGCCAGCACGTCGCACGCCATGCGCACGGCGTAGGGCACGCGCAGCGGCGTGTTGTGATGGCACGCCAGCAGCCCCCACAGACGGCCGTTGACGACGATCGACACGCTCATCGAAGCCGCCACGCCCATATTGCGCAGGTATTCCACGTGGATTGGCGAGACACTGCGCAGCACCGCATGGCTCATGTCCAGTGGTGCGTCGCCCGGCGCTACCGTCACCGGCACCGGGCTGTAGCCGATATCGGCAATCAGGCGCAGCGTGTTGATGGTGTACAGGCGGCGCGCCTGGGCCGGAATGTCGCTGGCGGGGTAGCGCATGCCCAGCAGGGGCTTGAGCGTTTCCGCGCGCGCTTCGCCGATCACGTCGCCGCTGTCGTCATGGCGGAAGCGGTAGGCCATCACGCGGTCGAATCCCGTGATGGCGCGCACCTGCTCCACCGCCAGTTGCAGCAGCGGCACGATCGCCTTCTGCCGGCGCAGCCGTTCGATGGCCGTATGCGCCTTCAGCGCGAACGCGGCCACGCGCTCGCTGCCCACGTCGCGCAGCTCGAATTCGGCCAGCACGCGCTCGGCGTCGCTGTGCACGATGCAGTCGAAGGTCTGCGTGCCGACCGTCGTTTCGATGGCTGTCGGTGTGCAGCCCTCGGCATCGCTGGTGTCGATGCATTCGCGCAGTTGTTCCAGCACGTCCGGCGCCAGCGGCAGGGCGCCGACCGGCATGTCCAGCACCGGCACGAAGCCCAGCATGGCACCCGCGTTGTCGCTCCACGCGCGCAACGCGCCCCGGTGGTCGAACGCCAGCAGCGCGCCATGCGGCTGGATCAGGCCGGGAATGTGAATCGGCTCGTTGGCGCAGTTGTCCAGGTCAACCGCGTCGCCAGGACCCGGGGGCATCATGCGGCCACCTTCGCAGCCGGTGTGGCCGCGTACTCGTCGCGCAGGGCGATCAGGCTGTCGAACGCGTCGCACGCGCCGGCGCAGGCCGCGGCGATCGCGGCGGGCGACTGCACCTGGTCGCGCAGCACGCGCAGAAACTGCTGCCAGCGCGGACCGGGCGGCACGCCATCGCCGTGCAGGTAGCGCAGCGGATGGGGCGCCAGCCGGTCGGCCAGGCGGCGATACAGGACAGTTCCACCGAGGCGCGAGCCTTCGATGACGTACGCGACACCCCAGCGGTAGGCGGCGCTGTCGTCGGCAAACCACGCCGGCGGTGTCGCCATCGCGATGGGGGCGCCAGGCAGCAGAGGATCTGTCAGGTCCGCGTCGATCAGGGGTATGTGAGGCGACGGCGGCAGCAGGGCAGGGTCCTGCGGGCCGTCCGTGAAGCGTGCCTGCCACGCCTCGATCGGCGCCAGCCAGTGGCGCAGCAGGGTGAGGTGGGCACGATAATGGTCCAGCGTGGGCCCGTCCTGGGCGAGCGGCATGCCCTGGTCGAGCACCGCATGACGGCTGGTGGTGGCTTCGCGCAGTGCCGCGAGTATGTCCGGAAGTTCCATCTTCATCCCGGCATTGTACAGGTCAGCCGCCGTCACCACCGCCCGGTTCGTCGTCATCGGTATCTTCCGGTATCGCTTCCCGGCGGCTCCTGTCCGCGGCCTGTTGCATCCGCGCCGCATCGCCGAAGAAGTCGTCCACGCTGTGGTCCGGGCTTTGCCGGATTTCCGGCGGCAGCAGCAGCGACATGTACGGCTCGTCGGCGGGGTGGCCGCTGTTCTGCAGGTTGCTCATCAGGACGAGCCCGGAGCCGGCGCCCAGCAGCAGCGCGCAGGCCGTCATCAGCCGGCGCGGCGAATAATGGGGCCGGATCGTGCGCAGATGGAAGTAGACCATGCCGCAGACGATCAGGATGACGGCATGCTTGCCATAGCGGGTAAACGCCTCGGCCGACCAGGCGAACGCCAGCACCGAGGACATGGTTTTCCACGCGCCGATGGCGATCAGCCCTGCACCGAGAATGAACAGGTGTCGTCCCAGCCGCGCATGGCCGCCGAACAGCCGGTTGATCAGCGCCCACACGCCGCTCCAGACCAGGCCTGCGCCGAGGCCGGAAGCGATCGTCAGCAGATATTTGATGGCCTGGAACGACTCGGTGTCCGTCAGCGCCTGGTCGATGCCGACGAACAGCGCGATCAGCGCCACGCCGGCCACGGCGGGCATCCCGCCTTCCCACGCATGCATCGTGGTGTCCGTCACTTCCTGTGCGACGGGGAAGCGGGCGTCGCGCACCCGCAGGCGCGTGTGCCCCAGCCGCACGATCGTCGTGCCGTCCAGCGCCACGACCTTCTCGCGCCTGCCGTGCAGGACGATGCCGTTCTGGCTGCCCACGTCGCGCAGCAGCAGCGCGCCATCCTCGCCCGCTTCCAGCACGGCGTGGTGCGGCGCCGTGTGGGCGTCGTCGAGAATGACGTCGTTGTCGTAGCCGCGCCCGATCGTCACGGGCAGCGTGGCGCAGCGCTGGCGCGACAGCACGTCGCCATTGCGCGCCAGGACTTCCACGTAGTACGGGGGCGTCATCGCTTGCCCTCGCGCGCCAGCGCTTCGACGAACGCGCGCGCGCTGCGCATGCCGTTGTCGTACGAGACGCCGCGCACGTCGAGGCGGCTTTGCAGGTTCATCAGCGCGTCGTCCGTGCTGGCGGTCAGCACGGTAAAGTCATACAGGCCGGCGAACTTGCGATACGCGCGCACGCACATCACGGCGCGCATCGGCATCGACTGGTTGCGGATGAACTGTTCGGTGCAGGTGGCGCCCGTCAGGCGCTTGTCGCGATGGTTGCCCAGCGATTCGTTCTTGAACGAGGCCGACGACAGCTGCGCAAACCGGATGCGGTCCAGTCCCGTGCTGCGCATGAACTGGTGACGGATGCCGACCTGGCCCGTCTGCAGCGTGTCCGAGACGTAGACGGCCGACTGCATCGCACAGCTGGTGTTATCCACGGCGAACGGTTTCTCGCCACGCTCGTTCGCCTCGGCGTTCGACTCGCCCCAGCAGCGCATCTGCTCCGATTCGCGCACCGGGACCTGGTAGGGCCCCATCGTCTTCAGCGTCAGGGGACCCGCCAGCAGCTGGTCCACCATCGCCTTCTGGTGCGCCAGCAGCTGCTGCGTGACGATGCCGGTGAAGTCCTGCGGCGGTTTCGCGGCCGGATCGACGCGCTTGAGGAGTTCCTGCGCATAGCGGATCGGCACGAGGAAGCTGACCAGCTCACCGTCCAGCCGCTTCGACACGTTCACGCCCGCCACTTCGCCATCGGCCGTGACGGCGGGGCCGCCGCTCATGCCCGCGTTGATCGGGCCGGAGAACATCAGCTGGTCGTAGAACGTGCGCGAGATGACGCCGTTGTAGGCGCCTTCGGAAATGGCGAAGCCCAGGTCGAGCGGATTGCCGAGGGAGTACAGGTACTGGCCCTGCGCCAGCCTGACGGTGCCGTCGGCCAGCTTGAAGAAGCCCGTGCCGTAGCGGTTGACGCGCACGACAGCCAGGTCGTGCAAGACGTCCACTGCCAGCAGCTCGATATTGCCGCGCTGGCCCGCCGTATCGACCCATTCGCCCGTGTACGTCTGCGGGTCGAGCGCGAACTGGGATACGACGTGGTAGTTGGTCAGCACGAGGTTCGATGTCCCGACGAGGAACCCGGAGCCCACGGACGACTGCGTGCGACCGCTTTTCAGCAGCGAGCGCACCTGCAGCAGGTCGGCCTTGGCCGCCGAGTACAGCTTCTGCGCGGCGGACGACGGTGTCGGCAATGTCGACTGGGCCGCGGCCGGCACCGGCAGCACGGGTTTGGCCGGTTGAGCGGGCGGCGTGGGCGCGGCCAGCACCGAGCCGGCGCAGCCGAGGAAGGTCAACGAGGTGAACGTGCGGGCAAGCCTGGCGAGTCTCATGCGGTTCCTGAACTTCGGTGATATCCGAAGCAGTGTACCTTATGAAACTTGCAGTGCGGCAGGTTGTCGTGCAAAGGCGGGTAAAGACGTCGGGGCTTAAGGGAGGTTTAAGCCCCTGATCGTCAAGCGCGGCTGCCGCGGGACGCGACAGCCGGCCCCTGCTACTTGAACGAATAAGCCAGCGCGCCATAGAACTGCCGGCCGCGCGGATCGGTATAGCTGGGATCGTAGCCGACGGAGAAACTGAACAACTGGTTCGAGCGCGGCGGATTCTTGTCGAGCAGGTTCTTGATGCCGGCCCGGAGTTTCAGTCCGGGCGTGAGCTGATAGCCACCCGTCAGATCCAGCAAGGAATACGAGTCGACGCGATGAACCGAGCCGTCGGCCAGCAGGTTCTGGTCGCGATAGCCGCTCAGGTAGGTTTGCTGCAACGTCAGGTTAAGCGGGCCGCGGTCGTAGTCCAGGCTGACCGTATGGCGCCAGCGCTGGATGATCTGGTCGTTGGTGTACACGCCTAGCGCGCTGATATCGGGCCCTTCGTTTGTTTCACGCGTCTTGTAGTCGAACACGTAGGTGCCGTTAAGCGTGACGGCAAATCTGCCGATAGCGGTCGCCGGCAGGCGCCAGTTGATGCCCAGGTCGGCGCCCGACGTTTCCAGCGCGCCGATATTGCGCAAGCGCGAATCGATCGACAGGATCGGCCCCGGAATGCCCGGCAGCGCCGGATCGGGTTCGCCACGAATGATGAAGGCGGCGTTGCGCACCGGGTCGGTGAAGTACGAGCCTTCCGGCGAGACGATCACATCGGTCTTCTTGATGCGCCAGTAATCCAGTGTCGCCGTGATGTCGCGCCGCGGCTCGAGCACCAGACCCAGCGAATACTGCTTCGATTCTTCCGGGCGCAACGATGCCGAGCCGCCCCTGAGCTTGTCCGGCTGCAGGCCGCAGTAATCGGGATTTTCCGTGTTGTCGATGGCCCCGACCTGGATGCAGCCGAGCGGGTCGTTGTAGATGCCGTTGGCCTGCCCCAGGCGGACAGGGCTGTACAGGTCGGCAAGGGAGGGCGCACGGAAGCCGGTGCCATACGAGCCGCGCACCACCAGCTGCTTCAGGGGATTCCAGCGGATGCCGATTTTCGGGTTGGTCGTGGAACCCACGTCGTCGTAACGGTCATGGCGCAGCGCCAGCTGCGCTTCCAGGCTGGCCAGGACGGGCAGGTTGAATTCGGCATACACGGCCTTGACGTTGCGTCCGCCCGAGAACGGCGTGGCCTCGCCTTCGCCGCGGATTTCTCCCGCTGCCAGCAGCGCCGACGGCGTAAACGACATCTTCTCGCGCCGGTATTCGGCGCCGACCGCAACGGCGGCATTGCCGCCGGCCATCGCGAACAGGTCGCGCGTGGCCTTGATATCGAACGAGTCGGTCGTGCCGCGCGAGTGGCGCGCCAGATCGTTGATCTTGGCCGCGGCCAGCAACGCCTGTCCTTCGGGACCGGACGGGCCGAACGGGTTGATCTTGCCGCTCGCGAACGCCGCGTCGAAGAGCGAGGTGCGGACGTAACCGTCGACATACTTGTCGTCGACCTTGTTGACGCTGTGATTGAGCGCCATGTCGTAATCCCAGCCCAGCGCAATGCCCTTGCCGCCAAGTACCAGGCGCGTGGCCGTCGCATCGATGTCGTTGGTGCGCGGGCCGCCTTCGACCAGGCGCATATTGACGTTGAGCGGCGTCTTGTCGCTCGTCACCATGGCATGGGGATAGTACTGCCCGGCCAGGGGATAGATCTCACCGGAGATCGTCAGGGCGCTGATGCGGTAAGTGGTCGACGTTTCGTTGACGAGCAATTCGCCGTACAGGGTCGTGTCCTTGTCGAGCGCGTACTGGCCGCGCGTCAGCAGCGACACGCGCTTCGAATCGGGGAAGAGTTCGGTGTCCTGCATGTAGTCGTACATGCAGGCCGCCGGGCCGACGAAGCTGTCCGGCGCGTAGACGGTGGCCGGTGGGTTGCAGGTCGGTGCGCTCGGGTTCATCCGTGGGCCGGTGGCGGTGGTGCCGTTGGCGCGGGTGCGGCGGAAATTGGCGGGAAAGGTATTCGAGCTGCCCGAATCCAGGTTGATGTCGGGCTGATAGGCCGAGCCGATCCAGCTGCGCTGCGACGAGCGCAGGCTGCCCGTGTCCTGGTAGTCCAGCACGGCCAGCACATTGTAGCGATCCGTCGCCAGGTTGCCGACGCCACCCGACAGGGTCGCCATCGCCTTGCGCGCGCCGCCGTGCTGCGTGTCCGCATAATACGCGCTGGCGTCCACGCCTTCGTAATTGCGGCGCGTGATGAAGTTGATGACGCCGCCGATCGCATCGGTGCCGTAAATGGCCGAAGCACCGTCCTTGAGCACTTCGACCCGGTCGATGGCCGCGGACGGGATCGCGTTCAGGTCGACACCCGCGTTGCCGCCAGGGGAGGCGAAGTTGGCCAGGCGCCGGCCATTGAGCAGCACCAGTGTTGACGAGACGCCGATGCCGCGCAGGTTGGCGCCGTTGAAACCGCGCTGGCCGGCAATATCGCTGAAACTGGCGCCGTCGGTCAGCGCGGCCGTGTTGGCGGACACTTTCGACAGCAATTCCGCCGCGGTGGTGGTGCCGCTCTTTTCAATATCGGCACGGGTAATCAATTGCACCGGCAACGCGGTTTCGGCATTCAGGCGCTTGATCGACGAGCCGGTGATTTCCACTCGTTGCATCGGTTGTGCCTCTTGCGCGGCAACCGGCACGGCCAGCAAGCCGGCGGCGGTCATGAAACCGAAGATTTCAAATAAACGGATGGCGAGACGCTTTGGAACCAGTCGGTTCCCGTGCGGATATGACATGCAATTCCCTCCCTTATTTCACGCTTTTACACTAGCGCGGGCCGGGCAATTGATCAACGAATTTGGCGCGATTTTTACTAATTGACCAGAATGTGTAAAAAATAATACATCCTGGACCAGGATAAAGGATAGGGATGTGCGCCGACACAGTCGATGGTTCACTTCACCGCCGGGCGCACGCGAGCAGGCGACAGCTGACTGCATCCGTCTGCACCGCCGGCTGCGCCAGCCAAACTCAATACCAGTCCGCAGGGAATAACGTGCCGGACGTGACGTCCAGCTGCTCATACACAGGAACGCCGGTCCAGTCCGTAAGGTTGAAAACGGTATTGGGGTCCGCCAGCTTTCTGACCTCGACGTCGGCAATGGTAAGGGGCGTTTTGGCTGCGCAGACGCTTGGCGCAACCGAAGGGCGGACAAAATAGACGGCACTTTCCGTCATGGTCGACGGGTTGCTGATCCGTTTCGCCGTGACGGGCTTGCCGCTGCCATTGCCCTGTACCAGCAATGCCGTCTCGACGCTGATGCCGATGCCGCGTGCGGTCGTTTTGCCGCTGGCGGAGGCGGGAAGCACTCCGCCGGCGCAACCGACGGTACCGGTTGGCGTAGCCATTGGCGCCACGATGCGCGAGATAAAGGCAATGAACCGGCCCATGCGATCGCGGCTGTCGAAATGCGAATCGAAGATCATGCTGGCCAGCGCCGGCGGCGCGATAAAGCCGCCTTGCAGACTCAATGGCGCCGGATCGAAAGTAATATCCTTGTAGTAGGGATCGAGCAGCGACAACTCGGACGTGGCGGATTGATACAGTGCGGAATAATCGAATTGCCCGAGCACTGCCAGACCGGCACTGGTGCCGCCGACCGGGACGTTTTTCTGCATCAGTGTATTCAACGTCCGTTCGAGTGCCGTCCCTTTCCAGAAACGGATGTAATGGCTCTGGTCGCCACCGGCAATAAAGACGACGTTGGCCCTGGCCAGGATGGCATTGACGGCCGGACTGTTGGCCGCTTTGACGCTGGGAATCACCAGCGTTTCCACGGATGTCAGGCCAAGAGAGGCGCCGCCGACCCACTGGTCCGCGATCGTTTCCGAGGTGGACAGCGTTTCATCGCTGTAGAAAATATACGGGTTGTAAGCCTCGGTACCGGTGGCCCGGATCACGACAAACCGTCCGCCGGTTCCCGGTTTGATGCCGGCCCGCTGGATCAGCCATCGAAACGCGGGATCCACATCGGGGCCGCCACCCATCAGAACGAACGACGGTGTCGGCAGGGTCGACGGTGCGGTGACGGCGGCATTGACGTCGCCGGTGGCGAAATAGGAATACAGTGGAATCGGATGTGCCGGTTCAAATGTTGGCTCCGCGGATGCCGGACCGGTGGCAAATAGCGCGGCCACGATAAAAAGGAATCCTCGCAGCCCGGAGAAAAGCCCGATGCGCAATGGGTGGACAAAGCGTGTCAACATGGTGTCGGGCTCCGGTAACGGACGATTCAGGGGATGAACGTTTTTTTTCGAACAGCTGATCCGGGACTTATTGAGGGATCGCGGTCTTATGATTGACGTCGCTTGAAAGCGCTGGAGAGCAACAGCATGCCGCCCAGGAGCATCGCAAAGGCCGGCGGCTCGGGCACGGGGGCAATACCGAACGTCAGCGTGCCGGAATTCCATATCCCCTCGGGTTCGTCGAATGCGAGATCCTTGAAGCCATCATGGAATTCCAGGCGCAAGATGCCGTCGCGGCCGACTGCAAAGACCTGTCCCAGCTCACCCAGATCCTGGAATCCGGCGTAATCCATGGTGCCGTCGAAATCGTCGCCATTGCCGGGTGTAAAAGTGACGCCGTTGCCGAGGGTATCGCTGAAGGTGAGTTTCATCTCCGACAGGTAGCTGCCGAGATAAGCCGTCACGTTGACATCCCACTGCAGGCTCGTGATGGAGGCGTTGGCCCCGACGTAAAAGTCCAGGACGATATTGCTGACGGCCCCTCGCTCGTCATTGTTCAGGATGCCGGTGGTGTCCACCACCAGTTCATGCGCCGCAATTTGCTGGGCAATCAGTCCTTCGCTGCCGATGGCTTTTGCTTGCGCCATACAAAAACTCATTGTCGTCAGCAGCAAAGCCAGCAGGTACCTTGCGTTGGTCATGATATTTCCCTTAATAACTGCACGTTGGCAAACTATGGGACGGGAATGACGGTATCGGGAGTCTGATGAGTTTGGCGGGCGCCGGTTGCACGATACAAGTTCATTGTATAGCTATCTCGTGCTGGCGGATCGTCGATAGGCAGGAAAACAACGGGCCAAGCTTACGGAAGAGAAAACGCCTCAGTAAGCGTTGATAAGATGCATCAAACCGCAAGCACCGCATAAAGGGATGGGACGCCATCCCTGGGCAGCCGGGCATGGAGCGAGGTTGGTCTGGAGCAGGGCCGCAGCGCTCCCGCGATGCGCGTACGGATCGTGGGATACCTGAGTCCAAAGGGTCATTACGGCCATATCGGCGGCCATGAGCGCGAAGTGCTGATGACATGCGCGTGGCGCGATGAACCCACGGATTCAGCACGGAAGCAGGGAACGGGCGCTGGTGCCCGTGGCCTTACTGCTCGCCGTCCGTGGTGGCAGTCGCCACGACCGGCGTCATCATGTGCCCCAGCTTCAGCGCCTTGGTATTCAGGTAGTGCTGGTTGAAGACGTTACGGTTGACCAGCAGCGGCACGCGCTCGGCCACTGGCACGCCCAGCTTCTCCATCGCGGCGATCTTGCGCGGGTTGTTCGTCATCAGGCGCAGGCTCTGTACGCCGAACTGCTGCAGCATCGGCGCCACCAGCTCATAGCTGCGCTGGTCCGGCTTGAAACCCAGCTGTTCGTTGGCCTGGACGGTGTCCGCCCCCGCTTCCTGCAGGCGATAAGCACGCATCTTGTTCAGCAGGCCAATGCCGCGGCCTTCCTGGCGCAGGTACAGCAGCACGCCGCGGCCTTCGGCGGCGATGCGCTGCAGCGCGCCTTCCAGCTGGGCGCCGCAGTCGCAGCGCTGCGAGAACAGCACGTCGCCCGTCAGGCATTCGCTGTGCACGCGCGCCAGCACGGGTGCGCCGTTGCCGATATCGCCCAGCACCATCGCCAGGTGTTCCTTGCCGGTCGAGTGCTCGACAAACGCATGCAGCGTGAACTCGGCCCACGGCGTCGGCAGCGCGCAGGACGTGACGTAATCGAGATCGGGTTTGGCAGGGGCAGGAGCGGCGGGTTGCATAAGTACTCTTTTAATTCGTGGGACATCGACGGGTGCATTGCCAGCGCAACGCACCCGTCATCATAACAAAGATTGGCATAACGGCCCGGGGCCACCTCCCCGGGCCGCCGGCCATCAGTACGGCAGGTCGAACAGCAGGACTTCGGCCGCCTCGGCCTGGCCCAGCGTGATGGCCGTTTCGGCCGTGACCTTCAGCGCGTCGCCACCCGTCAGCGCCGTGCCGTTGACGGTGACGCTGCCGCGGATCACGTGCACATACGCGGCCCGGTTCGGTGCCAGCGCATGCGTTACCGCGTCCGCGCCGTTCAGGATCGTGGCGTAGATCGCCGCGTCCTGGTGGATCACGACGGAACCGTCGCGGCCATCTGCGGATGCGATCAGGCGCAGCTGGCCTGCCTTGCTTTCCGGCGTGAAGTGCTTCTCCTCGTAACCCGGTTCGATGCCCGTTTTGCCGGGCTGGATCCAGATCTGCAGGAAGTGCACGCCTTCCGTTTTCGAGTGATTGAACTCACTGTGGCGCACGCCGGTACCGGCCGTCATCCGTTGCACGTCGCCGTAGTGCAGCACGGAGCCGTTGCCCATGCTGTCCTGGTGTTCCAGCGCGCCTTCCAGCACGTACGAGATGATTTCCATATCGCGGTGGCCGTGCGTGCCGAAGCCCTGGCCGGGCGCCACGCGGTCTTCGTTGATGACCAGCAGCGGACCGAAGCCGGTATGTTCCTCGTCGTAGTAGCTGCCGAACGAGAACGTGTGGCGGGATTTGAGCCAGCCGTGATTGGCGAGACCGCGGTCGTTGGATTTGCGTACTTGCAGCATGGTGAGCTCCTTGGTTTGGTTATGCGATAATTTGCAGCAATTTACGATCATTTCGAAGACCGGTATTTCTTGTTGCTGCCTCGATGAAATGAAGTATAGACCTGTCCGTTCGTTGTAAAAAACGGAAAATTTGCCGACCTATTATCGAAAATATCGAACATGCTCCGACTCAGCCTTGAAGCCCTGCAAATCGTGGACGCCATCGACCGGCGCGGCTCGTTTTCCGCCGCCGGCAAGGAACTGCACCGCGTGCCGTCGACGATCTCC